>Ga0310345_10000515_pt1 | contig 56272 bp, 49 predicted proteins | sample HC15DNA20500_MG_FD_204667 | JGI IMG/M metagenome (GOLD analysis project Ga0310345, IMG submission 204667) | Marine microbial communities from station ALOHA, North Pacific Subtropical Gyre - HC15-DNA-20-500_MG | ecosystem: Environmental > Aquatic > Marine > Oceanic | place: Pacific Ocean: North...
CACCCGTGACCACCGGTGAACTCCAGCTGAAGCCAGGAACATCAATTTTCCAGACGACATTTTCAGTCTCGCTCCAGGTTTCTGGTAGCCTTGGATCGTCAGCGACGACACCAGCATGTGCGCCGCGGAACTGACTCCACTCATCCTGACCTGCCGCGGAACCACCTCCCAAGCCCATTACCCATGTAACTGTGATGATGAACCATTTCATCAGAGTGCTCCTTCATTCCAGACTAGCGCCCGATTCACACGACACTACTGTACGTCTTCCGAAACGCCTGTCAAGGAGCGGAGAATGAGCGCATACTTGATGAACGTAATCATTGAACCACCGGAATCGAGGAGATTACCTATGCGCTCAGACTCCCTATACCAGTGGCTCCGGTACCGTTCGACGATGACAATTGCTATAGCAGTAATCGTCGTCTCACCACTGATAGTGCCCTCGGTGATTTACGCACAAAGCGAACGCTGGGTTGGCACGTGGAGTGCCGGCTCACTGGCACTCGACCCACCACCCAAGACAGTTCAGCAGACTTCAGAGTCTCTCCGCCCGGAAACACCTCCACGGATCAATGATCAAACGATCCGCCAGATCGTCCATACAAGTATCGGTGGATCGGGTGTGCGTGTGGCCCTGACCAACCTCTTTGGGACCAAGCCGCTACGCATCGGTGCGGCTCACATCGCATTGCGAAACGACAATTCGCAGATCGTCGCATCCACGGGGAGCCATTTGACGTTCGGCGGTCACGCCACCACCAGTATTGAAGCCGGATCGACCGTGCTTAGCGATCCGATTGACCTGGCGGTCCCGGCGCTCGGTGCTCTGGCGATCGACCTCTATCTACCTGACGACAGTTGGGAAACGACCTCTCCGGTGACGATCCACTCCACGGGCCTTACAACAAATTACGTGTCGCCGACCGGAAACCATGCCGGTGCGACGAACATGCCGGTCGAGACGACCTTCCAACAGTGGTTCTACATGTCCCGCGTCGAGGTTCTAACGAATTCTGCGCCGGGCGCGATTGTTATTCTCGGCGATTCGATCACCGACGGGACCGGTTCGACACCGGACACCAACAGACGGTGGACAGACTTTCTAGCCAGACGCCTCGTCACGGAGTACGGCGATGCCGCTCTAGGAGTCATGAACGTCGGCATCGCCGGCAATCGCGTGCTCAGCCATAATGCCGGTCTTGAGATCCTACGCCGTGCCGGGATCCCGTCGAACAACACAGGACAGACGCCAAACCCTAACGCGTTGTTCGGACCGAGCGGTCTCTCGCGTTTTGATCGCGAGGTCCTACTGCAGCCTGGCGTCACGCACGTGATCGTCCTAGAAACGACGAACGACATCGGCATGGCGTTCGACGCCGAAGCACCGACCGTCGATGACCTCATCGCTGGCCACCGATCACTTATCCAGCGGGCCCATGCGCACGGACTGAAGATCTACGCTGGCACGCTCACGCCGTTTGAAGGTGCTTTTTACTGGACCGAGACGGGAGAAGAGAAGCGCCAATCTCTCAATGAATGGATTCGCACGAGCGGTGCCTACGACGCCGTCATCGATTTCGATGCCGTGATACGTGACGCGAATGTCCCGACCAAAATGCAGCAGTCCTATCACCCCGGTGATTGGCTGCACCCCAATGACGAAGGCTACCGCATCATGGCTGACACGATCGACCTATCGCTGTTCGTTTATAGGGATGAACAAGAGCACACCACCGAAGCCGTAACCGTGCCACGCACTCCGTGGGGAGCACCGGATCTTACAGGTGTCTGGGACTTCCGCACTATCACACCACTCGAGCGGCCAGAAGCATTCGAAGAAAAGAAGTTTCTGACTCCAGAGGAAGCTGCTGAGTTCAGGCAACAAACTCTTGCAAGCCGGAACGCCGACCGGCGTGACGGCGGGGCCCGTCGGGACGTCGAGCGCGCCTATAACGATTTCTGGTGGGACTATGGCTCGAACCTAACCGAGGACAACCGGACATCGCTCATCGTTGATCCACCAAACGGACGTATTCCGTCACGGGTAGCAGGGGTGGATGACCGGGACCAAGCCCGTCGATCCGCGTACCAACGACCGGCCAGAGAACGTGTCGTCATCGGTTCACCCGCTAGCGGTCCAAAGGACCTTGGCCTTTCCGAGCGGTGCATACTGGGATTCAATGCCGGACCTCCGTTACAACCGAGCGCCTACAACAACAACGCCCAGATCTTCCAGACACCAGACCACGTCGTGCTCCTAAGCGAGATGGTCCATGAGGCACGTGTTATTCCCTTAAACGAGCGTCCTCAACTACCAGATCATGTTCACCAGTGGCTAGGCAACGCACGCGGCCATTGGGACGACACGACACTGGTCATCGAATCCACGAATTTTTCTGACAAGACTGGGAGTTTCGATACGATCACACGGTCGTTCGGATCTGGCGAAACACTGCGCCTCGTCGAACGCCTCACGCCTGTCGACCACGACAACCTCATGTACGAGTTTACTGTCGACGATCCAATGACGTTCACTCAACCCTTTACGGCTAAAATTCCGATGCGAAAGACAGACGCACCACTCTCTGAGTACGCGTGCCACGAGGGAAGCTACGGAATGACGAACCTCCTCACCGGTGCACGCGCCAAAGAAACAAACGCGAAGATAGAGCAACGTTGATCACTATAAAAACGGCGGGATCCTGCACCTGAAACCCGCATTTGATTACGCTTCAAGCAGAAACCGTTAAACCATGATTCAATAATGGCAAAAGCGGTTTCGCCCCAGAGTTCGGAAGGAGTTGTTCGATGAGATGTCAACAAGCGCGCCTGACTTTTATGATAGCGGCCGCCGTTGCCGTTATCGCCATGATTCCAGCACCCACTGCCGCACAAACAGCTACGTCGGCAATAGACGACACATGGTCTATGCCCCTTACCGCTTGGGGCGACCCCGACCTGCAGGGCATCTGGTCGTTTGCGACCATCACGCCGTTAGAGCGCCCACGCGAGTTCCAGGACCGCGCGTTTCTAAGTAACACTGAAATCGCGGTAGCTAACCAGAACGCAGCCACGCGGGCGTCTTCCGAGCGGCGCGCCGAATTGACACCCGAACGAGACGTCGCCTTGGCCTACAATCAGTTCTGGTGGGACCGCGGAAAGTCCACCGGCCGCACGTCACTCATCATCGATCCACCCGACGGACAGGTGCCTCGGAAAACCCCGACCGCACAGGCAAGAATCGACGCTGCACGCGACGTGCGAGCACGCAATGCATGGGGACCGGAAGACCGAGGTGGAGCCGAGCGCTGCCTGCAGTACCGACCGTTACCGCGTCTTCCAACTGGGTATAACAACCATCATCAGATCCTTCAGACTCCAGGGTACGTCGTGATCCTGACCGAAATGATTCATAATGTGCGCGTAATCCCATTGGACGGCCGACCTCATATCGCCCACACCGTCCGTCTCTGGAACGGTGACTCCCGCGGCCATTGGGAGAAAGACACGCTTGTCGTCGAGACGACTAACTTCAACGACACGCTGCATTTCCAGGGGTCTGGTTCCGGCCGACATCTGGTCGAACGCTTCACCCGTACCGCCGAAGACACAATCGACTGGCGCTTCACGGTCGACGACGATTCCGCTTGGGTCCGGCCATGGACCGCCGTGCTTCCCTTCACGAAGACCGATGGACCAATCTACGAATACGCCTGTCACGAGCGTAACTACGGGATGGAAAACCTCTTGACCATTGCCCGTACGATTGAAAAACGCTGACCGGCCTGAGCTTAGAAACCACGGCCTAGGCTAGGCGGGCAGCCACTTGCCATACCTAACCCCAAGCACCCGGCGCCTCTAGCAGCGACATCACCTCGCCTGGCTGATAGAGTCCATGTGGTAAATAGGTTCGCCGCTGATTGGACGATCGTTGGTCTAAGAAGTGGATACAAAGAAAGTGACAGTAAGTCTAGCCGATGCTATCGTTAAACTTGACACGCGATGAGTCCTTTTGTTTCGGACCGCCCCTTGTACTTGTGGAGGTGTCCAGTGAACATCCATTCTCTTAAGTTGTTTCTAGCGGTGGCAACTGTTGCCATCATATCTTTGGCTACGGTGCCGTTAGCTGCCCAAGGTCCAGCCACTGACCAAAACTGGACGGCACCCCACACGGCCTTCGGCCATCCTGATCTCCAGGGAGTGTGGGCGAACAACAACGCGACCCCCTTACAACGCCCGGAGGTATTGGGCGAACGGGGCTATTTGACCGATGAGGAACTAGCAGCAATCCAGTCCCGCGCAGACGAACTCTTCAGTCTCGATTCCGGTGACGCAGCCTTCGGTGACAGTATTTTTTCGGCCGCCTTGGCTGAGGCCGAGAACTTCACATCGAGAGATACCGCGACCGGTAACTACAACCAATTTTGGATGGTTGAGCGCGATTGGGACAACCGTACGTCACTTATCGTTGTTCCGCCGAACGGACGTATCCCACCGCGAACTGCAGCAGGACAGGCTTATCTCGACGCGCGGAGCGCCGTAAGGCAGAAGCACGCCGGTTGGACCGACGACCGCAGCCTGGGCGAGCGATGTCTCAGCTTCGGAGTGCCCAGGCTCGGCGCTGGCTACAACAGCTACTACCAGCTCTTCCAAACACCCAACTACGTCGTGATCCAGATGGAGATGGCACACGACGCACGCATCATTCCGCTAGACGGGCGCCCGCACGTCGACGATAGTGTGCGCCAGTGGCTCGGGGATTCCCGTGGTCACTGGGAGGGAGACACGCTTGTCGTCGAGACCACAAATTACTCACCGAAGAGCTACTTTATGGGCGCTGCCGAAAATCTACAGGTGACCGAGCGCTTCACCCGTGTCGGCCCGGACGTGCTCCAGTACGAGGTAACGCTCACCGATCCAACCACCTGGACAGCCCCATGGAGCGTCATGATTCCGCTGCGGCGCAGCAACGATGCGATGTATGAATATGCGTGCCACGAAGGTAATATCGGAATGGAAGGTATCCTCGCCGGTGCACGTGTAAAGGAAGCCCAGGAAGCTGCCAGCCGCTGATCGCTCGTTCGTCACTTTAGCAAACCAAACCTGAGGGAACTCAACCACGAACCGGCCGTTGATCGGTTACTCAACCGATTAATGGCTGGTACGTCTTTGATGATCGTACTATCCTGGCGTAACCGAGCAAACTTGCTTGCAAGGAGGCCTGCGGTGAACACACGTTACTTCTCTAAGATGCACGTGCTAATGGCACTTGTAGCGGCCGTGTTGGTGACGCCAGGCTCCGCCGCCAGCCAGAACACCATTGACCCAACGGTGAACTGGACACAGCCTCGGACGCCGCACGGCGATCCAGACCTACAGGGTATCTGGACAAACGCGACCCTTACACCCGTAGAAAGACCCGACTCGCTCGCCGGCAAGACAGTGCTCACCGCTGAGGAAGCAGCCGAACTAGAAACCCGCTCCGCTGAGCAGCGCGTGACATCTGACCGGTTTATCCCGGGCAATGTCGGCGCCTACAACCAATTCTGGATGGACTCGGGCACTAGGGTCGTCGGCAACAGGCGAACGTCACTCGTCGTCGAACCACCGGATGGAAAGATCCCCTGGACACAGGACGGACGCCGTCGATACGAAATAGATTCCACGAAGTACGGCGTCGGCCCATTCAATTCCTGGGAAGATGCCGACACCGGTGAACGGTGCCTCACAGACGGGCTTCCCCTGGTACCGTTGCAAGGTTACAACATGAACTATCACATCCTGCAGGGACCAGGATGGGTCGCCATCCTCAACGAGATGTTTCACGAATACCGCCTCATACCGGTCGATGGCCGCGCACACCTTCGGCCTGAAATCGGTCAGTGGCTGGGTGACGCGCGTGGCAAATGGACTGGCGACACCCTCGTTATCGAGACGACCAATTTCGCTGACAAGGGCCACCTGCTCTGGCGGGCTACATGGCGCGCTGCTCGAACCAACCTTCACCTTGTCGAACGAATCACCCGCGTGGATGCCGAGACGATCGATTACACATTCACGATGACCGATTCAACGATGTTTACCAGGCCGTGGACTGCGTCTGTGCCAATGACCACTAATCACGCGTCACGCGGCGTGACATCCGGTCCGATGTTCGAATATGCATGCCACGAAGGCAATTACGGCATCGTCAATATCCTAGCCGGTGCACGCGTGCAGGAAAACTCAGCCGCAAAGAAATGAGAACCCGAGCGAGCCTTGCGAAAGGACACCTCGCTGCGTAATCGAACCCTCTACTTATTGCGTGAGACCGGCGCACCAACGCCTTCCGTTAAGTCTCTTTGTCGAACGCAACGCAACGTCACTCTCGAGACGTGTCCCATCAGATTAGCACCTGAGCACCCTGTATCGATGCTAACGATTCCTGTAAATTGAACGAGTATTTACCCGGTATCAAGCAGCACGTACGCGTCGGTTTGAAGACTCTTCAGTACAAGTTTGCGGGTGATAATCCGACGATGTAAGAACGCCCCGTGCACTGAACGATGGGTCGCCTGATCGGTAGTGAGGGCTTGATATTACAGTTACAACTTCCACGAAAGAGCTACGATCTGGAAACCCCTTGCCGGAATTCGAACTTAAGGATACGGTCGATTGATACATTCACGCTCGAAGAAAGGAGAACGGTGATACTAACCGTCAGACGTCACGTATTCGCCCCCCTAGTGTGCCTACTCCTGTACGGCGTGCTTATCTGGCTTGTGCCCATTAAGCTCATCGCCCAGGTCATCCCCGAACCGCCGGGGAGCACGGAACCAACCCGATTAACTGCACCACGGATCCAACCGCTACCGGAAGAGCAATGGACCGACGCACACAAAGCACTCGTGGCGCGGTACGGGCCTGAGGTCCGCGTTGGTAACGCCTTCAAGACTCTGCTCAACGTTCCAGAGCTCCTTGAAGCCGTAATGCCTTTCATTCTCTACATCACGACGAGTGACTCGACGCTCTCCCCGAGGCACCGCGAGCTGCTGATCCTGCGAACGGCCTGGCTATGTCAAAACGTCTACGTGTGGGCCGACCACGTCCCAGTTGCTAGGATCGCCGGCGTGACGACCGAGGAGGTGCATCGGATCGCTCAAGGCCCAGCCGCCAACGGCTGGGACCCATTCGAGTCAACGCTACTCAGCCTCGCAGATGAACTCTTCCGAAATTCCGCCGTGCGCGACACTACATGGAGTGCGCTCGAAGCACGCTACGACCTATACCACATGGTCGACGCCGTCATGACTGTGAATGAGGTCACTCTGCTGTCGATGCTCTTCAACTCGATCGGCATCCAACCAGACGACAGCGCAAGGGCACGTTTTCCGACCGGTATCCCTTACCGTCTCACGGTCCCAGACCGTGAGCCACCACTCACTGCACCCCGGGTCGATCCAATTGAAGGACCAGGTATTCGGGTCCGTCGCACTTTCGCTCGACACCCGAGAGTGGCTGAGACACGACGCGGCAACTCCAACTACGTCAACCGTATTTCGCCCCTCACACCCCACTATCGTGAACTACTCATCCTACGAATCGGATGGAACTGCCAAGCGGTGTACGAATGGGCAAAACATGTCGGCAGCGTCGGGCGCGCCCGTGACCATGGGCTCGAACCTGAATGGATCGCCGCTGGACCAGATGCGCCGGGATGGAATGCGTTTGAAATGGCACATCTACACGCCGCGGATGAAATCTATCGAGACGGCATCGTGTCCGATACAACGTGGAACGCTTTAGCTGAGCGCTATAACACTCGCGAGATGATGAGTGTTGTGATGACTGTCGCGAACTACCGATTGGTCTCAATGTCACTCAACGCATTCGGGGTGCAACCCCTGGATACCGATGAATTATTCCCGGTAATTCCTCTCCACTGAGGCGCCCTCTCGCCACGATTCGAGAGTAGGACAACACCTCTACCACGGTTCCTTCAGTAAGGTGTGACTCAAAACCAGTGCGTGCTGACCTAGATGAAACAACCGGGCTGGGATGAGAACCTCACCGATCGAGGATCAGCGTATTCGCACCCGCTTCGATGTCGACGGCCCACTCTAGCTGGTCGAACCGCTTCCGAACGGTTGCCGTGTAGCTACCCACTGGGATATCGGAAAAGGAAAAGGCGCCGTTTCTGTCGGCGACGACAGCATACGGGCTCGAGACCACCACAATCCTAGCAACCATCTCTTGATGTGAATCACACCTGACCCCGTACTGACCGGCTTGTTCGAACGTGTGTTCGTAGGTCCCTCCGAGAATAGGCATGCCGATGTTGAAAATTACTTGACCGGTCCCGTCACTCAGTTTCACAGTATGCAGTTCGTCCTCACTATTTCGAAACTGGACCGTTTGTCCTTCGCGAACAACAAGGAACCGTGGAATGAAGTCCCTACCGTATTGATTCATCACCGCCAGTTCGGACGGCACCGGAACATCAATAGAAACGTGTGGATCGAGCGTGACAACCGACCTTAATCGGTCGACCGAGGGTGGCACGTGACCGGTTACCTGGCCCAATCCAAACGTGGCCGGTCGAGACACACCCAATCCAACATCATCCGACGGCATGTTCGTACAGCTAGCTGCCAAGACAGCGCAAGTGCTGACAGCAACCACCGTACAAAACCAAACCAAGTCTAACCTCCCCATTGTCTGGATGGATCGCTATACGATACCCGTTACACCATCTTCATATCGAGTGGTGTCGAATCTCTGGAATCAATTAAACGTTACGCTAGCAAAAACAAGAGCCGTCTGAACCTATCAGACAGGAACTTATCGACTATCTGTTCCAACGGATCCGCCCGCAGATGTTCTCAAACGATCTGCCGCCGACAGTAGCCTGCAACGTGGCCAAGGCACTAGAGATTCTCGAGCACGAACCCTAACGCGTGGGGCAATTACGCGCGAACGTCGACAGAATGCGCAGTGGTCTGCGCGCACTCGACTACGATGTTGTTGAATCGCCAGCGGCTATCATACCAATCATCATTGGGGATACGCCTGACGCTCTCCGTCTGTCTGATCGGTTGCTTGAGCTTGAGGTGTTTCTGATCGGATTCGGGTTGCCAATCGTACCCGAAGGCTCCGCGCTACTCCGAGTGCAAATGTCGGCTTCCGACACTAATACCCGCATCGACGTAGCACTAGACGCGTTTCGGGCACTTAAAGATGCTTAATGCGTGACTTAACTCGGGTGGCAGGCTCCGGCTTATTTTGAACGAATCATCAACCTCGGATGAGAGTTGGTGTATATATCTCCCTTATGACCCATCAAACCGATCTAACCAGTAGAACGACCATGAATCGCCGAAAGTTTTTGACCGCCACGTTTGCGATCGGGACATTCTTTCCAGCGGTGGCACAGCAAGAACCCGACGCGTTCACAATTCCACCGTATCAGCCACGTGATTGGTCCGGACAGAACCCCGTGCGCTACCCTGATCCTGATATCATCGCACTCGACCCACGCTTTCGCCGCTACATCGTCCGAAATACTTCGATCAAGCGTTTACATACGGGAACGGATTGGGCCGAGGGCCCCGCGTGGAACGGTGTCGGTCGTTACCTAGTTTGGAGTGATATCCCGAACAACCGTCAGCTGCGCTGGATTGAAGAGGACGGTCGGGTCACCGTCTTCCGTAGTCCATCTGGGTTTAGCAACGGGAATACCTTCGATTTCGAGGGTCGCCAACTGTCATGTGAGCACGGGGAGCGGCGAGTCGTCCGTTACGAGGCCACCGGCGAGACAACGGTCATCGCGGAGACGTTTGAGGGCAAACGTCTGAATTCGCCCAACGACGTCGTTGTGCACCCTAATGGCAGTATCTGGTTTACCGATCCACCATACGGAATCCGTGGAAACTACGAAGGATTCCAATCCGAATCAGAGCTTCCTCTCGCCGTCTATCGGGTCGATCCAACGTCCGGCCAGATCGAAATGGTCACTGACGAAATTGGCGCTCCCAACGGCCTATGCTTCTCACCGGACTACGATCGGCTCTATGTAGCCGACACGGGTGCCGGGCGTGAGATCCGGGTGTGGGACGTCGACGGGCGATCGCTGCGTAACGGCCAGCGCCACGTCCAACTGACCATCCCCGGCTCTTCCGGGACACTGTCAGCCGCCGATGGTATGCGGTGCGACGTCGACGGTAATATCTGGGCGGGGGCACGGCCCGGAGTGCAGGTCATTGCCCCAGACGGCGACACGATCGGCATGATCAGACTTCCAGAAAACTGCGCCAACGTCTGCTTCGGCGGCGCTCGGCGTAACCGGTTATTCATGACTGCCAGCCAGTCCCTCTACGCGGTCCCCGTCGAAACTCAGGGTGCCGGTATCGCGTAGCGCCTATTTCCACGACGCGAACCGCTTGGCGATCAAACCCAGAGGGAGACCTTTCCATGTCGTTTAGACGTAGTGATTCTTTGACAGTGAACTGCTATTTTTCACAGTAACTGCGGTCCTCACCCACGGGATGTTCCGCGACTAGACAATCCTGGCGCAGGCCATCAATGCTGCCGATTAGGTGCCGCCGTTGACCACCGTACCCGCGTTAGTCTGTGTCTGAAGATACCAATCCATCCAACCCGATACGGAGACTCTTGAACAAACTTGAAAGCCTCCCTGGCCCACGATCGGCGGTCGAACCACTATAATTCTTTGACTCTGGTACATACGTACGTACCAGACAGACTGGGAACGAACGAAAACGTGTATTCATGAAGTCTATTCTCAATACGACCCGCCGCGCACTCACCATCCGACTATCGCGGGGAAAGGTACTTCGACTCGGACCAGGCAAGGAAGGCCAGATCACGACTCAAGACACCGACCGGGAATCGGTCAAGATGTTACTCGCCAACGGTGACGTCAAGGTCGTCGACGAAGGTTCTCACGCAGGATCTGGCGCGGGTGCCACCGCCGCCGGTCGATCAAATACTCGAGGACACAATGCCAGTTTCGGTGTGATGAAACATGGCGACCGCTAGGATGATGTACCAAGAAGCCTCAAGGACACGACTCTAACGATGTCGAGTCGCGGAATCATAGTGGGAGATTACTTTCTTCCAGTGGTGGTCCCACATCTCTAGACAATCGTCCCGATTCTCCCTGGAGGAAACTAGGCCAAGCTCTTCAAGAAAGACGCAAAACGCAGGCGTTGGCAGCGGCGCATGTTTTCCGGATCGAGTCAGCGCGCTCAGAAGCACCTCATGATCATCGTAACTCTGAAGAGACACGAGTACCATTACGTGGTCGAGAAGTCCACGATGACCGACCCACGACGGGACCCCTGAGCCAGTCACAAGCTCCTCGTAAGTGATCCCTTCTCCCACTGTACCGAGCCGAACCTTCTTTACGATACAATCTCTAATCTTCTGGACGACCTCCGGGTCGTAGATGACTCCGAGCTTGTCGATCGCGTCTCGACGCAACGTGGAGACTCGACCTGGGTCGATCACGTCGTCTGGTTCGATCATCACGACCCCAACAGAGAGATCTTACCTGAGAAGGTAAATTTTTCCGCAGTCAGCGTTGACCTCAAGTCGACGTCTCTGTCATTAATCATGGGGAGGAAGCCTGGACCACTCTCCTTTATAGTGACTGATACCACCGCTGAAGTTAGCCAGTTAGATGCAGCAAGGAGTATCAGTGGAACCACCGACAGCAAACAAGACATTCTGATCCTTTGAGATCTATCATGCAGACGATCATCCAAACAAGCTCGTCTGGATTGAGCGAGAATCGTCCGGAAACGTTTCCGTAGACCTAACCGCCGATATAATTCCTCGACTCTCACGAAGATATGACCCTCAGTCAAACCCCCGTCGAGATGAAGTCAACCGCAGACCGAGGAGGATTCAATGCGTCCAATCTGCCGTGACACCCGAAAGCAACGCGGCTTCGGCACCATGGCGCGCCGCGATTTTTTCAGAGTGACTGCGGGAACGGCGGCGGTGTGCACCGTCGACTCCATCGCACCGACGGCTCAGACGAATACCTCCGCAGCTCAACCCGTAACGGATGAGTCTCGAATTCCATTGGGCAACGCTGAATCACCTGCCCTTCAGTTCCAGGCATATCCGGGTGGTACCGGCGCACTCATGGACAAGCTCTGGCGTCAGTCCGGTCAGTACCCATTTGAGGTCCGTCCGATCCAAATACCACCATGGGAAGGACCAGTCCCTTCCAATGAAGAGCAAGTCGCGTTCCTTCCGGTACACCGGCTAGCGGCGCTCATTCGGGACCGGCATATCTCCCCGACCGAACTCCTTGGGATCTACCTCGATCGACTCAAGCGTTACGACCCGATGCTTCTATGTGCCGTAACGATCCTAGACAAACGGGCACAAGCGGAGGCCGCACAAGCCGAAGCCGAGATCAGGGCAGGGAATTGGCGTGGGCCACTCCACGGCATTCCGTACGGCGTAAAGGATGTTTTCTCGGTCACCGGTACACCCACCACGTGGGGAGCGGAGGAATTTGAAAATCAGGTCATCGACGAAGACGCCGAGGTCGTACGCCGTTTGCATACGGCGGGCGCGGTGCTAATGGCCAAACTGGCCACCGGAAAATTCGCTCAGGGCGACAGCTGGTACCGCGGTCGCACACGGAACCCGTGGAACCCGAAGGAAGGCTCAAGTGGATCGTCTGCCGGTCCGGCGTCCGCGACTGCCGCCGGTTGCGTCGCTTTCGGCATCGGCACAGAGACACAGGGCTCAATCGTGTCACCTGCGCGCCGTTGCGGATTGAGCGCACTACGACCAACATTCGGGCGCGTCAGCCGCTATGGTGGAATGGTGCTCGCTTGGAGCATGGACAAGACCGGTCCACTGTGCCGATGTATTGAAGATTGCGCGCTCGTTTTTAACTCGATCCACGGAGCTGACGAGAAAGATCCGGCATCTCTGACAACGCCTTTCCGGTTTACCCGGAGGCCTGACCTGGCGCCGATCCGAATCGGGTATACCGAAGATGCTCCCCAGGCCTTTCTGGATAAACTGAGAGAGCTTGGTGCCACACCGAGTCCAATGGCAAAACTCCCACACGGGCAGTCGAACGCCCTCAGCGTAGAGGGAGCAGCCGCCTTCGACTTCCATATCGCGCAGAACGGAGACGAGTCGCCACTTCCCCAGGGGTTAACCGAGGAGGAGCAGCGTCGTTACCAGCGTTTCCGTGCTGGTCGAGATGTACGAGCCCTAGACTACATTCAGTCACAACGCCGTCGTCTGATCCTTATGAAACAGATGACGGAACTAATGAAAGAGGTCGACATGTTCGTGACCGGATCCGGTCAGGTTCGCCTCACTAACCAAACCGGTCACCCGGCTGTCGTACTGCCGTACGCCTTTGGCGTAAGAAATCAAGGCGCGGATGGTCAAGAACCGCAGCCACTAACAACCACTCTCGTCGGCGATCTCTTTACCGACGACAAGCTCCTGAGCGTTGCCCATGCATTCCAGTCAGCAACAACGTGGCACCTTGAACATCCGTCACTAGGGTGACGATCGGACCGCAACCACTCAAGAGGCATAACAGCAATGGCCTTGATTTCACGGCGTACGATGTTGCAAGCACTTGTAGCGCAACAACTGACAACTGGACTCACTCATGGCCAAGCCCGAATGCATCAGACACCGAAACCCTTGGCTGCCGACGCCGTGACACATGACTGGACCTCGTTTCTAGGGCCGTCACATAACGGAGTGTCTACCGAAACAAAACTGAGTCGAACGTTACCACCGCCACTGATTTGGGATCTCGACACGGGGAGCGGCTACGCGTCGCCTGCGATTTCTGGAGAGTACCTGGTATTCCCGCATCGGTTGCAAAACCAGGAGATTGTGGAATGTTTGCATCCTGAGACCGGATCTCAACAGTGGCAATTCCGCTATGCGACCGCGTTTGAAGATCGCTATGGGTATAACAACGGTCCGAGGTCGAGTCCGGTGATCGATGCCAAAGGTACGTACGTGTACACGATGGGGGCCGAAGGCGTACTGCATTGTCTAGAACTCAGCTCAGGCATAGTAGTTTGGAAACATGACCTTCGGACCGAATACGGAGTGAATCAAGATTTCTTTGGGACTGCATCGACCCCGCTGTTAGAAAATGGGCTGCTGATCGTCAACGTTGGCGCACCGGGTGGACCGTCCGTGGTCGGGCTAGACGCCGCTACGGGCCGTGAAGCGTGGCGCGCCGGTACAGAGTGGGGCCCTAGTTACGCATCCCCCATACCTGCTGTAGTGCACGGACAACGGCGAGTGTTCGTATTCGCGGGAGGAGAGTCAAGTCCACCGACCGGTGGTCTGATGTCGATCAATCCAATCACTGGCGACGTTGATTTTACCTTTCCGTTCAGAAGCCGCACCCGCGAATCCGTCAATGCATCCTGCCCGGTCGTATTCGGCAACAAGGTATTTATTTCCGCAAGCTATCGGACGGGTGGTGCCCTCGTCGAGGTGCAACCCGACTTCACACACAGAGTGGAGTGGACCACACAGGAATTTGCTCTGCACTACAACACTCCGATTCACCGGGATGGCTACCTGTACGGGTTTGACGGAAGGAACATGGGAGATGCCTCGCTAGCCTGCATCGACACCAGAAGTGGACAGGTTGTCTGGCGTGAGGTCCCAGAATGGCGAGAGAGGTTCGAGCTGCAAGGCCGTGAACGCCAGCAGCTCATGGGAACAGCCCGAGGGTCATTGCTCAGTGCGGATGGGCAGTTCCTATGCTTGGGCGAGCTCGGTCACCTGCTCTGGATGGACCTGACACCAAAAGGGTATCAAGAGGTCTCACGGGCCTGGCTGATCGCCGCGCGGGAGTCATGGGCACTCCCGGTACTCAGTCGCGGCCTGCTCTATGTCGTCCAGAACACCCGAGACCTGCTCAGCGGGAATCCACCGCGCCTGCTCTGCTACGACCTACGTGCGTAGTCATTGGACGCGAACCCACCAGACTACCTAGTCTCGGGGACCGCCTGCGTGTCCTTGCGCCGCGCGCCGGCCATGATTCCATGCATCCCGATGTTGCCCTCGTGACAGGCATATTCGAAAAGTGGCCCCTCGGTTCGGCGAAGCGGCATCATCATGGTCCACGGGCGGGTGTAGTTGTTCTGATCCTCGACGGTGAACTCGTACATCAGGGTGTCGGGATCAATCCTCCGGAACCGCTCGACCAATTGCGTATCGCGGCTCGAGCCCCTAAGGCTCGTTTCGGTGAGAAAGTTCGTTGTCTCAACGACCAGAGTATCGGCCTCCCAGCGACCTCGCGAATCGCCAGCCCACTGACGCAACGTGCCGTGAGGACGCCCGTCCAGTGGAATAATCCGCACGTTGTGGACCATTTCGTTAAAAATCACAACATAACCGGAACTCTGCAAAATCTGGACGTTGTTGTTGTACGAACCGGCTGTCATCGGTGGCCCAGAGTTAAACCCCATGATGCAACGGTCCGACAGGCTACGGTCCGTGTAATGATCCGCGAACCCGTTTCGCAGATTCAGCCCGCGCACCGCACGCGCCTCACGAGCGTCGTCCGTGTAGGGAATGCGCCCGTCAGGCGGGTCGACGATCAGTGACGTCCGCTTGTCTTTCGTCAGCTCGACACCCCGTTCGTACCAGAACTCGTTGTAGGAGAGAACGCCTCCTTCCGCCCGCGACTGATAACCGGCACTTGGCGCACCGCTTTCCGGATCGAACAGGTCTCGGTTAAGTCGAGTCCTCTCGGATGCCTCGAAGGTCGCTGCTGCCTCCGCGCTCAGACGTTCCTGCCCTTCAAACGCGGCTGGGCGTTCCAGCGGCGTCAGTGTACGAAAGGTGTATGTCCCCGAAATGTCCGGTTGCCCGTCAGGCGTGTGCGACGCGTTGGCACCATCGCCAGACTGTGCAGCGACGGGTATCGTTGCGAGCGCTATGACCAGAAGGCACACGGCCACCGCCCCGAGTGGGCTATATCGGTCAATCATCTACGTATCCTCCAGCCACCATCTTACACTCGCTTCTCTCACAAGGCGACACGCAAAGGGCACCAACAGCGAGAGCCACCCACCCGATGAGAAATCGGGTCGACACGCAGTCCAGGACATCGGATTAGCTTGCTTTGGACGTGCAGCTTCCCGCGGCCACGCTACGACCCGATACCGCCGATGCGATACAGCTTTGACGCGGTCCGTAGGATCAAGCTCCCGTTCGCCACGGCCGGCGTTGCCAGTGACATCTCATTCAGCGAGTTACGGCCCAAGACCGCGAACTCTGGTCCAGCCTGTATGACGAACGTGTCGCCATCCTCGCTGAGTGCGAAGATCTTCCCGTTGTATGCCCAGGGCGAAGCAGTGAATAGGGTGCCCGCCGTGATACGGGCCCGCGGATACACCTCCCGGCCGGTCCGCGCGTCGTAGCAGAGTAGAATGCCGCGGTCGAGTAGGGTGTAGTGGTAGTCACCATAGACCAGCGATGACGGATTGTACGAGCCAAGCTGCGGATGCGACCAAACGATGTAGTCATTACTGGCGCTGCCTTCCCCGAGCGAGATGTCGCCCGTGGCACCAGGACGCACGGCGTAAACCGGCCGAGATTGGTCCGCAATATAACCCGAATTAATGTAAAGCAGACCGTGCTCGGAAAACGGCGTCGGGATCACGAGCGTCGACATTCCATGCAGCTCCCACAGCAACTCACCATCGAGGCCGTAGGAACGAACTCCGCCCCTGCCAGACGTGACGATTTCCGTGCGCACGTCGTTCTTCCACACGAAGGGTGTCGCCCAGTTGCTCGTTTCGTCTCGGTCGACGCGCCACTGCTCCTCACCGGTGGCCGCGTCATAGGCGGCGATGAACGACTGTGCCTCATTGTCATTGACGACGTACAACCGTCCGTCGTGGAGTACCGGTGAGGTCGCCGAGCCCCAGTCGCGACGCGGCAGCCATTCCATCGGTACCGACCAGGCCAGGCTGCCGTCGAACTCGAGCGCGAACAGTCCGATGTCCCCTAGGTAGGCGTATACCCGCTCGCCGTCGGTCACCGGCGTCTCGGCAGCCATACTGGTTTTCTGATGGGACGGCTGGGTTGGTACACCCGTGTGGAGTGTCCGTTCCCAACGAACTGCACCCGTCTCGAACTCGATGTCGTAGAGCACCCACCGGATCGGCGTGGTCGGTGTGAAGACGTCCGCACGGGTCATCGAACCGCCGAGCGAGGCAGCACGATACGTCTCAACCGGCGCCAGCGGCACGTCCTGTCCGTCAACGCTGTATGCGGTGACTACGAACACGTGATCGCCCCACACGATCGGCGAGCTCCAGGAACGTCCGGGCACGTCGATCGACCAGACGACGTTCTCGTCTGGTCCCCAAGTGTCAGGCAGTGCCGGATTATTAGCAACGACACCCGCCGATCCCCCGCGAAACTGGGGCCAGTTAGTTTGGGCCGACGTACTGGTAATCAGCAGTAGGACGATGCTAAGAATAAGTCCTATCAATCTAACCTTCATCACTAAAGCCTCCAGAATAGCAGTATTCTAACCGGCAATCCTGTATCTAGCATCCCAGGGGACAAGGGCAAGCCTGGCGTCCCTGAAACTAGAGAATCGCCAAACGCGGTGCCAGCGTTTAGAATCGTGTCCGTCCCCTCTAAGTGGCGCCACTACTCCAAGAGTGTGACGTCTGGCTCGCAGGAGGCGACGCGGGAGCAAATTGCGTATTCGTAACCGAGGATCAACGTAACCAAGCGGGGCTCCTCCGATTAAGCATTGTGTGAGGACTCATTTGCAACGGCACACAAAATCTACGATCATGACTTCCGTTTCTAGCCGGACCACCAGCGCCACGGCACCTCGTGTCCGGGGTAAATTCCTCGACGTCAACGGCCAACACTTCCTAATAAAAGGCGTCGCGTACGGGACTTTCGCACCCGATGCCACAGGCACACAGTTCCCGCAACCAGCAGAGATCGACCATGACTTCGCACTCATAGCAGCCTCCGGCATTAATACCGTTCGTACTTACACGGTACCGTCAGAAGCCCTGCTAGACGCCGCGACACGGTATGGGCTTCGGATAATCTTAGGATTAGCCTGGCCCCAACACATCCCATTTCTTGACGACGCCCAACTCGGGCAACAGATCAGGGAAAACGCGGCTGCCACCGTGAGCCGGCTAGCGTCACACCCGGCGATTCTCCTGTTCGCCGTCGGCAACGAGATTCCCCCCGGCATCGTGCGCTGGCACGGCCAGCACCGTATCGAACGATTCCTCTTTGAGCTTTACCAAGACGTCAAGACTGCTGCACCAGAGAGCCTATTCACGTATGTGAATTTCCCGCCCACCGAGCACCTTGATCTCGACTACTTCGACATTTGCGCTTTCAATGTCTATCTCCATCGAGAGCCAGAGCTGCGCGGCTACCTCGCGAGGCTCCAACACATCGCCGGCGCCAGACCGCTTCTCCTAGCAGAAGCCGGCACCGACAGCGTCCGCGAGGGTCTGGACGGCCAGGCGTGCATCACAGCGATGCATTTACGAACGGCCCTCGCGGAGGGTGCCTGTGGTGCAGTGGCCTACTCCTGGACCGACGAATGGTGGCGTGGTGGTCGCGTCGTCGACGACTGGGCCTTTGGCCTCGTCGACCACGCACGGCGCCCCAAGCCAGCATTAGCAGCCGTGAGCCAAGTGTTCTCAGAGGCACCGTTTCCGGCTGAGGAGCGCGCCGAATGGCCGAACGTTTCGGTGGTGGTGTGCGCGTACAACGCCGCCGACACAATCGATGACTGCCTCACCTCGCTCAAGATGCTTACCTACCCGAACGTTGAGATCATCGTTGTCAATGACGGGTCGCGAGACACTACTGGGACGATCGCGCGCCGCCATGCTGACGTACGGGTAATCGACGTGCCGAACAGTGGACTCAGTGCAGCCCGCAACACCGGTCTCACCGCCGCGACCGGCGAAATCGTGGCCTACACCGATGCAGATTGCCGCGTAGATATCGAATGGCTGACGTACCTCGTCCAGCCAATACTCAGATCGAATGTTGCAGGTGCAGGTGGTCCTAACGTTGTGCCACATGATGATCCCTGGGTAGCGCAATGTGTCGCCCGCGCACCGGGTGGTCCGACGCACGTGATGCTCGACGATCACATCGCAGAGCACGTACCTGGCTGCAATATGGCATTCCGTCGAGACGCGTTGCTGTCGATCGACGGCTTCAACCCTGTCTACGTCCGCGCGGGAGACGACGTCGATATTTGCTGGCGACTGCAGGCCAAGAACCTAAGAATAGGATTCGCACCGTCTGCGCTTGTGTGGCATCACCGTCGGGCAAGTGTGCAAGCGTACTGGCGACAGCAGGTTGGGTACGGCGAGGGGGAAAGCTGGCTCGACGCACATCACCCTGAGAAATTCCTCGCCGGCCAGATGGTTTGGCGGGGACACATCTACAGCCCGCTACCGTTCCTGCAAGCGGCGGTGGACCAGCGTGTCAATACGGGCGTTTGGGGTACAGCTGTATTTCCGTCGGTCTACAGCACTCCAGTCCAGGGATGGCAGTTTCTCCCTCATTCACCGGCATGGATGGCAGTTTCTCTGGTGTTGCTAGCCGTCGGTATCATCGGCCAACGAATGAACATGGACGCACCCTGGGTACCGCTCGTAACCGGCATGCTCGGGTGGGCAACAACTGTTGCCCGATGCGCGATGTGCGCGTGGCGATCCGATCTGCGTGGCCTGCCGTCAATCGGTAGATGGTCGTCGACAAAGAGTCGTTACCTGTACTGGGGGCTCATTGCTTGGTTACACCTGATTCAACCGTTTGCTCGCCTCCGAGGACGCCTCCGGGGACTGTCACGTCCGGAAGCGGTCGCACCTCGCCACGTCATGCGTCGCCCGTGGAAGACACCCGTACCGGGACCTCGAGACGCCCTGGCATCCGCGCGTCTGTTTACACGATGCGGTACCGAACGATCATTCTGGAGTGAGTCTTGGATATCACATACGACACTGCTGACGGAATTCGTCGGCGTCCTCCGGTCATCTCGGCCCGCTCAACTCGTGGATGTCGACGAGGGGTGGCGCCCAAATCGAGACCTCAGCCTGGCCATCGGTCGCTGGGGATGGCTGCACGTCCGAAGCCTCGTTGAAGAACATGAGGGGGGCAGCTGCTTTCTCCGCGTGCGTGCGCGTCTTCGTCCCAGCTTCCTTGGCACTGTACGGGGCCTTGGACTCGCAGTGCTGCTGGCCGGAGGCATGAGTGCATCAATGGCACTCTACCGACCATCGGTGAGCGTAATTGTTTCAGGTGTCGCGATTGCGGCGATCGTCGCCAGGGCCGCATGGCAAGCTACCCGAGCGGCAGCCGTTCTCGACCGCGCCGTCGCACGCGTGACCACCGCGGCCGGTATGCTACCGTTGCCGATACCCCCTGCCCGCATGCCTCGCGTGAGTCAATCTGCGGAAACCACGCTGTCCAGAGGGTGACGTGACGCTGGTCTCCTGGACCTTCTCATTCCTCCGGCCGTATCGCGTGCGCTTTCTGTTGATCGCAGTCCTCTCTATCGTGGAGATCGGATTGAGTGCGCTGGCTCCCTGGCCGCTCAAGATCGTTGTGGACAACGTCCTCAGTGGACTGCTCCTACCCGAACCACTTTCAAATCTCATTCCGTCGGTTGTGACATCCAGTCCAATCACTCTCCTTGTGATTGTGATCATCGCGGGTCTGCTGCTTCAGATCGCCAACGAGGTAGTCCGCATGGTCCATACGCAGCTACAGGTCGACATGGGTCAGCGCATCGTCTACAACCTCAGGGCGAGCCTGCTAGCTCACCTGCAAGCACTCCCGCTACGCCACCACATCATCACCCGGACCGCAGACTCGGTCTACCGACTCGACGCCGACGCGCACTGCGTGGATGACCTCATAATCGGCGGCGTGTTTCCGCTGACACTGGCTGCTCTCAATCTGGGAGTCATGTTCGTCGTGCTTATGTATCTGGATCTGACGCTCGCTCTGCTGTCGCTGGTAGTGGCACCGTTCCTCTACCTGTGTCTTCGCTATTACTCGCGGACGATGACGGAACGGGCAGAGCGGGTCAAGGTATTGGAGTCGACGCTCCTCGAGAGAGCCTTCGAGATCCTTTCCTCAGTCTCGGCAATCAAGAGTTTTACCCGCGAACGTCACGAGCTGACACGTTTCTCACAGTCTGGTGATGACACGATGCGTGCTCGACTGCACCTCACCTGGCAGGAATCGCTTTTCTCCGTGACCGTAACCACGGTCACGCTGGCAGGAACAGCCCTCGTTCTTATCGTCGGTGGTCTACATGTCCTAGAAGGCACATTAACGGTGGGAAGCTTGCTCGTCGTCATCGCCTACCTCGCCGCGATCTATAACCCGATCTCGTCAATCGCCCACACAACGGGCTCGTTACAACAAGCATTCGTGAGCGCCCGCCGCGTTCGTGAGATCTTCGCAATCACACCTGAACGTCTCGACTCTACCGATGCCATCGACGCATCTGGGATAGCCGGATGCGTATGCTTCGAAAAGGTCAACTTTTCCTACGATGGCGAACGGATCGTACTCGACGACGTGAGCTTCACCGCACAGCCAGGTGAAATGGTGGCCCTCGTAGGCCTCACCGGCGCCGGAAAGACAACCCTCGCAAGCCTGATCCCGAGATTCTTCGAAGCGACACATGGCCGTGTTCTCGTCGACGACATAGATGTTTCCAAATATTCGTTAAAGTCACTGCGTGAACGGATCGCCCTAGTACCTCAAGAACCGGTACTGTTCAGCGGAACCATCGCCGACAACATCCGATACGGACGCCTCGACGCATGCGACGCGGATGTGGAAGCTGCCGCACGCGCTGCCCACGCTCATGAATTCGTCCAGCGGTTGCCGAAGGCATATCACACACCGGTAGCGGAAGCTGGGGCTACACTGTCTGGCGGCGAGCGCCAGCGTCTAGGTATCGCGCGTGCGTTGCTAAAGAATGCTCCAATCCTCATCCTCGACGAGCCCACGTCATCGGTTGACGCGATCTCGGAAGAAGCCATCTTCGACGCGCTACAAGACCTCCGCACCAGCCGTACCACTATCGTGATCGCTCACCGTCTGTCCACGATCCGAGACGCTACATGCATTCTTCTGCTGCATGAGGGGCGACTGGTGGCCCAAGGGACTCACGAAGAGTTAATGGCGTCAAGTACACTCTACCGTCGCATGTGCACGAGGCTAGCGGTTGGTCGGTCCTTCGCCGAACTGGAATCAGTGGACGAACTGATTCATGCTTTCTGATGAAGATTCTGTTCGCCGGCATCATCGCCCGCTATCCATTTGGTGGTGTCACATGGTGTTCACTTATGTACCTCATTGGTTTACGCGCATTGGGTCATGAGGTCTTTTATATCGAGGACACCGGCGAGTGCATCTACGACCCTGAGCAAAACACGATCTCCCCAGACCCGTCCTACGGGACCCGCTATATACACGACGTGCTCGAGCCGTTTGGTTTAGGTGACCGCTGGAGTTTCATCAATTACGACGGGACGTACCACGGTCGACCGCGAGACGTGGTCTGTGCCTACTGCGAAGATGCTGACCTTTTCGTGAACCTGTCTGGCGGTTGCTGGTTCTGGCGCGACGAGTACGTAAAGATTCCCAGGAGTGTGTTCATTGATTCTGATCCAGTATTCACACAGCTCGCGATTGCCAAAGGTGTGCCCTGGTACGTCGATTTCTTCCGCAAGTTCGATCACCTCTTCACCTTCGGGGCTAACATCGGCACGCCAGACTGTGACGTTCCGACGGGCGAATTCACCTGGGAGAAATCGTGGCAACCAGTGGTCACAAAGCTATGGCACACGACTGCACCACCTGCCAGTGATCGGTTCACCACCGTGATGACATGGAAGACCGAAAGCTTCACCGACGCAGACGGCAACAAGGACCGAGAGTTCGTCCGATTTATTGACCTGCCAAGCCAGACGCCCCAGCGCTTCGAGCTCGCCGTCAATGGGCCACAGCTCCTGCTTCGCAAGCACGGTTGGTCGCCGGTCGACGCGATGACTGTCTCTCGGTCTCCTTGGGAGTACCGTGACTTCATTCAGCGCTCGAAAGCTGAGTTCGGCGTGGCTAAGCACGCCTATGTGTCGAGACGGTCTGGTTGGTTTAGTGATCGTACAGCATGTTACATGGCAGCCGGTCGTCCGGCGCTGGTGCAAGAGACTGGATGGAGCGCACACGTGCTATCAGGAACTGGCGTGATCGCCTTTTCTACTCTCGAAGAAGCAATCGATGGCCTTAAGCGTCTCGACCGTGACTACGCACGGCACGCCCGCGGTGCCCGAGAAATCGCAAACGAATACTTCGATGCCTCGCGTGTGCTACCACCCTTTCTAGAGAGGTCATGCACGTGACCGAATCTGACCTGACCAAGGTCCAAACGCGCACCCTGAGTGACACTCAAGGCGGGAGAGTGGCAGTCCCCTTACGCATCGCGGTCGTTGCACCAGTCGCCCAGTCGGTCCCACCAATTCGATCTGGTTCGATCGAAACGACAACCGCACTACTCGTCGACGGCCTTGTTGCACGCGGACACGATGTAACGTTGTTCGCGACAGGCTCGTCTATCACAAAAGCTAGGCTCCACTCCATCTATCCAAAGGGCTACGACGAGGACCTATCTATGTGGCCCTGGGATTTCTGTGAACTCCTCAACCTGGCGGCCGCCGTTGAGCATGCCAGTGATTTTGATGTAATTCACTATCAAGCTCGTTACTACCCGATGTCTCTGGCGTACGAAAGAGTATCTCCGACACCGATACTCCAGACCTTGCACCATTCACCGACACGACCAGAGGTTGCCCTCTGGTCACGGTATCCGGATGCACCATTCGTGGCGATCTCCCACGCGCAAGCTAATCACCTCGCCGGTCTAAACGTCCTAGCGATCGTGCATCACGCCGTGGATATCGATACCTTTGCATTTCAACCAGATCCAGACGACTACCTTCTATTCCTAGGCCGATTTACCGAGGGAAAAGGTGTACTGCAAGCTATCGAGACAGCACAACGCACAAGGATGCGACTTATCCTCGCCGCAGCTGAAAACCAGTACTATCGCGAGGTTGTGGCACCCCTCGTTGACGAAGATCAAGTCATGTACGCCGGTGAGGTTGAACACGCCTCAAAAGTTGCGCTGCTCGGTGGCGCAAGAGCGCTACTGTATCCGGTCCAGGTCGGAGAACCGTTCGGTCTGGTCCTAGCAGAAGCTATGTCGTGCGGAACACCCGTGGCGGCACTCGCACGCGGGGCTGTCGAAGAAATTGTCGAGTACGGAACCACCGGCGGTGTATTTAAGTCACTCGACGCTCTCATCGATGGCCTGCCTGGTGTCTTGGCTCTCGACCGGACACAAGTCAGAGAGCACGCAGTGAAACGCTTCAGCCCAGACCGTATGGTCCAAGCGTACGTCGATGTCTATTCACGACTTATCACGCCACATATCGATGCGTCACAGACGAACTAACGACTTGAACAGACACTCCCTACTCGCTGTCTTTGCCCATCCCGACGACGAGTCGCTAGCGTCTGGGGGGCTGCTCGCGCGGTGCGCAGAATTCGGAGCTCAGGTCTTCATCCTTTGTATCACGCACGGGGAACACGGTCCTGGGAGCACCGGCCGTAAGATGTCGTTCGGTTCCCGTGAACTCCGTGAGACGCGCGCCCAGGAACTGCAAGCCGCTGCGCGCGTCCTCGGCGTTACCAACGTTACACTACTCAACTACGAGGATGGAATGCTGCCCTGGGCTGATACCGAGGCACTCGAGGCAGATATCCTGAACGTTGTCCGCCAAGTGAGACCAGACGTCGTTGTTACCTTCGATGAGGACGGACTTTACTGGCATCCAGATCACATCGCCGTGCACGAACGGACTACGGCAACGATAGCAACTCTTCACGACACCGACGACGCTCCGGCCTTGTACTACGTCACCGTGCCAGCCAGCCGTATGCGTGCCGTCGTAAGTTACGCAGCCACCAAGGTCGCGCAGCAATGTACCACCCATCGATATCCACGCCGTATCCTCGGTGTCGCCGATGCCGATGCATTCGGTGTTTTTGCACCAACGCCGACACTGGTCGTGGCAGCCGGTTCGCTTGCGACCCGCAAACTCGCGGCGATCAAATGTCACCTCACACAGCTCGACGACAGTGCACTCGCTCTAGTAGAAGAGTGCGACGCCGATCGACTACTTGGTATCGAGTACTATCGGCGTTCAGAGGTTGGCTCACATGGCGATGCCTTCATCGAGCGATTCGCCTCACACGGTAATAACGCTGAATCCTAACGGTCCCCTATGCATGAGGCCATGCTTGAGCTATTGCGCTGCCCTTTCTGTGGCACCCGTGTATCGCTCGTCGAGAACGACTCCCTCGTGCATGTCGCTACCCGGATTGACTCAGGTGTAATCGGTTGCGAGTGCTGCGCCTTCCCTATCGTAGCGGGCATTCCCGTGATGATTTCTAATGACACGACCAAAGATGCTATTCGAGCACTCGAGGCCGGCAGGCAAGAGAAGGCGCTCTTCGGTCTTCTCGGACTCGCAGAGGATGTCGCTCGCATCGAGGCTTTCCAAGCTCTCTTTGCACGTCGTAAACCGGCAACGTTTCGAGAGGCGCTTGCGATCTTCAGTCTTGACGCTGAAGGCAGCTACTTCGTCTATCGATTGTCAGACCCCACGTACATAGTTGCCGAAGCACTCCTGCAGGCACTTGGCCAGCAGCGTTGGCCAGTAGCTGGACATTGCCTCGACCTGTGTGGTGGCCTAGGTCATCTGACCCGCATACTAAGCAATCTTCGACCTACTGGGAGTAACGTGATCGCCGACTTATATTTCTGGAAACTGTGGCTTGCCGCACGCTTCACGTCACCAGCCTGCACACCGGTCTGTTGCGACGCCAATCAGCCGTTGCCTTTCACCAAAGACATATTCTCGTTGGTTGTACTCGCCGACGCATTTCCCTATATCTGGCACAAACGACTTCTCTCGGAAGAGATGATACGGCTTTCCGGTCGGGACGGTGTCCTGGTTATGCCTCATCTTCACAGTGCACACGGCGAGAATGTTTCGGCTGGCGACACACTGACGCCGGTAGCCTACCGGAACCTCTTTTTACCACAGCAGCCACGGCTCTTTAGCGATGAACAATTGTTCGCCGAGCTCCTCGATCATCACACCATCGATCTGACACGCAACATTTCGCCGACCGCGTTTAGATCTGAGCCTGCTCTCACACTCATCGCTAGTCGTCGAGAGGACCTATTCCGTCCGTATAATGTACCGGACGGAGCCGAGGTTTTCGGTGAAGTGACGGTCAACCCCTTGTACCAAGTCGAGCGGCGCGGCAAGTCATCCATCTTAACTCTGACGTTTCCAACACCAGAATATGAGGCAGAGTTCGGCGCGTGCCGACGGTACCTGCCAGACACGGTCACGGTTGATGCCGATCTCAGCGGAACAATCAGACCGGCTGAACTCGGTAACGATTACGCAGAGCTACGACGCCGGCGGGTCCTCATCGACGCTCCGTTGTACTACTGACTGGCCGCTGCATAACCATTACCAAAAGCATCGAGTAGTAGCGGGAGCAGGGTATCCATACGAGCCACGGTCGGATGTTGAGGCGCAAGCCCCACGGTAAACCCGTGCTGCCGTAGACGTTCCAATACCCCACGCCGGTTGGCAATCACGTGCACCGGCACGTTCCACGATGCACCCTCACCACTCAGGAAAGCCGACGGCTGATGATCTCCAACAAGAATCAGCACAAAATCACGATCGGCACGTAAACGAAGGTAGCCACCGACCGTAGCATGAGCATAGGTAAGTCCCTTCACGTAGCCAGGTCCGAGGTTTAACCAATCTGGATAATCAGACCATGCGTGGTCGAGATCTACCGCATCGTACGGAGTGTCCGTCAGGATACGTGCCCAGTCCGACTGATACGGTGGCGTCGGGACAAAGGGAGCGTGCGTGGTGATGGTCGGGAAAAAGACGAACACGGGTTGGCGCGGCTGCGGTTCGATCTCAATCGCGTCAACCCTCGCGAGCGCGAACTGGTCGTTGACATCCCACCATCCGAACGATGGTCCCTGATAAGCAATCTGAGAAAGGTCGTAAACGTCATCGAAACCATAGAACGCACCTTGCGGCCAACCCCGTAGTAGTCCCGGCATGAGTGCAACCGTGCGATAACCTTGACGCCCGAATACCTTCACCAGTGTGTCGCGCTCTTGAGCCATCAGCCGTACGTTCGTGCCCTGGTCACGCACCTCAGTGCCGGATAGCAAACTGATGTGCGCGAGCCAAGACTCACCACCAAAGGTCGTAGACTCAACGAACGCGGAAACCACCGTGCGGCCAGTTTCGTTGATATCGTCCTCGAAGCGCGCCCGGCTCTGAGCTAGCGACATCGCCAGTTCAGGATTGTCCCAGCTCACGGCACCATAGGACTCAAGAAAGACGAGGAACACGTCGGCACCGTGAACGCGCGCCAAGTCAGAACGGATGACCGGAGGCGGTCCTAGCGCACGTACTCCCGCACCGCTTATCTCGTAGACCAGCTCCCGGACCTCACGCGCGTAGGCCGGGACCACCGGTTCGGCAAATCGGATCATCTCGGGGAGGCGCGCACCCACAGTCTTTCCGACGCCAAGGAGAAGAACACCACTTGCCAGGAAACAGAGCGCATACCGGGTTCGCCGATCGTTGATGGCATCGCCCACACAGTTCAGTGCCCACCGAGCGGTCACATACAAGAGCACCGTAACAAACACCATAGCGGCGAGCAATGCCATAACGAGCCACGGTTGCACCACAATAGCGAACATAGCACCAACGTCCGGCAGGTGCCGCAGGTCCCAATACAAGTTGACGTCTCGTCCGTAGAGCGCCCGAGCCGTCACTTCGGTATACCGCCCGATCACTAGAACGACCCAAACCACGGCCAACCATCCCCGCGTCGCGAGGAATGAAACCCTACGCCATCGCCATGAGAACACCAACCAGAGGACGCAAACTGCCAGCTCGACGGACAGTTCGCTGCTCAGCTGAACGCTCAGCGTTGGCCATATATTCCTGAAAGTCAGTGACACATTCAGCAGCGTAAGCGCGACAACCAGCGTGCCCCACCGCAGAACCATCATCCGACCCGGCACCTCGTTCATACCCATCTACGCTACCCAGTGCTTCACCAAAATCACGTACAGGGACACTAACCCGGATCAGCTAGTTTCTAGCCCCTCGATCAGGAATTAGGACTTCGACACAGTGAATGGTAACCGTCGACCGCCAATCGCCAGCGCTAGCAGGCCTCCCAGCACCGGCAGGCCATAAGGGTTAATAAGATAGCTGTAGTGAAACAGGACGTTACTCGCGAAGTGAAAGTTGAGCACCATGAGCAGCGCCACGGCCGCAGCCATCTTTACACGGAACCCACAGACCAGTGCGGCACCAGCAACCACTTCACCGATCGGCACGAGGCGCGCGAACGCGGAAAGTCCAGGGATCGCCACCGTTTCAAGATACCACCGGCTAATGGGCGGTGCGGATTCGAGCCATTCGTACAACAACCCGGCGAGCGATCCATCGTCCGTCAACCAGTCAGCCTTATCGATACCCATGAAGATCAGAAACGTACCCATCATCAGTGACAGCACGCGCAAACCGCCGCCGCTTGAGCCAGTATGTGCCAAAACGGACATCGTTTACTCCTTCCGCCACAGACGTCCCACATCGACCGCAAACGACCACGCGAGCACCATCAACGTCGTTGCAACCGCAGACGCACTAAGCGGAACCGGGATAATCGGTGCCAGAGCAACAATCAGTCCCACTGTGTGACAAATAGCAATTACCCTTCCACGGCGCGTCGGTTGCAACGGACGTGCCATCCAGTCTAGTTTCCACCCAGCCGCTATGAATGTGTACCGCATGAGCCCGCCGAGGAGTACCCACGCACCGGCCTTTCCGTGCTGCCATACGAGAACCGACATCGCCATGACGAGCATAGCGTCGGTTTCGGTGTCAAACCGCGCACCAAACTCACTCGCCATCCGACTGCGTCGGGCCAGCCACCCGTCGACGCCGTCGAGCAGAGTCATAAGCACCGCGGTAGCGGTCGCGGCCGCAGCAACGGGTGGAAGCTCCGCTTCTCCGATCAGGCTCGCAAGAAGTGCAAGCAGCATTGCCCGCATCATCGTCACCTGATTAGCAGGCCCGAGACGTGGGAACGGATGATGTGCGCCAATAAGACCCGCTGCAACAACCATTACCGCCGCGAAGAGCGCGGCTGCCTTTCCAGGATACATCACGCCAAGTTGTAGCCATGGTCTGGCTAACAGTGCTGCACCGGCAACACTTAGGAGCCCAAGTGCACCTGTGGAGAGGACGCTCGCACGGAGCGGCGGGCTCGGAATCTGCCACCTAGTGGCGATCATGTGCATCCTAGAGCTAGTGTGCTGTCACATCCATTCGAGGCGAAAATCCTGTACCGAAGCCACAGGATGGAAAGACCCGACTTGAGCGCAAACTGAACATTCATGACCGACGAGCGCCACTGCAAGCCGAGATACCACGCCCGGCAATTCTATGACGAACTCCGGTGTCAGGAAACTAAGGTGTCGCAACTAGATCAAATGACAGTGTAAGGTCTGAAATATCGCTAGAATTCGAACGAATTAGATCTCTCGATGTAGAGTGTCTCAGTGCGCTCTCTAGTGTTTGTCGTTCCCGGCCGGATCGATATCCGAACGGGCGGATCCATCTACAACAACCGCATAATAGAGGGACTGCGCCAGAGTGGTTGGTCGGTCGGAGTCCGCATGCTGGACGAGAGCTTTCCGTACCCCACGACAGACGCATTGGATCATGCCGCACGCGTACTTTCCGAAATGCCAAGCAACACATTGGTGATCGTGGACGGCCTCGCACTCAGCGCGATGCCAGTGGTGATCGAGCGCGAAACCTCGAGGTTGCGCGTCGTCGCACTCGTTCATCTTCCGATCGCCGCCGATGTCGGCCTCGACCGTGAGACGGCTACTCGACTCTGGGAGATTGAGCGCCGAGCTCTTAACGCCGTAGCCTTGATCGTCGTCACCGGGTCGGCCGCACTCCCTTACGTATTCAAGTACGGCATCTCACGTGACAGGGTCGTCGTGGTTGAACCTGGTACCGTGCGTGGGCAGGTGGCACGCGGATCAGGTGGATCACAGTTGCAACTTCTATCGGTTGCAACGCTCAACCCGACCAAAGGCCATGAAATACTGCTGCAGGCGCTCGCGGCCGTCTCCCATAGCGGGTGGCACCTCACATGTGCCGGTAGTCTTACACGCCATCCGGAAACGGTAGATCGCATCCGTACCGCAATGTGTCACCTGAAGTTGGAAACACGGGTCTCGCTCGTCGGTGAACTCGATGCCCGTAGACTCTCAGAATGCTACGACGCAACTGACATATTCGTTCTAGCGACACTACAAGAAACCTACGGAATGGCAGTCGCCGAGGCACTGGCACACGGACTTCCGGTCGTCAGTACTACGACCGGAGCAATTCCAGATCTAGTCGGAAATGATGCCGGATTACTAGTGCCACCAGGAGACACCGCGGCACTCACTGAGGCTTTAATACGCATAATCAGTAACGCCGGTCTGCGCGCGAGACTTAGTGCCGGCGCGCGGCACACCCGTAAGCGACTAGCAAACTGGAACCAGGCCTGCGCGAAAATGACTGCCGCGCTCGATCGTCTCGGTATTCATGGATAATGCCCTTGCAGACTGGCTTCGTCTACGGGAACCGGCGGATGCTACCGCTCGCTCATCAAATCTGATCGACATGATCGCAGATGAGCTCGTGGGGACTGATCCCGTGCACGTACTAGATCTGGCGACCGGAACCGGAGCCAATCTCCGTTATCTCACGACCCATCTACCGGCGCACCAGCGCTGGCTAGTCGTCGACCGTAATTCGGCAGTGCTCGCGCACATACCGGTCTTGACGTCTGAGTGGGGCGCGGCACGGCAGTACGACGTTCATTCAGATCCCGCGGGGTGCATCATCCGTGGTAAACAACTGGAGTGTCATGTCGAAACCAGGCGACTGAATCTCAATAACCTCAGAAATAGCGACATCTTTGTGGGTCGTCACCTCGTGACGGCGTCGGCATTGTTAGACCTGGTATCTGAGAAATGGCTGGCTGATCTCGCTGATCGCTGTCGTGAGATAGAGGCTGCAGTTCTATTTGCTATCACCTACACCGGTCAATCTGTTTGTTCGCCGATGGAGCCGGAGGACGACATGATTTGTGATCTCCTCAACCGGCACCAAAAAACGGATAAAGGACTGGGCGGACCTGCGGCTGGACCAGATGCCGCACAGTGCGCCGCACGGTGTTTCGCGGCCGTCGGATATCGGGTCCGTACTGCACCAAGCAACTGGCGTCTTGGCCCAAGCGAACAGGAGCTTCAGCGGCAATTGATAGCCGGCTGGGCAGAAGTGGCATCACACGTTGCACCTGGCGACGTCCCTCGCATCGAACACTGGCGCGATCGACGCTTCAGCCACATCGATGCGAGCCGATCACGCGTAGTTGTCAGTCACCTCGACCTCGCCGCATGGCTCCCACATGACGCAAGCTCTCAATGAGCAATGTTGGTCGTCTCATCGGACTGCTTCGCTCGATCGCCATATATCATGGAATCCCGCTGCGCCAGAGACGCTTGCGCGGTTTTTACTCGGACTTCGTGTCGCCCGGTGACCTCGTTTTTGATCTAGGTGCGCACGCCGGAAACCGCACGCGCGCGTTCGCGGCCATCGGATGCCGTGTCGTCGCTCTTGAACCTCAGCCTGATTTTGCACGCCTTCTGCGCACGCTTTTTAGCAAGTCACCAACGGTCGAGGTAATTGAAGAGGCGGCCTACGCCGAGTCAGGACATGCGTCACTGTCTATCGCGGAGCGCACGCCGACCGTGACGACGTTGGCAACGAACTGGCGCGATACCCGCGGTCGTGAGTCGGACTTCTCGGGAGTACAGTGGAACCAACAGATCGACGTTAAGACCACCACTCTGGACGTTCTGATTGCGCGCTTCGGGAGGCCGGCATTTATCAAGATCGACGTCGAAGGCTCTGAACTCAACGTGCTCGTCGGGCTCAACCAACCCGTGCGCGCACTGTCATTCGAATACCTGCCGCGTACAAACCATTACGTGCGCGCCTGCGTCGAACGGCTGAGCGATTTAGGACCGTACCAGTTTAACTGGTCACCCGGTGAGTCGTACCAACTGGCAGCAGATCACTGGATGAGCGGTACCGAGCTATACGCTGCACTCAGCACGAAAGAGGCACAGCGGCGTGCCGGTGACGTATATGCACGGCTCTCCTACCAGTCCGTAGGCCCCCTAACCTCGAGTTAGGACGCCAGATGGACTATCGTGAGAATGGAAATGCCTCGATTTGATACGGCGCAAGTGCGCCGCTATTACGATCGCCATACGCCCGTGTTCGTCGCGCTCGGTCAGGATGGTCGCGCCGGAACACTCCATCGTGCCGTATGGGGCCCAGGAACGAACAATCGCCAGCAGGCGTTCCGGTACGTCGAGGACCAGATAGCAGACCTCCTCCGCCAACTGCCCGCAAGGGCTGAGGGGTCGCACGTCGTCGATCTCGGCTGCGGCGTGGGTGCGAGCTTATGTTATCTAGCCGAGCGTCTACCTATCCGCGGGACCGGGATCACGTTAAGTGCTGTCCAAACGCAACTCGCTGAACGCCGTATCCGTGAAACTGGGCTCTCCAACCGCCTCGCGTGCATCGACGGCGACTTCTGCGATCTACCGTCTGGAATCGAACTCGCTAACCTCGCGTATGCGATTGAGTCATTCGTACATGGCCCGTCTCCCGCTCGTTTCTTTGCACAATGTAGCCATCTCGTTCGCCCAGGTGGTCTACTCGTAATTTGTGATGACTTTAGACGCTCGACGAACCTACCCATCGCGACGCGCACTATAGACCGATTCTGTCGTGGCTGGCACGTCAACACGTTGCTTCACCGTAAGGAACTGCGCACGCTCGCACGTGTCGCAGGATTTCAGCACGAATCAACACTTGATCTGTCCCCATACCTCGAACTCCGTCGGATGCGCGATCGCATGGTCAACATATTGCTTACACTCTTCGGGTGGCTCCCGGTGAGTCCCACCCGCTTCGACTACTTACTTGGCGGAAGTGCCCTACAGACATGTCTCGCTAGGGGCTGGATCGGTTACGATCTCGCTCTGTTTCGTCGTCTTGGTTAGACACCGAGTCCACCATGCTTGAAGACCCCATCCGTTACTGGCAATCTATGACAACTTTGGAGGCCCGCGACCTTTCCGAGCGTGATCCGGTAGTCATCCTGCCTCTCGCCGCCATCGAACAGCATGGTCCACATCTACCATTGTCCACCGATCTCGAAATTGGAATGGGCCTTCTGACCAGTGCCTTCCGTCATCTACCGAAAGACTTCCCGGCGTGGGTACTTCCACCACAAGCCGTCGGATGCAGCCGCGAACATCTGCGCTTCCCGGGCACCCTGAGTGTGGACCCGGATCTGCTGAGCCGAGTGATTCACCAATCTGGTGTCGCTGTGGCGCGCTGCGGAGCACGGCGCTTGGTGCTCAGTAATAGCCACGGCGGCAATCGACAGGCGTTGGATGCAGCCGGGTTACGCTTGCGTGAGGAACAGCAACTACTCGTAGTCAAGGTCAACTACTTCGACCTTCCATGTCCTGACGATGTGAAACTTCCCGACTCAGAGTGGCGTCACGGCTTGCATGGTGGAACGGTCGAGACCGCTATGATGCTTCACCTTCGCCCAGATCTCGTACGCACTACTCAGGCGCAAAATACTCGTTCCCTAGGAGAAGAACTCGAAGGGACCTTACGTCACCTCAGCCCAGACGGCGCAGTATCATTTTCCTGGCTCGCAAACGATCTAAACCGCTCGGGGGTAACGGGCCACGCCAAACAGGCTGATGCGGTCACGGGGGGACGTCTAGTGACCCACTACGGTAAAGCACTCGCGGATGTAATCCGCGACACAAAGGCTTTTCCGTTGGAGCGCCTCGTTTAACGGTCCGTTTCAAGTTCAGTGGTGCGAGGCGGCTACTTCCCAGGGACTGCGCCTGACAACATATCCCCAAGCCAGTGTCCAGCCCTCTGAACTTTCGTCGTGACGTAACGCCGGTTGTGGCGGTTAAGCGTGCCGTAGAGCGGCTGGCGATCCATTACCTGGATACCCCCCTCTCGTACGGCCCTAACCTTCTCCGGGTTGTTGGTCAGGAGCTGGACACGCTCGATCCGAAGCTGCCTCAGCATCGCGACCGCTGCGCCATAATGCCGTTCGTCAGCCCCAAACCCAAGCATACAGTCAGCATCGACTGTATCGAGCCCCTCTTGTTGCAAACCATAGGCTCTAAGCTTGTTACCCAGGCCGATGCCCCGCCCCTCCTGCGCCAGATACAGGAGCACTCCTCCTCCTCCCGCAGTGAAGATGCGCAAACTTCCGCGCAACTGTTCACCACAATCACATCGCAAACTGCCAAAGAGATCGCCCGTGAGGCAGGCCGAGTGAATCCGCACTGGAACTGGATCCGGCCAGCACTCGCGGTTGCCGATGAGAATCGCCACATGTTCGAAGATCCCATTAGCCTCTCGAAAAGACAGAAACCTGGCATCTTCCGCTTCTTCCAGCGGCACCGGCCCATCACTGACCTGCGTTACTTCCACATGAACATTCCCAGCCATCGTGTCAATCTGCGCCGTGGTCGCGGTGAGGATCGCACGGCTCTCCAGCAGGGTACGAAGCTCCGGAGCGTTAGCTGGGTCAACCGGAACGCTCACGATAGCAGGGAGCAGTCCACCCAGTCGTGCGAGCGTCAGCCCACCCACCTCCGGAGCAGATGCCTCACGCAGATCGAGCGTGTCGGTAACATGGTTACCTGTGCTGCTCGACAGACGCAGGATCTGGTCTGGACTCGTTTCCCCGTCCAGACCAAGGCTCACGTCGCGCAAGTCATTACCCAAACCCATAGCCTGAGCGCGGTGGTGCGTCACGGCCAGACGAAGCCCCCCTCCGTCGAAGCGTCGGAGTTGTTCGAGTGTCTGACACCGCAGGCCTTCAACTGTTGCGACGACCACCGCCACATCTGGTGTATGACCACTCGGGGTCGTTACGAACAGAGGCCGGCGCTGTCGCAAATCGAACAGCCCGCGTTCTGCGTCGTGCATACTACCGTCCTACGTTGAGCGAACCTGTTTCATGACGCATAGAGCCTGTCCTCAGTCATCCCCCGGTAGTGTTACGGCCCTCACGATAGCCTATTCAGGAACCGGCTTCCCGCACGTGACGAAGGAGTTACCGTGAGCACTCTCATCGACGAACGTACAGCCTGGAACCTGGTGCGAGCGGTGACCCCAGGACTCATCGGAAAGGAGCCACCTGCACGCCTACACCATGATCCCAGGCCAGATGTCTGGTTGCAAGTCCAGGCTTCCGGCCAGTGGGAGGCGTCCGCGTCTGTGACTGCGGAAGCTCAAGACCTGCTTGAAATGTTCCTGCCACTCCAGCTCCAGGACGACTTGGTCATCGCACAGACCGGCCAGAGCCTGGATGGGTGTATCGCAACCGCTGGCGGTCACTCCCATTACGTCACAGGGCCGTCCGATATTAGACGGCTCCATCGCCTCCGCGCAGTGGTAGACGCGGTCGTCGTGGGAGCTGGCACCATCGCGTCGGACGACCCCCGCCTCACTGTACGTGAGGTCGACGGCGCGAACCCCGTGCGAGTGGTGCTCGACCCAGACGCTAGGCTGGACCAAACCAAACACGTTTTTTCCGACGGATCCGCTCGCACCTTGGTGTTTCATCGTGCCCCCGCCGATTCTGACCTTGTCCAGTTCTCGGCCAACGACGTCGTAGAAATACCGGCGACTCGCCAGAACGGCTTCGATGGTTTCGATCCCGGGATGGTTCTCCAGGTGCTCCGAGATCAGGGCCTGAGGCGGATACTCATCGAGGGTGGAGGGATCACTGTCTCTCGTTTCTTGCAGGCTGGCGTTATAGATCGCCTGCACGTCACGGTCGCACCGCTTCTCATTGGTTCGGGGCGGCGAGCCCTGACATTGGATCCCATTGAGTCTCTCCATCAGGCGATACGTCCACCCTGCCGCCATTTTCGCCTCGGCGAAGATATCCTCTTCGATCTTGACCTTCGTTGAGAACGGTCCACGGTGAGCCATTAGAACTTCTTTCCTGATGACCCTATCAAACTAAGAAAGTGTTGTCCCTTCTTCTTTAACGGTTAAGGGTGCAAGAAGCCACCGTAGTTGAGAAACAGTGCGCTAAACAGTATGCCAGCCCCACCAATAAGAAACTGCGGGTACGAAGAGCATTACACCCAATTGACCTTTTACAGACAAAAGGAAGATGTAATGGGCAGCGGTGACACCGACGATACCCCAGAGTATCGCCACAAAACGCAAGTGAACACCCTGGCTCGTAACCGTCATCGGCATTACCGAGATGAACCGTTCTGATGCGACTGGCTAAAGGTAAAAGAACGGAACGCCCAGGCCAGGTGCGTATTTCATTGCAACATCGGACACGACATCCAGTGATGCGACCAGTATCGAGCTGGCAATCATCTGCCGGGAAAGAGAGAGAACAAGAACGAGGATGGAGCGGATCCTTGGACACCTGTCGACGGTCATGCCGACTTGTTGATGTCACACGTCCCCTTCGTAACCGGCCGACGCCACATGAGATTCTCGCAACATCACCGATAGTGAAGCAACTTCTTGCGCGCCATCACCCAATTTCCCATCGTAGATTGCCTCCACAAGGCGGTCAAAGATCTCTCGAGCCAGGAATTCCGTCGTGGTATTTTTCCCGGCAAACTTGGGCTCATCGTCTAGGTTGCGGTAATTAAACCCCCCTAGAACCTCACCCAGTTGTTTACTCGCGAGCCCGATATCCACCACCAGGCCATTCACATCGAGGTTAGGGCGTCGAAAAGTGGCGTCGACGACGTAGGTCGCGCCATGCATGTGCTGCGCCTGACCAAACACCTCGCCCTCAAAACTATGGGCAATCATGAAATGACCACGAACGCTCAGGCTATACACAACTCGCCCTCCTTCGTGCCACCCCACTACGGCGTGGCATACCGGATACGGTGGCACAGCGCATCCGCTGAATCACGGCTCAGCTGCGCCAGCAGTACTGGTAAATCCTCGAACGCGCTTTCTCTCATGACCAGGACATCGAGATGCGGATCCCGGAGTAGCTCTAGAGCTAGTGCCATCCGACGTGCACGATTCCAACGCGGTACCCGGTCCGGGTGGAGGCGGCTGACCTGACTGCTCCGAATCGTTAGGCGGCGCGAGTGAAAGGACTCTCCCAACGGAAGCGCAACTGATCGTGTCCCATACCAGCTCGCGTCAACGATGGTGGCCTCAACACCCGCAACGGTCAGTGCACTTGTCAGCCCCTGAGGTGTACCGCTCGCGTGAAACACTAGATCAGCGTTGACGTTACGCGGTGGCTCCGTAAAAAAAGGTACACCCAGGTTCTTAGCAATCATTTTCCGTGCCGGATTGATGTCGACGACACTCACCTGAACGCCAGGCATCTGTCGGCATAGCCACGCGATCAGTAGTCCGACTACACCGGCACCAATGACCATAATCCGGTCGCCGGCTGCTGGTCGCCCGTCCCAGACTGCATTCACAGCCGTTTCCATGTTGGCTGCCAACACGGCCCGACTTGCTGGCACCCCATCCGGAACAACGGTCACCCCCTCGATGGGAACGCAGTAGAAATCCTGATGTGGGTAGAGACAAAATACGACACGGTCTCTGAGTGCTTTTGTGATGGTATCAGGACCGTCTTCGATCTTACCCACACTTGCGTACCCATATTTAACCGGACCGGGGAACTCGCCCTCCTGGAACGGCGCGCGCATCTCCTGATACTGAGACGAGGGCACCTCACCTTTAAAAACTAGTGCCTCTGTCCCGCGGCTAATACCAGAGTAGAGCGTTCGAACTAGCACCTCGTCCGCTTGCCTAGGGGGCAGGTCAGCACTCACAATCTCCCCGTGTCCTGGTGCCCGGATCCAGAACTGGCGAACGGTAATGGTCTCAGCCATGGCCTGCTCAATTCCCCCGCTATGGACCATAACCCATGACGACAGTCATCTACCACACGACCACACATCTCTGTCGTTTAACGAGTCGATACCGGTCATTCAATAATCTGACGCATCACCTAGTCCTTGCTGCTCTATTCATCGGTCTGAGTGCGTGTTCGGGAACCGGTCTAAATTCTGACGGACGGGGTCAGGCGATCAACGAACTCTTCACTCTAGCCGATCAGGGGGATGCTCAAGCCCAATATGCGCTAGCGAACCGGTACGCGGACGGTGACGGCATCCAACGAGATAACGTGCTAGCGCACATGTGGTTCGGACTAGCAGCCGAGCGTCTCACGAGCGAGGAGCGATACGAGGCAATCCGTGCACGCCAACGTCTCGACGACGAGATGTTCCGTCACCAGGTCGCCGAGTCAAACCGCCTCGCACGCAATTGGAGATTGAGACGAGGACGTCTTGAGTAACGGAATACTGCTCTCTATTCTGGGCAAGTAGATTACCGGCCGGATGTTTCAAGTGCATCGTCGCTGTCTCGAAATTTTGTGGTGTACTTGCCCTAAAGCGTATGCGTTCATTAACAAACCACCACAAACGGTCTGGTAACGAGAGCGGGGGGGATCAGGCATGATGGACAACAAGACGTCTATGCCTCGCACGGATGCTTCGTCGATGACCGGACGCCACGTTCTGCAGATCTACAGAATCGCAGGCCGTGCTTCCTAGCTAGTAATAGGACAATGAACGCATGGGGCCTGCTGGGGATCTTGACGCGTACCCTCTAGCACGCGAGGCGAGCGTCCTAGCACAATTCAACAAAGCCAATGCCCTGACGTATTCGAAGTCATGGGCGCCAGTTCGAGTCCAGTTTGGCTCGAAGCTACCATGCAGGACACCTTAATTACGGTCGACGTGCTGCATGAAAGGTTGATGCAAGCGAAAGAGCGACACTAATGCACCGATACGCGCCGACACAACACCGGTTCCTTCTTCTCAGATCCCGCTTGGTGATTCAGCTTCCCGTTCATTACCATGGCTCGTCGCGCGCCCAAAGTCTTTCAATCCCTGAACGGCTTCAATGGCCTTAATAGGCGGCATCTATCATTAGGCCAAGAGCACTCTGCCTGGCCATCCCATTACCACCTGCATTCGCGCCCCAGTTTTATGCTCGTGGGAACTAAACGTACGAGCCCAGCATCACTTCTCAGCCGCGATACGATTGGCAGACCCGCCGAGAAACAATCGTTGCCCATCAGCAAGCGTGAAATTTCTACCGACTGCCTTTTCGGTCCCATCTTTGGCCTGGTAGCCTTCGACGCTGAGCATCACTCCGATTTCCAACGTGTTTTTAGTGACGCCTAACCTGATCAACTCGTTTGGACTACCACCTTCCACCAACCAGGTGACGACCTCACCGTCCGGGCTCTTTACGTCGATGTGGAACCACGAGTGGGGATTGATCATTTCCCATTTCACCAAGGTTCCTTCAACCGTAAGTGGCTTCTCGATGTCGAACTCGGCCGAGAAGGCATGATGCGCCGGCACCGGTGCTGTGACCAGTAGCACACCCACACTCGCCGCCCAAACGGCTAGCTTCGTTCGCATGGAGTTTCCCTCCTTACCAGGTGTCTCATCTTTATTCCCCGGGTGAACCTATTTACGACTCTGATTTATTGTTCACCTTACTCGTACAGCTGTTTATCTATCCGGTTGCTTGCGGAGATGGCCGTAGATAAGATCTTCCACGAACTCGACGCACCTAAATTCCATAAGCTCAGCGTTGGGCTCAACATGCCGATAGAGCGGCATGCTCATTGTCCAGGGACGGGTAAACACGTTGGGGTCATCAATCGTCACGTCGTACTGGAGAGTTTCAGGGCTACGAGCCGTGAACCGCTCGACGACGTGGAGACCGTCGCTGTGGAAGTTACCGGCTTGGTCGAACCAGGTCATACCGTTGAAACCAGTCGTGGCGACCACCAGCGTGTCGCCATCCCAACGCCCATTCGACCAGCCCATCCAGCTATCAGCGGGCGCCTCCATGTGATTGTCCATGTAAATGGTACGAACAGCGCCCGCAAACTCATGAAGGATCATGATGTGTTGCTCGCTCTGTATGATCTGCAACGGAAACGGCATGTACGTGGCGCGCGGCACTCCTGGGAGATAGCATTTAATCGCCGGATCAAGTGTCAGCCTGTTTGCACGATTCTCGTTCCGTTTTGCTAGTGCCGCCGGCCGATACGGAATCTCCCCACCTTCAATGACACCGTGACCACCAGGAACTGCTGCGAGCGCACCGAGTTCCCGGACCACACTCGGTCCCGCGGCATGAGGCTCGATGTTCCAATGGGCCGTATTAAGCACCTGCCAGATACCGTTTAAGTCGGGCTTGCCGTCTCCCGTACGAGGCGCCCGGAATGCCAGCTCTTGTGCGGTAGCTGTCGTCACGGCGATCCAGAAAAAGCCGGCCATCATGAAAACAGATGCAGCGACAATCGTCACGACAATGGACCGATATCGCATCGGATCCCTCCTATCTCCGCTCCTGCTGCACAGTCTCTTCGGCGGCTCGCTGCTCCTCGAGTCTGGCACCCACGAGGGTGTTATACAGGCCGTAGTTTCCCTCGTGACAGGCGTGCTCAAACAACGGGCCGATGGTTTTCTTCATCGGCATCTCTGCCGTCCATGGGGTCTCCCACGTCGCCTCGTCTTCGACCGTGAATCTGTACCTGATCGTGTCGTCTGCCACACGAGTAAACCGCTCGGTCACACGCATGTGTGCACTGGAACCCTGCAAAGGGTTCTTGCCGTTTATGTTACTGGTCTCAACCACCAGAGTGTCTCCGTCCCACCGACCGCGCGACATCCCCATCCATTGTCCTATCTTTGGCGATGGCTTACCACGACCGTCCAGAGGGATGATGCGAGCGTCATGAATCATCTCAACAAGAATCATCACGTATCCACGTCCCTGTACAATCTGGTAATTGCTGTTGTAACCCGCATTCAGCATTGGTGGTCCGGCACCACGCATAATGATGCAACGGTCATCCAATTGATTGTTTTCAGCAGAGTCCCAACGCCCTCCCATTTCTTCCCGCGCCTTCGCGACATCGGATGCCCTTCGTTGCCCCTCAGCCGTCACGGGTGGGAGCTTGCCATTCGAAGGTTCAACGATCAGTGAGGTGCGAGCGCTCGACGCGAACACTGACTGATTCCGATCCAGTCCGAACTGAGTGAAGTCATAGTGCACATCCGGGATTGTGCCGGGGACGGTCTGTGCGGTCTCGCGCTGAGCTCTACCCTGTTCGATAGCGGCTACTTCTTCCGCCGTGTAGAAAGCCTTCGTAACGTCGTCTGGTCGCTCAAGTGGCGTATAGGTTTGGTTCGTCCAAAAACCCTGAAGGTCAGGCTGTCCGTCCGGTGTTCGTGGCGGCGTGTAAGACTCCGCTTGCTCGCTGCTCGCGCCAGGCTTGGCCGATACACCCTTGCCGGTAACGACAGTGGTGGCAAGCAAGCTAGCCACGCTCAGAACACCGACTAGCAGAAAACAGCGGTAATGCATATAAAATCTCCCCCTACCCGGACGAGGTTGGAAACTGGGTCTTTCTTCACGGAGTCCGTAGAACCAGTCAATTATCGCTCAAGCAGTGGGTAGCGGCGAGTACAAATAGTGTGATACATGTCGACATCCCAACCACACCCGTCCGCTCACGATCACTGCCTGTTTGAGACGCCGTCACTAGTACAATAGGCCCGATCCCAATTGGACAGTAGTAGCTCTTCGAAAGCGAGGTGCGATCATGCCACATACAAAACAACTTGGATGGATAGTTTCATTAGCCGTCGTCGTACTGCTTAGCACGGGTTCTGCGGCCTTGCCTCAAAACTTCCCAAACCCGTATCGTCTCGTTGAAGATTGGGCACAACTCCCAGGCGAAAGGACGATGGGTGCCGTGGGCGGTGTAACGACCGATATCGATGGTAGCTACATTTGGGCTGTGGTGCGGTGTGACGCGACTGCACCTGACCGTTTCGGTAATGAGTGTCTTGACTCTAATCTTGACCCAGTAATCAAGTTCGACCTTGAGGGTAATGTCGTAGAGAGCTTCGGGGGCGGCCTGTTTATCTGGCCCCACGGGATCCATGTGGACCAAGACGGCAACGTGTGGGTGACTGACGCAGTGAGTGCCACACGAACGCCGGCGGGTACACGCGGACACCAAGTCATCAAATTCAGCCCGCAAGGCGAGGTATTAATGACCTTGGGAACACCGGGAGAGGCTGGAGACGGTCCGGACAATTTCAACGCCCCAGCCGACGTCGTCGTGGGCGATAACGGCGACATTTTCGTCGCAGATGGACACGGCGACAACACAAACGGTCGTGTCGTGAAGTTCTCGAAGGACGGGACGTTCATTAAGTCCTGGGGAAAAATTGGCTACGGGCCAAGCGAGTTCAGGACATTGCACGCCATCGCCATTGATTCCAGAGGTCGGATATTCGTGGGCGACCGATCGAATAACCGAATCCAAATCTTCGACCAAGACGGGGAATTCTTAACGCAGTGGACGCAGTTCGGAAGACCGAGCGGGATTTTCTTTGATAACAACGACCGGATCTACGTCGCGGACTCAGAGTCCGATGATGTACAGAATCCAGGTTGGGAGATGGGTATTAGAATAGGCGATGCACGAACCGGCTGGATAGATGAATTCATCCTCTACTCGTGGGGAGATCCACGTGAGGTCGCGGGGAACGGAGCTGAATTCGTTGCGGTGGATCGTAACGGCAACATCTACGGCGGCGAACCCAGTCCACGAAAGTTACAAAAATACGTCAGAGTCCGACCGTAGACCTACCGGGAATGTTCGAACGACTTACGGTAGCCCGTAGGCCACTACCCTATCGGTAGCAACCACTACTACGTACTGCTGGCCGTCGGCACCAAGAAAGGTCATCGGATTGGCGTTGCCCCGTTGCTCTAGACGTTCCATCCACAGCTCCCGCCCGGTCGTCACCTCCAGGGCGCGAAAACGATTATCATCAGTTGCCGCAACAAACAGAAGACCGCTGGCGGTAACGATGGCGCCAGCTCGGGCGGGTCGGCCAGTGTTCTGCTTCCCCGCGGGGAACTGGTCGGTGATACCAAGCGGCTGTTGCCATGCGATGTCACCAGTCGAGCCGTCGACCGCGATGATCTGTCCCCACGGTGGCTTCTGGCACGGCATACGAGTATCGCCGACCCGCACTTCGAAGCTAGCCGGACGCGGTGTGGCCTTTTCATAGGGCACAAGGGAATCTTCGCCCGCATCAATCATCCAACCAAGTGCACCGACGTCCATCGACACGACAAAAATGTATCCCGAGTTGGGGTCAAATGCCGCACCACCCCAGTTGGGTCCACCAACTCCTCCTGGAAAATTCAGTGTCGTCCGAGCTGAGGTCCCTTCTAGGCGATATACCCACGGCGTAAACGAACCAGCATTGTAGATCTCCCCCAGCGATTCCATGAGCTCGACGCAGGCAGTTGCGTGCTCGGTCGTCGTCTCTTCGGCAGTGACCAGATCGGTTGAACCGTAGCTGACACGGGCCATTGGCGGCGGCTTCAGAGGAATCGGCTGCGTTGGAAACGTTTCCTCACCGGGCACATCACTTTGAGCGACCGCGCGCTCTTCGACCCCGTAGATCGGCTCACCGGTTTCACGATTTAAGATGTATAGGTAGCCTGATTTCGTGGTCAAACCTAGAGCGGGAATCATGTTACCTTCCCGCGCGATGTCGAACAACACCGGTGGTGCTGGCGGATCAGCATCCCAGAGATCGTGATGGATGGTTTGGAAGTGCCATCTATATTCACCCGTTTGGATATCCACCGCAACGACCGCATTGCCGAACAAATTGGCACCCGGTCGATCTCCCCCGTAGTAACCAGGGATGGGCGAAGCCAGCGGTAGGTAAAGAAATCCGCGATCGGCATCCATCGTAAAGTAAAATGGCCAAGCGTTGGCACCGAGGCGCCCCTGCCAACTGTCTGCCTCCCATGTATCGTGACCCACCTCGCCTGGTTGTGCCACTGAGCTAAATTCCCATATCTGCTCACCGGTGCGGACATCGAACGCGCGCGCGTTCCCAATACCTCCGATCGTGCCACGCGGCGTGTTCGCGCCAACGACGACAACATTGCCGTAGACAAGTGGCACCGAGTTGTACGGAACCCCCATGTCAACTTCACCACCCTGCCCGAAGCTGGTAACGGGTGCCCCGGTTTCGGCATCAATTGCGAAGAGGCGTGTGCCGGAAGTGAAAATAAGTCGAGGGGGCGTCCTGCCCTCACCGTCCCAGTACGCAACACCGCGTCGGGACGGCGCACCGTCCGCGACCGGATGGCTCCAGATCTCGTGACCCGTTGTCGGGTCGAGAGCAACGACTCGGTCAGCACCTGGCACGTACATAACATCACTGACAACGATCGGCGTTACCTGGGAGTTCGGACCACGTCCATCGGCGGTAGGTTCGTTGCGTTCAAGTGAGTAGGTCCAAAGTCGTGTCAGGGTAGCGGCATTGCCCGTCGTGATCTGGGTCAGTGGCGAATAGCCGGTCCCAGCCAAGTCGCCGCGGTACATCGGCCAGTCGGCGCCAATCTGGACCATGGTCTCTTGCGGCACACCACTGCACTGAACGAGAATCACCGTAAGCGGCATGCCTAATAGCACGTTCACGAGTCGTATTGAGTGCATGATGGTATTGCTCTCCTGTGCGTACTACTACAGATCGCCGAAATCTCGAAGTGGTCTCGACTCGGCAGGATGAACAAAAACATATTACTGACAGTGTTCGGACGGGATTCGGACGTGAGACGTTCTAAGGTCAATGAGCCGTCATACATAAGTGGAGTGACCTTTTGGAAGCTTGACTCGAGGGTGTACGACCAGGCCATACGGTTCCCACCTTCGTTTTCACCGTCGTTTCCATCGAGCGAGCAGCTCCGCATCAGCCAGTCCACAGCATCTTCTTCCTGATGAATCGCAGAGATAACAACAGCGTAATCTGCCGAGGTTTTAGCTTGCGCCATGGCAGAACCGAGCACAACCGGCAGGACGCATATCGCGACGACCGACCCGAAAAATAGACACTCCAGTCTCATCACAAGCCCCATTCTTTCAGATGTTTCCGGAGACATCAGATTCCACCACATGAAGGATTCTAGCGTCCTCTCTGCGAGGCTCGAGCACAAAATGTTAATGACAATGGTATTCGCCCCCCTCCCCTAAAAAAAAGCATCCGATGTAACGACCGCCAAAAGGTATAAGCTAGTGGCCTGTCTATAGGTCGACCGGCCGTAACGTCGGCCATGCGGCCCAGGGGGATACGCACCATGCACCATTACACACCGACACGAACTCTTCTCGCCTGTGCGCTCGTGGCTGCATCGGCGATCACTCTCGGTGGCCAGTATTCGCTCACGGTCAACAAGGACCGGTTGATTAACGCGAAGAACGAACCGCAGAACTGGCTGATCATGAATGGTGATTACACGTCGACACGTTACTCCACGCTTACCCAGATCGACCGAGACAACGTCGGAGATCTACGTATGGTATGGGCTCTGGCGCTCGGCGGAATGCAGGACACCGGCCGCAACGGTCCCGAAAGCGAGGTCAACCCGCTGATCGACAACGGGTTTATGTACACGACCGACGGATGGGGCACCGTCTACAAGATCGATGCACGAAACCCAGAGCGTGGTGACTTCGTATGGATCGCCGACCCTGGTGTCGACCACGAGGGTAACACCTCGCGCTCCCGTGGCATCGCGCTGTGGGAGGACAAAGTGCTGGCGAACCTCCCGGACGGCCGTGTCATCGCCATCAACCGTGACAATGGCGAGATCATATGGGACGTCGAGATTGCCGGAGTCAACGAGTTCGGCCGACGCGAGCGATTTTTGACAGCACCCCTGACCGCCGATGGTAAGGTCATCGTCCACAATGGCGCAGGCGACGCCGGTACCCGCGGCTGGGTCGCAGCCCTCGACGTAGAGACAGGTGAAGAATTGTGGCGCTGGTATGCGGTCCCCGAGCCAGGCCAGCCAGGCAGCGAGACCTGGGTGGATGACCACAACGCCTGGAAGACGGGCGGTGGTGGTATCTGGCAGACCGGGTCCTACGACCCGGAGACCAACCTATATATTTTCGGCACCGGGAACCCGTGGCCTGGCTATGACGCGGAGTTTCGTCCGGGTGACAATCTCTATACCAACTCAGCCGTCGCCCTTGATGTGACCACCGGGGAAATGGCCTGGTACTTCCAGTACACGCCGAACGATTCGTGGGACTACGACGAAGTCGGCATCCACATGCTCTACGACATAGAGATCGACGGACGTCTGCGAAAGGTGGTATCGCACTACGGGCGGAACGGGTTCTACTACACCCTTGATCGTACAGACGGTAGCTTCATCAAGGGCGCAAAGTACGTCAACGACCTGAACTGGACCGCCGGTCTCGATCCGGTAAGCGGTCTGCCGGTGGAGTACGACCCGAATCTCGACGTGCAGATCTATAACCCTGAGGCGCGCGCGATGCGATCCGATCGGGACGAAATGAAGCGGACCTGTCCGACCTGGCACGGGGGCGTGGCACACCAACCACTGGCGTACAACCCGGTCAAGAACATCGCGTACGGGGTCGGCACGGAAGGCTGCTTTTCGCAGACCGGGGCCGAAATGGTCCCTGCGTCACCAGACGGCGACATCGACCGTGAACGTAGCGAGCAACGCCGGACCGACAGCGACCTGTATTACGGGGCACTCACGGCGTTTGACGCCATCGGCCACGAGGTGATGGGAAAAGCGGTAACGGACATAGAGATCCGATCCGGTGTTGTCGCTACCGCAGGCGAGCTCGTGTTCACCGCACTACAGGACGGATGGGTGGTGGCCTACAACGACGAGACCCTAGAGGAACTTTGGCGTTTTAATGTAGGCACACCTCTCAAGGGCGCGCCGGTCACCTACGCTATCGGGCCAACGCAGTACCTAGCGGTGCAGTCCAGCGGCCGCCACCTGCATCCAGTGAAATACGACAACCTCGAGACTTCGAGCTACTTGTTCGTGTTCGCACTGAACTAGGGGGATTCACCGGGGAAACTCGCCGCAAACCGCAACATCATCGCCCCAGAAATCGATACATTTGACCCGATCCATCGGACCCTGCCCGATGACCTTCGCGAACAGGAAGTCGGCAAGCCGCTCAAGCTCGCGTGGCTGAAGCGTCGCTGCCGGATCGGGTAACCCTAGACCCATCTGCTGTAAATCTGACCGCGTCCTTCCCAAGCAGCGATCGTCGCTGTAAGCAAGTCGGTCGAAGGCGGGCATACTCCGACCAGGGAGGCCGCACTTGACGACAAAGAGTAGCTGCTCCCGATCGAGTTCGCTCGTCCGCAGGTTTGCACCGTCCGGACTCTGACTGTCCATCTTGCGACCGTCACCTGCCCAACCGTGACAAGACTGGCAGTCGGCTTTTTGCCGATAAATCCTCATGCCAGAAGCGATGTTGCTCGCGGTCGGCGTCTGGGTCTGCACGTCAGTGCCGACTAAGAAAAACAGGGCGATCCCAACAGGCACGACGACCGAAACGACCCGCCACGGTAATCGTGGCAAGGCTCTGGATCTTTCCAAGCGTCCTCCTCGCTCAAGCCCTCGACACTACCGCGAACCCGAACTAACAGTGTCGTCAAGACGTGCCGTCCTGAGCATGCCGACGATCGAATAATTACCCTCGTGGCAGGCGAACTCATAGATCGCCTGGTCCCTCCGCTTCAGTGGTAACTCCGCCGACCATGGCAACGTCCAGGTCGTCGGGTCGATGAACGTCATCTGGTAGGTGAGCGTATCAGGGCCAGTCCGAGTGAATCGTTCGACCAGGTGCAGACCCTCAGCCGAACCCCGATAGTAGCTGTTAGTAGAAAAATTGCGGGTTTCGACAACCAGGGTTTCGCCATCCCAATACCCCCTTGAGTCGCCGTTCCACTGTCGGATGGGCTCTGGTAAATGGGGACGTGCGTCCAATGGAATGATCCGTGCGTCATGGAATGCTTCGTTAATTAGTACGAAGTAACCGGCAGTCTGCACGACCTGGTAATAGGTATACGGGCCAGCACCGAAGTTTCCACCCAACCGTGGCACGCCGGTCGTGATGCACCGGTGGATGTTGTTGAGGTCTTCTGGACCCGTCTTATGTTCCCATCCGGTGGTAACCGCCGCCTCTCGCCGGCGAGCCTCCTGGGTCAATGACGGAATCCGTCCATCAGGAGGATCGATAACTAACGACGTGCGATCAGTGAACTCGAGATCCTCCATCCCAATGGAACTGATCGTCGATTCGGCGACATGTATGTCGACGTTCTCCAACGCGGCGAAGAATGCGCCCTCTGGCGTGGTGAAAGCGCTTCTTCCGTTCTTGAAGATCCGGTCTGCCCGCCCGCGGAGCGTTGCGACTTCTTCGTCCGTCAGCCGCTCCCGACCGGCCAAAGCCGACGGGCGTTGCAAGGGAGTTGCGGTATTACTCAGCCAGACGCCTTGCAAGTCTGGCCTGCCGTCTGGTGTCCTAGGTACCATCCAATTATCCGATGTGGTCGTCTGGGCTACGACCTGTCCGGCAATCACCAACAACATGCACGAGACGATCGACGTAACGGCAATGAACGGAGTGAGATGCTGATGGTTCACGCGACTCTCCATCCTACTATTTGACCTAGCGGTAAAACCTGTCTCCGAGCGCTACAGTTCAGACGTCACCATCGCAAAACACCATCCGGTAACGCGACGTCAAAAGGTAGTCTCACACTCGCGTCACTCTACCGGGATGGCTGCGGCGCGACTGCTGCTTACTCATCCTCACGCGTTGGAGTGCTTTCGGAGTATCCGTAATGGTTCGTTACGATACGAACCCGTGTGGCCTTGTGAAAGAACTTATGAACGATCGATATAAGCCCGCCACGCGAGAGGATGCTGTCTGCCGATTCCTCTCCGCCCCCAGAAAGGGTGCCTTGGGATCTTCACGGCGACACTTGGCCGGTCCAGCTAGCACTCAAGCCGGCGCGCTCGACTTTCGTTCCACGCAGGTACACCGCTTCGATTTGCCGCGTGTTCGTGATGTCGTCCAACGGATTAGCCTCGAGCACGACGAAGTCGGCGCTCTTACCGGCCTCCAGTGTGCCAACATCGTCAAGCGCCAGAAAGTCGGCCGAGTTGCGGGTCGCCGATACGATCACGTCGGCCGGTGTCATTCCCGCCCGCACCATGTCCTCCATCTCGGCATGGGGGCTCCAGCCGGCGCCGCCGTCCGTGCCGAAGGCAACGGTCACGCCCTCGGCGTGCAGCCGCGCCAGATTACGGGCCTGGATGCCAAACGCCTCCTGTGCCGCCGGCTGATCGACCGAGCCTTCCTGCATCTGCTCGATCTGATCGCGCGGAATCGTACCGCTCAGCCAAGAGAAATCAGCCGCGACCCCGGAACCGGGGAGGTTCGGGACGAGCACGACGTTCGGGTGCTCGCGGAACAGCGCGACCACCTCGTCGTCGACGTCCATATCGCGGATGCCGTGCGCGAACGCATCGAGACCGGCGCGCAGTAGTCCCTTGGCGTCCTCTAGCGTAAAGACATGAGCCGTGACCCGGAGCCCGTGCTGGTGGGCCTCATCGATGACGGCGCCATACACCTCCGGTGTCAGTTTCTCGAACTGGCCGTTTCGGTCATCGACCCAGATCTTGACCATATCGACGTTCTGTGACGCCAGTTCCCGCACCGCCGTCCTAGCTTCCTCCTCCGTCGAAATCCAGAAAGGGACCTCGGTGCGGCCTGGCTCCGGGGCGGTGATACCGCGGCCGACCGTCCGATAACGGGCCGCGTTTGGCACGACCTCATCGCGTAGCTTGAACGCCACGTCACTGACCCCCCGCCCAAGGCTCAGCACGGCACCAACGCCATAGTACGCCTTCCGTTGCAGGTCCTCGACCAGCTCTTCGCGTGTCTCCCTGAGATGCACGTGGGTGTCGATGATCGCCGGCATGACGGTCCGACCGGTCAAGTCCACGCGAGTAGCATCAGGTGGAATCTCCATGCTATTGGATCGTCCGACCTGAACAAAGCGGGTGTCATCGACGATGAAGACCGCGTTCTCGATCGGCGTACTACCGTCGCCCACGATCAACCTCGCACCTTCGAACACAGTAACGGATGTCGCAACCGCTCCCTCGTTCGAAACCGGTGTCGAACACGTCGCGAGACCAAAAACGATACTCGATAGTAGACTAGCGGCAAAGACTAGACGAGACGACTCCGTCTTCACTCGGCGCATCGAAGCCTCCAGACATAATTAGACCTCGTACTGTGGCATGAACCAATCAAGAGCGCAACCATCAGGCCTAAATTACGCAGCCCTGACCTTGGCGACCAGATCCAATAACAGCAACTCCGGTAGCAACGAAACATTAGAACATCCATCCTGAAAGAGTTCAGTCGAGAAGGTGCGATTTGCCAATTACGAAGGAATGGAACGGACGTTGACGTCCAAACCTGCACGAGACTGTAGCTGCATGCAAAGTTCGGCGTGAGTCGCGCCCAATAGCTGAGCAGTGTTACAACCGTTACCTACCAATAGTCAGTCGAGCAACCAGCCTTCGGCAACCATCATGAGGAATGAGTAGAAACATGAGATTTGTAAAACTGGTGGAGAGAGTGAAGGGACCGCTACAACTCCGAAATGGAAGCCAGGCTAACACCGACGATCGCCCACGAAAATGCTGACTTAGGTTGCCCTGGTCCCCCGCAAATTAAGACTCCGCGCCCTATGGTTTGTGAGCTTTCTTGAGTTCCTCAGGAGGAGTGGGCGGTTTCTCATACTGGTCCTTAAACTCCGGCCTTTGTCCATCTGTTGGAACACCAGCTGAGACCATGAGGCGAGTAACCACATCAATGGTGGCACGGGATTGCCGAGGAAGACCCGTCCGGTGCCCCTCAGCGATAAACAGTGGTGTCCGGCTGAACTTGTTCCTATGTTTCCAGATGTGGATGTCGGCGCCACTATCCGCAAGAAGTTGCACGACAACTGGAAAGCTTCCGTACGCCGCACCATGCATGGCCGTGTCGCCATTGTTGTCTACCGCGTCGATGTCTGCGCCTATCTCGAGCAGCAACTGTGTGGCAGCTAGCGCCTCTGACTCTGTACCGGCTTCTTCCTCGGGGGCCGTGGTGCCGAGTCCTGCTGCTGCCATGAGCGGCGTGGAAAACTCAATGTTGGGTATGGATGGATCTGCACCAAGGTCGAGGAGAAGCTGCATCATGGCGATATCAGCCCGGTCAGCGGCCATGAGAAACGCCGTCGCCCCCTCCGTTACGAGTTCTGACGCCGTATGCGGAGGGCGTTTCCCATCGTGAAGACGCATATTCACGTCCGCGCCGAGCTTCACGAGCGCACGCATAAACTCAAGATTCGTCAGACTACCCGACCCAACCGGGGCCGGATCACCTCTGTCGCTCGCATCGGGTTTCCGGACCCAACTCATCGTGTGAAGTGGTGCAAACCCCGTGCGCTGGTCGTTTGGGTCGGCACCCGCCTTCACCAGCGCTACCGCGAGCTCAAAATGTCCGTTCCTAACTGCCATCAGCAACGGGCTCATACCATCGTCAACAGGCCTATAGCTCGCGTTATTGACAGCCTCATCGGGTCCAACCTTCACACGCTCAAGCACTTCATTCACATCTACCCCGGCCGCCAGGAACATTTGGGAGACATCCATGTGCCCACCGCGCACGGCGAAAAACAAAGGAGTGAATCCAGACGGGAGCTTGGCATGAATGTCGGCTCCGGCATCGATAAGGGCTTCGACGACCGTCGCGTGCCCCTCGGCTGCGGCCCACATAAGAGACGTCTGATCGCGATGCTCCCGCGCACTGGGATCAGCTCCGTGGGACAAAAGCGCTTCCACCGCCTCAAGACTCCCCGTGCGTGACGCCGTCATGAGTACAGTCTCTCCACCACGAAGCGACGCGTTCGCGTCGCCGCCGGCATCCAGAAGCAGCGTAACGATATCTGGGTTACCGTTCGTTGCTGCGAGCGATAGCGGCGGCACGCCGTAGTCGTTCTTTGCGTTGACCGTAGCGCCAGACTGTACCAGAAACCTTGCCGTCTCCGCGTCGTCGCGGTAAGCCGCCCAGTGCAAGGCAGTCATCCCGTCGACCTGTGCGGTATTGACGTTCGCCCCCCCCTGCAGCAAGGTGCGAATGAGCACCCCATTGCCCAGTTCAGCTGCGTCTGCAACCGTGAGTTCTTCGGCCGGCACGGCTGCACCGACCACACCGAGAATCAGAAAAGAGAACCCCGCCGATCGTCTCCAGCCCATGGTTGGTTACTCCTGTAGCTCGCTCTCAACCACCGTACTACAAAGACACCGGCTCAAAGAGGTCTTCAACCGTGCCATCGCTATCACCAAACGTGTGCAGTCTGACGCCTACCCGGTCGAGAAGTGTCAGGTGCAGATTGGCCAATGGCGTACCGTCCTTGTACCGGATATGTCGCCCACCGTTCATGCCAGTCATGGCACCACCAGCTACTAGAATCGGCAGGTTCACATGGTCATGCAGACTGGGGTTGCCCATCCCGCTACCATACAGGTAGACCGTATGGTCAAGCAGCGATCCGTCGCCGTCGGGCGTGGACTTCAATTTCTGGAGAAACTCGGCGAATAGAGACACATGAAATGTGTTGATCTTAGCAATCTTTAGCAGCTTCTCTGGATCATTGCCGTGATGACTCGTCGGATGGTGCGGGTCGGGCACGCCAATCTCCGGGTAGGTACGATTACTAAGCTCGCGCGTTAGTTGGAAGGTAACAATCCGGGTGATATCTCCCTGAAACGCCAGCACTTGTAAATCAAACATCAGCTTCGCGTGGTCAGCAAATGCAGACGGGACCCCCACCGGACGGTCTAAATCCGGCATCGGATTGTCCGCCGCCCCTGCTTCGGCTCTCTGGATCTGACGCTCGATTTCACGGATGCTGTCGAGATACTGCTCGACGCGTTTACGGTCGACCGTCCCAACTACTCGCTTGAGGTGAGCGATGTCATCACTGAACGAGTCGAGCAGGCTGGCCCGGCTTCTAAGTGCCGCACGCCTCTCTTCAGGGTTTCCACCCTCACCAAAGAGGCGTTCGAACACAATGCGCGGATGCGCCTCCGACGGCAGTGGCGTCGTCTCTGACGACCAGGACAGGCTGTTCTGATAGACGCACGCATAGCCGTTATTACACACCCCAGCAAGCGGGTTCAGGTCCATCGACAATTCAAGTGACGGCAGCTGAGTCTCCTGCCCCATCTGCTTCGCGGCAAGCTGATCAGCAGTCGTTCCCAGGAAATAATCCGAGCTCTCCGTATGCTTAGCGAAGGCCGCGCTCAAGAAACCCGAGTTCGACGTGTCGTGCGTGCCCGGATAAGAGTTCTGCAATTCAAGGTTTGTGACAACCGTCAGTTGCTCCTTGACTGGCTCAAGTGGGCTCAGACTGGGAGGTAACTGGCTGAGCTTGTCCTGGTCCTCTGGCGTCCAACGGGCATGATCGCATCCCATTGGGATGAAGACGTAGCCAAGCCTGCTCACCGGTGTGGCCGGTGTCTTGGCCAGAGCGGTCGCCGCAGGAATCATCGCGTCGAGCAACGGCAGCGCGAGCGTGGCTTGCACACCCCTCAGGAACGTCCGGCGTGATAGCGCCTTCTTCGTGATGATCATGTGGAATTCCTCATCTGAAATGGCACACTCTTCACAATTCCTACGATGAGTGACGAGAGTCGATAGTTCTCTGGCTTGGAGTCACGAAGAACCTTGCGGACCGCAGGGGCATCGTAGTATTCAACCCCACGACCCAGCGCAAAGGTTAACAGCTTCTCCGTCAACCTTCCTGCAAACAGCTCTGGACGACTCAACAATCCTGCTTCAAGACCAGCGACCCCGTTGAGCTCGCCGACGCCTGGAAGCGACCCCGACACGTCAATAGAGTCGCTATCGCCCGTGTGGTTCCGCCAACGCCCGAGAGCATCGAAATTCTCTAACGCAAATCCAACGGGGTCTATTGTTCGGTGACAGCTTGCGCACACTGGGTTACTGCGATGCTGCGCCATCCTCTCCCGCATGGGAAGGGCCGCAGACACCGAGGTATCTTCGAGGGCTGGCACATTCGCGGGCGGTGGCGGTGGCGGAGCACCAAGGATGTTGTCCAGAACCCAAGTTCCACGAACGACCGGCGACGTTCGTGTCGCATAAGAGGTAACGGCTAATAGGCTACCGTGCCGCAATAGCCCCCCACGCTTACTATCATCCCCGAGCGTGACACGACGGAAGCGGGTGCCGTAGACGTTGGGAATTCCGTAGTGCTTCGCCAGCCGCTCGTTTAGAAAGGTGTAGTCCGATTTGAGTAAGTCGAGCACACCACGCTCTTCGCGTAGAACACTATCCAGAAAAAGCTCCGTTTCCGTGCGGAACGCCTGACGTAGATTGTCGTCGAAGTCCGGATAAAGACGGCCATTGGGGTTAACGGCCTCAAGATTCCGCAGGCGAAGCCATTGCCCGGCAAAGTTGCTCGCGAGATTATACGATCGAGGATCGGCAAGCATTCGTCTCGTCTGTCGCTCAAGTTCGTCCTGACGGCTGAGCGCACCCCGAATGGCCACATCGAGCAGCTCTTCATCTGGAATACTGCTCCAGAGGAAAAAAGACAGGCGGGATGCTAGCTCTAGGTCGCTGATCCGATAAGCGGTACCGGACGAAATCTGCTCCGGATCCAGTTCCATTCGGAACAGGAATTCCGGGTTAACAAGCACGGCGCTCAGGGCCAGTCCTATTCCTGTCTCGAAATCTCCATCGAGCTTACCTTCCCGATAAAAGGCCATCGGACCAGCCACATCATCCTCGGAGACAGGCCGACGATAGGCGCGCCGCATGAGCGTGGAGAGAATCTCCTTGGCGCACCCTTCCTCCTCGCTCGATTCGGATGGACGACAAATAAAGAGTCGGCGTCGACTCGGTGTATCATCAGCCCCCTTCGGTGCATACGGTCCTGTAATGGATACTTGATAGATCGCGGGCGTTAAGCGGGGATGACGCGTCTCGTTGAAATGTGACTGGAGTGGCTGGCGCTCAGATTCGACCAAAGACGCGGCGTTCTTGAGAAACGCTACACCCACATCGTGTGGCCCGGCAGTCACCGGCACGCGAAGTTTCAAATCTCTGTCTACAAGGGAGTCGTCCCCATCGGTCGGCTTCTCGACCGTAAAAGTTGCAACGGGCCTCCGATCGACCAGTATCTGTAATGTATGTAGTCCCTGGTTCCTCAAGCCGCCAATGTTTCCCGTGCGATTACGCGCGAGTCTGACCTGAATATCGTATTCTCCGGCCCGCGCAAACGTGTAGGGAAACACCGTCCCTCCACGGGTTCCAATCGGAAGGCCAGGCACATGCTCTTCCTGTGTCGTGTCTGGTGGCACTCGAATAACATCACTCTGAAGTGACAACTGCGTGGTGCCGATCGCCAACCGACTGATTTTCTGAGCCGCTGAGATATATCGATCCAGAAGCATCGGTGAAAGATCGCCGACCGTAACGTTGTCGAAACCGTGGCCACTCTCATCAGCGGGCAATAGTGTGGTGGCATCAATATCGAGCGCCAAGAGGTCCCTGATGGAGTTCTGATACTCGGTACGATTGAGACGCCGCAATGTCTCCGTCCGACCAGGGTTAGGACTCGAATCTGCTGCGTGGTCAAGTTCCGTTTCGAGCCACGAGATTAATTCACGACGGTCTCTGGCAGAAGGCTGCGGTCTTGTGGAAGGCGGCATTGTGCCCGTACGAAGCTTACGCACGATCTTTTCCCAGATCTCGGCACCTTCACTAACATTGCCGACATCAATCAGGTCTAGCC
>Ga0310345_10000516_pt1 | contig 56195 bp, 60 predicted proteins | sample HC15DNA20500_MG_FD_204667 | JGI IMG/M metagenome (GOLD analysis project Ga0310345, IMG submission 204667) | Marine microbial communities from station ALOHA, North Pacific Subtropical Gyre - HC15-DNA-20-500_MG | ecosystem: Environmental > Aquatic > Marine > Oceanic | place: Pacific Ocean: North...
CGGCGAGCCGCCAGCTCCAGATCAACAGCGTGTACGCCACGACGATCCTGGGCGACGTGAGCGCGACGATCAACACGCAGCTGCAAACCAACGACAGTCGCGGCCTGTTCGGCCTGCCCGGCGTCAGCTTCAATCTGCCCGCGGGCGGCCCCTTTTCGCCCTTCGCCCAAGGCGTGACTCTCACCCGCGCGCCGGCGGGTTTCGCGCCGCTGCAGCAGGGGGTGAACAGCATCACCGGCCATCTCGGCACAACGCTGAACGGCCGGGTCGGGCGCTGGCAATGGACCTTCACCGGCACCTTCGACCGTACCGATAGCGAGACGCTGACCGATGCCGGGCTCGATCCCACCGCTTTCCAGGCGCGGCTGACCGCGCGCGATCCCGCCGCCAACCCCTATGGCCCGCTCACCGCCGCGCAGCTCGCGGCGCTGCCGGTGAACCAGGCGCTCTCCACCGTGACGACCGGCGGAGTCGATCTGCTCGCCAACGGCACGCTGTTCCGCCTGCCCGCGGGCGGCGTCGCGGCGACCTTCCGCGCGGGCGGACAGAGCCTGTCGATCGACAGCGATTCGCTGCGCGCCGGGGTGCCGCAATCGGCGCGGCTCGGCCGGTCGATCGCCAATGGCAATTTCAGCTTCGAGCTGCCGATCACCAGCCGGCGCGAGCATTTCCTCGAGGCGATCGGCAACCTCTCGGCGAACGTGAATCTGGGCTATGATGGGTTTTCCGATTTCGGGGTGCTGCGCACGCTCGGCTATGGCTTCAACTGGTCGCCGATCGAGCCCATCCGCCTGATCGGCCAGGTGACCGAGCAGGACCAGGCGCCAAGCGTGCAGCAGCTCGGCAATCCGGTGATTACCACGCCCAATGTGCGCATCTTCGATTATGTGCGCGGCGAGAACGCGACGGTGACGCTGGTTTCGGGCGGCAATCCGGGCCTGGTCTCCAGCAACCGCCGCACCCAGCGCCTGGGGCTGACGCTGAAACCCTGGGAGAAGACCGATTTCACCGTCTTCGCCAGCTATGCGGACACGCGCGTGCGCGGGGCGACCGCCAATTTCCCGAGCGTGACGGCGGCGATCCAGGCGGCGTTCCCCGATCGCTTCACCCGCGATGCGCAAGGCTCGCTGCTGCGCGTCGATACGCGGCCGGTGAACTTCGCCGAGACGGAAAGCCGCCAATTCCGCTACGGCTTCAACTTCTCGGTGCCGATCAAGTCCAAGATCCAGAAGCAGATAGAGGCGTTCCGCGCCGGCAAGGGGCCGAACCCCTTCCAGGGGTTGCGCCCGCCGGGGAGTGTTTTCGGGGGGTCGGCCTTCGGTCCCGGTGGACCGGGCGGAGGCGGCCGGCCGGAGGGGCAGCCGCGCCCGGGCGACGGGCAGGCGCCGCCGCCTGGCGCTGGCGGCCCGGGTGGCCCGGGCGGGGGCGGCTTCCGAGGGGGCGGCTTTGGCGGCGGTGGGTTTGGCGGGGGCGGCCGGGGCGGCGGCGGCGCGGCGGGTGGCCGGCTGCAATTCGCGCTCTACCACACCATCCACCTCGCCGAGGCGGTGCAGGTGGCGGGGCAGGGGCCGCGCCTCGATCTGCTGAACGGCGATACCGTCTCGAGCGGCGGTGGCCAGCCGCGCCACGAGCTTGAGGCGCAGGCGGGCTATAATAATAACGGCCTGGGCGCGCGGCTCTCCGCCAATTGGCAGAGCGCGACGCGGGTGAATGGCGGCGTGGGCGGCGCGGGGCAGAGCTTGCGCTTCGGCGCGCTGGCGACGGTCAACCTCCGCCTGTTCGCCGATCTCGGCCAGCGGCTGGAGCTGGTGAAGCGCCAGCCCTGGGTGCGCGGGATGCGGGTGACCTTGTCGCTCGACAATGTGTTCAACAGCCGCCAGCTGGTGACGGACCCCGCGGGCGCGACGCCGATCGCGTTCCAGGGGCCCTATCTCGATCCCACCGGGCGGACGGTGCGGCTGGTGGTACGGAAGTTGTTTTTCTAGGGTTCACGTGGAGACGCCGAGACGCGGAGGATTTTGGATTCGCGCAGAGGCGCCGGGGACGTTCAGGATTGTGCCGGCCTAAAATTTCCGGCGTCGCCTCAGCGAAGGCTGGGGCCTCGTTCCAACGGAGCGCGCCAATTGCCTGAGGCCCCTGCTTCCGCAGGGGCGACGTACTTGCTTCGATCGAGTTCCGCCCCGCAGACGCCTTCAATCCCTCGAAGCTGAGCGCCGCGCGCGTCGGCGAAAACCTCCGCGCCTCCGCGCCTCCGCTTAGACAAATGAAACCTACCGCCCCGCCGGCCCCGCGAGCACCGGCAGGCTCTCCGCCCCGCTCGACGAAAGCGCCGACACCGCGAACAGATGATCGTCGATCGAGACGTTCGCCAGCACCACCCCCGGCGCCGCCACGTCCTTGAAATCGCTCCAATCAAGCCGATCGGTCCGCCGCCAGCGCACCCGATAGCCGGCCGCACCCGGCACCGGCTGCCAGTTCACCTTGGTATCGAAGCTCAGCGCGCCGTCGATCGTCACCCCCTCCGGCGCTGCGGGCGCGACCGCGATCCGGCGGACGGCGGCGACGTTGATCGCCGTCACTTTCGCCAGATAAGCGAAGTCCATCCGGTCGATCGTGTCGCCGTAGATGCGCCCGCCCTCGCTGCGGGGGTCCTGGTGCTGCGCGTCCCAATTCTCCGCGCCGACCGAGAATCGCACCGCCGGATAGCCCAGCCGCAAGAATGGCTCATGATCGCCGCCGCGCCCGAAGCGATCGGGCCGGCGATCGACGAACACGTCGATCCCGCCCTTGATCCGCGCGGCTTCCATATCGATCAGCTTGGCGAGCGCGCGGCTCGGCCCGTCATCCTCGCCACCGTTGCCGCGCCGCGCGCGCTGCTGGGCGAGGTCTTCCGAGAAGCGGATGCCTTCGGAGAACACCCGCACCCGGTCCGCGACCGTAACGCCGCCCTGGCCGATCGTGTTGCCGACAATGTCGTTGTTGAGCACCGCGCTCACCCGCCAGCCGCGCTCCTTGGCGGTCTCGGCGAGGAGTTGCCCGCCCCACAGCCCCTGCTCCTCGCCGGAGAAGACGGCGTAGATGATCGTCGCGTCGAACTTCTCGCCAGCGAGCAGCCGCGCCGCCTCCAGCACCAGAGCGACGCCCGAGGCATTGTCGTTCGCGCCCGGCGCGTCGCCGCTTGCGTTCATCACGTCGGAGGCGCGGCTGTCGATATGCGCGCCGATGATCACCACGCGGTTCGGATCGCGCCCCGGCTGAATGCCGAGCACATTCTCGACGATCACGCCATTTGGCGCGCGCGGCCCCTCGAAACGCCGGGCGATGCGCTCGACCTTGATGCAGCCGCCGCACGCCTTGCCGATCGCCTCGAAGCGGCTCTGCGCCCAGTTTCGCGCGGCGCCGATGCCGCGCTTTGGATCAGTGGTGGTGGAAAGCGTGTGCCGCGTGCCGAAGCCGACCATGGCGGTGACATCGGCCTTGAGGCGGGCGGGGTCGGGGGCGGGGCCGGCGGCAAGAAGGACGGGGGCCGCGAGGGCGAGCAGGATGCGCATGCGCTGAAACTGCCGTGCGGAGGCGGCCGGCGCAAGGTACTGTAGCTGCTCCTGTTCATTCCCAACCTGTCGCCCCGTGCTTGACACGGGGCTTGGCTTTTCTTCCGTCGACCTTTGAGTAAGGTTTGAACATGAAGCGCGGCGGGTGGGTCTACATCATGGCTAACCGGTATCGCGGCGGCATGTATGTCGGCGTGACCTCGGACCTTGTCCGCCGCGTCTATCAGCACCGCGAAGGGCAGGGGTCGAAACATGTCGATGATTTTGGCAAACACCATCTGGTTTATGTCGAGCGGCATGAAGAGATCGAAGCAGCTATAGTCCGAGAGAAGCTGGTTAAAAAATGGCGTCGACAATGGAAATTCGCGCTGATCGAAGCTGATAACCCTGAATGGCGCGATCTATGGAACGAATGGTTCGCTTCCGCCGACGCAGGGGACAGCCTAGCCCCGTGTCAAGCACGGGGCGACGAAGAACGTTGACGCATTAAACCCTCAACTCAACCGATCGATCTCCTCCGGCGTCAGCCGCCCCGGCACGATCATGATCGGCACGTTCAGCATCCCCGCCTCGCTCCCGGCGAAATAGGCGATCAGCGGCCCCGGGGCGCCGCTCGGCGCGGCGGCGAGGACCAGCGCGGCGATCTCCGGATTGGCGGCGATCTGATCGCTGATCACCTTGCGCGCATCGCCGCGGGCGACGGTGATGTGTGGTTTCAGCCCCGATTCGGCGATCAGCGTCCCCGCCGCTGCCTGCACCAGCCCCTCGGCATGGACCCGCGCCTCTTCCTCGATCGTCGCCTGCACCCCGCCCCAGGGCATCAGATCGGCGGCGGGGAGCAGCGCCACGATCTCCACCCCGCCGCCGGTCTTCACCGCGCGCCGCGCGGCGAAACGCAGCGCGACGCTCGCTTCGGGCGTGTCGTCGATCACCACTAGATATGTGCGCATCCTCACCCCCGCTTATCGCCCAGGAAGGTGGCGCGCAGCCCGCGCCCGCGCAAGGTGCCGGCTTGACGCGCTGGCGCGTTTGGCGAAGGGAAGGGCTCCCCAGGACCGAAGGACGCTCGATGCCCATCGAACTCAAGATGCCCGCCCTTTCGCCGACAATGGAGGAAGGCACGCTCGCCAAATGGCTGGTTAAGGAAGGCGATAGCGTGAAGTCCGGCGATCTGCTCGCCGAGATCGAGACGGACAAGGCGACGATGGAGTTCGAGGCGGTCGACGAGGGCGTGGTCGCCAAGATCCTGGTCCCCGAAGGCACCGACAATGTGAAGGTCGGCGCGGTGATCGCGCTGATCGAGGGCGAGGGCGCCGAGCCGGCAGCCAAGCCCGAAGCGCCCAAGGCGGCGCCTGCCCCGGCACCCGCTCCAGCCGCGCCCGCGCCGTCACCGGCCCCCGCGCCGGTTGCCGTCGCGCATGAGGGTGATCGGGTGAAGGCGAGCCCGCTCGCCCGCCGGATCGCCGCGCAGAAGGGGATCGATCTCAGTGGGCTGAGCGGCTCCGGGCCGAACGGCCGGATCGTGAAGGCCGATATCGAAGGCGCCGCCCCCGGCGCGGCCAAGCCCGCCGCCGCCACCGCGCCCGCCCCGGCCGCCGCCACACCCGCGCCCGTCGTTCCGGCGCCCGCCGCCGCGCCCAAGCCCGCCGCGATCCCCGATATCCCGCACGAGGCGACCAAACTCTCCAACGTCCGCAAGACGATCGCGCGCCGCTTGACCGAATCGAAGCAGCAGGTGCCGCACATCTATCTCACGGTGGACATCCGGCTCGACGCGCTGCTGAAGCTACGCGCCGATCTCAACGCGGCGCTCGCGCCCACCGGCGTGAAGCTCTCGGTCAACGATCTGCTGATCAAGGCGCTCGCGGTGTCGCTGATGCGGGTGCCCAAGTGCAATGTGATGTTCACCCCCGATCAGCTCATCACTTTCCAGCGCGCCGACATTTCGGTCGCGGTCTCGGCGCCTTCGGGGCTGATCACGCCGGTGATCACCCACGCCGATACCAAGGCCGTCTCGGCCATCTCGACCGAGATGAAGGACCTGGCCGCGCGCGCGCGCGAACAGAAGCTGAAGCCCGAGGAATATCAGGGCGGCACCGCCTCGCTCAGCAACATGGGCATGTTCGGGATCAAGCAGTTCGAAGCCGTCATCAACCCGCCTCAGGGCATGATCATGGCGATCGGCGCGGGCGAGAAGCGCCCCTATGTGATCGACGACGCGCTCGGCATCGCGACCGTGATGTCGGCGACCGGCAGCTTCGATCACCGCGCGATCGACGGGGCGGACGGCGCCGAGCTGATGCAGGCGTTCAAGGCGCTGGTCGAGGCGCCGCTCGGCATGATCGCTTAAGGCATGGCGATGGGTCGGCGGGTTGCGATCGAGCTATTCCATATCGCCGCCGGCGTCGTGATCGCGCTGCTAATGGCCTATGGCGCGGCTTGGGCGGTGCCGCTCGCCCGGTTCGAGATATGGACGGTGGCCGGGCTGGCGATCGTCGCGATCATCGCGCTGGGGATCGGCCCGCTCGCCCAGGCGTGGCGCGGCGACCGCGACCATGGCTGATCGCGCGCCCGCGGGCGAGCTGATGATCCGCGCGACCGCGATGCCGGCGGACGCCAATCCTTATGGCACCGCCTTTGTCGGCTGGATCATGGGGCAGATGGCGCTCGCGGCCGGCGCGCTCGTCTCGCGCGAGGCGGCCGCGCGGGCGCCCGTGGTGGCGGCGGATGGTTTCAGCTTCACCGCGCCGCTGCAGGTGGGCGACGAGCTGAGCTGCTATGCGACGATCGCGGGGCGAGGGCGGACGTCCTACCAGGTGGCCGTCGAAGCCTGGGGGCGCGGGCGGCATGGGGTGGCAGCGGTGCCGGTCGCGGAGGGCCGGTTCACTTTGGTCGCGACGGAGCCGCGGGCGTAGCCGCTTGGTACCTCATACGGTTGTGAGCAGTGCTTCGCACTGCCACCTCCCCTTCCAGGGGAGGAGCGGGGAGGTGCGAACATACCCCTCTCTACATGGATGTGGCGTGCGTTACCCCCGCTTCTCCAGCCGGTTGAGCCCGCCCAAATAACGCTGCAAGACCGCCGGCACCGCGACCGTGCCGTCCGCCTGCTGGTAATTCTCGATCACCGCAACGAGCGTGCGCCCCACTGCGAGCCCCGAGCCGTTGAGCGTATGGACGAAGCGCGTCGCCTTCTCACCCTCGGCCCGGCAGCGCGCGTTCATCCGCCGCGCCTGGAAATCGCCGCAGGTCGAGCAGCTGGAAATCTCGCGATAGCGCCCCTGGCCGGGCAGCCACACCTCCAGATCATAGGTCCGCGCGGCGGAGAAGCCCATGTCGCCGGTGCACAGCTTCATCCGGCGATAAGGCAGCTCCAGCGCGTCGAGGATCGCCTCCGCGCAGCCCGTCATCCGTTCATGCTCGGCCTCGGACTGATCGGGGGTGGTGATCGAGACCATCTCCACCTTGTCGAACTGGTGCTGGCGGATCAGCCCGCGCGTGTCGCGCCCCGCCGCCCCGGCTTCCGAGCGGAAGCAGGGGGTGAGCGCGGTCAGGCGCAGCGGTAGCTCAGCCTCGGGAAGGATGCGCTCGCGCACCGAATTGGTGAGCGAAACCTCGGCGGTAGGTATCAGCCAGCGATCGTCGGTGGTGCGGAACAGGTCCTCGGCGAATTTAGGCAGCTGGCCGGTGCCGAACAGCGCGGCATCGCGCACCAGCAGCGGCGGCACGCATTCCTCATACCCCTGCGCGGTCAGCTGATCGAGCATGAACTGGCCGAGCGCGCGACTGAGCTTCGCCGCCGCGCCGCGAATGAAAGTGAAGCGCGCGCCGGCGATGGCCGCGCCAGTCTCGAAATCCAGGCCGAGCGGGCCGCCGATCGCGTCATGCTCTTGCGGTGCGAAGGCGAACGCCGGCAGGCGGCCGCGGGTATGGACTAGCTGGTTGTCGTTCTCGTCGGCACCGTCCGGCACATCGGCGAGCGGCAGGTTGGGGATGCCGGCGAGCACGGCTTCGAGCTCTTCGCCCAGCGCCTTCTCCTCGGCCTCCAGCGCGGGCAGCCGCTCTTTCAGCGTCGCGACCTCCGCCATCAGTGCCTGCGCCGCCGCTTCGTCCTTCGCCGCCTTCGCCGCGCCGATCGCCTTGCTCGCTTCGTTGCGGCGGGCTTGCGCCGCTTGCGCTTCGGTGATCAACGCGCGGCGGCGCTCGTCGAGCGCGAGCAGCGCGGCGGCTTGTGGCGCGAGCCCTCGGCGCGCGAGCCCGGCATCGAACGCGGCGGGCTGTTCGCGGATGAAACGGATATCGTGCATGGGCGGGCTATGGCCGCGCCCATGCGGTGGCGCAACGGCTTATTCGGCCGTCGCGGCCTGGCGATTGGCGAAACGGCCACGCGCGACGAGCGCGGCGGCGGCGGCGCCGAACAGCAGCACCATCGGCGGCGCGGGCACCGGCGTCGGCCCATCGGGCGGCGGGCCGCCCGAGCGGCCGGTGCTGCCCGAGGACGAGGCCGAGGAGCTGGCGCTCGATGCCGAGGACGAGCTGGACGAGGACGCGCTGGTGCTCCAGCCGACGCTCGACGAGCCATAGGACGAGCTGCTGGTGCTCGACGAGGTGCTGACATCGCCCGACGAGGACGAGCTCGTGCTGCTGCTCGCCGAGCTGGTGATGTTGCCCGACGAGGACGAGGTGGAGCTGACCACCCCGCTCGACGTGGACGAGGTCGACGAGATCGTGCCCGAGGACGACGAGGTGGACGAGCCGCCCGTCGAGGAGGACGTTGAGGAGCCGCCGGTCGAGGAGGAGGTGGAGGAACCGCCCGTGGAGGTCGAGGAGCCGCCGGTCGAGGTGGAAGACCCGCCGGTCGAGGTCGACGAGCCGCCGGTCGACGAGGTGGACGAGATGTTGATCGTGATCCCGCTGGAGGTGCCGCTCGACGTGCTGCTGCTGCCGCTCGAGGTGCCACTCGACGTACCGCTGGAAGTCCCGCTCGAACCGCTCGACGCCGAGGAGGACGAGCCGCTGGCGCTCGACGAGGCCGAGCCGCCATTGGAAGAGATCGCCACGCCGCTGCTGCCGCCGAAGAAGCCGCCGCCGAAGAAGCCGCCAAAGCCGCCGAAACCGCCCGTGCCGCCGATCACAACCGGCACCGCCGCGCCGCCGCCACCGGCCACCGGGAAGTCGCTGGGCGGCAAAGGCGGCGGCAGGGGAACGGGCGTGCTCGCGAGCGTCACCGTCGTCGGGGGGCAGATGGTGCGCGTGGTCGTCACCACCCGGCGCACCTTGCCGGCGCCGCGCACCGCGACCTGCCGCACCAGGCGTTTCGTCTTCTTGACGTGGGCGACCCGCGGCTTGGCCGATTCGGCCACATGCACCGCGCCGCCGCCGATCACCGCGCCGCCACAGGCGCAGGCGCAGAGTTTCGCCAAGGCCATCCGAACAGACATTGCTCTTCCTTCTTATCGGCTCGTCCCCACCGCCACAGGCGCCGGCGGCGGAGCGCACCCCTATTGCCCACAGTGCAGAACAAAGGCTTAAGTTCAATTATGTTAACCATCAATTCATGGCCGATCGCGGGACTTTGGCCCTGAATAGCCGGGCTTACGCGGTTAATGTTCCAGGCTGGGACAGTTTTGCCCGTCGTTACTGATGAAGGCCTCATCTCACCGGACGATGATCGTCGCGCCCCGATCCTGCGTCGCGCGATCCGCTGGTCCGCGAATCCGCCGCAGATCGATGTCGACATTGCTTGTCCCCAAGCGCGGGGGCGCGTATAGGCGCGGCCGGGTGGAGCCAAATGTAATAAAGTTGTTTGCGCGTAGGAGAGTGGGGATGGCGTCTGTAATGAAAAGCCTTCAAGGCCAGGAGTTCGAACCGATCGCCGATAACGACGCCGAAGGGCTTTACCGGCCGAGCGACGCCGAGCCCTTCATGAACCCCCGCCAGTTGGCTTATTTCAAGGATAAGCTTCTCAAGTGGAAGGAGGATATCCTCCACGAAGCGCAGGAAACGCTGAACCAGCTGCAGATCGACAGCCTGCGCGAGGCCGATCTCACCGATCGCGCCTCCAGCGAGACGGACTGGTCGATCGAGCTGCGCACGCGCGATCGCCAGCGCAAGCTGATCGCCAAGATCGACGCGGCGCTTCGCCGGATCGAGGAAGGCGAATATGGCTATTGCGAGGTGACCGGCGAGCCCATCTCGCTCGCCCGCCTGGAAGCGCGGCCGATCGCGACGATGACCGTCGAGGCGCAGGAGCGCCACGAGCGCAACGAAAAAGTTTCGCGCGACGATTGAGCTAGGCACGTAATAAACCCCGACTTCAACCGCTTGCACCTTGGGTGCCAGCGAGCAGCCACCGCATTTTAAGGCTTTGGGAAGGGATGCGCGCTATGGCGGGCGCGTAGGGCGTGCGCCCGCTGATCAAACCGAGCATTGCATGGACCAGCTTTCCGCCGATCGTTTTGAGAGCGTTGACGACGAAGCTGGCGAACCGCGCGTCCAGCTTCGCGAGAGCATGTTCCTGGGCGCGCGCTTCCGCCTGCCGCCCGCCCCGCAGCCAATCGAGGGCCGCGTCCGCAACATCTCCCCCGGTGGCCTGATGGCGGAGTTGCCGCGCGAACTCGCGGTCGGCACCGCGATCGAGGTCGAGGTGCGCGGGCTGGGCTGGGTCGCCGGGCGGGTCGCCTGGGCCGCGCACGGGCGGCTCGGCATCGCGTTCGATGTGCCGGTCGATCCCAAGCTCGCGCGCAAGCCGATTGGCGGCCGGCGCGGCCCCGTGCCGCTCACCATCTCGCGCTAAGCTGGCGTCTTCGCGTTAGGCAGGCACTCTTCGCCGAAGCCCGGCCGCGTTCCCCCGCGCGACCGGGCAGGCACGATCAGTGCGCCGACAGCTCCTGCTTCACGCGCAATTTCTGTTTCTTGAGATCGGCGATGATCAGCGCGTCGGGAAGCGGTCGCTGCAGCTCGCTTTGGAGTTGACGTTCGAGCAGGGCGTGCTTGGCTTGCAGAGCCGTTTGATGCGCGCTGTTCATAGGGCAAGTCTCCTTCGCTTCACCCGACCCGGGGGAGCCGGGATCGGCGAATAGATCATAGCGCGCGGCGCTTGGCGAGCGTTTCCGCGACGATTTCGGGCTTTTTGGGGACCAAAGGAATTGGCATCGTAACGCTTCCGTGCTTTGGCCGGGGGCAGTGCGAGCGCGTTGCGTGGGGCCGTGGTGGTTGCGTCCGCGCTAGGGTTTTGCTTTGCCCCGTTTTTGTCAGGGCGCGGCGGAGAGAACGAGAGGCAGATGGACCAGGGGGCGATCGCCAGGCGGCTGGAAACGCTGCGCAGCGAACATCGCGATCTCGACTCGGCGATCCTCGCCTTGGCGGCGCAGAGCGGGGCGGATGAGCTGCAGCTCGCCCGGCTTAAGAAGCGCAAGTTGCGGCTGCGCGACGAGATCGCGTTGCTCGAAGACCAGTTGGTCCCCGACATCATCGCATGATCCCGCCGCATGCCGGCAACGTCTGGTCGCCCGGTCCAAAAACGGTACGCGTCCTGCGGTTCGGGCACGATTCCCGTCCGCCCGCGAATCTGGCAGCGATGGTGGGGCCATGATCGAACCGACGATCCACCCGAAGCTGATCAATCAGCTCTACACCGAGGCGATGCTGCTCGCCGACGAGGCGCGCGGCTATTTCGACGAGGGCGGCCGCGCCGAGCGCGAGGCGCTGGAGCCGATGGCTCGAGTGGCGTTCAGTTGCGAATCGCTGAAAGTGACGACGCGGCTGATGCACGTGATCGCCTGGCTGCTCACCCAGCGCGCGGTGGCGGTGGGCGAGATGCGCCCCGCCGATGCGCGTGCCCCATCCCGCCGGCTGGGCGAGGCACCGTATAGCGACGACGCCGCGCTCGCGATCATGCCGCCGCGCGCGCGGGGCTTGATCGACGATAGCATCGATCTGTTCCGCCGCGCCGCCCGGCTCGACGCGACGCTCGACTCCGGCCCGGCGCCGAGCCCGGCGCGCGATATGCTGGAGCGGCTGCGCGGCGCGTTTTGACGGCGGGCGCTAGGCCGGCCGCTTGAGCAGCAACGCGGTGCGCAGGCATTCGCACACCCGCTCGTTGCGCTGGTTGAGCATCTGGTGACGCCAGGTGACGAGGCCCGCATTGAGGCGCGACTTGCTCTCGCGCAGTTCGGTGACTTCGCTCGTCGCGCGCAGCGTGTCGCCGATAAAGACGGGAGCGGGCATCACCAGCTTGTCATAACCCAGGTTCGCGACGAGCGTGCCCATCGTCGTTTCGGCAACCGTGATCCCCACCATCAGGCTGAAGGTGAAGGTGCCGTTGACCAGGATGCGCCCGAACTCGCTCGCGCGCGCCGCCTCGGCATCGAGGTGGAGCGGCTGAGGGTTGTGCGTCATCGTCGACCAGAGGAGGTTGTCGGTCTCCGTCACGGTACGGCGCAGCGGGTGCTCAATCGTCTCGCCGAGCCGCCATTCGTCGAAATATTTGCCCGGCAATCATTCCTCCCCACAAAACCAACTGGCAGTCATATCAGCGACTGGCGGAGGGGCGGGTTTGCGGGCAAACGGCCCGCTCTAAACACCGCCCCCTCCACCATTTGCGTGCCGCAAATGGTCCCCCTCCCCATGAATGGGGAGGATTTGCCGGATCACGCCTTCGCCTGCACCCGTACGAGCAGCGCATCGACCTGCACCTGCGCGCCGGCGGTCGCGTTGAGTTCGGCCACCACCCCATCGAACGGCGCGGTGAGGGCGTGTTCCATCTTCATCGCCTCAAGCGTGACGAGGCGCTGGCCTTTGGTCACGGCGTCACCAGGCGCGACTTCGACCGCGGTGACGCGGCCGGGCATCGGGGCGAGCAGCGCGCCCGAGCTCCCGCTTGCACCCACGCGCGCGTCCGAGCGCAACGACACGCGATGGGGCGTGCCCTGTTCGAACAGGATGAAGGCCTCCCCGTCGCTAAGCAGCCGCCCGGCGATGGGTCCAGCGACCGTTATCAGCGCGATGTGCTCCTTGACCAGCGCGGCATCTCTTGGCGCATCGTCGACGATCACCGTCGCGGTGGTGCGCGCCGGTGCATTGAGCCGGAAACCGAGCAGACGATCGTCGAAAGCGCGCGCATCAAGGTTATGGCGCAGCAGGGTCAGCCCTTGGCGCGCCGTATCGTCTGACAGGGGCGCCGGGGCGGTCAACGTCTCGCCCTGGCTCGCGATGAAGCCGGTGGTGACGTCCCCGTTCAAGAACGCCGGCGCGCGTAGGAGCGCGGTCAGGAACCCCGCGTTACTGCGGACGGGCCAAATCTCGACATCGGCGCAAACCTCCGCCAAGCGCTCGGCCGCCGCCTCGCGTGTGTCGGCGTGGACGATCAGTTTCGCGATCATCGGATCGTAAAAGGCGGAGACCTCGCTGCCGGCGGCGACGCCCGTTTCAACGCGCAGCGGCGGCGGGGGAGTCCAATCCTCCTCATTGCCGACGAACCCGCCTTGCTGAATGATCGTCAGAATATCCGGTTGGCCGGCTGGGTTCTTGGTGAGCTCCAAATGCTCCAACCGCCCAACGCTCGGCAGAAACCCCTTCGCCGGATCCTCCGCATAGAGCCGCGCCTCGATCGCCCAGCCGTTGATCGCCAGCTCCTCCTGCCGCTTCGGCAGTGCCTCGCCGCTCGCCACGCGCAGCTGCCATTCGACCAGATCGACCCCGGTGATCTCTTCGGTTACCGGATGCTCGACCTGCAGGCGTGTGTTCATTTCCATGAACCAGATGCGATCGGCGCGCAGACCCTCGCTCGCGTCGGCGATGAACTCGATCGTGCCCGCGCCGACATAATCGACCGCGCGCGCGGCGCGCACCGCCGTTTCGCACAATTGCGCCCGGGTTTCCTCGGACATGCCCGGGGCGGGGGCTTCCTCGATGACTTTCTGATGGCGGCGCTGGAGCGAGCAGTCGCGTTCGAACAGGTGGACGATGTTGCCGTGGGTGTCGCCGAACACCTGCACCTCGATATGGCGCGGCGCGGTGATGTATTTCTCGATCAGCACCCGGTCATCGCCGAACGAAGAGGCCGCCTCGCGCTGGCAACTCGCGAGGGCGTCGGCGAAATCGGCGGCCGCGTCCACCCGGCGCATCCCCTTGCCGCCGCCGCCCGCGACTGCCTTGATCAGCACCGGGTAGCCGACCGCGTCGGCTTCGGCGCGCAGTCGCTCGGGGCTTTGGTCCTCGCCCAGATAGCCGGGCGTCACCGGCACGCCGGCGTCGGCCATCAGCTTCTTGGCGGCGTCCTTCAATCCCATCGCCCGGATCGAGTGGGGCGTCGCGCCGACCCAGATCAGCCCGGCGGCCGTGACGGCCTCGGCGAACTCGGCGTTCTCCGATAGGAAGCCATAGCCCGGGTGGATCGCCTCGGCCCCCGTTGCCAGCGCGGCTTCGATGATCTGGTCGCCGCGCAGATAGCTTTCGCGCGCGGGCGAGGGGCCGATGTGCACCGCTTCATCGGCCTGGGCCACGTGGAGTGCCTTGGCGTCGGCGTCCGAATAAACGGCGATGGTGCGGATGCCCATCTTGCGGGCGGTGCGGATGATCCGGCAGGCGATTTCGCCGCGATTGGCGATCAGGAGCGAGGCGATCATGCCCGCGCGATAACCGCTCGCGCGTCGGCGCGCATCTTATTTTGAGGTCGGGGTAATCCGCGCCTGTAATCACAACCGTCATGCCGGACTTGTTCCGGCATCCACCGTGCTGCCGGGCTTGTCACCGTAAGGCCAGGAACGACGGTGAACCCCGGAACAAGTCCGGGGTGACACCCGGGGGGACTCGAACGCTACCGTTGCTCGCCGCAGCTGGTCCGGCTCGACCAGCTCAGATTCTGCACCTTCCACTGGCCGCTCTCGCGGACCAGATCGAACAAATCATAGCCGCAGTGATGCAGCTTGCCGTCGATGTAGAAGTTATAGCGGCCCCACACATAAGCAATGTCGCCGTCGATCTCGATCGCGGGGTCGTAGAGCCGCTCCTCGAACCGCTCGGGCCCCGGCGTGAAGCGGGCGAGCAGCGCCTCGCGGGTGAAGTGGACGATGCGGCGGCTGCCATCGGGGTTTTCGCTCGCGATCGTCGCGGTCGCCTCGGGGCGGAGCGTCTCGGCGATCTTGGCGGCATCGCGCGCGGCGATGCCGGCGAACAGCGCGTTGACCGGCGCCATCACCTGCGTCTCCTCGCCCTGCGGTTGCGGCGGCAGGCCGGTGCCCTTCGGCAGCGGCTGCGCCGGCGTGACTTGCAACAGAGCGGGGAGAAGCGCGAGGATCATGCAAAGCTCCTAAAGCTGGCCGAGGGGGACGCCGAACAGATCATGCGCGTCGGCTTCCTCCACCGCCACGCGGACGATATCGCCCGGCGCCAGATGCCCCGCGTCGCGCAGATGGACCTCGCCGTCGATCTCGGGAGCGTCGGCCTCGCTGCGCCCGGTCGCGCCGCCGCTGTCGGGATCGACGGCGTCGATGATCACCTTGATCTCGCGCCCGACCTTGGCGGCGAGCTTTTCCACCGACAGCCGCGCGGTGAGCGCCATCAGCCGGGCGTAACGCTCTTCCTTCACCTCTTCGGGCACCGGATCGGGGAGCGCGTTCGCCGCCGCCCCTGCGACCGGCTCGAAGCGGAAGGCGCCGACCCGGTCGAGCTTCGCTTCCTCGAGCCATTCGAGCAGATAAGCGAAATCCTCGTCGGTCTCGCCGGGGAAGCCGACGACGAAGGTCGATCGGATCGCGAGATCGGGGCAGATCGCCCGCCAGGCGCGCAGCCGCTCGAGCACTTTCGCCTCGTTCGCCGGGCGGCGCATCGCGCGCAGCACCTTGGGGCTCGCATGCTGGAACGGGATGTCGAGATAGGGCGTCAGCAGCCCCTCGGCCATCAGCGGGATCAGCTGATCGACATGCGGGTAGGGATAGACATAGTGCAGCCGCACCCAGGCGCCGAGCGAGCCCAGCGCGCGCGCCAGATCGATGATATGCGCCCGCACTTCGGCGCCCCGCCAGCTACGCGGCTGATAGCCGATATCGACCCCGTAAGCCGAGGTATCCTGGCTGATCACCAGCAATTCGCGCGTGCCGGCCTCGACCAGCTTCTCCGCCTCGCGCAGGATCGCGTCGGGCCGGCGGCTGACGAGATCGCCGCGCAGCTGCGGGATGATGCAGAAGGCGCAGCGGTGATTGCACCCCTCGCTGATCTTCAAATAGCTGTAATGGCGTGGGGTGAGCTTCAACCCGGCTTCGGGCACCAGATCGAGAAAGGGGGAGGGGGTGTGCGGCGCGGCCTCGTGTACCGCGTCCACCACCTGCTCATATTGGTGCGCGCCCGTCACCGCGAGCACTTGGGGGAAGCGCGCGCGGATGCGATCGGCCTCCTCGCCCATGCAGCCGGTGACGATGACCCGGCCATTCTCCGCGATCGCCTCGCCGATCGCCTCCAGGCTTTCCTCCTTGGCGCTGTCGAGGAAGCCGCAGGTGTTGACGAGCACGACATCGGCGCCGGCATAGTCGGCGGACAGGCCATAGCCTTCCGAGCGCAGCTTGGTGAGAATGCGCTCGCTATCGACGAGGTTCTTCGGGCAACCGAGCGAAACCATGCCGATCTTGGGCGGAGAGGGGAGAGTGGTGGCCATCAGCGCCGCGCGATGTAGCGAGGCTAGGGGGGGATTACCAGCGGGGCTTGCCGAAGCGCGCGGCGCGAGTCACTCTGATGACACGGTCATGACGATGCTGACGCTGCACCCGCATCCGAGCAACCCGAGCGCCGCGATCCACGACGTCGCGGTGTCGGTCCGGCGGCGTGGTGATCGACTGGCGTTGTCCTATCGCCCCCAGGGACACGCCAGCGCGATCGTGTGGCCTGCCGAGCAGCCGCCGGGGTTCAGCGACGGGCTCTGGCGGCACACCTGTTTCGAGGCGTTCGTCACCGCGCCCGGGATGCCCGGCTATGTCGAGCTCAACCTCGCACCCTCGGGCCGTTGGGCGGCCTATCGCTTCACCGGCTATCGCGCGGGAATGGCGCGCGGCGATTCCGCGCCGGGGCCGATCTGCGCCGCCGCCTGGCCGCCGACGCTGATCGCCGGGGTACGGCTCGCCGATCTGCCGCCGAACGTCGATTGGCGGGTGAACCTGTCGGCGGTGATCGAGCTGGCCGATGGCAACCGCGCCTATTTCGCGCTCGCGCATCCCGAAGGAAATCCGGACTTTCATCACCCCGATTGCTTTCGCCTGAGCCTTCCGGCACTCGGTTAGACCATGAAGTTCGGTATCGATCGCCTGCTCGCGGAAGCCGAGCTGCGCGCACCCCTGGCGGGCAAGCGCGTCGCGCTGCTCGCTCATCCCGCCTCGCTGACCGAGGATCTGACGCACAGCCTCGACGCGCTGGTCGCCGCGGGGGTGAACGTCACCGCGATGTTTGGCCCGCAGCACGGCGTGCGCGGCGATTTGCAGGACAATATGATGGAGTCGCCGGATTTCACCGATCCGGTCTACGGCATCCCGGTGTTCAGCCTTTATGGCGAGGTCCGCCGCCCGACCGGGCAATCGATGCAGACGTTCGACGTGCTGCTGGTCGATCTCCAGGATCTGGGCTGCCGCATCTACACTTATGTCACGACATTGCTCTACGTGCTCGAAGCCGCCGCCGCGCATGGGAAGAGCGTGTGGGTGCTCGATCGCCCCAATCCCGCCGGTCGCCCGATCGAGGGACTGATCCTGGAGCCGGGTTGGGAAAGCTTCGTCGGCGCCGGGCCGATGCCGATGCGCCACGGGATGACGTTGGGTGAACTCGGCGCCTGGTTCGTCGCCCACTTCAAGCTCGACGTCGATTACCGCGTGATCGAGATGGCGGGATGGCAGCCCGAGGCGGCGCCCGGCTTCGGCTGGTCGGAGGATCGCCCGTGGATCAATCCCAGCCCCAATGCCGCGAACCTCAACATGGCGCGCGCCTATGCGGGCACGGTGATGCTGGAGGGAACGACGCTTTCGGAAGGGCGCGGCACGACGCGGGCGCTCGAACTGTTTGGCGCGCCCGATCTCGTCGCCCGCGACGTGATCGCCGAGATGCGCCGGCTCGCGCCGGATTGGCTCGCCGGCTGCGCGCTGCGGGAAATCTGGTTCGAGCCGACCTTCCACAAGCATGCGCACGCGCTCAACAACGGCGTGCATATCCATGCCGAGGCGCGCTTCTACGATCACACCGCCTTCCGCCCCTGGCGGCTGATGGCGCTCGCCTTCAAGGCGCTGCGAACATTGCGGCCCGATTACCCGCTATGGCGCGATTTTCCCTATGAATATGAGTTCGACAAGCTGGCGATCGACGTGATCAACGGCGGCCCGCGCCTGCGCGACTGGGTGGATAGCGGCGCGGCCGAGCCGGGCGATCTCGAGGCGATCGCGCGGCGCGACGAAGCCGCCTGGGCGGAGATACGCGCGCCTTTCCTCCGCTATCCGGCGGCAAGCGTATGACACCGCAGGCGGCGCTCGAGGCCCAGGCGCGTGCCGGCGCGGCGGCCTTTCAAGCGGGCCGGCACGAGGAGGCGCGGCGGCTGCTCGCACCGGTGCTCGCCCGCGTGCCGAAGCATGTGCAGATCGCGCTGATGCTCGCGCATAGTTGCCGCGCGCTCGGCGATTGGCCGGGGCTGGAGCAGGCGGTGGACGCGGCGCTCGCCGCTGATCCGGGCAACATCCGCGCGTTGATTCTGAAAGGTGATGCCCGCGCTAAGGCCGGCGAGGCGCGCGCGGCGAGCAGTTTTTACGAGCGTGCGCTGGCGCTCGCCGACACGGTGCTTCTCCCGGCGGACCTGCAGCCGGAGGTGACGCGCGCCCGCGCCGAGCGCGATCGCCTGGCGCGCGGCTATCGCGACCATCTGGAGAATTGGCTCGCCGCGCGCGCGACGCCGCGCACGCCGCGCTTCGCTCAGGCGCTCGACATCATGTTCGGCGAGCGCCAGGTCTATCAGCAGCAGCCGCATATGTTCTATTTTCCCGAACTGGCCCCGCGCCAATATTTCGAGCGGGAGGAGTTTGATTGGGTGCCGGCGCTGGAAGCGCAGACACCGGCGATCCTGGCCGAACTCAATGGATTGCTCGCCGCGCGCGATGGTTTTCGGCCCTATCTGGCGAGCGATCCGGGCCGACCGCGGGTCGATTTTCACGGGCTGAACGATAATCCCGATTGGAGCAGCCTCTATCTCTTCCAGAACGGCGCGCCGGTTGAGGATAATGTCGCGCGCGCGCCGCAGACCTTCGCCGCGCTGCAGGCGCTGCCGCTGTGTCGCATCGGGCCGCGCGCGCCGACGATCATGTTCTCGCTGCTGCGCCCCGGCGCGCGGATCGCACCGCATACGGGGATGCTCAACACGCGGCTGATCTGCCATCTGCCGCTGATCGTGCCGCCGAAATGCGCTTTTCGGGTCGGCAACGAAGTGCGGGAATGGGAGGTCGGCAAGCTGCTGATCTTCGACGACACGATCGAGCATGAGGCGTGGAACGACAGCGATGAGGACCGCGTCGTCCTGATCTTCGACGTCTGGCGTCCTGAACTGACGGCGGACGAGCGCGCCGCGATCGTCGATATGTTCGCGGCGGTCGACGCCTATTAGCCGGTCACGCCATCGCCTGGGTGAACCTCAACCGGAAATCGCGCGTCATTTTTTCGTTCATCGCCGCGCTCGCGCTCTGCTGTAGCGCCGGATAGAATTGCTCTTCCTCCTCGCGGACATGCGCCGCCAGCGCTTGTTCGAGCTGGCCGAGCAGCGTCATCGCCTGGTCGCGCTGGCCCGTGGCGAGGGCGGCGTCGATCCGCGCGGTCATCACCTTGGCCATTTGCTGCTCGTCATACAGGTGGCGCATCTCGTTCTGGTCGCCTTGGCCCGATACCGCCGGCCCGGGATAAAGCGCGACCTCCTCGGCGATCGAGTGCGCGGCGAGCAGCATCGATAGCCGTTTGAACGCGGCCTTCATCGCCGCCTCGCCCCGCGCCCCGCGCACCATCTGGAAACCCGCGTTGATCGCTTGGTGCTGCGCGCGGACCTGCGCGAACCAATCGCCGCGCGTCAATCCGCTGGGGCCGGTGCCGCGCGCCTGGGCGAGGGCGGTCGAAGGTAAAGCGGCGGCGACGGCGACGCCGGCACCGAGCAAGGCGAGGTCACGACGCGAAAAGGCTTCGTCCATGGCGGGCACTCCCTGTGGGGCGTGCCAAGAACGGGCGAGCGGGAGGCCGGTTGCCATCGTTTCGCCCGCACGCCCGCCAATTCGTGGGCGCGCGGACGGATCGTCCTCAATAGCGCTCGCGCAGCCGCCCGATGCTGGACGTGACCGCGCGCGAGCGCTGATCCTCCTCGGCGCATTCCTCTTCCAGCGCGGTGCGGATCGCCTCGATCTCACGATCGGTCTTATGCTCGATGCCGATGAACTGGACGCGCGCCTGCTCCACCGCGCGCAGCAATTCGTCGAGCTTGGCCTGCATCGCGGCGGAATCCCGATTCTGCGAATTCTGGATCAGGAACACCATCAGGAAAGTGATGATCGTGGTCGCGGTGTTCACCACCAGCTGCCAGGTGTCCGAATAATGGAAGATCGGCCCGGTCAGCCCCCAGATCAGGATCACCGCCAGCGCAGCGACGAACGCGATGGGCTGCCCAGCAATCCCGGCGACACGGCCAGCGATGAGGGTGAAGAGACGATCGAACATGATACTCCTGGCGCGCGCGAATGGCGGCGCCCATCAAGGATATTGCTGGCGGGTATGCAAGACGGCGACGATGACCACGCGTTCGGGTTCAACCCGATAGACCAGAATATAATTAGGATGAACGACAGCTTCGCGCGTGGCGGGAACGCGACCCGGACGGTAGAGGCGGGGTAGGGCGGCTATGCGCTCCGTCGCCGCGTCGACCATGCGGCGAATGCGTAAGGCGGCCGGCGGGTTACGCTCCTCGATGTATCCCAGGATATTGTCGAGCTGATCCAGTGCTTCAACGTTCCAGGCGACGGGCAGCACGGCGTGCTTCCATCCGGGCGTCGAGCAGCTTCATTGCGTCCACGTGCGCCATGGGCGGGGTGGTGGAGTCCAGCGCCGCCTGCACCTTCGCGCGGAACCAGGCATCGTAAGCCTCGGCTTCCTCGGTGGTCTCGAATTCGGATTCGATGGGCGAAAGCTTGGCCATGCCGGGAACATAGCAGCTTCCCGCCGCCGTTTCAGCCCCCCAGCACGGCCGCGAACGCCCGCACCGCCGCCGCTTCGTCGCCCGACCAGACGCCGCCGGACACCGCCAGGAAGTCCGCCCCCGCCGCCACCAGCGGCGCCGCGTTGGCCGGTGTGATTCCGCCAATCGCGACGCAGGGCAGCTCGAACAGTGTCGACCACCAGCTGAGCAACACCGGTTCGGCATGGTGCTCCACGGTCTTGGTCGCGGTGGGAAAGAAAGCGCCAAACGCGACATAGTCCGCGCCCGTTTCGCCCGCCTCCATCGCGAGATGGCGGCTGGCGTGGCAGGTTACGCCGATCTGCGCGGCCGGTCCCAAAAGCGCGCGCGCGTCGCGCGGATCGCCATCCTGCTGGCCGAGATGCACGCCGTCCGCGCCCAGCCGCTTAGCGAGCGCCATATCGTCGTTCACGATAAACGCCACGTCATGCCCGGCGCAGATCGCCTGGAGCGGCTCGGCGAGCCGCGCTGCCTGATGCTGATCGAGGCCCTTCACGCGATATTGAAACGCCGCGACCGGCCCAGCGCCGAGCGCGCGCTTCAGTCGTTCCGGAAAGTCGCCGCCGACCTCAAGTGGCGAGATGAGATAAAGCTGACACGGCGGCCGGCGATCGTCGCGCACGAAAGCGGCGGCGAAATCGGGATCGAGCGGGCCGAGGGGATCGTCTTCGGTCATTCCCGCCGCATGGCGTGCAAGCGCCGCGGGGGCAAGAGCGCTCAGCCAAGCACCCGCGCGATCAGGAACCCGTCCCACTTCTTCGCGCCGACTGTCTGGAGCGCGGTCGCCTCCAGGCGCGGCTCGCGCGCGACATAGTCGAACAGCGCGCGGGTGCCGATGATGCGCGCATCGTCGCTCGCGGCGTCGAGCACGCCGCCCTCGCGCACGACATTGTCGACGATAATCACGCTCCCCGGCCGCGCGAGGCGATCGAGCACCGCCCTGACATAGGCGGCACCATTCTCCTTGTCGGCGTCGATGAAGATCAGATCGAACGGGGCCGGGGGCAGGGCGGCGAGCGTTTCCAGCGCCTGGCCGATCTCGATCGATACGCGCATGCCCAGCCCGGCGCGATCGATATTGCTTCGCGCGACGGCCGCATGGTGCGGCTCGAGTTCCAGCGTTACGAGCGCGCCGTCCTCCGGCAACGCACGGGCCAGCCAAATGGTGGAATAACCGCCGAGCGTGCCAATCTCCAGGATGCGCCGCGCGCCGATTGCCTTGGCGAGCAGGTGGAGGAATTTGCCTTGCGCGGGCGACACGTCGATCGGCGGCAGGCCGGCGGCGGCGTTGGCGGCAAGCGTTTCGGCAAGCACCCAATCGTCGGCGAGAAGCTTGTCGGTGATGAACTGATCGACCGCCGCCCAATCCATGCCGCTCTCCGTTCAAAAATGCGCCGAATAGCCGCCGTCCACGGTGATGATCGTCCCCGTCACATAGCTCGCCGCATCGCTCGCCAGGAAGATGGCGGCGCCTGCGATTTCGTGCGGCGCCCCCCAGCGGCCGAGCGACGTGCGCCGCGCGAGCCAGTCGGTGACCGCCGAATCCTCGATCATCGCGGCATTGGCCTCGGTCGCGAAGAAGCCGGGGGCGATGCCGTTCACCGTCACCCCGTGCGGCCCCAGCTCCGCCGCGAGCGCGCGGGTGAGCGCGGCGAGGCCCCCCTTGGCCATGGTGTAGACCGCGTCGCCGCGATTGGCGATGTCGCCGGCGATCGAGGTGATGTTGATGATCCGCCCGCGCCCCTTGTCGATCATCGGCCGGGCGGCCGCGCGGGCGAGCGCGAAGGGCGCGATCAGATTGACCTCGGCGAGCGCGCGCACTTCGTCCAGCGCGAAATCGAACAGCGCGCGGCGATCGCGCTGACCGACATTATTAACAAGAATATCAAAACTATACCGCGCAGCAAGCGTCGCAGCATGATCCTCCGCCCCGGGAGCCGCGATATCGAACGGCAGGGCTTCCGCTCGCTCGCCGATCGCGGCGGCCGCCTTGTCCAGCGCCGCCGCGTCGCGCCCGTTCAGCAAGACGCGCGCGCCGGCCTCCGCCAGCGCGCGCGCGATCTCGAAGCCCAGGCCGCGCGCCGCGCCGGTCACCAGCGCGGTGCGGCCCTCGAGCGCGAACGGGTTCAGGCTTCCTCGCCCTTGTAGATGGCGATCAGCTTGTCGAGCATCGCCAGCGCTTCGGCACGTGGGCGCTGGAAGGTGTTGCGGCCGATGATCGAGCCGTTGCCGCCGCCGTCGCGAATGTCGCGCGCGTCCTGATACACTGCGTCGGCGCCTTTGGCCGCGCCGCCCGAGAACACCACGATCCGCCGGCCGTTGAAGCAGCTTTTCACGACATGGCGCACGCGCTCGGCCTGGGCCGACCAGTCATGGCCTTCATAGGCCTTTTGCGCGTCCTTCTGCTCGATATGGTTGCTCGGCAGCTTCACCTTGATGATGTGCGCGCCGATCAGCGCCGCCATGTGCGCGGCATAGGCGCCGACATCGAGCGCGAGCTCGCCTTCCTTCGAAAGCTTGCCGCCGCGCGGGTAGGACCAGATCACCGTCGCGATGCCGACCGAGGCGGCTTCGGCGCGCAGTTCCTTGATCTCCTCGATCATGTCGAACACGTCGTCGGCGCCGGGATAGATGGTGAAGCCGATCGCCGAGCAGCCCAGCCGCAGCGCATCGTCCACGCCGCCGGTGAGCGCCTGGTTGATCGAGGTCGCCCAGCTGTTCGACGAGTTGAGCTTCAGGATCGTCGGAATCTGGCCGGCAAAGGCGTCCGCGCCCGCCTCCAGCATCCCGAGCGGCGCGGCATAAGCGGAAAGCCCCGCATCGATCGCCAGCTGGAAATGGTAATGCGGATCATAAGCGTCCGGGTTCACCGCGAAGCTGCGCGCCGGGCCATGCTCGAACCCCTGATCGACCGGCAGGATGATCATCTTGCCGGTGCCGCCGAGCCGCCCCTGCATCAACATGCGAGCGAGATTGGCCTTCACCCCCGGATTGTCGGACTCATAATTGGCGAGAATCGCCTTCACGGTCGGCGTCATGCGGCTCCCCTTTGTGGTTTGATGCATACGAATGCTGCCGGGCTGTTAGCGGCGGCGGCGAGACGGGGCAACCGGTTACAGGGCGAGCCAACGACGGAGCGCGGCGTCGACGCGATCCATATCCTCCGAAGAGAGCGCGCCGAGCCGCTGGACAAGGCTCGCCCGCTTCAAGCTGAACAATCGGTCCGCCTGAACCTCCGAACGGCGATCGAGCCCATTGCCGGGCAACGGATCGATGGCGATACGGAATCGGTCCAGCGTCGTGAGCGTCGCCGAGATGGGGCAGACGGTGATCGTGCTGTGCGCGAGGTTCGCGGCATCGGCTTGGACGATCAAAACGGGGCGCGGCTTGGCGGTCAACTCGCCGCGTTCGGCGGCGACGTACAGATCACCGCGTTTCATTCAAGGTCATCGATCGTTCGCCAGGCAAGCGCTTCGATCTCATCATCAGCATGCTCGGCGCTGACGACATCCAACTGCCGGTCGAAACGAGGGTCCGGCTCGTGCCGATCGAGATATTCGGCGAGCGCCCGCTCGGTGAGTTGCGCCATGGTCTGCCCGTTGGTGCGGGCCAAGCGCGATAGGCGCGCTTCGGTTTCGGCGCTCAGGGGTACATCAGGCATTTCTTGGCCTCCGCTTGCAAGATAAGGGCGGTTGGGGCGCCCCGCAATCGCGGTTTCGCACCCCGCCTTGCCTGGGGCGCGGTGGGGCGCTAAGGGCGCGCCTTGCTCTTTCTCCATCAAGCGGGACCATCATGAAGATCAGCGGCGTCGACATTCGCCCCGGCAACATCATCGAATATGAAGGCGGCATCTGGCGCGCGGTGAAGATCCAGCACACCCAGCCCGGCAAGGGCGGCGCCTATATGCAGGTGGAGATGAAGAACCTGCGTGATGGCCGCAAGAACAATGTTCGCTTCCGCTCGGCCGAAACCGTGGAGCGTGTGCGGCTCGACACCAAGGACTTCCAGTTCCTCTACCCGGAAGGCGACATGCTCGTCTTCATGGACAAGGAAAGCTATGAGCAGACCACGCTGCCGCGCGATCTGCTGGGCGACGCCGCCGCCTTCCTGCAGGACGGGATGGACGTGGTGATGGAGCTGTATGACGAAGAGCCGATCAGCGTGCAGCTGCCCGACACGATCGAGGCGACCATCGTCGAGGCCGATGCCGTGGTGAAGGGGCAGACCGCTTCCTCCAGCTACAAGCCCGCGGTGCTCGACAATGGCGTGCGCATCATGGTGCCGCCGCATATCGAGAGCGGCACGCGGATCGTGGTCGATGTGTATGAGCAGGCTTACGTTCGGCGCGCGGACTAGGCGTTGATGCCGACCGTCATCACCGACGCGCGTAGTTTTCGTGCCGACCGCGCTTGGGGTGCGCGCGACATCGCCGAGATCGACGGCGCGACGGTGCGCCTGCACTGGACCGACCAGCCCTATCAATGGCACGTCAATGATGGCGCCGAGGTTTTCCTCGTGCTCGATGGCGTGGTAGAGATGCGCTACCGGCTCGAGGGCGCCGAGCATCGAGTGACGTTGAATAGCGGCGACATATTCTTCGCCGAGACGGGCGACGAGCATGTCGCGCATCCGCGAGGCGAGGCGCGTATTCTGGTTATCGAGCGCAAAGGCTCCATCTGATGGTTTCGCATTCCGGCCTCATCACCGTCATGGAGCGGGCGGCGCGCAAGGCGGCGCCCCGGCTGCGGCGCGATTTCGGCGAGGTCCAGCACCTCCAGGTCAGCCGCAAGGGGCCGGCCGATTTCGTCTCGATGGCGGACAAGCGCGCCGAGCAGACGCTGTTCGAGGAACTGAGCGCCGCGCGCCCCGATTGGGCGTTCGTGATGGAAGAGCGCGGCGCGGTGGAGGGCGATCCGAATAAGCCGCGTTTCGTGATCGATCCGCTCGACGGCACGAGCAACTTCCTCCACGGCATCCCCCATTTCGCGATCTCGATCGCCGCCGAAGAGCCCAAGCCCGGCGGCAAATGGGAGCCGCTGGCGGCGCTCGTCTATCAGCCGCTGACCGATGAAAGCTTCTGGGCCGAGAAGGGGCGGGGGGCGTGGCTGCAGGACCAGCGCCTGCGCGTATCGGCCCGCGGCGACCTGGCGGACGCGCTGATCGCGACCGGCATTCCGTTCCTCGGGCATGGCGATTTCGCGCAGTGGAGCCGCATCTTCGGCGCGGTCGCGCCTTCGGTCGCGGGCATTCGCCGCTTCGGCTCGGCCGCGCTCGATCTGGCCTGGGTCGCGGCGGGGCGGTTCGACGGTTTCTGGGAATCGGGCCTCAGCCATTGGGACGTGGCGGCGGGGCTGCTGCTGGTGAAGGAAGCCGGCGGCTATGTGAGCGACTATCGTGGTAGCGACAAGATGATCGACCGACGCGAGGTGCTGGCGGCGAACGACGCGCTGCACACCAAGCTGCACAAGCTGGTCGCGGGCGCTTTGCGCTGAGGATTTGAGCGCAACGCGCGGGACGCGGACGCCGCGCGCGCGAGGATAGAAGAGCGGGCACCTAGAGGAGACCCGCCATGTCCTTCCGCGTTATCGGGCTTGATCCCACACCGTTTGTTTCCCTTTACGGCTTGAGCGATGACGACCTCGCCGCGCGTGGCGTGCGGCGTTATCGCGTCGATACCCATCCCGGCTTTCCCGATCGAATCGAACTGCGCGATCTGATGCCGGGGGAAACCGCGCTGCTGCTGAATTATGAGCATCAGCCGGCCGACACGGCCTATCGTTCGCGCCATGCGATCTTTGTGCGGGAAGGCGCTACCGAGCGGTTCGAAGCCGTCGACACTCTGCCCGAGGTCATCCGCATCCGCCCGATTTCGCTGCGCGCGTTCGACGCGGCGGGCGAGATGGTGGATGCCGATCTCGTCGATGGCGACCTGCTGGCGCCCCTGATCGAGCGTTTCCTGGCGCGGCCCGATACCGCTTATTGCCACGCCCATTACGCCAAGCGCGGCTGCTACGCCGCGCGGATCGAGCGGGCTTAGTCCTCTTCGCGGACTCGCGTCGCCCCAGCGGAAGCTGGGGCCTCATGCGACGGTGGCGCGACCATAGCGGAAGGCCCCAGCCTTCGCTGGGGCGACGGCTTAGGGCAGGGTATTGGACGCGGTCTCGATCCGATACCCGATCGGCTTGAAGCTGCCGCCATTGCTCGCCGGGGCCGAACAGGCGGTGAGGCCGATGATCAGGTCCATCCGCGCGACGAAGCTGATATGGTCGCCCGCCTCGCTTAGCGGCGGCAGCACTTGCAGCCGGCCATCGGGCGCGACGGGTACGTTCATGAAGCAGTTGAACGCGACCGGGATCATGTCCGGCCGCACGCCGAACGGCGCGAGCGCGTCGGCAAGATTGCCGAAGCAGCCGCGGTGGCGGGGTAGGTCCGGGTAAAAATGGTCGAACGTCGCCTCGCTGCACGGGGTGAGGAGGAAGTCGTGGACGCCGACCGTGTCCGCGACGATTTCCAGCATTACCCTGCTACGGTTCGAATAGAGCCTGTGCCCCGTGGTCAGCCGGATCGTCTCGGCATAATCGAGCGTGCGACCGGAACTCAGCACCTCGCCCAGATCGTTCGCGTTGAAAGCGAGCAGATCGGCGACCTGTCGCCCAAGCGGATCGATCACCGTCAGCGTCTCGCCCGCGCGCAGGCGGAACGCGGTGCCCGAGCGCGGCGGAATCTCAATCATCGCCGGCATAGCTGAACGGGCAGGCCCAATCCTTGCCGACCGCGCGGCCCGAATATTGCCGCGCCTCGCTCGCCTCGCCGTGGCGCGCGAGCATCGGGTTGCGCGAGCCCGCCAGCGCCTCGTCGCGCGCGAGGATCTTCTCGCGCATCCCTTCATAGCGGCCCTCGGCGCGGAGCCGTTCGAACTGATCGTGCAGGTTGAACACCATCGCCGACCGATCGAACCGCCGCGCGGGGCGGCTGGCATTCGGGTGGAGGCCAACGATGAAGAAGGCCTCGCCGCCGAAGCTGAGCGAGAAATGCGGGTTTTCGGGATCGCTGGAGACGCGCGGATCATAGGCCTGGCCGCGCCACACATCCTTGTCGGAGAGCGATTGCACCCGCGCCCAGAGCGCTGCTTCGAACGCTTCTTCGCTCAGCGCATCGGGCCCTTCGAAGATCACCGCGAAGCTGCGGAACAGCCCCGGCTCCTCGCGATAGGCCTGGGCGAAGCGCAGCAGTGCATCATGGATGCGCAGATCGTCCCACGCGCTCGCGATATTGTCCGCCGCAAGCACCTCCAGGGTGCCGCGCGCGAGCGCCGCCTTGGCGCCGACACAGGGAAAGCTACGATCCTCGACATGCGCGAATAGCCGGGCCTGCAGCGCCTCCTGCGCCGCGTGCTGCCACGGGAACATCGATAACCTCTTCGTTAATCTCGGTTACCGGTTGAACGAGGGGGGCGGGGAAGGGGTTCCGGACAGTGTATTCACCCCCCACCGTCACCCCGGACTTGTTCCGGGGTCCACCGTTGTGCCGAGCTTTGCATCGGCAAGGCCGGTCGCCGACGTGGATGCCGGAACAAGTCCGGCATGACGGGTTGAGCCTAAGGCACTCGCGCTTTGGGGAAGCCCTGCCAAACCGCGTCATAATCTTCATCCAGCGCGCCGCTCTCCGCGGCGAAGGCGGTCGGGCGATAGACCCAGCGGCTCTCGATCATGAAGGCGAGCGTATTGTCGATCTTGTGCGGCTTCAGCTCGGCCTCACTCGCGCCGCGCCAGCTCGCGACGTCGGGCCCGTGCCCCGCCATCTGGTTGTGGAGCGAGAGGGCGCCGGGGACGAAGCCGCCCTGCTTCGCGTCATAGGCGCCGTGGATCAGCCCCATCGCCTCCGACATGACATTGCGGTGGAACCAGGGCGGGCGGAACGTGTCTTCCGCCACCATCCAGCGCGGCGGGAAGATTACGAAATCGGCGTTCGCCGTGCCCGCCACGTCGCTGGGCGAAGTGAGCACGGTGAAGATGGACGGATCGGGGTGATCGAAGCTCACCGTGCCGATCGTGTTGAACCGCGCCAGATCATAGCGGCAAGGCGCGAGATTGCCGTGCCACGCCACCACATCGAGCGGCGAGCGGCCAAGATCGGTCCGCCACAGCGCGCCCTGATATTTCTGCACCAGCTCGAAATCGCCCTCGACATCTTCGTACCAGGCGACGGGGGTCTCGAAATCGCGCGGATTGGCGAGGCCGTTGGCGCCGATCGGTCCGAGTTCGGGCAGGCGGAAGGGCTGGCCGAAATTCTCCGCGACATAGCCGCGCGCTTGGCCATCGGGCAAAGTCACGCGGAAGCGCACGCCGCGCGGGATGAGCGCGATATGGCCGGGCGCGACCTCGATCCGGCCAAGTTCGGTGAGAAGGGTAAGCGAACCCTGTTCGGGCAGGATCAGCAGCTCGCTATCGGCCGAGACGAAGGCGCGCCGTTCCATATCGCGCCCGCAGCGATAGAGGTGGAGCGCCACGCCCGATTGCGCCCCGGCGCCCTCGCCGGCGGCGAGCATCGTCGTCAGGCTGTCGAGCCAATCGGCGTCGGGCAGGATGTCGAGCGGCCCCCAGCGCAGCCGGTTGGGGGCGTGCGACCCCGGCGCCGATGGGGCGGCGAACCGCGGCCCGCCCTCGTAGCGGGTGAAGGCGGGGTGCGCGGCCGAGGGGCGCAGCCGGTAGAGCCAGGAGCGACGATTCTCATGCCGGGGCGCGGTGAAGGCGCTGCCGGACAGCTGCTCGGCATAGAGCCCGAAGGCGGGCTTTTGCGGCGAATTGCGCCCGATGGGGAGCGCGCCGGGCACGGCCTCGGTCTCGAAATAGCTGCCGAAGCCGGTCATGTAGCTGGTCATCAACCGATCCCCATCGTGTCGCTCGCTTGGTCTCACTTGACCTTCTCGCCACCGTCATGCCGGACTTGTTCCGGCATCCACCGATGTTCCAGGCAATGCCGCCGGTGATCCGGGCACCACGGTGGACCCCGGAACAAGTCCGGGGTGACGGTGGAGAAATTAGCGGCGTTGGCCATCAACCCCAGGCGCCGCGCCGCTCGCCATTACGCCGCGCCCGCCGGGATCACCCCACGGCGGATCTGGTCGAGCTCGATGCTCTCGAACAACGCCTTGAAATTGCCCTCGCCAAAGCCGTCATTGCCTTTGCGCTGGATGATTTCGAAGAAGATCGGGCCGACCATATTCTCGGTGAAAATCTGCAGCAACAGCCCGCCGCCGGTTTCCGGGGCGCCGTCGATCAGGATCTTGCGCTTGCGCATCTCTTCCACGTCATGCCCGTGGCCCGGCAGGCGCTTGTCGATCAGATCGAAATAAGTGTCGATCGTGTCCTGGAACTTGATGCCGTTGGCGCGCAGCTGGTCGACCGTCGCGAAGATGTCGTCAGTCGCCATGGCGAGGTGCTGGATGCCTTCACCCTTATAATCCTTGATGAATTCCTCGATCTGCGAGTGATCATCCTGGCTTTCGTTCAGCGGAATGCGGATCTTGTCGTCGGGCGCGGTCATCGCCTTGGAGAAGAGGCCCGTCGCCTTGCCCTCGATATCAAAATAGCGAATCTGGCGGAAGTTGAAGAGCCGCTCGTAATAATCCGCCCAAAAGTCCATCCGTCCGCGCTTCAGATTGTGCGTCAGGTGATCGAGCGTGTGCAGCCCGGTCGCGTTGGCCTCACGCGTGGCGCCGGGGACACGCTCGAACGCGGTCTCGAAGAAATCGCCACCGTCCTGCACTAGATAGAGCGTCGCGCCGCCAATGCCCTCGATCGCGGGCAGGCCATAGACGCCGGCGGTTTCGGTCGCGCCGCGCTCGATCGCTCGGGCGAAAGCGGCGGGCGCGTCCGCCACGAAAAAGCCCATCGCGCTCGCCGAGGGGCCATGCTCGGCACGGAACGCGGCGACGGGGCCGCTCGCCTCCATGTTGAGCAGATAGTTCATCGTCCCTTGCGCGTAATGCCGGATCGGCCGCTCGCGGTGGGTGGCGAGATGCGTGAAGCCCAGCTTCACGAACAGATCGGCCATCGCCTCGGGCTGGGGATGGGTGAATTCGACGAAAGCGAAGCCGTTCAGGCCCATCGGGTTATCGTGGCTGATCATGGCGGGGCGCGCTCCAAAACAAGTATCAGATGAAACTATATAGCCGATTGAAGCCCGCCTTGCTAGCGGGCAGTGATAGGCGGATGCGTAAACAGGCCGCCGAGTGATCGCTCTGTCCCGCCGCGATCGGACGCTCGCCGTCGCGCTGTCGCTGCTCGCCGGCTTTGTCGATGCGATCGGCTTCGTGCTGACGGGCGGCTTCTTCGTGTCGTTCATGAGCGGTAATTCGACGCGGCTCGGCGCGGCGCTCGGCTCGGGAGAGCGCGCGGCAGCGCTCGCGGGGTTGCTGATCGCGATGTTCTTGGGCGGCGTCGTCCTCGGCGCGCTCGTGGGGCGCTGGGCGGGGGCGAGCAAGCGCCGCGCGGTGCTGGCGCTTACCGGCGCCTTGCTCGCGCTCGCCGCGCTGCTCGGCGATCTGGGGGCAACGGACGGATCCGTCGCGCTCGTCGCGCTGGCGATGGGCGCCGAGAATATCTTCTTCGAAGAAGCCGGCGAGGTGCGGCTGGGGCTGACCTATATGACCGGGCGTCTGGTGAAGATCGGCCAGGCGATCGCCGCTGCGCTGACGGGCGGCGCGCGGTGGGGCTGGCTGCCGCATCTGCTGCTCTGGCTCGGCCTGCTCGGCGGCGCGACGCTGGGGACGCTGGCGCATCATTGGCTGGGCAGCGATGCGCTCTGGCTCGCCGCGCTCTGGACGCTGGCGCTGCTCGCGCTCAAACTGGTGCTGGCCGATGCTGAAGCTTGACGCTTTTCTCCCTTATCGCCTCTCGGTCGCGTCGAACCGAGTCTCGGCGGCGGTGGCGACGGCGTATCAGGCGCTGTTCGGCCTGAGCATCCCGCAATGGCGGCTGATCGCGGTGATCGCCGAGAGCGCAGGGCTCACCCAGCAGGCGCTGGGCGCGCGGACGCAGATGGACAAGGTGACGGTGAGCCGCGCGGCGATCGCCCTCGTCGAACGCGGACTGATCGCGCGCGCGGCGCATCCGGGGGACCAGCGCGCGCATCTCTTGTCGCTGACGCCGGCGGGGCGGGCGTTGTACGAGAGCGTCGCGCCCAAGGCGATCGAGCTGGAGGCGCGCATCTTCGCCGGGTTCGACGCGGGGGAACTCGCGCGCTTCGCCGAGATGCTCGCCCGGATCGAAGCCGCGGCGGCGGCGATCGAGCCCGAACGGGGTTGATGGCGGCGGCCCCGGGCGGCTAAGCAGCGGCCGGCCTCCCCAGGGCTTTTGCGCGCTTCAAGAGTACCGAAAGGGAGGAATCATGTCCTTTGTCGATCGCGCCGGCCTGAGCGTCGCCGCCGAGCTGGTTGACTTCATCGAGGCGCGGGTGCTGCCGCCGCTCGGCATCGAGCCCGCCGGCTGGTGGGTGGGTGCCGCCGATATCTTCGCGCGGTTCGCGCCCGAGAACGCCGCGCTGCTGGCGAAGCGCGACGCCCTGCAGGCGGCGATCGACTCCCGCTATGCAGCGGGCGGAACGGTGGACGCGGGCTTCCTGCGCGAGATCGGCTATCTCGCTCCCGAACCCGCGCCGTTCACGATCGAGACGAAGAATGTCGATGCCGAGATCGCGACCATGGCCGGGCCGCAGCTCGTCGTGCCGGTGCTCAACGCCCGCTTCGTGCTCAATGCCGCCAATGCGCGTTGGGGGAGCCTTTACGATGCGCTCTACGGCACCGACGCGCTCGATGCGCCGCCGGCGCGCCCTGGCGGCTACGATGTCGAGCGCGGGGACGCGGTGGTCGCGCGCGCCAAGGCATTCCTGGATCAGGCGATTCCCGGCTGGCGCGATGAGGCGCATCTGGTCGGGCGGAGCGAAGGCGCCAAGCTGTTCCGCCACCACGGCCTGCATATCGAGGTCCGCTACGATGCGAACGCGGTCGCCGCGCGCGACGCCGATGGCGTGTCCGACGTGATCCTCGAATCGGCGCTCACCACTATTGTCGATCTGGAGGACTCGGTCGCCGCCGTGGATGCCGAGGACAAGGTGGCTGCCTATGCCAATTGGCTCGGGCTGATGCGCGGCGACCTGGAGGAAACGTTCGACAAGGGCGGCAAGCCGCTCACCCGCCGGCTCAACCCCGATCGCGGATATGTGGCGCCGGATGGCACCAGCTTCACGCTGCCCGGCCGCTCGCTGCTGTTCGTGCGCAATGTCGGCCATCTGATGACGACGCCCGCCGTAAGACTCCCCGGCGGCGGCGAGGCGCCCGAGGGGATTCTAGACGCGATCATCACCTCGACCATCGCGCTCCACGATCTGCGCGGGCTGGGGCGCTATCGCAACAGCCGCGCGGGCAGCGTCTATATCGTCAAGCCCAAGATGCACGGGCCGGAGGAATGCGGCTTCACCAACCGGCTGTTCGACGCGGTGGAGGATTTGCTTGGCCTTGCCCGCCACTCGGTGAAAGTGGGGGTGATGGACGAGGAGCGGCGCACCTCGGCCAATCTTGCCGCGTGCATCGAAGCGGTGAAAGGTCGGATCGTCTTCATCAACACCGGCTTCCTCGATCGCACCGGGGACGAGATCCACACCGCGATGGTGGGCGGGCCGGTGATCCCCAAGGCCGAGATGAAGGCGAGCGGCTGGATCAGCGCTTATGAGGACCGCAACGTCCGCATCGGCCTCGCCTGCGGGCTCTCCGGCCGGGCGCAGATCGGCAAGGGCATGTGGGCGGCGCCCGATCGGATGGCGGACATGGTCGCGCAGAAGATCGGCCATCCGATGGCGGGCGCCAACACCGCTTGGGTGCCCTCGCCGACCGCCGCGACGCTTCACGCGCTCCATTATCACCAGGTCGATGTCTTCGCCCGCCAGCGCGAGATCGCGGGCGAGCCGGTGCCGCCGCTCGCCAAGCTGCTGAGCGTGCCCTTCGCGGGCGGGCGCAACTGGACGCCCGAGGAAGTCGAGCGCGAGCTGGACAACAACGCGCAAGGCATTCTCGGCTATGTTGTGCGCTGGATCGATCAGGGCATCGGCTGCTCGAAAGTGCCCGACATCAACGATATCGGCCTGATGGAGGACCGCGCGACCTTGCGCATCTCCTCGCAGCATATCGCCAACTGGCTCAAGCACGGCGTGTGCACCGCCGAGCAGGTGGACGCCGCGTTCGCGCGGATGGCGGCGAAGGTGGATGCGCAGAATGCCGGCGATCCGCTCTACCGGCCGATGGCGGGCGATACCGAGGGCTTCGCTTTCCAGGCCGCCCGCGCGCTCGTGTTCCAGGGCGCGGCGCAGCCCAATGGCTATACCGAGCCGCTGCTCCACAAATATCGCGCGCTCGCCAAAGCGCGCGGATAGGGGCGGCTCGCCCGGGGGCGAGGGTGTCGGCGGCGGGAGCGGGCGCTGGTCACTCGGCCGGCGCCAGGCTCGCCGCCGGTCGCTTGGCCCCCCGCTTCTCGCGCTGCAGGAAATAGCCGATCAGCGCGACGCCCACGACGGTCGGCGCCGCCCAGATCGCCGGGTTGAAGGCGTGCGCCGGGAACATGCGGATCAGCCCGACCGAAAGGAACGCGGTGTAGGCGGCGATACCGGTCGCGACCATCGCCTTCAGATGCTCCGCCACATAGGCGCGCGGCGGCGGGGCGGGGCGGAAGAGATACCAAAGATAAGTGAGCGTGGTGCCGAAGCCGATCACCGACACCAGGATCATCAGCGGCTGCCCCAGCCACAGCCCCAGCGCCAGGCAATTCGCGCCGAGCGCGAGCACCAGCAGTTGCAGCGCGATCATCGGCCAGCGCCGGTTCTTCGCATGATCACGCCGATTGGCGATCATCTGCCGGCCATAGCGCGTCATCCCGATCACCAGCACGCCGAGATAGAGCATCATCCAGCCGAGCAGCCCGCGATAGAGCGCCACGTCGGTCAGCCCGGGATGCATCGCCAGTGGCCAGCGGACCGAAAGCGCGCCCATGCCGAGCGCCATCGCCGCCGCCCCATAGATCGACCAGGTGAAGATGCCGCCCCAATAAAGATGGCCGGGCCCGCCCTTCCGCGTCAGCACGGCGCCCCAGGTGGCGAGCAGCGCGACGGTGCCGCAGCCGACATGGACGCCCAGGAACAACATGAACAGCCAGGGCATTATTCGTCTCGCCTTGCCTTCCTCGCGGCGGGCGAGCATGATCGCCACGCGTCGCTCACGCAAGCGACATTGACGCCCCCGCGCGCTTGACAAGGGGCCGAATCGGCGCGTAGAGCGCCCATCTTCCGATAGTCCCGGGGACGGCGGCGCTATCCGCGCACGCCGACTTTATGCGTCTATCGGGCTAACGCGTTGAGATAGGCCGGGTGCAGCCATGCCGCGGCCTGTGGAGCAGGAGAAACAAGTTCATGGCACGTATTGCGGGCGTCAACATCCCCACGAACAAGCGCGTGGTGATCGCCCTGACCTATATCCACGGGATCGGCGCTCACAAGGCGAAGCAGATCACCGACAAGCTCGGCATCGCGCCCGAGCGCCGCGTGCAGGACCTGACCGATCAGGAAGTGCTGCAGATCCGCGAAACGATCGACGCCGAGCACACGGTGGAGGGTGACCTTCGCCGCGAGACCGCGGTGAACATCAAGCGGCTGATGGACCTGGCCTGCTATCGGGGCCTGCGCCATCGCAAGGGTCTGCCGGTCCGCGGCCAGCGCACGCACACCAACGCGCGCACCCGCAAGGGCAAGGCCAAGCCGATCGCCGGTAAGAAAAAATAGGATCAGAAAACAGTCCGGGGGACTGTTTTCCCTATTTTTCCGCCGGAGGCATTCCTCCGCCTCACAGCACGAATTCTAGGTCAGGACGAAAATCATGGCACGCGAACCCCAGCGCATTCGTCGGCGCGAACGCAAGAACATCACCTCTGGCGTCGCGCATGTGAACGCCAGCTTCAACAACACGATGATCACCATCACCGATGCCCAGGGCAATGCGATCAGCTGGTCGTCGGCCGGCATGATGGGCTTCAAGGGCAGCCGCAAGTCGACGCCCTATGCCGCGCAGGTCGCCGCCGAAGATGCGGGCCGCAAGGCCGCCGAGCATGGCGTGCGGACGCTCGAGGTGGAAGTGAAGGGTCCGGGCTCGGGCCGCGAGTCGGCGCTGCGGGCGCTGCAGGCGGTGGGTTTCCAGATCACCTCGATCCGCGACGTGACGGCGATCCCGCATAACGGCGTGCGCCCGTCCAAGCGCCGCCGCGTCTGATTTGTCCTCGGCGCGCCGCTTGTGGCTGGCCGCGCCGATCCCATCCAGCGGGGCGATGGCCTGGCCCCGCGCTCAACTAGGGGAAGCCCGTGTCTGTCAATGCAAAGAACTGGCAGGAACTGAAAAAGCCCAACGCGCTTGAGCGCAAGCCGAGCGGCGACGGCCGGCGCAAGGCGACCTTCGTGGCCGAACCGCTTGAGCGTGGCTTCGGCCTGACGCTGGGCAACGCGCTGCGCCGCGTGCTGCTCTCGTCGCTGCAGGGTGCTGCGGTCACCTCGATCAAGATCGAGAACGTGCTGCACGAATTCTCGTCGCTCGCCGGCGTCCGCGAGGACGTGACCGACATCGTGCTCAACGTAAAGCAGATCGCGCTGAAGATGCAGGGCGAGGGGCCGAAGCGGCTCCAGCTTTCCGCGACCGGCCCCGCCGAAGTGAAGGCGGGCGACATCGCGGTGTCGGGCGATATCGAGGTGATGAACCCCGATCTCGTCATCTGCCACCTCGATGACGGCGCGACGCTCAACATGGAGCTGACCGCGGACACGGGGAAGGGCTATGTCCCCGCGACCGCCAACCGTCCGGCCGACGCGCCGATCGGTCTGATCCCGGTCGATGCGCTGTATTCGCCGGTGCGCCAGGTGAGCTACAAGGTCGAGAATACCCGCGTCGGCCAGGAACTGGATTACGACAAGCTGACGCTGACGGTCGAGACCGACGGCACCGTCACGCCCGACGACGCGGTCGCTTATGCCGGTCGCATCCTGCAGGACCAGCTGGCGCTTTTCGTCCATTTCGACGATTCGACGATGACCCGCAGCGTGCCGACCGGCGTGCCGGCGGCGGCGCCGGTGGGCGAGGTGACGGGCGATACGCAGCAGATCAACCGTTATCTGCTGAAGAAGGTCGACGAGCTCGAGCTTTCGGTGCGTTCGGCCAACTGCCTGAAGAACGACAACATCATCTATATCGGCGATCTGGTGCAGAAGACCGAGGCGGAGATGCTGCGCACGCCGAATTTCGGCCGCAAGTCGCTCAACGAGATCAAGGAAGTGCTGGCCTCGATGGGGCTGCGGCTAGGGATGGAAATCCCGGGCTGGCCGCCGGAGAATATCGAGGAGATGGCGAAGAAGCTGGAACAGGAGATAATGGGCTGATCGCGCACCGGCGCGTGCCGCGCCGGAGACGCGATCAGCCCGGCCGGCCTCGCCTTTGGGCGAGGACCGACGGCGCGGCTTCGCCGCGCCGCTGCCCCTCCACCAGTCTTCGACTGGTCCCCCTCCCCAAGCAAGCTTGGGGAGGATTTTAGAAAGGACCCCTTACAGGGTGACGGCATTTCCGGTGGCCCGCCGTCCCACCAGGTCCGGGGTTCCGTAAGACGGCCCCTGAACGAACGAAAGGAAGACCCATGCGTCATCGTGTCGGCGGCCGGAAGCTCGGCCGCACCTCCGCGCACCGCGCCGCGCTGTTCCGCAATCTGGCGGCCGCGCTCATCAAGCACGAGCAGATCCTCACCACGCTGCCCAAGGCGAAGGAACTGCGCCCCTATGTCGAAAAGCTGGTGACGCTCGCCAAGCGCGGCGGCCTGTCGAACCGGCGCCTGGCGCACGCCCGGCTGCTCGACGACGCGCAGCTCGTCAAGCTGTTCGACGTGCTCGCCGAGCGCTATGCCACCCGCAACGGCGGCTACACCCGCATCATCAAGGCGGGCCCGCGCGCGTCGGACGCATCGCCGATGGCCTATATCGAGTTCGTGGATCGCGACGAAAGCGCCAAGGGCCAGGATTCGGGTCCGGTGCTGAGCGACGAGGACGATTTCGACCAAGCCGCCTGAGGCACCCGCACCCCCCTTCACAAAAGAGCCGCGGCCGTTAGGTTCGCGGCTCTTTTTGTTGTCTAGGGGACGTCAATGCGCCTGCTGCCGCTGCTGCTGATCACCACCGCCGTCGCCGCGCCGCTCGCGGCACCGATCGCCGCTCAATCGCAGGAGACCGCCTTGCGCTATCCGGAGACCCGCCGGGTCGATCTCGTCGAGGATCATTTCGGCATCAAGGTCGCCGATCCCTATCGCTGGCTCGAGAATGACGTGCGCCAGGATCAGGAGGTGCGCGGCTGGGTAACGGCGCAGAACCAGGTGACCGACGCCTATCTCGCCACGCTCCCCCAGCGCGCGGTGTTCCGTGATCGGATCAAGGCGCTTTATAATTACGAGCGCTTCGGCGTGCCGGTGAAGGCGGGCGGGCGCTATTTCTACACCCGCAATTCCGGGCTGCAGAACCAATCGGTACTTTATGTGCGCGATAGCCTGAACGGCGAGGGCCGGGTGCTGATCGATCCCAATGGCTGGGCGAAGGACGGGGCGACCGCGCTCGCCGAATGGAACCCGAGTGATGACGGCAGCAAATTGCTCTACACCATCCAGGACGGCGGCACCGACTGGCGCACGATGAAAGTGCTCGACGTCAACACCGGCGCGCTGCTCCCCGATACGATCGAATGGGTGAAGTTCACCGCGCTCGCCTGGGCGAAGGACGGCAGCGGCTTCTTCTATTCGGCGTTCGATCCCCCCGCCGCGGGCGCGAAGTTCCAGGCGCTGAACGAGAACCAGAAGGTCTATTTCCATAAGCTCGGCACGCCGCAGAGCGCAGACCGACTGATCTACGCGACCCCCGATCAGCCGAAGCGCGGTCACGGGGCGCAGGTAACCGATGACGGGAAATGGCTGGTGATCCGCACCACCGAGGGCACCGATCGCCGTTACGAGGTGAGCGTGCTCGACCTTACCCAGCCCGGCGCCAAGCCGCGCACGATCATCAAGGGGCTGAACTACGAATGGCAGCTGGCCGGCAATGTCGGCAGCAAATTCTATTGGGTGACGACCGAAGGCGCCCCGCTGAAGCGCATCGTGACGATGGACGTGCGCGCCGCCGATCCCAAGCCCGTCCCGCTGGTCCCCGAAGCAAAGGCGACGCTCGAAAGCGCGAACATCGTCGGCGGCGTGCTGTTCGCCGATTATCTGGCGGATGTGAAGAGCGAGGTGCGCCGCTACAGCCTGGACGGCAAGCCCCTGGGCACGGTGCCGTTGCCCGGCATCGGCTCGGCGGGCGGCTTCGGCGGCAAGATCGATGACGGCGAGACCTTCTTCGCCTTCACCAGCTTCGCGACGCCCACCAGCGTCTATCGCTATGACGTGAAGACGGGGCGCGCGACGCCCTGGGCCGCGCCCAAGGTCGCGTTCGACCCCGCCGATTATAAGGTCGAGCAGGTTTTCTACCCGTCCAAGGACGGCACCAAGATACCCATGTTCGTCGTTCGCAAGAAGAGCGTCACCGGCCCCGCGCCGACATTGCTCTATGCCTATGGCGGGTTCAACATCCCGACCGTCCCCGGCTTCTCACCCACTCGCCTCGCCTGGATGGAGCAGGGCGGGGTGCTCGCGGTCGCCAATATCCGTGGCGGCGGCGAATATGGCGATCGCTGGCACGATGGTGGGCGGCTGGCGAACAAGCAGAATGTGTTCGATGATTTCATCGCCGCCGGCGAATGGCTGAAGGCCAATGGCGTGACCGGCAAGGACCAGCTCGCGATCCAGGGCGGCTCGAATGGCGGGCTGCTGATCGGCGCGGTGGTCAACCAGCGCCCCGATCTCTTCGCCGCCGCGCTGCCGCAGGTGGGGGTGATGGACATGCTCCGCTTCGATCGCTTCACGGCGGGGCGCTATTGGGTCGATGATTACGGCTACCCTTCGAAGGAAGCCGATTTCAAATTGCTTTACGCCTATTCGCCCTATCACAACGTGAAGGGCGGCCGTGCGTACCCCGCGATCCTGGCGACCACCGCCGACACCGATGACCGCGTCGTGCCCGGCCACACCTTCAAATACACCGCCGCGATCCAGGCGGCGGACATCGGCGCGAAGCCGCATCTGGTGCGGATCGAAACGCGCGCGGGCCATGGCAGCGGCAAGCCGACCGACAAGATCATCGAGGAAGCCGCCGATCTCTGGTCGTTCGCGGCGCAGTGGACCGGGCTGAAAGTGGGGGCGCCCGCCCGCTGAACGCGGCAAGGCTCATTTTTGCGCAAGACTTTGTAAAACGGGCCGAGGTCAACGGCCCGTTAACTTTCCTTAACAGCATTCGATTTGCTTCGTCCTGCGTAGCGTTCGCTTCGCTCGGGTCGCTTGGGGCGCCCGGGTCCGGCTCATGCCGGCAACCAGGAGGAAGCTATGGCCACCTTAGTGAGAAGCGCGGGCGGCGCGGGTTTATCGTTATGGACGACGTTGGCGTTGGCAGCGACGCCCGTGGCGATCGTCGCGACCGCCGCTGCCGTCCAGCAACTGACCAGCGCGAGCACCGCCGCGTCGGGCGCCGTCAACGCCGGGGGCGATCAGACGATCACCCTGCCAACCAACCAGGTAACGCTCAACGGCCAGATCAACGGCGTGCGCGCGCAATGGGTGATCCGCGCGGGTGCCGATCGGGCCAGCCTGTCATCATCCACGTCGGCGGTGACGACAGCGACGTTCCGCACCAGCGGCACCTATAAGTTCGAACTGCAATCGTTCGACGCGCGCGGGCGCAAGATCGGCGCGGACAGCGTCAAGGTGTTCGTCCAGCCCGCGCCCAAGGGTGCCGTTTGGCGCGAGCGCATTCTGAACAGCAACGGCACGATCAACGCGGCCGAATATCGCTTCGTGGCGAACAACGCGAACACCGCCGCGATGATCGATTACCAGCTCGGCCCCAAATATGCCGACTTTAGCCACGCCGGCGAGACCCCGGCGCCGACCCTGTGGGGGCCGGACATGAAGAGCGGGCAGGGGCTGTGGCCTTATGGTACGCAGCCAACGAACAACCCGGGCGAGCCGGAAAAGTGCCTGCCGCCCGATCAGTTGCCGCGGAGCGACCAGGAAGAAGCCGCACGCGGGCTGCAAGGCGCTGGTTGGCTCGTCGGTGGACAGCATGGCTTCGTTCCCGATGATCCAAGCGATCCAGACTATAGGTTCGGCATCAGCAATACGCGCGGCGCCGATGGCGCGGTGTTCAACACCGGCGGTCTTTGCATGCGCATGATCGCCTCTTGGCAATACGACTGGTGGAACCGCAACAACATCGCCACGCCCGCGAACCCGCAGGTGCGAGCGCTGGCGGGCCGCCGCCCCGATCTGCCGCTGGTGCCGGTCACCATCGCGCGCGGTCGCGCCAATGCCAGCCAGATCAGCTTCGCCGCCTTCAAGGATGGCACGATCGTGCCGATCTCCGTCGGCAATCACGCGCCTGAACTTTTCGATCCCTCGGGCATCCGCCTCCCAGCCGGCATGGTGCCGACGGCAATGGCGGTGACGCCCTATAACGAGTTTCTGGTGGTGAGCGTTTGGGACACCAACACCGTGTCGGGCAAGCTTGCCTTCGTTGCCTTGCGTCCGCGCGAGATGGCGGTGGGTAGCCCCGATCAGACCCCCAACGCGCGCTGGTATTGGGGGCTGCCCGGCGCTTGGACGATTCGGGGGATGAAGCTGCTCGGCTTTGTCGATCTGCCGTTCGCGGCACCGACGAGCGTCGATGTGAGCAACAACCTCGTTCTCGGTAACCCGCGCGGCTACAGCGACAATGACAATCCGGCGGTCGGCGACCTCTCCACGGCGTCGGCACGCGCGCTGTGGGGGAGCATCAATCCCTATTATGCGGTTGGCAGCGGCGAGTGGAGCCAGGCCGCGTCGGGCGGCTATGCGGTCGTCGCGTCGCGCGCGGAAAATCGAGTGTCCTTCGTCAACATGACACCGCTCTACCAATATTATCGTCGGATGTACCTTGGCACGCAGGCCGATTATGACCGCACGGTTGATGCGAGCATCACCGACCCGACCAAATGGCCGTTCAGCTTCGCGACAGAGCCTGCGCAAAAGCCCACCGTCGTCACCACGCTGACCGTCAACCAGCCGACATCGGTACGCGCCGGGGTGCAGACCAAGACAATTTTCGGGCTCGATCGCAGCACTTGGTTCGGCGAAAGTGGCAATCCCGGCTGGAGCCCCAACGAGCAATGGCCCGGTTTCGGTGCCGTCTCGCCCCAGCGTGTCTATGCCCGCAGCCGCGCTTTCATCGCCTCAATGGACGGCACGGTCCAAACATTCAACGTGCAGGGTTTGGTGTTCCCGCAATCGCCGGTCGGCGCCACCGTGCCGGCGACACCGATCGGTTCGTTCAAAGCAGGGCGCAACCCGAGGTTCATGTTCACCAACGGCCTGTCGACGGCCCCCGACGATCTATTCCTCGTCAGCCGCGGGGATAGGAGCGTTACCTTCGCTTTCCCGGATGGCCGGGTGCAAGGGACGCTGCGCGACAGCCGCCTGATCGATCCCGTCGCTGGCGCGGTTTCCATCAATCAGGCGGGTTATGGTGGCAGCGGCCCCGGCCGGGCGGTCTTCACGACCTTCATCTCGCTCACCGACTTCGACGGCAAGGCGATCGCGACTTATGCCGTCAACCCGCAGGGCGGGCCGCGCGGGGAACTCTATCCCTTCAACACGCCGACGGGGCCGTCATTGTGGTTGTTTGGCTCGGTCGCCCGTTTCCCCGGCCGGCCGTTCGTGATCGATATGGAAGAAATCATCTGACCAACTGGGGGGGCAGGGCGCGTGCCTTGTCCCCTTTCTTGCTGGCGCCGGCTGGGCCCGCTATCGGACGCCATGACCCAGCCCAGCGATTCCATCCTCATCATCGATTTCGGCAGCCAGGTGACCCAGCTGATCGCCCGGCGGGTGCGCGAGGCGGGCGTCTATTCCGAAATCGCGCCCTTCACCGCCGCCGAAGCAGCGTTCGAGCGGCTGAGCCCCAAGGGCGTTATCCTTTCCGGCTCGCCGGCCTCGGTGCTCGACACGGACAGCCCCCGCGTGCCCCAAGCGGTGTTTGACAGCGGCGTGCCCGTGCTCGGCATCTGCTATGGCCAGCAGGTGATGATGGCGCAGCTGGGCGGCGAAGTGACGCTCGGCGATAGCGGCGAGTTCGGCCATGCCTTCATCGATGTGAGCGACGGCTGCGGCCTGTTCAACGGACTCTGGCGCGAAGGCGAGCGCCACCAGGTGTGGATGAGCCATGGCGACAAGGTGACCGCGCTCGCCCCCGGCTTCCGCGCCGTCGCCGCCTCCGCCGGCGCGCCTTACGCGGTGATCGCCGATGATGACCGCCGCTATTACGCGATGCAGTTCCACCCCGAGGTGGTCCACACCCCCGATGGCGCGAAGCTGATCGCCAATTTCGCGCGTCATGTCTGTGGCCTTTCGGGCGACTGGACGATGGCCGAGTTCCGCGCGACCAAGATCGCAGAGATCCGCGCGCAGGTGGGCAAGGGGCGAGTGATCTGCGGCCTGTCGGGCGGGGTGGATAGCGCGGTCGCAGCGGTGCTGATCCATGAGGCGATCGGCGACCAGCTGACCTGCGTTTTCGTCGATCACGGCCTGATGCGCAGCGGCGAGGCGGACCAGGTCGTCTCGCTGTTCCGGGGAACTTACAACATCCCGCTGGTGCATGTGCAGGCGGAGACCTTGTTCCTGAACGGCTTGGCCGGGGTCACCGATCCCGAGGCCAAGCGCAAGTTCATCGGCAAGACGTTCATCGACGTGTTCGAGGCGGAAGCCAAGAAGATCGGCGGTGCCGAGTTCCTCGCGCAGGGCACGCTCTACCCGGACGTGATCGAGAGCGTGAGCTTCACCGGCGGCCCCTCGGTGACGATCAAGAGCCACCATAATGTCGGCGGCCTGCCGGAGCGAATGAACCTAAAGCTGGTCGAGCCGCTGCGCGAGCTGTTCAAGGACGAGGTCCGCGCGCTGGGCCGCGAACTGGGCCTGCCCGACGCCTTTGTCGGCCGCCACCCGTTCCCCGGGCCGGGCCTCGCCATCCGCATCCCGGGCGAGGTCACGAAGGAACGCTGCGACATCCTCCGCAAAGCCGACGCGATCTATCTGGAGGAAATCCGCGCGGCGGGGCTTTACGATGCGATCTGGCAGGCCTTCGCGGTGCTGCTGCCGGTGCGCAGCGTCGGCGTGATGGGCGACGGGCGCACCTATGACAGCGTACTCGCGCTACGGGCGGTGACTTCCACCGACGGTATGACCGCGCAGGCCTTCGAATTCCCCGGCGGCTTCCTGCCACGCGTCGCCACGCGCATCGTCAACGAAGTACGCGGCATCAACCGGGTGACCTACGACTATACGAGCAAGCCGCCCGGTACGATCGAGTGGGAGTGAGGGGTAGTCGGAACAGCTGTGATCCGCTGCTCCCGGATTCTCGGGCGAAGGTTGCTTACCTATAGCCCCCGATAGTTGCGGGCTGCCTCGCCCGCGCTGATCTGACGATACTAAGTTCGTGACATTCCGAGCCCCTCTCCGAGCGCGAACTTCAGGCTAAAACGCGCACCGCCCGTGGCGACGTTGGCGGCTGCGATTTCGACGCCCATGGCGTCGGCGAAAGCCTTCGCGATCGCCAAGCCGAGACCGCTTCCGCCAGAGCGGTCGTCACCGGTTCCCTTGGCGAACGTCTCGAAGATGCGGGTTGCTAGGTCCGGTGGAATGCCTGGCCCCGCGTCTTCGACGGCCAGAACGACCGATTGCCGCTCGCGGGCACCGCGGATGACGATCTTTCCAGCCCGACCGCCATGCACCGCCGCATTGGCCAGCAGGTTGAGCAGGATGTGATGCAGCAGGCGTGGGTCGGCGCGGACCAGAGGCAGATCGGCGGGGACCTGAAGGTCTATGCTGTGCCCCTTCAGCAGATCGCGCAGGTCATGCGCCGCGCTCGCGACCGCATCCGTGAGGTCGATCGGTTCGGGCGAGAGCTCCAACGCCCCGCTATCGATGCGGACCATATCGACGAGGTTGTCCAGGAACCGGCGCAGGCGCGTCACCTCGGCGCGCGCGATCGCCACGTCCGGATCGCCATCGTGCGCGGCCCCGATCGCATCAACCGCCGCCGCGACCGACGTCAGCGGCGTGCGCAGATCATGGCCAATCGAGGAGAGGAGCGCGGCGCGCAGCCGGTCGCGTTCGGTCAAGACGCTCATCTGACGGACGTCATCCTCGAGCTTCAGGCGCTCATGGGCGAGCGCCGCCTGCCCGAGAAGGGTGGACAGGAGCACCGCGCGGTCCGCCGAGATCGGCTCTCGACCTTCCGGATCGGCGAGCCCCACCACGGCGAGCACGCCGAGGTTGGTGACGAGCGGGTGGAACTGCCAATCGGCGGACACGAGCGTTCCAGTGCCGACGCCGCCGGGCTCCCCGCTCGACCAGGCCCATTCGGCCGCAGCGAGGTCGATCATGCCGAGCTCGGGCGCGTCCTCCGGGCACGCCGCGGTCCGGACCAGCGCGCCGTCACGCTTCGCGAGCACAACCACCGACACGCCGAGAAGGCGGGAGATTTCCTCGCAGACCACCCGGCTCGTGCCCTCCCAATCGGACACGCGCGCCAACGCCTGACCGAAGGCGGCGATGGCGGCGTTCTCCTGCGCGCTTTGCACGCCGAGCGTCGCGCGTGCCTTCAGCCGGCCGGTTAGGTTCGCGGTGAACAGCGCGACGCCGGTCAGCACCAGGAAGGTCAGCAGGCTCGACGGCTGGGCGATGGTGAAGGTGTAGAGGGGATCGAGGAAGAAGAAGTTGTAACTCAGGCTCGCCATGATCGCGGCGACGACGCCCGGCCCAAGGCCGAACCGGAAAGCGGTGACGATCACCGGCACCAGGAACAAGAGGTCGATGCCGCTCGCGGTGATGAACGGCTCGACGAGATGCCCGACCGCCACCGTCGCGGCGACGAGCGCGGCACCGATCAGATGATCGCGGCCGCGGCCGAAGTTGAGCCGGCCCAAGCGGGCCGGCGCCCCGTGCGCCGCGGCGGGCGCGGACGGAATGATGTGGACCGCCAGCCCTTCGCTCGTGCGCAACAGGGTGTTCACCACCGAGCCGTGGCGAAGTTCGAACCACCAGCTGCGGTGCGACTTGCCAAGCACCAACTGGGTGGCCCGCATGCCGGCGATATGGGTACGCAGACCTTCGATCACGGTCTCCGCGGGCACGGTGGCGACGGTCGCGCCCAGACCAGCGGCGAGCTTCAGCGCGTCCGCGACCCGGCGCCGGTGCTCGGGGCCGAAGCTCGTGGCTCGCGGCGTTTCGATGAAGACCGCCTGCCAGGGCGCGCGCATCGCGTCTGCCAGTCGCTTGCCGGCGCGGACCAGCGTGTCGGAACCGGGCAACTCACTGACGGCGACGAGCACCCGCTCGCCGGCCGCGAAGGTCCCGGGCACGGCCATCGCGTCGAGATGATCGAGCATCGCGCGGTCGACGGTGAGCGCCGCGCGTCGGAGCGCCATTTCGCGAAGCGCTGACAGGTTCGCCTTGGAGAAGAAGTGGCCGAGCGCGCGGGACGCTTCGGCAGGCACATAGACCTTACCTTCCTTCAGCCGTTCGATCAGTTCGTCGGGCGGCAAATCCACCAGCTCGATCTCGGCGTCGTCGAAGATCGAGTCCGGGACGGTCTCTCGCACGCGGACGCGGGTGAAGCTCGCGACCACATCGTTCAGGCTCTCGACGTGCTGGACGTTGAGCGTGGTGTAAACGTCGATGCCAGCGTCGCGCAGCTCTTCGACGTCCTGCCAACGCTTCGGATGGCGGCTGCCTTCCACATTGGTGTGGGCGAATTCGTCGACAAGCGCGAGCTTCGGGCGGCGGGCGAGCACCGCGTCGAGGTCCATCTCCTCGAGCGCATGGTTCTGATAGGCGATCCGACGGCGCGGGATGATTTCGAACGGCTCGACCAGCGCCCGCGTCTCGGCGCGGCCGTGGGTCTCGACGACGGCGATCACGGTGTCGGTGCCGCCCGCCAGCCGTTCCGCGCCTTCGCGCAGCATCTCGAACGTCTTGCCCACGCCCGGCGCCGCGCCGAGGAAAATCTTCAATCGTCCGCGTTCCTCGCGCCGGACGGCGCGGAGCAACGCGTCGGGCGAGGGTCGATCTTCGCGTGTCGCCATGGGCGGAGGTGTAGAGTCGCGGGGGGCCGAGCGCCACGCAGAACCGCCCGACTATATGGAAACTTAACGAGAAGCGCCCGCTTTCACCGTCGCTTCTTAACGGCCGCTCACCCTAGCTGACAGGGCGGCCGTCGCCCGACGGTCTGAACGAGGGCCAACCCATGCCTGACCTGTTGTGGCTCGCCGTGCTGGCGGGCCTGTTCCTGCTGACGCTCACCTTCGTGCGCCTCTGCGACAAGGCGTGACCCGATGAGCGTCGATCTCCTGCTCGCGGGCGCCACCGCTCTGGCGCTGCTCATCTACCTCCTGGTCGCGCTGGTGCGGCCCGAACGCTTCTGAGGAGCGATCCCATGACCTTACAAGGCTGGGCGCTCATCGCCGCCTTTGTCGTCATCCTCGGTCTTGCCGCCAAGCCGATGGGCCTTTGGCTCCACGCGCTCTATGAAGGCCGACCTACGCCGCTGCATGCGGTGCTCGGGCCGGTCGAGCGTGGCTTTTATCGTCTCGCCGGAATCGCGCCGGACGAGGATCAGAGTTGGCGGCGCTACGCGCTGCACATGCTGGTGTTCAACCTCATACTGCTGCTTTTTACCTATGCGGTGCTCAGGCTCCAGGCCGTGCTGCCGCTGAACGGGCGCGACCTGGCGGCGATCGGTGCCGACGGCGCGTTCAATACGGCCGTCAGCTTCACCACCAATACCGACTGGCAATGGTATTCGGGCGAGGCGGTCCTCTCGAACCTGTCCCAGATGCTGGGGCTCACCCTCCACAACTTCCTGTCGGCGGCGACCGGGATCGCGATCGCTTTCGCCATGTTCCGCGGCTTTGCCCGCAAACAGGCGACCGGCATCGGCAACTTCTGGGCGGACGTTACCCGGGTCACGCTGTATCTGCTGCTGCCGATCTGCCTCGTCTACGCGCTGTTCCTGATCGCGAGCGGGGTGCCGCAGACGCTGAGCGCCTCGGTCGAGGCGACGACGCTCGAAGGCGCGCGCCAGACGATCGCGCTGGGGCCGGTCGCCTCGCAAGAAGCGATCAAGATGCTGGGCACGAACGGCGGCGGCTTCTTCAACGCCAACTCGGCCCACCCGTTCGAGAACCCGACCGCGCTCACCAACCTCGTCCAGATGCTCTCGATCTTCCTGATCGGCGTAGGGCTCACATGGACGTTCGGCAGAGCGGTCGGCGACACACGGCAGGGCTGGGCGATCCTCGCGGCCATGGCGGTGCTGTTCCTTGCCGGCGTGACTGTCGCTTACGCCGCCGAAGCGGCGGGTAATCCGATCCTGCACCATCTCGGCGTGCCGGGCGGCAATTTGGAGGGCAAGGAGACGCGCTTCGGCATCGCCGCCTCGGCGCTGTTCGCGGTCGTCACCACGGCGGCATCGTGCGGCGCCGTGAACGCCATGCACGACAGCTTCACCGCGCTCGGCGGGCTGGTGCCGCTGTTCAACATTCAGCTCGGCGAGATCGTGGTCGGCGGCGTCGGCGCGGGCATTTACGGCTTCCTCCTGTTCGCCGTGCTCGCGGTGTTCGTCGCCGGGCTGATGGTCGGCCGCACGCCCGAATATGTCGGCAAGAAGATCGAGGCACGCGAGGTGAAGCTCGCGGTTTTGGCGATCGCGATCCTGCCGCTTTGCATCCTGGGCGGCACGGCGGTCGCGGCGGTGCTCCCCGCGGGGCTTGCGGGCCTGAGCAATGGGGGACCGCACGGCTTCTCGCAGATGCTTTATGCCTTCACCTCGGCAACGGGAAACAACGGCTCCGCCTTCGCTGGCCTCTCGACCGGCACGCCCTTCTACAACGGGCTGCTCGGCGTCGCGATGTGGCTAGGGCGTTTCTTCGTGATCGTGCCGGTGCTCGCCATCGCGGGCAGCCTCGCCGCCAAGCAGCACACGCCCGCCGGGCCCGGCTCGTTCCCGACGACGGGACCGCTCTGGGTGGCGCTGCTGGTCGGCATCATCCTGATCCTCGGCGGCCTCACTTTCCTGCCCAGCCTCGCGCTCGGACCCGTGGCGGATCACCTCGCCATGCTCCGCGGCCAGCTCTTTTGAGGACGGCTTCCATGTCCGCATCCAAGTCCATCTTCTCCGCCGAGCTCGTCGTACCCGCGATCGGCGACGCGTTCCGCAAGCTCGACCCCCGTCAACTTGTCCGCAACCCGGTGATGTTCGTCACGGCGTGCGTGGCGCTCCTGCTCACCGTTCTGCTGTTGGTCGGCGGTGAGCCGCTGTCGGTCAGGTTCCAGATTCAACTGATCGTCTGGCTCTGGCTGACCGTGCTGTTCGGCACTTTCGCCGAGGCGCTGGCCGAGGGGCGGGGGCGGGCGCATGCCGCATCGTTGCGGGCCACCAAGTCGGAACTCACGGCCAAGCGCTTGCTGGGAGTCGGCGACACCTACAAAACCATGGCCGCGAGCCGGCTCGAGCGCGGCGACCTCGTCCTGGTCGAGACAGGCGACCTGATCCCCGCCGATGGTGAGGTGATCGAGGGCGTGGCTTCGGTGAACGAGGCGGCGATCACTGGCGAAAGCGCGCCGGTGATCCGCGAGGCCGGCGGCGACCGCTCCGCGGTGACGGCCGGCACGCGCGTCATCTCGGACCGGATCAAGGTGCGGGTGACGCAGGAGCCCGGCCAGGGCTTTCTCGATCGGATGATCGCGCTCGTCGAGGGGGCGGAGCGGCAGAAGACGCCCAACGAGATCGCGCTCACCATCCTGCTGGTCGGCCTTACGATCATCTTCCTGATCGCGGTGAGCACCATCCCGAGCTTCGCCGCTTACGCCGGCGGCAGCATTCCGGTAGCGATCCTCGCCGCGCTGCTCATCACGCTCATCCCGACGACCATCGCCGCTCTGCTGTCGGCGATCGGTATCGCCGGGATGGACCGGCTGGTCCGCTTCAACGTGCTGGCCAAGTCCGGGCGCGCAGTGGAGGCGGCGGGCGACATCGACGTGCTGCTGCTCGACAAGACCGGCACGATCACCATCGGTGATCGGCAGGCGAGCGAGTTTCGGCCGCTCTCGGGCGTGGACGCGGCGACGCTCGCCGAGGCGGCGCTGATCGCGAGTCTGGCGGATGAAACGCCCGAAGGCCGCTCGGTCGTCGTGCTCGCCCGCGAGCGGTTCGGCCTTGCCGCCCAACTCGACGCTGCCGCCGAGGTGATCCCGTTCACCGCGCAGACGCGCACTTCCGGCGTGCGTATCGGCGACGTGACGATCCTCAAGGGGGCGGTCGACTCCATCCTGAAGCTCGCTCCGCAGGAGGCCGGCGCGGCCGAGCTCAAGCGCATCACCGATGAGATCGCGCGCGCCGGCATGACGCCGCTGGCCGTCACCCGCGACGGACGGCTGCTCGGCGCGGTGGCGCTGAAGGATGTCGTGAAGGCCGGCATTCGCGAGCGTTTCGCCGAGCTGCGGCGCATGGGCATCCGCACCGTGATGATCACCGGCGACAATCCGCTGACCGCCGCGTCGATCGCCGCCGAGGCGGGCGTCGACCATTTCCTCGCCGAGGCCACGCCCGAGGACAAGCTGGCGCTCATCCGCAAGGAGCAGGCCGGCGGGCGGCTGGTCGCGATGTGCGGCGACGGCACCAACGACGCGCCGGCGCTCGCCCAGGCCGATGTAGGGGTGGCGATGAACACCGGCACCCAGGCCGCGCGCGAGGCGGGCAACATGGTCGATCTCGACAGCGACCCGACCAAGCTTATCGAAGTGGTCGGGCTCGGCAAGCAGCTGCTGATGACGCGCGGTGCGCTCACCACTTTCTCGGTCGCGAACGACGTGGCCAAATATTTCGCGATCATCCCGGCCATGTTCGTCGCGCTCTACCCGGGTCTCGGCGTGTTGAACGTCATGCGGCTTTCGAGCCCGGAGAGCGCGATCCTGTCGGCGATCATCTTCAACGCGCTCATCATTCCGCTGCTCGTGCCGCTGGCCCTGAAAGGGGTCGCCTACAAGCCGATGGGCGCCGGCCAGCTGCTGGCGCGCAACCTCGCCGTCTACGGCCTGGGCGGCCTCGTCGCGCCCTTCATCGGCATCAAGCTGATCGACTTCGCCGTCGCGGGCCTCCACCTCGTTTGATCGATAAGAAAGCAAAGAACATGCGTAAACCGATCGTCCTGCCGCTGCTGCTCGCGGCGACCCCCGCCCTCGCGCAGGAAAGCCCTGCCCCCGCCGCGCCCGATGAAGCGCCGATCTGTACCGATCGCCCCACCAAATCGAACTTCGCCTGCACGGTCCCGCAGGGCAAATTCCAGCTCGAAAGCGATGCCTTCAACTGGGCACGCACCAATGCGCCGGGCGGGCAGGTCGATAGCTTTCTCTACACCAACCCGACGCTCAAATACGGCGTCGGCCCGAACACCGACGTCGAGCTGAACTGGGCGCCCTATGTCGAGACGCGCGTGCGCGCGGGAGGCCTGGTCGGCCGGCTGGGCGGCGTGGGCGATGTGGTACTGCGCGTGAAGCAGCGCTTCACCGATCCCGACCAGCCTGTGCAGATCGCCGCCATCCCTTTCGTCAAGGCCCCGACCGCGCGGCTCGGCATCGGCAATGGCGCGTGGGAGGGCGGACTGATCGTGCCCGTGAACGTCAGCATCCCGCAAGGCTGGACGCTGACCATCGTCCCCGAAGTCGATATCGTGGCCGATGCGGCCAACCCGCGTGCGCGCCACGCGCAATATCAGCAGGTGGTGAACCTGGGCAAAGCGCTCACCCCCAAACTGACGCTCTATGGCGAGCTGTGGACCGCGCAGAATTTCGATCCCAGCGGCACGATCGATCAATATTCGGCGGACTTCGCCTTCGCTCACCTGCTGCGGCCGACGCTACAGCTCGATCTTGGCGGCAATTTGGGGCTCAACCGCAACACGCCCGATGTGCAGCTCTATTTCGGCATCTCCAAGCGCCTTTGAGGAGGCAAAGCCCATGACTCGCGATCTTCTATCCGCGCTACGCCCCGCCCTGGTGCTGACCCTGCTGTTCGCGGCGCTGCTCGGACTTGCTTATCCGCTGGCGCTGACAAGCGTCGGTCAGGCGCTTTTCCCGGAGCAGGCGAGCGGTTCGCTCGTGCGCTCTGGCGACGGCAAGACACGTGGCTCGATGCTTATCGGTCAGGCGTTCGGCGGCCCCCGCTACTTCCGGGGGCGTCCCTCGGCGGCTGGCGGCGGCTATGATGGGCTCGCCTCCGGCGGCTCGAATCTGGGGCCGACAAGCCGCAAGCTGATCGAGCGCGTCCGTCAGGACCAAGCGGCGAACGGCGCCGGCGCGCCGGCCGATCTGCTTCTCGCGTCCGGCTCCGGGCTTGACCCGCACATCAGCCCGGCTGCCGCCTTGTTCCAGGTGGACCGCGTCGCGGCGGCTCGCGGCATGAGCACGGGCGCGGTGCGCCGGCTCGTCGAGGCGCATGTCGAAACACCGCTGCTCGGCTTTCTCGGCGAGCCGAGGGTGAACGTGCTGGCGCTCAACCTTGCGCTCGACCGGTTCGACATGAACCGGTAGCTCCTTCGTAATGACCGTTCAGACAAAGGTCCTGATCGTTGAAGACGACGCGCACATTAGGCGCCTCGTGCGCGGTGCGCTCGCGCGCGCCGGTCATGAAGTCGTCGAGGCGGCTACCGCGCGAGAGGCGATCGCGTCCTTCGGGATCGACAAGCCGGACGCCGTCCTGCTGGACCTCGGCCTTCCGGACCGCGACGGGTTGGAGCTGATCCAGCTCGCCCGGGCGGACGGAGCGGCGGTCGTGGTCGTGTCGGCGCGGGAGGCGACAAGCGAGAAAGTTGCGGCCCTGGATCTCGGCGCCGACGACTATCTGACCAAGCCGTTCGACACCGAGGAACTGCTCGCCCGCCTCCGGGCTGCGCTTCGCCATCGTCTGGCGGGCGTCGCCGAGCAGAGGCAGATCAGCGTCGGCGATGTTGAGATCGACCTGGAACGCCGCCGGGTGCGACGCTGCGGCGAGGAGGTTCACTTGGCGCCAAAGGAGTTTGGGGTGCTCGAAATGCTCGCTCGACGGCCGGATCGGGTGATCGCGCACGGTCAGATCCTGCGCAAGGTGTGGGGTCCAGCGCATGAAAAGCAGCTCGACTATTTGCGGATCGTCGTGCGGAACTTGCGCCAGAAGCTCGAAACTGACCCGAGCCGGCCAAGCTTGATCCTGAATGAGCCGGGTGTGGGCTACCGGCTGCGGGATCGAGATTAGCTTCGCGGTCGCCGGGTGGAAATATCAGGCGTCAACAAAAAAAGATGGAATAAAAAGCGCTTAGGTCGTGTATGAACCATAGAGCGGGAATAAACTCCTCACCCCTTCCAAACGCGGTTGGCACCCCGGGCGCGAGGATGAGGCGCTGCTAAGCCACGGGCATTGTGGCTGTCTCGTGCTCGGCGAGCGGTAGCCAATGCCCGGCCAGCGCCGCGAGCGCGAAGCCGATCGCGGCCAGCACCAGCGCCGCCGGGATCGTCATCGCTTCCGCCAGCGCGCCCCAGAACAGGCTGCCCACGGCCATGCAGCCGAACGTCGCCGCCATGTAGATCGATAGGCCGCGCCCGCGGATCGCCTCGGGCAGCAGCAACTGCGCGGCGGCGTTTAAGGTCGCGAGCTGGATCAGCGTCGCGCCGCCCGCCAGCGCCAGCGCGGCGCTCGCCAGCACCGGCTCGCGCGCGGCGGCGAGCAAGGCCATGGCCAAAGCTCCGGTGGCCGAGCATGCGATCAGCAGCCGATCATCGGCGATGCCGTGGCGCTTGGCGGCCGAGAGTACGCCCGCGCCGATCAACGAGCCGATGCCGACCGCCGAGAGCAACACGCCATAAATGCCGGGGCTATGGCCGAGCACGTCATGCGCGATCGCTGGCGTCAGCGCGAGATAACAGGCGGCGCAGACATAAAGCGCGGCGGCGCGGGCGAGCAGGCGGCGGAAGGGCGAACTCTGCGCGACATAAGCGAAGCCCTGGTGAAGCTCGGCCCGGAAGGCCACCGGAGTCCGCGCGCGGTTGGGGCAAATCGCCTTGGGCAGCGAGAGCAGCGCGGCGATCGTCACCAGATAAGCGAGCGCGTTGCATGCATAAGTGGCGGGCGCGCCGGCGGTCGCGAGCAGGATGCCGCCGATGCTCGGCCCGATGACGCGCGCGATGTTGAAACTGACGCTGCTGAGCGCGACCGCGGGGCGGATATCCTCGGGCGGCACCAAGGTAGGCACGATCGACTGGAATGCCGGGCCGGCCAAGGCCGCCGCGCAGCCGGCGAAGAACGCGATGCCGACGATGGTGCCGACGCCCAGCAGATGCAGCCAGCCGAGTAGCGCGAGCGCGGCGCCCGCGGCCGCGAGCGCCAGGTTCGAGAGGATCAGGATCAGCCGGCGGTCATAATGATCGGCCAGCACCCCCGCCGGCAGCGCGAGCAGGAAAGTGGGGAGCGAGGTCGCCGCCTGTACAACCGCGACGCTTGCGGCGCCGTGCGCGCCGCTCGCCACGGTCCAGGCGGATGTCGTATCGCGCATCCACACGCCGATGCTGCTGACAAGCGTCGCGCCGGCGATCAGCGCGAAGCTGCCATGGACGAGCGGATGGAGCAGGCCGGGCGGGGCAGGGGCGGCGGGCTCCCCTGCCGGCATCAGCCCGCCTCCAGCAACGCATGACCCGGCTGCCCGACATCGACGCGCAGCAGCTTGGCTTCCTCCATCTGCGCCTCGGGCACCGTCCAGGTGCCGCCGGTGGTGGTGACGTACACGCAGTGCCGATCGTCGGCGCGGCGCCCGAAGGCGACCGCGGTCGCGCCGAGCATTCCCTCCTCGGCGCCGGCGAGCGTGGTGCGCTTACCGTTGGGGTCGAGCCGGAGCAGCGACTTCGCCGGGTGGGTGGCGATGTAAAGCGCGCCATCGGCGCCGACCGCGAAATCATCGGCGCGGAGCCGTTCGGCGAGGATCTCGGGGGTGCCCGGGCGGCCATCGTCGACCGGGATGCGGACGAGCCGGTCGGCGCCGGTCACTGATACGATCGCGAAACCGCCGAACAATTTCACGCCGTTCGCGCCCGGCCCGTCCTGGCCCTCGCCCACGCCGAGCAGCGGGTGGCGGAGCCAAGGCTCGACCGCGCCGGACACCGGATCGATCGCATAGAGGGTGGCGTTGATCGAATCGGCGATCAGCATCCGCTCCCCGAGCGGCGTCATCCCGTTGAGGAAGGCCGCCTCGGCGATCTCGGCGAGCTGGCGAACGCTGCCGTCCCGCTCGACCCGCCAAACCACGCCCGGCGCGGTGCCCGGCGCGCCGCCGCTCACGATCAGCGCGCCGTCGCGGGCGAAGGCGAGCCCGGTCGCGGGTCGATCGAAGCGCGCGAAGGGCGTCACCGCGCCGGTCGCCGGATCGACGCGCACCACCTGCTGATCGGTATGCAGGCTGACGAAGACGAAGCCGTCCGCATCGACGCTGACGCTTTCGGCGAAGCTGCCCTTGGGCCAGGTCGCGACGACCTCGACCGGCAGAAGCGCATTGGTGCCGCCATCATGGTTCATGCCAGTACCTCCCGCGCGATGCCGTCGGCATAGAGCATCTCCCACTGCCGTGGGTTGAGCGCGCCGACATCGAAGCCGACATCGCATTCGCGCGCGATGGCGAGGTTGGCGGCGCGGGTTTCGGGCGATGCCTCCGCCTCCGCAGGGCGTTGCGGGCGGGCGAACCGGGCGCCGCTTGAGAACGCTTCCTTCATGCACGTCTCCTTTTGCACCGACGTGGCAAAAAACCGTGCCCGCCGCTGGGCTACGCTTGTCTTGGACGCGAAACGTGAAACTTTCGAGGCGCTCGTTCAAGCGGCCCGCGACGTCCGGCGCGGCGCGGGTGGGTTAGGCCGTATGCCCGATCGGGCCATGATCAGCATCCAGCTGGCGCAGATCACGTCCGCGCGTTTCCTGGCCGAACCAAGCGACGAGCAGCAGCGACAGAAGCGTCGGCACCATCACCATCAGCGAGGAGGCGCTTATCGCGAGCGCGACCCCGCCGATCGTCAACCCCTGTGCCATCAGCCCGCCCAGCTTGGTGCAGGCCGCGACCCAGCCCGTCGCCCGCCCGCGCACCCGCAAGGGGAAGCTCTCGGCGGTGTAGGGCA
>Ga0310345_10000517_pt1 | contig 55713 bp, 44 predicted proteins | sample HC15DNA20500_MG_FD_204667 | JGI IMG/M metagenome (GOLD analysis project Ga0310345, IMG submission 204667) | Marine microbial communities from station ALOHA, North Pacific Subtropical Gyre - HC15-DNA-20-500_MG | ecosystem: Environmental > Aquatic > Marine > Oceanic | place: Pacific Ocean: North...
CCATTGCCAAGGGCACGGGCACCGGCACCATCCTGGACAACGGCAGCGGCACCCTGGGCCCCAACCAGACCGTGGCCGATGACGACCGCCCGGCGCTGCAGATCAGCGCGGGCCCGGCAGTGGTGGAAGGCCAGCCGGCGGTGTTCACGCTCACGCTCACGCACCCCTCGAACTTCCCCGTGGACGTGGCGCTCAAGCTGCTCACAGGTGCGGTCGACCCGGTCACGGGCCAGGGCAAGTACATCACGCCGGGCGTGGACAGCACGCCGCTGGAGGTCTTCAACCCGACGACGGGTCAGTGGACGGTGCTGACCGGCGCGCTGACCTTCGCCCCGGGCACGACCAGCCTGCAAGTGCGCGTGCCCACGGTGAACGACAGCGAGGTGGAAGGCACGGAGATCGTGGGCCTGCAGGCCACGGCCACGGGTGACACGGCCCCTGGCGGCGCCGGCCCGCTGCTGGCCAGCGTCACCGTGCGCGACAACGATGCCGAAGGCACGGTGTACGAGTCGGGGCTGACCACGACGATGCCGTCGAGCAGCCCGACCACCATCGCCACCGGCCCCTCGCCGCTGGTCGACGCGCAAGGCAAGCCGGTGGCCGGCACCGTGACCGCCCCCGCTCAGGCCGTGACGACGGCCTCCGGCCAGCCGGTGGTGTGGAAATCCGACGGCCAAGGCGGCCTGATTGGCTTCGCTGGCAGCGAGCCCAACGCCCGCCAGGTGGCCACGCTGACGCTGTCAGCCGATGGCCAGTACACCTTCCAACTCAAGCAGCCCCTGCAGCACGCCAGCGGCCAAAGCGAGCTCACCCTGGACTTCGGCCTGACCCCCAACGCCGCAGGCAGCGTGCCCGATGCCAGCCTGCACATCCGCGTGATCGACGCGCAGGCGACACCGCTGCCGCAAGTCAGCATCAACGACGTGGTCGTGAACGAAGGCGCGGGCGTGGCGACCTTCACGGTCAGCCTGGACAAGCCCTCGACGCAGCCGGTCACCGTGACCTACACGAGCCGCAGCGGCACGGCCGTGGTTGGCACGGGCGAGGGCGCAGACGCGGGTTTTGTCAGCAACACCGTCACCATCCCTGCCGGTCAGACCTCGGTCAACGTCACGGTGCCCATCACCAACGATGTGGTCTACGAGGGCAGCGAGACCTTCGCGGTCGACCTCAGCCAGCCCACCAACGCCGCCATTGCCAAGGGCACGGGCACCGGCACCATCCTGGACAACGGCAGCGGCACCCTGGGCCCCAACCAGACCGTGGCCGATGACGACCGCCCGGCGCTGCAGATCAGCGCGGGCCCGGCGGTGGTGGAAGGCCAGCCGGCGGTGTTCACGCTCACGCTCACGCACCCCTCGAACTTCCCCGTGGACGTGGCGCTCAAGCTGCTCACAGGTGCGGTCGACCCGGTCACGGGCCAGGGCAAGTACATCACGCCGGGCGTGGACAGCACGCCGCTGGAGGTCTTCAACCCGACGACGGGTCAGTGGACGGTGCTGACCGGCGCGCTGACCTTCGCCCCGGGCACCACCAGCCTGCAAGTGCGCGTGCCCACGGTGAACGACAGCGAGGTGGAAGGCACGGAGATCGTGGGCCTGCAGGCCACGGCCACGGGGGACACGGCCCCTGGCGGCGCCGGCCCGCTGCTGGCCAGCGTCACCGTGCGCGACAACGACGCCGAAGGCACGGTGTACGAGTCCAGCTTGTCCAGCGTCACCATCCCGACGCCCTCGATCTTCAAGGGCAGCCTCGGCGTGGTCGATGCCAGCGGCCTGCCGGTGCCCGTCACGCTCAAGGCACCCACCGAGGCGATCTTCACCAGCGGCAGCGGCCAAAAACTGGTGTGGACGACCGAAGCCAACGGTGACCTCGTGGCGCGCGCCGGCGAGGTCGCCGACGCGCCGCTGGTGGCCCGTGTCAGCAACGACGGCCAGGGCGGCTTCAGCTTCTCTCTGCTGCAGGCCATTGCCCATGCCGATGGCAGTGACCTGCGCGACATCCAGTTCGCCATGCAGCCCGTCGGCGCCACCTCGGACGCGGCCAACGGGACCCTGACCATCCATGTGGTGGACGACAAGCCCAGACTGCCCGCCGCGGTCAGCCTCGCCGCCACGACGCTCGACACCAACCTGCTGGTGGTGCTGGACACGTCCAGTGCCATGGCGGCCGCCAGTGGCCTGGGCGACCTCTCCCGCTTGCAAGCCACGGTGAAATCTCTCACCGAACTCATCGACCGCTACGACAAGTTTGGCGATGTCGCCGTGCGCCTCGTGACCTACGCGGGCACTGCTCAGGCACAGACGGACCAGTGGCTGCGCGCTGGCGATGCCAAGGCCTTGCTGGCCAGCCTGAGCGCCGGCGGCGGCGACGAGCTCGACTTCCGCGGGGCTTTGTCTGCCGCGCGCGATGCCTTCGATGGCGCCGGCAAGCTCTCTGACGCGCAGAACGTGGCCTACTTCGTCGCGGGTGGTAACCCCTCGAGCCTGGGCGATGTCAGCCCCGCCACAGCGGCGGGCTGGACCGATTTCCTCAACGCGCACCAAATCAAGAGCTTCGGCGTCGGTGTCGGTGCCGAAGTGGGCCCCGCCGGCCAGGCCGCGCTGGGCGCCATCGCCTACGACGGCCAGGCCTCCTCTGACCTGAACGCCACCCTCATCACCGCCTTCGATGGCCTCACCAACGCGCTCAGCAGCTCAACGCGCGATGTCATCTCCGGCCGCTTGATCAACGTGGTCTCCAGCGCGGGTGGGCTGATCGGCGCGGACGACTTCGCCCATGTCGGCAACGTCACCATCGACGGTGCGAGCCAGGATTTCGTGCCTGGCGACAACCCGGTCAAGACCTTCACGACCAACGCCGGCGGCACCTTCACCATCAACCTGCTCACCTCCGAGTACAGCTACAACGCGCCCTCGGGCAGCTTTGGGCAGGTCAAGGAGCAGATCGCCTTCACCCTGGTGGACCGCGACGGCGACGCAGGCCGATCGGTGCTCACCATCAACATCGACCACACCGACGTCCGCGTGGGCACCGCCGGCAATGACACGCTCTTGGGCGATGGCAGCACCCAGTTCATGATGGGGCGCGACGGCAATGACGTTCTGGTGGGCGGTGACGGCAACGACACGCTGCTGGGCAACGGCGGCGACGACGACCTGCGGGGCGGCGCGGGCCGCGACCTCCTGGTCGGCGGTGCCGGCAACGACCGCCTGGAGGGTGGGCCGGGCAGCGATGTGTTCGCTTGGCGTTTGGGCGATGCCGGTGTGCCCGGTGCGCCCGCCGAGGACCACGTCGTGGACTTTGGCCTGAGCCTGCCCAGCCGTGGTGGCGATGTGCTGGACCTGCGCGACTTGCTGCAAGGCGAGCATGGTGGCACGGGGCTCTACAACCTCGGCCAGTTCATCCACATCGATGCCAGCGCGGGCGGCACCGTCATCCGCGTCAGCACCAGTGGCGACTTCAGCGCGGCCGACCCGACCGTGGGTACCACCACCCAGCGCATCGTGCTGGACAACGTCGACCTGGTGGGCCGCCTGGGTGCTGGTTTGACCGAACAGCAACTGATTGCCAAGCTCGTGGAGCAGGGCAAGCTGCTGGTGGATGCGTGATCGGGGTTTGATCAGCGGCGCAGCTTCGGCTGCGCCACCGTTTTGAGCTCGCCCGGCAAGCTGGCCACATGGTTGGCCAGCTGCTTGAGCTCGGCGTGGGTGAACAGCTTGGCCTGTGTGCCCATGATGGCGTTGGCGCGGCCGATCTGCGGGTTGCGCTCGGTCTGGTAGGCCTTCAGCGCCACGTACAGGTAGTCGGCGTGCTGCCCGGCGATCTTGGGGTAGCTGGGGTCGATGGGCTTGTTCAAATCGGCACCGTGGCAGGCCGTGCAGTTGCCCTTGGTCAGCAGCGCCTGGATGTCGGCGCTCGGTGCGGGAGGCGTGGGCGCGGCCGGCATGGGGATGTCTTTGCCGCTGGCTTCGTAGAACGCTGCAATGTCGGCGATGTCCTGGTCGCTCATCGAGGCGGCGATGCCCTTCATGGTCGGGTGCTTGCGCTCGCCCTTGCGGTAAGCCGTGAGCGCCGCCGCGATGTACTTCGCGTTCTGCCCGGAGATCTTGGGCACCTTGTGCACCTCGGGGAAGCTTGCCTGGTAGCCGGGGATGCCATGGCAACCAATGCACATCGCCACTTTCTGACGGGCGGCGGCGGTGTCTGCCGAGCCCTCGGCGTTCTGGGCTTGCGCCACCGTGCAGAGCGTGGCTGTCAAGGCGGTGACCAGGGAAACGGCGGCCAGGGAGGTGAATCGCATCGGAGGTGTTTTCATGGATCGTCGGTCAGGAGGGGGTGTCCGGCAGGGAAAAACACAAGGATCAAAGCATTATTGGGGCTCGCCCTATACTCGAACACAGTAACAACCCGGTTGAGTCTGCGCATGAAATTCCAAGGAACCGACGAATACGTCGCCACCGACGACCTGAAACTCGCTGTCAATGCCGCGCTGAAACTGCAGCGCCCCTTGCTGGTCAAGGGCGAGCCGGGCACGGGCAAGACCATGTTGGCCGAGCAGGTCTCGATGGCGCTGGGCATGCCGCTGTTGCAATGGCACATCAAATCGACCACCAAGGCGCAGCAAGGTCTGTACGAGTACGACGCTGTCAGCCGCCTGCGCGACAGCCAGTTGGGCGAGGAGAAGGTCAAGGACATCCACAACTACATCGTCAAGGGCGTGCTGTGGCAGGCTTTCGATGCCGACCAGCCGGTGGCCCTGCTGATCGACGAGATCGACAAGGCCGACATCGAGTTCCCCAACGACCTCCTGCGCGAAATCGACCGCATGGAGTTCTATGTCTACGAGACACGGCAGTTGGTGAAGGCCAAGCACCGGCCACTGGTCATCATCACCTCGAACAACGAAAAAGACCTGCCCGACGCCTTCTTGCGCCGCTGCTTCTTCCATTACATCCGCTTCCCGGATGCGACGACGATGAAGCAGATCGTGGACGTGCACTTCCCCCACATCAAGCAGGACTTGCTGTCGGCCGCCATGCGCCACTTCTATGAGGTGCGCAACCTGCCCGGCCTGAAGAAGAAGCCCAGCACCTCCGAGCTGATCGACTGGCTCAAGCTGCTGGTGGCCGAGGACATCCCTGCCGAGGCGCTGCAAAGCAAGGACGAGAAGGTCAGCGTGCCGCCGCTGGTGGGAGCGCTGCTCAAAAACGAGCAGGACCTCAGCCTGTTCGAAAAGCTGGTCTACATGGCCCGCCACAACCGCTGACGCCTCTGGCCGCAGACAACGGCCCCGAGCCGAGTGTTCAGGCGGCCAGCGATGTGGAGAATTCCACCCGGTTACGGCCCTGTGCCTTGGCGCGGTAGAGGGCCTCGTCAGCGCGCCGCAGGAGGGCGTCGAGGGGCTCGTCGGGGCGGGTGGCGCAGGCCACGCCGGTGCTGATGGTCACGCCCACGGTGTCCTCGCCCCAGGTGATTTCCTGTCCGTGCACGGCCGCGCGCAGGCGCTCGGCGGCTTGCATCGCACCTTCATGCTCGGTGTGCGGCAGCAACACGCAGAACTCCTCGCCACCGTAGCGGGCCACGCGGTCCACCTCACGGGCCTCGCCCGCCAGCGTCTGCGCCACCTGGCGCAAGACTTCGTCGCCAGCGGCATGGCCCAGCAGGTCGTTGATGCGTTTGAAGTGGTCGATGTCGACCAGCAGCACCGAGAACGGCTCGTTGAACCGCTGCAAGCGGTGCGCTTCCCGCGCCAAGCACTGTTCTATGGCACGCCGGTTGAGCAGGCCGGTCAGGCTGTCATGTTGCGAGAGGTGTCGCAGCCGGTTCACCAATCGCATCACGACGATGTAGCCCTGCACAAAGGCGATGACGATGGACAGCACCGAGGTCACGAAGACGAGCGCAACCTGGCGCACCGCCAGGGAGGGCAGGGCCTGTGATCCGGCCAGGTCCATGAGCACGGCGGTGCACGTCAGCGCGAAAACGAGCGCCGTGGCGCCAAGCACGGCGCTGGAGGTCCAGGCGGTGCCGCTGCGGAACTCGCGGGCGATGGCGCGGTGGGTTTCCCAGGCACAGCGCAAGAGCAACCCCACCATGACCAGACACGACACGAAGATGCCCAGCGACAACCAGCCCAGCGGGGCGCACAGGAGCAGGTCGAAGGCGGTGACGCCCGCGACGAGGCGCAGGAAATCCGAGGTGGTGTGGGGCAGGCGCAGGAAAGAGAGCAGGCCGCGCCGCAGCGAGGCGGCGCCCAGCACGGCGAGGGCGCAGGCCAGCATCACCTGACCGGCGCCATGGTTGCCGCCATCGGTCACGGTCAACAGCAGCGCGACACCGTTGGCGATGCTGGCCCGCATCCATTCCGACGCTGCGCGCCGCGACAGACCCATCCAGCGCCCGGCGATCAGCCACATGGCCGTCGTCAGGCTGTGCATGAGCAGGATGTACGCTGTCAATGGCAGGTGCGGGGCGATGTGCATGCGTGCCGAACCTCCGCTTCAACGCAGCGGCACCGTGGCGCCATGAGCGCACCGCGGCCCCGTCCTGGCAGGACGGCCGTTCAGGGGCCAAAATACCGATAGATTCGCAGGACTGCCTATGCTCATCGACTTCTTCTTCGCATTGCGTGCGGCCCGGCTGCCGGTGACCATCCCTGAATACCTCAGCTTGCTGGAGGCGATCAAGGAGGATGTCATCGCGCCGTCGGTGGACGAGTTCTACCACCTTGCGAGGATGTCGCTGGTCAAAAACGAAGCGCATTTCGACAAATTCGACCGCGCTTTTGCCACCTATTTCAGGGGAGCCACCGCTGCGCTGGACCTCGGTAAGGACATTCCCTTGGAGTGGCTGCGCAAGCATTTCGAGCGCGAACTGACGCCCGAGGACAAGGCCAAGATCGAGGCCATGGGCTGGGACAAGCTCATGGACCGCATCAAGCAGCTGCTCGAAGAGCAGAAAGAGCGCCATGAGGGCGGCAACAAATGGATCGGCACGGGCGGCACCTCGCCCTTCGGTGCACATGGTTATAACCCGGAGGGGATCCGCATCGGGCAGGACAAATCCCGCAACCGCAGTGCGGTGAAAGTCTGGGACAAGCGAGAGTTCAAGGACTACGACGACACCATCGAACTCGACACGCGCAACATCAAGGTGGCGCTGCGCCGCCTGCGCAAGTTCGCGCGCCAAGGGGCCGCCGAGGAACTGGACCTCGACCACACCATCCATGCCACGGCCGCCAACGCCGGCATGCTCGACATCAAGATGGTGCCGGAGCGCCACAACACCGTGAAGGTGTTGCTGCTGATGGACGTGGGCGGCTCGATGGACGACCACATCAAGCGGGTGGAGGAGTTGTTCTCTGCGGCGAAGAGCGAATTCAAGCACCTGGAGTTTTATTACTTCCACAACTGCGTCTATGACTTCATGTGGAAGAACAACCACCGCCGTTTCACCGAGAAAATCCCGACCTGGGACATCATCCGCAAGTACAACAAGGACTACAAGCTGATTTTCGTGGGGGACGCGACCATGAGCCCCTACGAGATCCTCCAGCCGCACGGCAGCGTCGAGTACAATAACGACGAGGCCGGCGCGGAGTGGATCGGGCGACTGACCCATGCTTTCCCCAACCACGTCTGGATCAATCCCGAGCCGCCGGGTGTGTGGGGCTACCGCCAGAGCGTTTCGATCATGCAGCAGCTGGTGGGCGGGCGCATGTTCCCCATGAGCCTGCAGGGCCTGGAAAGCGCCATGCGTTTGTTGAGCAAATGAGGCTGTCGCGCCTGCACCGGCTGACGCTGGGCTGGGCACTGAGCTGGGCACTGGCCTGGATTTTGGGCGGGGGCGTGCTGCTGGCGTGGCCGTCAAGCGCATGGTCCGAAGAGTCGCCGGTCGCCCGCGCGGCCGCGAACTGGCGGCTGGTGGTGGATGCGCCCTCACCGCTCGACCGCCTGCTGGAGAGCAACCTCGATCTCGCCCGTTTCCAGCAAGATGGCAACGTGAGCCGGGGGGAACTTCGCCGGCTGGTGGCGGCTGTGCCCGCACAGGCGCGCGGCCTGCTGGACGCCGAGGGCTATTTCGGCGCGCAGGTGCGCATCCGTGTCGACGATCCGGCGACGGATGCCGGTGGCGATGCGCCTGCCCTGGCAGAGGAAGTCGGGGCTGGCGGTCGCGGCGAGGTCACCGTGACCGTGACGGTGGTGCCGGGGCCGCGCACCCGGGTGGGCCGTGTTCAATTCGTGTTCGAGGGTGGGCTGGACCAGCGGCTGTCGGAGGGCGATGCCGCGGCGCAGGCCCTGGCCGACCAGCTCGCCGCCAAGTGGGCCTTGCCGCGCGGCGAGGTGTTCCGCCAGGCCGATTGGTCATCGGCCAAAACCGACACGCTCGCCCGCCTGCGCGCAGACACCTACCCGCTCGCCGCGTGGAGCGGCACGTCGGCCACGGTCGATGCCACCGACAACACCGCGGACCTCTACCTCGTCGCCGATTCGGGCCCGGCTTTCGCCTTCGGGCCCATCCATGTCGAGGGCCTGCAGCGCCAGCCCGCGTCCGCCATCGTCAACCTGGCGCCTTTCAAAGCGGGCGGCCCTTACCGCGAGCGCCAAGTGCTGGACTGGCAGGAGCGCATCCAGAAACTGGGCTTGTTCGAGAGCGTGTTCGTGTCCCCCACCCTGGATGCCAGTCAGCCCGAGGCCACGCCGCTGCTGGTGCAGGTGCGCGAGTTGCCCTTGCAGTCGGCCACAGCGGGCATCGGCATCAGCAGCAACAACGGGCCGCGGGTGTCACTGGAACACCTGCACCGCAACGCCTTCGGGCTGGATTGGCAGGCCAAGACCAAGGTGCAAGTGGGTGTGCGCCTGCAGGATGTCCAGCTGGACCTCACAAGCCACCCCTGGGATGGCCACAAACGCGGCTTGGTGTCAGCCCAGGCCACGGGCCTCATCGACAGCGACAACGCCGTGACCCACAGCCAGCGCCTGCGCGTGGGCTTGTTGCGAGAGGGCGAGCGGCTGGAACGCTCCGACTACCTTGAGCTGCAGCATGCCAGCGTGCGCTCCGCGACCGATGTGCTGGTGTCGAACGCGACGGCCCTGAGCGCCACCACGCAATGGATCTTCCGTGATGTGGACAACCGGCTGCTGCCCACCCGCGGCACCACCTCCATGGCCCAGCTGACATTCGGACGCACCTATTCGGCCCTGGACCGCGACGGCTTTTTCGGGCGCGCGCACACGCGGCTGACGGGCTACCTGCCCCTGGCCCGATCTTGGCAACTCACAGCCCGCGGCGAGGTCGGGCAGGTGTTGGCCAACGAGGCGGTCAGCGTGCCTGATACGCTTTTGTTCCGCGCCGGTGGCGACGACTCGGTGCGCGGCTACGCCTACCGGTCCTTGGGCGTGGAAACCGGGGGCGTCATCACCGGTGCCCGTTCGGTGGCCACGGCGAGCCTGGAGTTGGCCCATGACCTGCCGGTGCGCGTACAGGGCCTGCAGGGCGCCATCTTTGCCGATGTGGGCGATGCGGCCGACCGGTTCAGCAAGATGTCGGCCAAGCGTGGTTACGGTGTGGGCGTTCGCTGGCGCAGCCCGGTGGGGCCGTTCCGCCTGGACGTCGCTTACGGCGAGGCGGTGCAGCAGTGGCGGCTGCATTTCAGCGTCGGGGTCAGCCTGTGAGCGAGGCCGCCGTGTGGGCGCCGGTTGGCATGGGCGGTGTGGCGGCGCGCCTGGGGCGTGCCCTGTTGGCTTTGCTGCTGCTTGCCGGGGCGTTGGTGGCGGCGCTGTGGGCCCTCGCGCATGGCGAGGCGCCCAGTGCCTGGTTGCTGGGCCGGTTGCCCGGCGTGACCGTGACGCAGGCCCGCGGCGCGCTGTTGGGCGATTTCAGCGCCGACCGCATCGACGTGGCCTTGCCCCGTGGCGGGCGCGCTTGGCTCGTGGGGCCACGCTGGCAGAGGCTGCGGCTGGTGTGGGACGCGCGCGCGCCTTGGTGCCTCGGGGTGCGGGCCGAAGCTGTCTCGGCCGAGAGGCTGAATCTGCAGTGGGTGAGTGACCTGGGCACCCCTCCCACGCCTCCTGTTGCGCCCCAGAGCCTGCGCTTGCCTGTGACCGTGGACCTGGCCGATGTGCGGGTGGGCGAGGCCCACAGTGCGCTGTGGGGCGAGCCCATGCGGGAGGTGCGTTTGTCGCTGGCCTTGGGCGATGATGCCCACGAACTGCGTTTGCACGCGTTGCGGTGGTCCGGTTGGCGCCTGGGACCGCAGGGCGCGAAGCTGAGGGTGGCGACCTCGGCGCCCATGCCCTTGCAGGTCTCGTTGAACGCCCTGGCGCTTGCCGAGCACGAAGGCAGTGCGAGCGCAAGTGGGGGCGCTGGAGCGCGCGCATTGCCAGGCGCCTTGCACCTGCAGGCGCAAGGCCCCTTGCTTGACTTCCGCCTGCAAGGCCAGGCCCGCTGGCCGGAGGTGCGAGGGGAGCAGCCTGGGCTTGACTTGGACGCACGCTTGCAGCCCTTTGCGCCGTGGCCACTGGCTCAGGCCCGTCTGGCAGTGCGAGCCTTGGACCTCTCGGCGCTGCGGCCCGGGCAGTCCAGCGACGACGTGCCAGCGCAAGGCTGGCCGCGCACCCGGCTGGACGGTGCGCTGACGCTCGCACCCCACGGTACCCGCGGCTTGGCGCTCGACATGGACCTGCGCAACGCCGGTGCCACACCGTGGGGCGAGGGCGGCTTGCCGCTGCTGGGTGCGTCCGGGCGCATCGTGGCGCCCGAGGCGCAGACGGCGATGCAGGCCGGGGCCGAGAAGCTCGCCGCCTTGCGGCACGCCCAGGCCGACATCCGCCTCTCATTGCCCGCTTTGCCGGGGGGCACGCCCGCAACCGTGACGCTGGCAGGTGCCTGGGGCGAACGCGAGGCCGTGCGCCTCACGCTCGACGGCGTGCAACCCCAGGCCCTGTACCAAGCCGCGCCACCGTTGAGGCTGGCCGGTGAGCTGCGGCTGCTGCCCGAGTGGCAGGCGGGCCAGGCGCCCTCGGCGGCCGACATCGGTTTGCAACGTGTGGTGGTCGAGGCCAGACTGCGTGGCATGTTCGGGCGGGTACATGCCATCGCTGCACATGCGGCATCGTGGCCGGACGCCAAGCAGCCCCTCGCACTGGACCTCGATGGCGAGTGGCGTCCGCAGGTGCTGCGTGTGCGCGAACTGCGCCTGCGAACGGGTGGGTCCGCGGCATCGGCGCGTGGCACCGACGCCGTCGTCAGCGAGGCCATCCTGCGCGATGCCATGCTGCGCTGGGCGGACGGAGAGGCTTGGCGCGCCCAGGGCGAGCTGGCCGTGCAGCGCTTCGACCCCCAGGTCTGGGTGCCTTGGCCTCAGGGCATGGACCGGCGCAACAACCTGTCGGCGCAAGGGCGTTTCGACATCGACCAACGCGGCCACGGCCAGGCCGACCTTTCGATTTTGCCCGGCACCCTGGCGGGCGTGCCGGTACGCGGTGGATTGCATTGGCAGGCCGGCGAGGCCAAGGCCATGCAATTGCAGGCCGACATCGACCTGGCAGGCAACCAGGTGCGGGCCCAAGCACAGGGCACCGCGGAGCACGCTTTGCAAGGTGCTTGGCAGGTCCAGTTGAACGCAGGGCAGCTGCAGGCGCTCGGCCCCCTGGCGCCGCTGCTGGGCATGCGCCAAATGCAAGGCACACTGCAAGCCGATGCGCGATGGCAGGGTGCGTGGCCGCCGGTCCATGCCGTGGGCGCGCTGAGCGCCCGGGACGTGCGCGTGGTGCGAGGGGATGGCAGCACCATGTCGCTGGTCTCGGCCTCTGGCGACTGGCGTTGGGGCGATGCCACTGTGCCCGCCGAGGCGGCCAAGGCGGCCAGAGCGGGGCCATCACCGCCTGTGCACCTCCAAGCGGTGCTGCAAGGCCTGCGGGTTGGCGCGGTCCACGTCGACCAGGCCCATGCCACCCTGGCTGGCAGCCTCGCCGCCCACCAGTTTCGCGTGGAAGCCGACGGGCGCAGGGTGCCTGCGCAGGGCTCGGTGGTGGCTGCGCCCACGAACGAGGATGTGACGGGTCCAGCGCGCCTCAGACTGGCGCTGGACGGCGGTTGGCAGGGCGACGTGTCAACGTGGCGTGGGCGGCTGGTGCAGGCCCGCCTGGGTGCAGCGCGCGTGAGCGCCACCAACGGAGCCCGCACCGGCGGGATGGCCGAGCCGCCCGTGTGGCTGGATGTGAGCCCCACCGACATCGCCTGGCAGCAGGGCGCAGCCGGCCGCAGCCTGGCCGTGCAGCCCACACGCTTGCGGGTGATGGGCGCTGAAGTTGCGGTCGAGCGGCTGCGCTGGCAGGGCGGCGCACCCCGGACGGCCACTTCGCAAGACACCCAGCTCGACCTCCTGCTGCGCCTGGCCCCCCTGAACCTGCCGCAATGGCTGGCGCGCTGGCAGCCCCAGGCCGGCTGGGGTGGCGACCTGACCGTCGCGGGGCAGGTGCGCGCCCTGCGCCAGCCTGGGAAACCCTGGGAGATCGACGCCGAGCTGGCCCGCCAGGCGGGCGACATCACCCTGTCCGAGCCGACGGTGGAGGGCCAGACGGCGCAGCGCTTAGGCTTGCGCGAGGCGCGCGCCAGCCTGACTGCGCGCAATGGCGTGTGGACGCTGCAGCAGACGCTCGACGGCCGCGTGCTGGGACGCCTGTCGGGCCGCCAGACCGTGCAAGCGCTCGACCCGATGGCCCTGCCGCAGGCGGATGCGCCCTTGGCGGGCGAGCTGGACATGCAGGTCGCCAGTCTGCGGCCCCTGGCCACATGGGCTCCGGCGGGTTGGCGACTGAATGGGCAGCTTCAGGCCCGCGCGCAGATCGGGGGTACTTTGGGGGCGCCACGCTGGTCGGGCTGGGTGCAGGGCGAGCAGATCGCGGTGTCGCAATCGCTCCTCGGCGTGCACCTCAGCGAGGGCCAGTTGCGCATCGACCTCGATGGCGAGCGTGCCCGCCTGACGCGTTTCGTGGCTTCCGGTGGGCCGCAAGGCGGGCGCCTGCTGGCCGACGGCGAGGCCAGCCTCGGTGCCTCGCCCGTGCTGAGGCTGCACGTGCAGGCCGAGCGCTTCGCGGCGCTGCAGCGCATCGACCGACGCATGGTGCTCAGTGGCGACACCCAGGCCACCGTGGCCGCCGACAGCCTGCAGGTGCGTGGCCGCATCCAGATCGATGAGGGCCTGATCGACATCGGCCGCGCCAGCGCTGCGCCCACGCTGGGCGACGACGTGACCGTGCGCCGCCGTCCCGGTGCGCCAGCGGACGACGATGTCGAGGCAGCGTCCGAGGGAAGCAGTGGCAGCGGTGCGGCCCAGCGGCGCGTCGATGCCGAGATCGCGCTGGACCTGGGCCAGCAACTGCGGCTGAGAGGCCATGGCCTGGACGGCCTGCTGGTGGGCCAGTTGCAGATCACCACCCCATCGAACAAGCCCGCCATCCGGGGCGCGGTCAAGCTGTCGCAAGGCACCTTCGCTGCGTACGGGCAGAAGCTGCGCATCGACCGCAGCACCATCACCTTCACCGGCCTCATCGACAACCCGCGGCTCGACATCCTGGCCATGCGTCCGCAACTGCCCTCGGCCGATGACAGCGATGTGCGCGTGGGCGTGCGCATCACCGGCACGGCGCTGGACCCGCGCATCCGGCTGTACTCGGAGCCGCCCTTGTCGGAGACGGAGCAGCTGTCCTGGCTGGTGCTGGGGCGTGCGCCTGCGGGGCTGGGCGGGGCCGACATCGGCCTGCTGCAGTCGGCCGCCGTGGCCTTGCTGTCGGGCGACAGCCGCGATGGCGTGACCGACAAGGTCATCGGCCTGCTGGGCCTGGACAACTTGTCGGTGCGCCAGACCGAAGGCACCGTGCGTGACACCGTGGTCAACGTGGGCAAGCAGGTCTCTCGGCACTGGTACGTGGGCTATGAGCGCAACCTCAATGCCACCGGTGGCAACTGGCAGCTCATCTACGCCCTGGCGCGGCGCTTCAAGCTGCGCGCCCAGGCCGGGACCGACAACGCGGTCGATTTGATCTGGCAGTGGCGCTGGGATTGAGCCGATGGCGGGCCGTCAGCGCCCATCGTGCAGCCGCTTGTGCAGCCTGCGCGTGCCCCACCAGATGCCCAGCAGCACCAGCGGGATCAGCGCACCCGCCAGCAGCTCCGGGTTGACCGGCAAGCCCGCCGCCTTGCCTGCCTTGCCAACGTACAGGATCAGGCTGACCACGTAGTAGGCGATGGCCGCGATCGACAGCCCCTCCACCGTGGTTTGCAGGCGCAGCTGCAGCTCCTGGCCGCGGGTCAGTTGCTCCAGCAGCGTTTGGTTTTGCGACTCGGTCGCGATGTCCACGCGGGTGCGCAGCAGCGCGCTGGCGCGCTCGATGCGCTGCGACAGCGAACCCAAGCGCTGCGCCGTGGCCTGCACCGTCGCCATCGCCGGTGAAACCCGCCGCAGCACGAACTCACCCACCGTTTGCGTACCCGGGATGGGCGTTTCACGCAGTTGCTCGATGCGTTGCTCAACCAAGGCGTAGTACGCCTGCGTGGCCGTGAAGCGGTAGAGGTGGGTGGCCGTGGCGCGCTCCACCGTGGCGGCCAGCGAGATGAGTGTGTCGAGCAGTTCCTGGTCAGAGGCGCCCTTGTTCTCCATCCGCGCCGTGATCTCGGCCAGGCGCGCTTCGGCCTGGCCCAGCATGGGCGCCAGCTCCTTGGCCACGGGCAGGCCCCGCAGCGCCATGAGGCGGTAGGTTTCGAGCTCCAGCAGGCGCTGGGAGATGCGGCCCACGCGCTGGTCCGAGGTGTTGGTGGGCGAGATGACCAGCAGGCGCTCGAAGCCGCTGCTGCGCAGGCGGAAGTCCGTCATGGCGCAGGAGCGGCGGATGCCGAGCAGCGAGGCCAGGGTGTCGCGGCCATCGAACCAGGGTGCGGCGGTGGCACGCATTGCGGCGGTGTCATCGACATCGCCATGCACCATCGCCATCATGATGGCGGCCACCGTCTTGCCCGGGATGTCAGCCAGCCAGCCAGCATCCACCGCCAGCGAGCGCATCAGCGCAGCCTCGTGGGCATCGCTCTCGCCACCTGCGAGGGCCTCGTCGGGCAGGGCCTGCACGATGGAGTAGCGGCTGAACTCGGTGTGGCGTTCCCACTTGAGCGTGTGCGTGGCGAAGCGCAGGCGCACGAAGTTGCCTGACAGCGCCTGCAGCGGCAGGTCTTGCTGGCCCGGCAGGGTGCGCAGATGCCGCCATTCGTCTTCCCGGCTGACGCCCTCGTTGAGGACGGCCACGTACACGACCAGCGCGGGCAGGCGGATGCGAGCCGGTGGGCGGGCGTGCACCTCGTTGTGCAGCAGTTCGCGTTGCGCGTCGTCGGCCGGCAGTGCGCGGGGCGCGGTAGGTGGTGCGTGCACGGGCTGAGGCGGGGATGTGGCGGTGTCCATGCGGTGCCTCAGCGCAGCTTGCCCAGCATGGCTTCCATCTGGTCGAGCACCTCGTCCACCACCTCGGGTGTGGGCGCTGCGGCATCGGCGTCGACACTGCCGGCGTGGCCCAGCCGCTCGTTGAGTTCCTGCGCCATCAGGCAGCGCACCATGCGCAGCCAGGTGCTGTCCAGCGCCTTGCGCACCGCTGACATCTGCACGGCCACAGGCTGGCAAGGCTCACCGGCCTCGATCATGCGCTGGATGCCGCGCAACTGCCCCTCGGCACGTTTGAGGCGGTTGAGGATGTCGGTGCGGGCGTCTTGGTCCAGGGTGGGCATGGGCGAGAAGATGAAGCCGGATCCCTCAGTCTAGGCATACCCCGCGGGGTAGGCAAGGGCATTGGCGCACAAACGCGGCGAAGCGTCATGGATTGTGCCCAGGGCACCATCCAGGCGCGGCGACTCACCCTGGGATCAACACGCTTACATCGGGATGTTCCGGGTCATGGAAGACCCGCACCCTCGCGCCCACAGGGTAGGGGGCCAGCGCATGCTCCGCCTCCTCGCGGCTGAAATGGTGCGGCTCGAAAGCGCGCAGGCGGCGCCCTTCGTGGGTCACGCCGTTGACGCTGTAGCGGTAACGCACCTCGGCAATCCAGTCGTTCTTGCCGGCCTCAGGCTCACCATTCTGCGCATTGAAGGGCCGCGCGCGGGACTCGGTGATCTCGCCCTCCACGCTGGGCCAATGCGGGCTGGCCTGCTTGATGTGCCAGGCGCGCCAGGCCAGGAAGCCGACGGCCAGCACGAAAGCCACGATGATGAACTTGCCAAGTTGGTCGGGCATGTCGGCATTGTGCATGCGTTGCAATGAAGAGGATTTCGGCGAAGATGCTTGCCGCACTGCATTGATTTCGCCAACGACATCGCCATGACACCCCCGCATCCCACAGCCGCCTCCGACATCGCCGAAGGCACCGTGACCGACACGCCTCACAGCCCGTTCTATGCGCACTTGGCGCGCCTGCGCTACATCAAGCGCTGGGGCCTGATGCGCAACGCCGAGGCCGAGGACGTGGCACAGCACAGCTGGGAGGTCGCGGTGCTGGCCCACGCGCTGGCCGTCATCAGCCGGGACGTTTTCCAGCAGGCAGTGGACCCCAACGCCGTGGCGGCGCGCGCCCTGTTCCACGATGCCACCGAGGCCATCACCGGTGACTTGCCGACGCCCGTGAAGTACTCGCCGGCCATGCGCCATGCCACAGCCAACCTGGAAGGCGAGGTGTGCCGGGAGATGGTGGCTTTGCTGCCCGCGGCGCTGCAGCCTTCCTTGTCCGCGGTCATGGACCACGTCGCTTGGCCAGCCCCCGAGGCTGCGTTGGTCAAGACGGCCGACCGCCTCGCCGCCTGGCTGAAATGCCAGGCCGAGCTGCGTTTTGGCAACCCCGAGTTCGCGCAAGCGGAGCAACAAATCCGCGGCAAGCTCGAGGAGCACATGACGCACGAGTTGCGCTACTTCCTCGACACCTTCGCTCCGGCCTTTGCCTTGACGCTCGACTCCTTGATGCAGGGCGAGTGAGGCCGGGGGCGGCCGTGAGCAACGGGCTCAGGCGCGCACCGCCGTCATGAGCGCCACGTTGCCACCCGCCGCAGCCGTGTTCACCGTGACCGTTTGCTCCACGCAAAAGCGCGGCAGGTAGTGGGGGCCGCCCGCCTTCGGGCCCGTGCCACTGAGGCCCTCGCCACCGAAGGGCTGCAGGCCCACCACCGCGCCCACCATGTTGCGGTTCACATAGATGTTGCCGGCGCGGGCCTGCGCGGCGAGTGCGCTGGCGCGGCTGTCGATGCGCGTTTGCAGCCCCAGCGTCAGGCCATGGCCCAGCGCGTTGACGTCGGCGATGACCCGGGCCGGATCCCCCGACCAGCGCACGACCTGCAGCACCGGCCCGAAGATTTCCTCCCGCACCGCAGTGATGCTGGCCACCTCGAAGGCTTGCGGGGCGAGCAGCTCACGCACATCGGCAGCGATGGGGGTGGCGTCCGGCCACAGCGGTTTGCCATGGCGGCGCAATTCGGCCAGCTGGGCGCACACTTTGGCATGTGCCTCGGCGTCGATCAAGGGGCCTATGTCGGTGTCGAAGCGGGACGGGTCGCCCAGCCGCAGCTCCGCCACGGCGCCGGCGATCATGGCCAGCGTGTGCTCGGCGATGTCTTCGTGCACGCACAGCAACCGCAGGGCGGAGCAGCGCTGGCCAGCCGAGCGGAAGGCGCTTTGCAGCACCGCGTCGCACACCTGCTCGGGCAGTGCGCTGGGGTCCACCAGCATCGCGTTGACGCCGCCCGTCTCGGCGATCAGTGGCACGATGGGCCCATCTTTCGCCGCCAGCGCCCGCTGGATGTGCTTGGCCACCGCCGTGGAGCCCGTGAAAGCGACGCCCGCCACACCGGGATGGGCCACCAGTGCCGCACCGACCGTTTCGCCCGGGCCATGCAGCATCTGCAGCACATCGCGGGGGATGCCTGCCTCATGCAGCAGTGCGACGGCCATCTGCGCGACCTGTGGCGTTTGCTCTGCGGGCTTGGCCAACACCGTGTTGCCGGTGGCCAGCGCCGCGCTCACCTGCCCCAGGAAGATGGCCAGCGGAAAGTTCCAGGGGCTGATGCAGACCCACAGGCCGCGCCCACGCAGTTGCAAGACGTTGCTTTCGCCCGTGATGCCGGGCCACGGCGCGGGCAGGGGCACGGGTGCCATCACGCGCTCGGCTTCCAAGGCGTTGTAGCGCAGGAAGTCGGTGGCTTCGCGCACCTCGGCCACGGCATCGGGCCAGACCTTGCGGCCCTCGTGCACCAGCAAGGCGGCGAACTCGGGCAAGCGCTCCTGGAGTCTGTCTGCGGCGCGCCGCAGCGATGCTGCGCGATCGGTCACCGGCTTGCAACGCCAGGCTTCGACCGCTGCCAAGCTGCGACGGACGGCGTGGCCGATGTCTTCGGGGTTGTTCACTTGCGGCTGGACCAGGTCGGCGGCTTGCCCGGCGCGCAACGTGTCCCAGGCGTGCAGGAGGCGGCTCTGTTCGCAGCGCACGCTGGTGTCCAGCCCTCTGCTGTTGGGCCTGGCCGGGCCGAACAATTCGCCCGGGGGCGGCAGGCCGGGCATGGCCTGCAGGTGCAGCGGCGAGCGCAGCAACACGTCCACGCCGCAAGCGGGATCGGCCAGCTGGTGCACGAAGGATGTGTTGGCGCCGTTCTCCAGCAGCCGGCGCACCAGGTAGGCCAGCAGGTCGCGGTGCGGGCCCACAGGCGCATACACCCGGCAGCCGATCAGCGGCTCGCGCAGCACCTCTCGGTACACGGCTTCGCCCATGCCGTGCAGGCGCTGGAGCTCGAAGCGGGCCCCGTCGCGCTGCGCCATCTGCAACAGCGCCGCGATGGTCCCGGCGTTGTGCGTGGCGAACTGCGGGAACAGCGCATCGGGCGCAGCCAGCATCGCGCGGGCGCAAGCCAGGTAGGCGATGTCGGTGTGCGTCTTGTGCGTGAAGACGGGGTAGTTGGCGAGGCCCAGCTCCTGGGCGCGTTTGACTTCGGCGTCCCAATAAGCGCCTTTCACCAGGCGGCACATCAGCTTGACCCGGTGGTGGCGTGCCAACCCGATCACGTGCTCGACAAGCGCCAGCGAACGCGTCTGATAGGCCTGCAGCGCCAGACCGAAGCCCTGCCATTGCGGATGTGCCTTTGCGATGCGCGCGATGGTGGCTTCGGCCACGTCCAGCGACAGCTCCAGGCGCTCGGATTCCTCGGCGTCGAGGGTGAGGTTGATGTCCGCCTGGGCCGCGCGCTCGCACAGCGACCACAGGCGCGGAACGAGCTCGGCCATGACGCGTTCGCGTTGCGCTTCTTCGAAGCGGGGGTGCAGCGCGCTGAGCTTGATCGACAAGCCATCTGCCTGCGCTGGCCCCCGTGCCTCGCGCTCGCTGCGAGCGATGGCCGCCAGGGCCTGGTGGTAGTTTGTCAGGTGCCTTTGGGCGTCGGCTTCGGTGCGCGCGCCTTCGCCCAGCATGTCGAAGCTGAATCGCACTTGCGGCTGGCCTTGGTGGCTGCGCCGAGCCCGCGTCAGCGCGTCATCGATGTGCTCTCCCATCACGAACTGTTGGCCGAGCAACTGGACGGCCCGCACCGCCGCCTTCACGACCGCTTGCGCACCCCAGCGTGCGAGCGGACCGTTGGAGGTGCGTGCGCCTTCCCCAAGGTGCGCGTGACTTTGCGCGGTGACATCCGGCAGGAATTGCCGCGACAAGCTCAGCGCCGCGTGGGTGAGCCTGCCCAAGGCAGAGTCATGGCAGTGCGAGACCCCGCCGGCCATGGCATTCGCGGAAGCCTTCCCGTCCATCTGTCCCAACTGGTCGGCGGTCAGGGCGATGGCAGTGTCGGCGTCAGGCACGCGCAGCAGGGCCTCGGCCAGGCGCATCAGCGCCAAGCCCTCGTGGCTGGAGATGGGGAACTCCTGCAGCAGAGACTCCAGCGCCCAGAAGGGCGCGGGGTGGGCGCGCACGGCCTCGATCCACGGACGGGCGACGTCCACTGCAGCAGGCCAGTCGAGGGCGCCCTCCAGACTGTGCAAATGGTGGCGCACCACCTCTGTCTCGGCGCGGTCAGGTCGCGGCAGGCGCATGGGGGTGTCCTCCAGGTGGTGGGCGGTGGGCGCGCATCAGCGTGCTCTTGCCGAACAGGCTCTGGATCAGGTCGACGGCCAACTCCGCGGTCTGGTTGCGCACATCGAGCGCAGGGTTGAGCTCGACCACGTCCAGTGAGCCCATGCGCCCGGTGTCGGCAATCATCTCCATGCACAGCTGGGCTTCGCGGTAGGTGGGCCCGCCGCGCACGGTGGTGCCTACGCCGGGGGCGATGTCGGGATCGAGGAAATCGACGTCCAGGCTCACGTGGAGGTGGGTGCGGGCGTCCAGGCCCTGCAGCGCCTGCGCCATGGTGTGCCGCATGCCGTTCTCGTCGATGAAGCGCATGTCGAACACCTCGATGCCCAGCGCCTGGACGAAGCGCTTCTCGCCGGGGTCGACGCTGCGGATGCCGACCTGACGGATGTCATGTGGCGACAGCGCAGGCATGTGGCCACCGATGCCCGTGAGCACGTCAGGGCCATGGCCACACAGGCAGGCCACCGGCATGCCGTGCAGGTTGCCCGAGGGCGTGAGCGCGGCGGTGTTGAGGTCGGCGTGCGCATCCAGCCACAGCACGCGCAGCGTGCGGCCGGTGTCGCGGCAATGTCGCGACACGGCGCTGATCGAGCCCATGGCCAGGCAGTGGTCACCGCCCAGCACCAGCGGCAGGCGCCCCGCGCGCAGCTCGGCCAGCGTTGCCTCGTGGAGGGCCTCGTTCCAACGGGCCACCTCGGCCAGGTGCCGGAAGCCGCCCACCGCAGGCTGGACGGGGTTGTCGGGGCCGCGAAGGTCGCCGCAGTCGCGCACGTCGATGCCGAAGTCCGCAATGGCTTGACCGATGCCCGCCACGCGCAAGGCGCTGGGCCCCATGCGCGAACCGATGCGACCGGCACCCACGTCGGTGGGGGCGCCGATGAGGCTGACGGCGGTTGCGGGCAGGCGATCAGGGGCGCTCATGCAGCATCCTCTCGGTCCGCGGTGGGTGTCCGCAGCCATGCGAACAAGTCCTTGGGGTCATCCAGCTCCGGCATCAATGCCAGGGGGCGCAACAGCCCCAACCGTTCGGCGCAGTCTCGCATGAAGTGCAGCGCAGAGAAATCTTCCAGCGCGAAACCAACCGAGTCGAACAGGGTGATCTCGTCCGGCCGGGTGCGCCCGGCCGCTGCGCCCGTGAGCACCTGCCACAGCTCGGTCACGGCGAACTCGGGCGGCATCTGCTGCAACTCGCCTTCCACGCGGGTTTGCGGCTCGTATTCCACGAACACGCGGGCGGCCTGGAGCACCTCGGGCGCGAGCTCCGTTTTGCCCGGGCAGTCGCCGCCCACGGTGTTGAGGTGCATGCCAGACCTCAGCATGTCGGCCGTGACGATGGTGGCCCGGGCCTTGTCGGCCGTCAGCGTGGTGACGATGTCGGCACCCGAGATGGCCTCTGCCACGCTGCCGCACATGTGCACGCTGAGGCCGCTGCCCGCCAAGTTGCGTGCGAGTTTGGCGCTGGCCTGCGCGTCCACATCGAACAGGCGCAGCGTGTGCACGCCAAGGAGGTGGTGGAAGGCCAGGCACTGGAATTCGCTCTGCGCACCGTTGCCGATCACAGCCATCACGCGACTGTCGGGGCGGGCCAGCGCACGTGCCGCCAGCGCGGACATGGCCGCCGTCCGCAAGGCCGTGGTGAGCGTGAGTTCGCTGAGCAACACGGGCATGCCGGTGGCCACATCGGCCAGGACGCCGAAGGCCATGACCGTGGGCAGCCCAAGGCGGTGGTTGCCCGGATGCCCGTTGACGTACTTGAAGGTGTAGGTCGCGCCGTCGGAGATGGGCATGAGTTCGATCACGCCCTCGGCTGAGTGGTGCGCCACGCGCGCGGACTTGTCAAAGACGGGCCAGCGCCGGAAGTCGGCCTCGATGCGTGCCGCCATGCCGCGCAGGCAGGACGCCAGGCCCAGCCGCTGCACGATCTTCGCCGCGTCCGCAGCACCCAGGTGGTGGGTGGCCGCATGGGGCCCCTCGACAGCGTGGGGGTGAGTGACAAGGTGGTTTGCCATGGCCGTGCTCCCGGGATGAGACACAGTGTGGCGGAGCCCGTTGCCAATGACAATCGTCAGAAATGTGCTGTTTGGGTGCTCTACTTGCCAGAACGGCAGCGTTAGGTGTCAAATCGGCAGCATGGACGGCACAGATCAGCAACTCCTCTCCCTGTTGCGCCAGGACGCCCGCCTCACGGTGGCCGCGCTGGCGCACAAGCTCGGGGTGTCCCGCGGCACGGTGACCAACCGCATCCGCAAGCTGGAGGATGAGGGGGTCATCGTGGGCTACACCGTGCGGCTGCGGCCCGATGCCAGCCCCGACGAAATCACGGCCTGGATGAGCATCGCCGTGGAGGGCAACGAGGCCCGGAGCGTGATCGCCAGCCTGCTCGGCGAGCCTGGCGTTGCGCGCCTGAGCGACACCAATGGCCGCTGGGACCTGCTCGCCGAGTTGCGAGCCGAGAACCTGGCCGGCCTGTCCAAGGTGATGGAGCGCGTGCGCCTCATCCGCGGTATAAGCCACACCGAAACCAGCATCCACCTGGAAACTTACCGGCTCCCGTGAGGCGCTGGGCCTGTGCGCAGGCCGGTGCCCGGGCGAGTGCGGTGCCGCTCCCCGGCTCAAGGGTATGCGTTGTCGATGGCAAGTCCCGCTGACACCCGTTTGACGCCAAATCAGTCTGTTCCTTCGGGTCCAGGATGCCTCCGGCGCGGCCGCCGACCCGTTCTCGCCCCGTAGACTCGGGCGCTTGTTTTGGCTTCCTTTCCCCCGATGGGTGCGCCCAGCGCCCCAACACCTGTGGGCCGCGAGATGCAGCACACCTATCCCGAGCACCTGAGGCCTTGCCTGGACGACTTGCCCGCCGCCCCGGGCGTTTACACCTTCCATGGTGCGTCTGGGAGTTTGCCGCTGTACATCGGCAAGAGCGTGAACATCCGGGCACGGGTGATGAGCCACTTCAACACGGTCGAGGAAGCGGCCATGCTGCGCCAGACGGTGCGCGTCACGTGCGAGCGCACGGCCGGCGAGATCGGTGCCTTGCTGCTGGAATCGGCCCGCATCAAGGCGGAGCACCCCCTTTTCAACCAGCGTCTCAGGCGCTCCAGGCAGCTTTGGTCATTGCGTTTGGCAGGTGAACGGCCGGAAGCGGTCCCGGTGCGCGAAGCCGATGTGGGCGCGGCCGTGGAGACCGGCCCCTTGTATGGCCTGTTCGCCAGCCCGCGCGCTGCCCAAGAGCACCTGCGCAAACTGGCAGACGCGCACGGTTTGTGCTGCGGCGTGCTGGGCCTGGAGCGGCTGCCACCAGGACGGCCCTGCTTCCGACACCAGATTCGGCGGTGCCTGGGAGCCTGTTGCGGCGCTGAGCCGGAGCACGCCCACCGGGCGCGTCTCCTGACCGCCCTGGAGGCGCACCGCGTCGCCATCTGGCCGCACGACGGGGCCGTGGCCGTGCTTGAGCAAGATGGCGAACGGCAAGATTTCCACGTCGTGCGCAACTGGTGCCACCTGGGCACGGTCGGCACCCTGGCGCAAGCGCGCGCCCTCAAGCATGTGAGCGCCACGTTCGACGCTGACGGCTACCACATCCTCAGCAAGGCCCTTTTGACTGGCGCTGCCGAAATCGTGCCGCTGTGAGCCTGCGGGCCTTTGAGCTCGGCGTTCAGGCATGGGTCGTGCTTTCTCATCACCAGTGTCACCAAAACTGACCGTCGCGTGCCTCGTGCCGGTGCAGTGCAGGTGAAGTTCGCAACTGACTGGTGCAAGGAGAAGCGCATGACCGTGGGCCAAGGCAATCGTTCGGGTTGGAATCGTCGTGACTGGATCAAAGGCGTGGGGGCGGGGGGGGCCGGCCTGGCGCTGGGCCCCCTGGCGCTGGGCCAGGCGTTCGCGCAAAAGCCGATCACCATCGGCATGATCTACGTCGGCCCCAAGGACGACTTCGGCTACAACCAGTCGCACTACGAAGCCGCCATGGCCCTCAAGGGCATGCCGGGCGTGAAGATCGTCGGCGAAGAGAACGTGCCCGAGACCCAGGCCGTGCAAAAGACCATGCAGGGCATGATCTCCCAGGACGGCGCCACGCTGCTGTTCCCGACCTCGTTCGGCTACTTCAACCCGCACATCCTGGAAGTGGCCAAGAGGAACCCCGACGTGCGCTTCTCGCACTGCGGTGGCCTGTGGGACGCGGCCAAGCACCCCAAGAGCGTGGGCAGCTTCTTTGGCTACATCGACGAGTGCCAGTACCTCAATGGCGTGATCGCCGGGCACATGACGAAGTCGAAAAAGATCGGCTTCATCGCGGCCAAGCCCATCCCCCAGGTGCTGCGCAACATCAACGCCTTCACGCTGGGGGCCAAGTCGGTCAAGCCCGACATCACCTGCTCGGTCATCTTCACCGGTGACTGGTCCATGCCCGTGAAGGAAGCCGAGGCCACCAACAGCCTGGCCGACCAGGGCGTGGACGTCTTCACCATGCACGTCGACGGCCCCAAGGTGATCGTCGAGACGGCGGCGCGCCGCGGCAAGTTCGTCTGCGGTTACCACGCCTCCCAGGCCAAGCTGGCGCCCAATGCCTACCTGACCGGCGCCGAGTGGAACTGGGTCACGCCCTACAAGCAGATCCTGGAAGCCGCCCAGACCGGCAAGCCGCACCCCAACTTCATGCGTGGCGGCCTGAAGGAAGGCTACGTGAAGACCTCGCCGTATGGCTCGATGGTGCCCGAGGGCGCGCGCAAGCAGGCCGACGCCGTCAAGGCCGCCATGCTGAAAGACGAGTTCGAGATCTTCAAGGGCGAGCTCAAGGACAACACCGGCAAGGTCATCATCCCCAAGGGCACTGTCATGAAGCAGACCGACGTGGCGCTCGAAGGAATGAATTACCTGGTCGAAGGCGTCATCGGCAAGATCTGAGGACGCGAGCATGTCGGCGCCTGCAGCACCTTCCGCGTCGACCTCTGGCTGGGTCACGCTGTTCGACAACGTGGCCCTGCCGGTGATGGCCTTGGCTGGCAGCCTGCTGTTCTTTGGCGGGTTCGTGTGGCTGGGCGGCGCCTCGCCGGTCGAGGCCTGGGCGCTGCTGTTCAAGGGTGCTTTCGGCGATGCCTTCTCGTGGCAGAACACGCTGCAGCGCGCAGCGCCGTTGATGCTGACCGCGCTGTGCGTGGCCTTGCCGCAGCGGGCCGGGCTGATGGTGATCGGCGGGGAAGGGGCGCTGGTGCTGGGCGGACTCGCCTGCGCCGGTCTGCCGTACCTGTTCGCTGTGCCGGACAACCTGATGGGCACTTTGATGGTGCTGCTGGCTTCCGCCATGGCGGGTGCGGCATGGATCGCGCTGGCCGGCGCCTTGCGGCAGTACCGAGGCGTCAACGAAACCATCAGCTCCCTGCTCTTGAGTTATCTGGCCATCGGCTTGTTCAAGCATGGGGTCGAAGGGCCGATGCGCGATCCGGCCAGCCTGAACAAGCCTTCCACGCAGCCCCTGTCTGAAGGGGTGCTGTTGGGTCTGATCCCCGGGTACGAGGTGCATTGGGGACTGGTGATCGGCGTGGTGGCCTGCGTGGCTGCTGGATTGTGGCTGCATGGGTCAACGCATGGCTTTGCCACCCGAGTGGTAGGCGGCAACGCGAGAGCGGCCCGGCTGGTGGGGCTGCCCAGTCACCGCTTGATCATCACCGCTTGTGCACTGGGTGGGGCCGGGGCGGGCCTGGCGGGCGGCATCGAGGTGGCGGCGGTGCACACCTCGGCCAACGCCTCGCTGATCGTGGGCCTGGGCTACACCGGCATCCTGGTGTCTTTCGTGGCCCGCCACAACCCCTGGGCCATCGTGCCGGTGGCGATCCTGTTTGGTGGCTTTGGCGCTGCGGGCAGCCTGCTGCAGCGGCGGCTCGATCTGCCCGACGCCTCGGTGCTGGTGTTGCAAGGCTTCGCCTTCGTGCTGATCCTGGCGGCCGAGGCCTGGCGCGGTCGCCTGGGCGACTGGCTGCAGACGCGTGCGGCCATGGCTCCTGCGACACCGGGTCACGAAACGAGTCGCCAGCGCCTGCAGCGCGAGGCCATCCGCGCCATCCGTCAGAACAAGGAGGCCGCATGAGCGCTGACGTGAGCTTGTGGGGCGATGTCGCCCTCGCCGTGCTGGGTGGGGCCATCCGCGTGGGCACGCCGTTTCTGTTCGTGAGCCTGGGCGAGTGCCTCACCGAAAAATCCGGCCGCATCAACCTGGGCCTCGAAGGCGTGCTGGTGCTGTCGGCCATGACCGGCTTTGCGGGCAGCTACCTCACGGGTTCGGCATGGCTGGGGGTGCTGGCCGCGGCCTTCGTGGGCGCCTTGCTGGCCATGCTGCATGGCTTGTTGTGCTCGCTGCGAGGGGTCAACGACATCGCCACCGGCATCGCGCTGATGCTGCTGGGTGCGGGCCTGGCCTTCTACCTGGGCAAGCCGCTGATCCAGCCGCAGGCCGCGCAACTGCCCGCGCTCGAGTGGGGCGCCTGGAGCGACTCTCCGCAGGTGCAGGCAGCGCTGCGCATCAACGCGCTGTTCCCCATCGGGGTGCTGCTGGCCATCTTCATGGCCTGGGCCTTGGCCAACACACGCTGGGGCCTGATCGTGCGCATGGCCGGCGACAGCAGCGACGCGGCGCGGGCCCTGGGCTACTCGGTCAATGGCGTGCGCATCTGGGCGACCACGGCCGGTGGCTTCCTGGCCGGCATCGGTGGGGCCTCGCTGTCGCTGTACTACCCGGGCAGCTGGAACGAAGGGCTGTCGTCCGGACAGGGGCTCATCGCCGTGGCCCTGGTCATCTTCGCGCGTTGGCGGCCGCTGGCTTGCCTGGGCGCGGCATTGTTGTTCGGTGGCGCGGGGGCGTTGGGCCCTGCGCTGCAGTCCGTGGGCATCGGCTGGGGCTACCACCTCTTCAACGCCATGCCCTATGCCTTGACTTTGCTGATCCTGATCTGGACCTGCAGCCCCAAGCGCTCGCTGCAAGGCGCGCCGATGGAGCTGGGGGTGTCTCGCTGATGTGATGTTGAACGCTCAAGGAGCCTGACGATGAGTGGACTCGGTGGCCTGAACAAGACGCCTTCTGGCATGGTGATGGGCCTGGTGCAACTGCAGCTGCCGGTGGTCGAGACGACCGCGCAGCTGGCCTCGCAAACGCAGCGCATCGTGGACATGGTGGGCAAGGCCCGCCGCAGCTACCCGGGCATGGACCTGGTGGTGTTCCCCGAGTACTCGCTGCACGGCTTGAGCATGAGCACGGCCGACGAGCTCATGGTCACGCTCGATGGCCCCGAGGTGGCGGCGTTCAAAGCCGCCTGCGTGCAGCACAAGATCTGGGGTTGCTTTTCGATCATGGAGAAGAACCCCCACGGCAACCCCTACAACACCGGCCTGATCATCGACGACCAGGGGGCGCTGAAGCTCTACTACCGCAAGTACCACCCCTGGGTGCCGGTCGAGCCCTGGGAGCCCGGCAACATGGGCATCCCCGTCATCACGGGCCCCAAGGGCGTCAGGCTCGCGCTCATCATCTGCCACGACGGCATGTTCCCCGAGATGGCGCGCGAATGTGCTTACCAGGGCGCCGAGCTGATGATCCGCACCGCCGGCTACACGGCGCCCATCCGCCACGCCTGGCAGATCACCAACCAGGCCAACGCTTTCCAGAACCTCATGGTCACGGCCAGCGTCTGCCTTTGCGGCAGCGACGGCACCTTCGATTCGATGGGTGAGGCCATGGTCTGCAACTTCGACGGCACCGTGATGGCGCAAGGTGGTGGACGCCCCGACGAGATCGTCTGCGCCGAAGTGCGCGCCGACCTGGTGCGCGAAGCCCGTGTGCACTGGGGCGTCGAGAACAACATCCACCAGTTTTTCCACCGCGGTTACGTGGCCGTCAAAGGCGGGGCACAGGACTGCCCCTACACCTTCATGCAGGACATGGTGGCCGGCAAGGCGCAGCTGCCCTGGGAAGACCAGGTGCGCCACACCGACGGCTCTGCCTGTGGCTTCGCGCCTCCCACGCGCACCTTTGGTGGCGCCGAGCCGAATTTGCTGACCTGCGCCGAGGCGCCGGTTGCACAACCTGACCTGAAGGACGCCGCATGAGCCCCACCACCTACGTCGACGCCCAGCCCTACGCCTGGCCCTACAACGGCGACTTCCGCCCCGCCAACACCGCCCTGGTCATCATCGACATGCAGACCGACTTCTGCGGCGTCGGGGGCTACGTCGACAAGATGGGCTACGACATCAGCGCCACGCGTGCACCGATCGAACCCATCAAGGCCCTGCTGGCCGAAGCCCGTCGCGTGGGCATGCACGTGATCCACACCCGCGAAGGGCACCGGCCTGACCTCAGCGACCTGCCTGCCAACAAGCGCTGGCGCTCGCGCCAGATCGGCACCAACGGCGTGGGCATCGGCGACATGGGGCCGTGCGGTCGCATCCTGGTGCGCGGCGAGCCGGGCTGGGACATCATCCCCGAGCTCTACCCCATCGAAGGTGAGCCCATCGTCGACAAGCCGGGCAAAGGCTCGTTCTACGCGACCGACCTGGAGCTGATCCTGCGCACGCGCGGCATCGAGAACATCATCCTCACCGGCATCACCACCGACGTGTGCGTGCACACCACCATGCGCGACGCCAACGACCGAGGCTTCGAGTGCGTGATGCTGACCGACTGCACCGGCGCCACCGACCCAGGCAACCACGCCGCTGCGTTTTCGATGATCAAGATGCAGGGCGGGGTGTTCGGTGCCTTCACCGACTCCAAGGCCATCATCCGCGCGATACGGACCTGGCCTTCGGTCGCGCCCACAGCCCAAGCCGCCTGAAGCCCCCATGACCGCCCCGCTCGACCCCACCCCGCGGCCGGCCCCCAAGACCGGCGCCTTGGCCCTGAGCACCTACCAGCTCACCAAACGCTTCGGCGCCTTCACCGCGCTCGACCACGTCGACATCGAGGTGCGCCCCGGCACCGTGCACGCCCTGCTCGGTGAGAACGGCGCCGGCAAGTCCACGTTGGTCAAGGCCATCGTCGGCTACCACCTGCCCGATGAAGGCGCCGTGCTCATCGATGGGCGCGAGCACGCCATCACCTCGCCCGTGGTGGCGCGCGAGCTGGGCATCGGCATGGTCTACCAGCACTTCACCGTCGTGCCCGGCATGACCGTGGCCGAGAACCTGCTGCTGGCCAAGGGCGCGCTGCCCGCTGTCATCCCCTGGAAGCAGGTGCGCGCCGAGCTCGAAGCGTTCATGTCAACCACGCCCTTCAAGCTCGACCTCGACGCCCGCCCGATTGACCTCTCCGCCGGCGAAAAGCAGAAGCTCGAGATCCTCAAGCAGCTCTACCTCAAGCCGCGCCTGCTCATCCTCGACGAGCCCACTTCCGTGCTCACCCCGCAAGAGGCCGACGAGGTGCTGGGTGCCTTGCGCGACCGTGCACACACTGGCGAGGTCAGCGTCATCATGATCTCGCACAAGTTCCGCGAGGTCATGGAGGTGTCCGACGACGTCAGCGTGCTGCGCCGGGGCAAGCTCATGGGCAGCCACCGAGTGGCCGACACCACGCCGCGCATGTTGGGCGCAGAAATGATGGGGCAAGCCGACTCCGCCAACGCCGGGGTGGCCATGGGCACGATCGGGCAGGAGCTCGAGCGGACTGATCAACCTGTCGACGCTGTGCAGCGCCTGCACATCGAAGGACTGCACGTCGACGGCGACCGCGGCGAGCGAGCCGTGCGCGACTTCACCCTGAGCGTCAAGGCCGGCGAGATCGTCGGCGTGGCGGGGGTGTCGGGCAACGGCCAGCGCGAGCTGATGGAGGCCCTGGTTGGCCAGCGTGACCGCGCCAGTGGACAGGTCCTTGTGGGCGGTGAGGCCTACCGCGCCACGCGCGCCCAGAACCAGCGACTGAACGTGCGCAGCCTGCCCGAGGAGCCATTGCGCAACGCCAGCGTGGGCGACCTCAGCGTGGCCATGAACATCGGGCTTCGCCGTTTTGACCAAGCCCCGGCGGCCCGAGCAGGCTGGTTGCGCGGCGGCGTGCTGCGACAGCAGGCGCGCGAACTGATCGCCGCCTACGGCATCAAGACCCAGGGCGAGGATGCCGCCATCCGATCGCTGTCCGGCGGCAACGTGCAACGCGCCGTGCTGGCGCGGGAGCTCGACGGCCAGGTCGACGTGCTGCTCGTGGCCAACCCCGTTTTCGGCCTCGACTTCGCCGCCGTGGCCGAGATCCATTCGCGCATCATGGCCGTGCGCAACGCCGGCGGTGCGGTGCTGCTCATCAGCGAAGACCTCGACGAGCTGCTCAAGCTCGCCGACCGCATTGTGGTGATGAGCGAGGGCCAGGTCGTGCACGAGTGCGATGCACGCAGCGCCGATCATCACGTGCTGGGCAGCTTCATGGGCGGCCATCACCACGAACCCCACGACCACGGAGCCCACCAGGAGGCCGCATGACCGCCCATACCCTGCGCATCGCAGCCCAGCCATTTGACTTCGAATGCGACGTGGCGCATGCCGCGCTCATCGTCATCGACATGCAACGCGACTTCGTCGAGCCTGGCGGCTTCGGCGCCTCGCTGGGCAACGACGTCAACCTGCTGCGCGCCATCATCCCCACCGTGCGTCGTGTGATGGACGCCTGGCGTGGTGCGGGCGGCCTCGTCATCCACACACGCGAAGGCCACGCGCCAGACCTGTCCGATTGCCCGCCCGCCAAGCGCCTGCGCGGCTCGCCCAGCCTGCGCATCGGCGATGTGGGCCCGATGGGGCGCATCCTCATCCAGGGCGAGCTTGGTCACGGCATCATCCCCGAGCTTGCGCCCCTGCCCGGCGAGCCCGTGATCGACAAGCCCGGCAAGGGCTCGTTCCACCAAACCTGGCTGGAGGAACTGCTTCAAACGCGCGGCATCAAGCACCTGATCATCATGGGCGTGACCACCGAGGTCTGTGTGCAGACCACCATGCGCGAAGCCAACGACCGGGGCTACGACTGCCTGCTCGTCGAAGACGGCACTGAAAGCTATTTCCCCGAGTTCAAGGCCGCGACGCTGGCCATGGTCCGCGCCCAAGGCGGCATCGTCGGTTGGACGGCGCCCAGCTCCGCGCTCCTGGCGGTGCTGGAACCGGCCCCGATCATGTCCCTCTGAACCAGCCACCTCGCCATGACCCTGCCCCAAGACCACATCAACCGACCCGATGTGATTGCCGAAATCACGGCGATTTTTCTAGCCTACGAAGCCGCGTTGATGGCCAACGACCTGGATGCCCTCAATGCCTTTTTCTGGCAGCACGATGCAGTCACACGCTATGGCATCGCCGACACCCAGAAGGGCCATGCCGCATTGGTGGCTTACCGAGCCAGCGTGCCCGCTCCCAACTTCAAGCGAACCTTGCACGATGTGCGCATCAACACCTTCGGACCCGACGTGGCCGTGGCCATGTGTGAGTTCCGCCGCAGCGACACCCCTCTGCATGGCTTTCAGACACAGACCTGGGTGCGTATGCTTGGAGGATGGAGAATTGTGTCTGCCCATGTGAGCATGGTCGATTTGTCCAAGCCCTGAGCCAGATGTGGCAGCTTCACACGGCGCGGCCTTGAAGTGGCGGCAGGCCTTGGAGCAGTTGCGCCACCACGGAGATGGCGATGACAGCAGGCTCCTTGCCTGCGATGCCCGGTAACCCGATTGGGCAAACCAAGCGCCGCACTGTGTCGTCGGAGAGGCCCATGGCGCCGAGGCGGTGCTCGAATTTGGCGCGCTTGGTTTTTGAGCCAATCATGCCGACGAAGCCCGCGTCACCGCGCCGCAGGATGGCCTCGACGATGCGCAGGTCCAGGTCATGTTGGTGTGTGAGCACCAAGTGGCAGGCGCCGGGTGGTGCATCGGCGACCTCGTCTGGTGCAGCGTCGGTGGACAGGAAGCGGATGTGCTCGGGCAGGCCGGAAAGGGTTTGGGCACTTGGCAGGCCAACGCCATGGTTCATGCCCGTGAGGTCTGCCAAGGCGCTTTCTTTGGCGACCCCCGTGAGGTCGTCGACAGCACCGGGGCGCTCGTCGATCCAGCGCACGGTGCAGTCCACATCGGCCAGCAGCCGGGCGATGGCCTGTCCGACATGGCCGGCACCGTGCAGTTCCAGGTGGAAGCGAGGCTGTGGGAGACGCCAGGCGGACAGCGTGGCCTCGTTCAGCGGTGCGAAGGACAACAGCACGCTACCACCGCAGCATTGGCCGAGCGACGGTCCGAGCGCGAAGCGCTGAGTCCAGGGGGTCACCGGCGTCTCAGGCGTGGACTGCAAGGCCTCGCGGGCGAGCTTCATGGCCTGCCATTCCAGGTGGCCACCGCCGATGGTGCCCTCCACGGCCTGCGGCGACACCAGCATGCGCGTACCGGCCTCGCGCGGCGTGGAGCCCTGGATGTCCAGCACCTCAATGACCATGGCGGACACACCGCCGCGCAGCCACAGGCGAGCTGTGTCCTTCAGCACGCGGGCCGTCAACGCGCCAGGCAAGGGGCCGGAGGCCACACGCTGGTTCATGCCTTGGATCCCTGCATCTGGCGCACCGCCGTGACGGCGTTCAGCAGGGCCTCGGGTGTGGCCGGTGCGCGCAAGGGGGGGGAGTGCCGATGCCCCCCCACAGCCGACACCGCATCCCGCAGCGCCAGGAAGGCGGAGAAGCCGAGCAGGAGCGGTGGTTCGCCCACGGCCTTGGAACGGTACACGGTGTCCTCCACGTTGGCATTGTCGAAGAGGCGGACCCGCAGATCGCTCGGCATGTCGCTGGCAGTGGGGACTTTGTAGGTGGAAGGGGCGTGCGTCATGAGTTTGCCCGTCTGCGGATGCCACACCAGTTCCTCGGTGGTCAGCCAGCCCAGACCTTGCGCGAAAGCACCCTCGACCTGGCCGATGTCGATCGCGGGGTTGATGGACCGGCCGACATCGTGCAGCAAGTCAGCGCGCAGCACTTTGGATTCGCCAGTCAGGGTGTCCAGCAGCACCTCGCTGACCGAGGCCCCGTAGGCGAAGTAGTAGAAGGGCCGCCCCTGCATGGTGTCGCGGTCCCAGTGCAGCTTTGGCGTGGCGTAGAAGCCGTCCGACCACAGCTGTACCCGGGCCAGGTAGGCGCTCATCACCACTTCTTCGAAGCAGAAGGTTTGCGCGCCCACGGTGACCACGTTGTCGGCAAAGTGGACCTGCTCGGGTGCGACGCCGTGCTGCGTGGCCAGGTGCTGCACCAGCCGCGCACGGACCTGGCCGGCCGCATCTGCTGCGGCTTTGCCGTTGAGGTCGGAGCCGGTCGAGGCGGCTGTGGCCGAGGTGTTGGCAACCTTGCTGGTGTCGGCGGCCGTGACGCGCACTCTCGACACGTCGATGCCCAGCGTGTGCGCCACCATTTGCGCAACCTTGGTGTTCAGCCCCTGGCCCATTTCCGTGCCACCGTGGTTCACCAGCACGGTGCCGTCGGTGTAAACGTGCACCAGTGCGCCGGCCTGATTGAGGTGGACCACGTTGAAGGAGATGCCGAATTTGACCGGTGTCAGCGCCAAGCCTTTCTTCAGCACGGGGCTGGTGGCGTTGAAGGCGTTGACGGCTTCGCGGCGGGCGCGGTAGTCGCTGCTGACGACCAGTTCATCGATCAGCGGGTGCAGCACATTGTCTTCAACGCGCTGGCCATAGGGCGTGGTGTCGCGCTCGCCCCTGCCATAGAGGTTGGTCAGGCGCACGTCGAGCGCGTCCATCCCCAGGGTGCGGGCGATGTCATCGAGCACGATCTCGATGGCGAGTGCGCCCTGGGGGCCGCCAAAGCCTCGAAAGGCCGTGTTGCTTTGCGTGTGGGTGCGGGCGCTGTGGCCGTGCATGGCCACGTGTGGCAGCCAGTAGGCGTTGTCGAAGTGGCACAGAGCGCGCGTCATCACCGGCGCAGACAGGTCGGCCGAGAAACCGGCCCGGGAGACCATCTCGACCTTGGCGGCCAGCACGCGACCGGCGCCGTCGAAGCCGACCTCCCAGTCGTGCACGAAGCAGTGGCGGCGGCCGGTGACCATGAAATCGTCGTCGCGGTCGGGGCGCAGCTTGACCGGGCGTTGCAGGCGGCGGGCGGCCACCGCAGCCACGCAAGCGAACAGCGCCGATTGCGATTCCTTGCCGCCGAAACCACCCCCCATGCGGCGGCACACCACCTGCACATCGTGGGCATGCACGCCGAGTGCGTGGGCGACGGCATGCTGCATCTCGCTGGGGTGCTGCGTGGAGCAGTGCACCAGCATGCCGTTGGCTTCCTGGGGGATGGCATAGGAGATCTGGCCTTCCAGGTAGAACTGCTCCTGTCCGCCCAGTTCAAAGTGACCGCTGGTGCGATGCGGGGCGCCGCGCAGGGCAGCGTCCGCATCGCCCCGGCTGAGGCGTACCGAGGGCACGACATGCTCGCCAGCGGCGTGGCCGGCTTGCGGCGTGAGCAGAGCGGGCAGGGGCTCGATGCGCAGCACCTCGTGGGCGCGGGCCGCCACACGGCGAGCTGTTTCGCGGCTGGCGGACAACACGGCGAACACCGGTTGGCCCACGTAGCTCACGGTGCCATCGGCGAGGATGGGATCGTCGTGAACAATCGCGCCGCAATCATTGAGCCCCGGGATGTCGACCGCCGTCAGCACGGCGACCACGCCCGGCTCGGCTTGCAGCGCGGCCACATCGATGCCCAACAGGCGGCCGTGCGCCACGTGCGAGAGACCGAGCGCGCAGTGCAGGGTGCCAGCCAGCTCGGGCAGATCGTCGATGTAGGTGGCTTGGCCTGTCACGTGCAGGCGGGCCGATTCGTGCGGCAGTGCCCGGCCGGCGGCGGTGTGCGTGTTCGGGCCCGCATGCTGGGCGGGCGCGGAGGTGAGGAAGGCGTCCGTTGCAGTGTTCATGGTTGCGACCTCAGGCGCGTGCAGGCCAAACCTGCACCTGATCGGCTGCCAGCGCTGGCAACGCCCGCAGATCCGCGTCACGGCGGGTCTCGTACCAGAAGCGTTCCAGCAGCCCGGCGGCGGCCTGTTGCCGGTAGGTAGCGGAAGCGCGCAGGTCGGTGAGAGGACTGAAGTCCTGTGCGAGGGCCACCTGTGCGGCCCGCATCGTGGTCTCGCTCCATGGCTGGCCTGCGAGTGCCGCCTCGGCCAGTGGAGCGCGGCGGGGGGTGGCGGCCATGCCACCCCAGCCAAGCCGCGCCTCGACGACGGTGTCGCCATCGAGGCGCAGCCACAGCCCAGCGCACACGGCGGAGATGTCACTGTCGCGTCGCTTGGAGAGCTTGTACGCCCGCATCACCTCGTCGGGCCCGTGTGGCGTTGGCACGCGCAGGGCTTGCAGGAACTCGCCGGGCTGCATCGCGTTCTTCATGTAATCGAGGTAGAAGGCCGATAGCGGCAGCTCGCGCACGACTTCACCGCAGCGAAGCACCACACTGGCACCGAGTGCCAGCAGGACGGGAGCGCTGTCACCGATGGGTGAGCCGTTGGCGACGTTGCCGCCCATGGTGCCTACATGGCGAACTGGCGGCGAGGCGAAGCGCTTCCACAGCTCGTGCAGGGCGGGCACGCGCTCGGCGAGGGCTCGCCAGGCGGCTTCCAACGGTGCGCCCGCGCCAATGTGCAGGCGGCCGTCGGGCAGGGGCTCGATGGTTTGCAGCTCGGCCACACGCCCCAGGTAGAGGATGTCACCGAGGTCGCGGAACTGTTTGTTCACCCACAGCCCGATGTCTGTGCTGCCGGCCAGCAGGCGGGCGTGGGGCAAGGCTTGGCGCAAGGTGGCCAGCGCCTCCATGCTGCGTGGTGCGAAGAAGCGTTGGGCGCTACCGGGGTGCTGGGCGTTGGGGCCGATGGCCAGGAGGTCGGCGTCACTTTGAAGGCCCTGAAGCAAGGCCACGGTGGGCGCAGTGTCCAGCGCTTGGCGGGGCGTCGCGTACATCCGTTCGCCGGCATCGAGGATGGGCCTGTAGCCGGTGCAGCGGCACAAGTTGCCAGCCAGAGCGTCGGCCAACTCGGCCCGGGTTTGTGGCGTGGCGTGGCTTTCGTATTGGTGCCACAGCGACATCACGAAGCCGGGCGTGCAGAAACCACACTGCGAGCCATGGCAATCCACCATGGCTTGCTGGCAGGGGTGCAGTGTGGACGCGCCGCACTGCGTGCTCACGTCTTCGACGGTGAACAAGGCGCGTCCGTCGAGCGTTGGGAGGAATTGAATGCAAGCATTCACTGTGCGGCGCTGCAGTGCACCGTCGGCGTCAAGCTCTCCCACCACAACGGTGCAGGCCCCGCAATCGCCCTCTGCGCAACCCTCTTTGGTGCCGGTGCACCGGGCGTGCTCGCGCAGCCATTGCAGCACGGTGGTCGTGGGTGGCAGCCCCGTCACTTCATGCACCTGCCCCCGGTGGACAAAGCGAACGGGGCGCGGCGCCAGGGTGCGCGATGCCGGGATCTGGGGCGAGGGCTCGGGCTGGGGCATGTCGGTCACTCTCGGGTAGCCACAAGGCTGGCCTGAACGAATGCAAGGGGCATACCATCCAGCCATTGGCCATGATACGAGGGCTCCGAAAATCCGTGACGTCGATCGGCGATCTCGGACGTCGGCCCGGGATGGCCCGAAGCTTGCAGACCCCTGTGTACATGCCCATGGACCCAGCCCCTTCGTCAATTGCCGTCGACACCGAGCGCCTGGTGCTCCGCGCCGACCTGCTCGATTTCACGGCCGACCCCGGCTTCGCGGCCCCAGGGGAGGCCGTGGGTGTGCGCTGGCGGCCTGACCACCGCGTGTGCATCGACGGTGGGCGCATCGTGGCCGTGCGGCCCGCCGCCGATGGGCTGCCCGAGGGCTGGGGCGGCGTGCCCGAGGGGGACCACCGTGGCCGCCTGTTGATGCCGGGTTTCATCGACACCCACGTGCACAGCCCGCAGCTCGACGTGATCGCCAGCTATGGCACCGAGCTGCTGGACTGGCTCAACACCTACACCTTCCCCGCCGAACGTCGCTATGCCGACCCGGAGGTGTCGCGCCAAGGCGCCGAGCGCTTCCTCCACGCCCTGTGGGCGCATGGCACGACCAGCGCGGTGGTCTTCCCCACGGTGCACAAGGTCAGCGCTGAGGCCCTGTTCGAGGTGGCCCATGCCCATCACATGCGCCTGGTCACCGGCAAGGTGCTGATGAACCGCTTCGCGCCCGAGGGCTTGCTCGACGACGTTGAAGGCGCCGAGCGCGACTGCCTCGACCTCATCGACCGCTGGCACGGCACTGGCCGCCAGGCCTTTGCCGTGACTGTTCGATTCGCGCCCACCAGCACGCCGGAGCAACTGGCCATGGCCGGGGCGCTGAGTCGGGCGCATGGCGGCCCTCTGGGCATCTACATGCAGACCCACGTGGCAGAGAACCGCGCCGAGATCGAGTGGGTGATGTCGCTGTACCCCGATGCGCGCAGCTACCTCGACGTGTACGACCGCGAAGGTCTGATTGGCCCGCGCGCGGTGCTGGCCCACGGCATCTGGCTCGATGAGCGCGACCGTGCGGTGCTGCGCGAACACGGTGCCCAGATCGCCCACAGCCCCAGCTCCAACCTCTTCCTGGGCAGCGGGCTGTTCGACTGGGCCCAGGCCCAGCGCGAGGGCCTGAACGTCAGCCTGGCCAGCGATGTGGGGGGCGGCACCAGCCTGTCCATGCTGCGCAACATGGCCGACGCCTACAAAATCCAGGCGCTGCGTGGCACCCGGCTCAGCGCCTGGAAAGCCTTGCACACGGCGACCCTGGGCGCAGCCGAGTCGCTGGGCCTGGCCGACGAAATCGGCCGCATCGAACCCGGCTGCATGGCCGACCTGTGCGTTTGGGACTGGGCGGTGGGCCAGGTCATGGCCCACCGCGATGCCCTGGCGCGGGATGGACTGGACGGCACGGCACAGACCTTGCACCCCCGGGTGTTCGCTTGGCTGACCCTGGCCGACGAGCGCAACCTCGTGGCCACTTGGGTGGCCGGGCAGCCTGTATTCCAAAGAACCAGCACCACCACATGAACCTGTCTCCCCACCGGCTGGAGTTGCGCGATGTCTCCAAGCAGTACCCCGGCGTGCGCGCCAACGACGGCGTCAGCCTGAGCGTGCGCCCCGGTGAGATCCATGCCGTGCTGGGCGAGAACGGCGCGGGCAAATCCACGCTGATGAAAATCATCTTCGGCGCGGTGCAGCCCGACGGCGGGCAGGTGCTGTTCAACGGCCGGGAGGTGCAGGTGCGATCACCCAACGAGGCCCGCGCCCTGGGCATCAGCATGGTGTTCCAGCACTTCTCGCTGTTCGACACGCTCACCGTGGCCGAGAATGTCTGGCTGGGCCTGGACAAAGGCATGGGGCTGGCCGAGGTCACGGCCCGCATCCGCGAGGTGTCGGGCAGCTATGGCCTGGAGGTCGACCCGGCGCGGCATGTGCATGCGCTGACCGTGGGCGAGCGCCAGCGGATCGAAATCGTGCGCGCCTTGCTGACAAGGCCGCAATTGCTCATCCTGGACGAGCCCACCTCGGTGCTCACACCGCAGGCGGTGGACAAGCTCTTCGTCACGCTGCGCCAGTTGGCGGCGGAGGGATGCGCCATCTTGTACATCAGCCACAAGCTCGACGAAATTAGGGCGCTGTGCCACCGCTGTACCGTTTTGCGCGGCGGCCGTGTGACTGGCGAGGTGGATCCGCGCGAGGAAAGCAACGCCAGCCTGTCGCGGCTGATGATCGGGGCTTCACCGCCAGAGTTGCAGCGCCGCACGTCCGTGCCCAGCGCGGTGGCGCTCGACGTGATCGGCCTGACCGTGCCCAGCACCGAGCCTTTCGGCGTGGCGTTGCGCGATGTGGCTTTCAGCGTGCGTGCCGGCGAGATCGTCGGCATCGCCGGGGTGTCGGGCAATGGCCAGCAGGCGCTCATGGCCGTGCTCAGTGGCGAAGACCCCCGCGCACCCGCTGGCAGTGTGCGCCTGTTCGGTGAGGATGTCGGCGCGCTGACGCCCAGCCAGCGCCGCGACCTGGGCCTGCACAGTGTGCCGGAGGAGCGTCTGGGACGCGGCGCCGTGCCGTCGATGTCGTTGGCGCAGAACACGCTGCTGACGCGTCGTGAGGCCGTTGGCCGTGGTGGCTGGCTGAGCCTGCGCGCTGCCGCGGCCCAGGCGGAGGGTTTGATTTCGCGCTTCCAGGTGAAGGCAGCCGGTCCGCATGCGGCGGCCAAGAGCCTGTCGGGTGGCAACTTGCAGAAGTTCATCATGGGACGGGAGATCGACGCGGCGCCCAAGGTGCTGTTGGTGTCCCAGCCCACCTGGGGCGTGGACGTGGGGGCCGCGGCGCAAATCTGCGGCGAGTTGTTGAAGCTGCGCGACGCCGGCTGCGCCGTGCTCGTGGTCAGTGAGGACCTGGACGAATTGTTCGAGGTCAGCGACCGGTTGCTGGTGATGGCGCAGGGGCGGCTGTCGCCCTCGGTGCCGACGGCGCAAGCCACCGTGCCCCAGGTGGGTGCCTGGATGAGCGGCCTGTGGGACGGAGCCGAGAGCGGCCGCCAAGGGGGTGCCCATGCTCCGGCTTGAGCCCCGCGCCGCACCCTCCAAGGCACTGACGCTGCTGTCACCCCTCATTGCGCTGGGCATCACAGTGGCGGTGGGCGCTGCTCTGTTCCTCGTGCTGGGCAAGGATCCGTTACTGGCCTTGCGGCTGTTTTTCGTTGAGCCGCTCAAAAGCGCCTACGCGCTGTCAGAGCTGAGCCTCAAGGCCACGCCGCTGGTGTTGATCGCGCTCGGCCTGTCGGCCTGTTTCCGCGCCAACCTCTGGAACATCGGTGCCGAGGGGCAGTTCATCCTCGGGGCCGTGTGCGCGGGCGGCGTGGCCATGCATGCCACGCCGGACACAGGGCACTGGTTCGTGGTGCCAGTGCTGTTGGCAGGGGCTGCGGGTGGCATGGCCTGGGCGGGCATCGTTGCCGCATTGCGCGATCGCTTTCATGCCAGCGAGATCCTGGTCAGCTTGATGCTGGTGTACGTCGCCGAAATGTTCCTGAGCTACCTCGTCTACGGCCCCTGGAAGGACCCGGCCGGCTACAACTTCCCGCAGACCATCACCTTCCTGGAGGCGTCGCGCGTGCCCAGGCTGTTCGCAGGCCTGCGCGTCAACTGGGGGCTGGTGATCGCACTGGTGGCGGTGGGGGGCTTCGCGGTGTTCCTGTTCCGCAGCCTCCCAGGCTTTCAGCTTCAGGTTGGAGGCTTGGCGCCAGCCGCAGCCCGCTATGCCGGCTTTTCAAGCCGCAAGGCGCTTTGGACGGCACTGCTGTTGTCGGGTGGCATGGCTGGCCTGGCCGGTGCGCTGGACGTGGCCGGGCCGCAGGGTCAGCTCACACCCTATGTGCCCATGGGCTATGGTTTTGCGGCCATCATCGTGGCGTTTGTGGGGCGGCTCAATCCGGTAGGTATTGTTTTCTCCGCGATCTTGATGAGCATGTTCTACATCGGCGGCGAGATGGCGCAGTCCCGCCTGGGACTGCCCAAAGCCCTGACGGGCGTCTTCCAGGGCCTGCTGCTGTTCGCGCTGCTGGCTTGCGACACCTTCATTCACCAAAGACTGCGCTGGGCGCGCTCCCGTCATGAACGCTGAATCCCTGGCCTTGCTGCTGGCGGCCACCCTCAATGCCGGCACGGTGGTGGCGCTGGCCTCGCTGGGACTCATCATCAACGAGCGTGCTGGCGTGCTCAACCTGGGTGCCGAGGGCATGATGCTGGTGGCGGCCATCGCCGGCTACGCCGCCAGCGTGCACACTGGCAGCGACTGGGTGGGCTTCGGTGCAGGCGTGCTGGCCGGCGCGGTCTTGGCCGTCGTCTTCGGTTGGCTGGTCATTTGGCTCAACACCAATCAGTACGCTACCGGGCTGGCGCTGAGCCTGTTCGGTGCCGGGCTGAGCGCCTTTGCCGGCATCGCGTACACCCAGCAACGTCTGGCCGAGCGGCCGCACTTCGCCGTCCCGGGCCTCGCCGATGTGCCTTTTCTCGGCACGGCGATCGGCCACCAGCACCCGCTGGTCTACGGCACCATCGCGCTGGCCGCTGCGTTGGCGTGGTGGTTGACCCGCACGCGCGGCGGGCTGGTGCTCCGGGCTGTGGGCGAATCGCCTGAGTCGGCCCACGCACTCGGCTACCCGGTGCGCCGCATCCGCCTGCTGGCTGTGGCGGCAGGCGGCGCACTTTGCGGCTTGGCGGGAGCGTACATCTCGCTCGTCTACACGCCCCTGTGGGTCGAGGGCATGGTGGCTGGCAAGGGCTGGATTGCGCTGGCTTTGACCACCTTTGCCACCTGGCGGCCTGCCCGCGTGCTGCTGGGTGCCTACCTGTTCGGCGGCGTCACCATGCTGCAATTCCAGTTGCAAGGCCAGGGTGTCCAGATCCCGTCGCAGTGGCTGACGATGCTGCCCTACCTGGCCACCATCTTGGTGCTGGTGCTGATCTCGCGCAACCCGATCTGGATCCGCATCAACATGCCGGCGTCGCTGGGCAAGCCCTTCCAGCCATGATGGCTGAGTGCGGCCGGGGTCTCGAAGGACCCGACGTCACGCCACAGCCGTGTCCGGCATGAACATTGCAGAACAACATTTTTTACCCTGGAGACGTCATGTTCTCACCTCTGTCCAAACGCTCGGTGTTGAAGTTTGCTGGCTGGGCCGCGTTGGCGGCCGGTGCAGCGTTGGTGGGCTGCGGCAAAAAGGAGGCGGCGCCAGATGCTGCCGCGGTGCCGTCTGAGCCTGCTTCCGCCGCCGCGGTCGCACCGGCGGGCCCCTTGAAGATTGCCTTTGCCTACGTCGGCCCCGTGGGCGACGCGGGCTGGACCTTCGCGCACAACGCAGGCCGTTTGGCGGTGGAGAAGGAATTCGGTGACAAGGTTGTCACCAGCATCGTTGAGAAGGTGCCCGAGGGCCCGGAGGCCGAGCGCGTCATCCGCGACCTGGTGGGGCAAGGCAACACGCTGGTGTTTGGCACCACCTTTGGCTACATGGAGCCCATGCTCAAGGTCGCGGCCGACTCACCTGCGGTGAAGTTCGAGCACGCCACAGGCTACAAAACCGCACCCAACATGCGCACCTACGACTCGCGCACATACGAGGGCGCCTACATGGCCGGCGTGATCGCGGGCGCCATGACCAAGACTGGTACCGTCGGCGTGGTGGGCTCCATCCCCATCCCTGAGGTCATCCGCAACATCAACAGCTTCACCATGGGGGCACAGAGCGTGAACCCGAAGGTCAAGACGAAGGTGGTGTGGGTGAATGCTTGGTTCGATCCACCCAAGGAGACCGAGGGCGCGCAAAGCCTTTTGAACCAGGGTGCAGACGTGCTGTTCCAGAACACCGACTCGGCCGCCGTGCTGCAAACGGCCGAGAAGGCCGGCAAGTACGCCTTCGGCTGGGACTCAGACATGAGCGCTTTCGGTCCCAAGGCCCACCTGGCCTCCGCAGTGATCAACTGGGCGCCGTACTACATCAAGGCCACCAAGGACGTGCTGGAAGGCACCTGGTCCACGGGCGGCGTGTGGTGGGGCGTGAAGGAAGGCGCCATTGACATCGTCGCCATCTCCGACAAGGTGCCGGCCGAAGTGAAGGCCAAGGTCGAAGCCGTCAAGGCAGGCCTCAAGGATGGCAGCTTCGCCGTCTGGAAAGGCCCCATTCTGAAGCAGGATGGGAAGGAGGCGCTGGCCAAGGACGTCGTGGCCGACGACAAGTTCCTCAGTGGCATCGACTTCTACGTGAAGGGCGTGGAAGGCGCGATCCCCTCGGCGAAGTGAGCATGGCCCCACGGGGGGGCTGGGTGCGCAGCCAACGGGCGTGGTGGCGCAAACCCTGCGCCTTCGCGTTACCTTCTCAGGTGGCGTGGCTGAGCAGCAGGTCAAGCAGGGTGCGCGCCACCACTTTGGTGGCCTTCCGCAGGTCCGACAGCACGAGGTGTTCATCGGCGCGCTTGGCGTTGGACTCGAACACCGTGCGCGGTCCTGCACCGTAGATGACGGCTGGAACGCCTCGGGCGGCGTACAGGCGCACGTCGGTGTAGAGCGGGGTGCCGGAGGTGGGGATGGGTACGCCGAAGACCGCCTCTCCGTGTCGCTGCAGCGCTGCGACCAGGGGCGCGATGCCAGGCAAGGGCTGCATGGACTCGGCCAGCAGCAATCGCTGGATGTCCACCCGCACACCGGGCCGCGTGGCGGCCGCCTCGGCGATGACGCGGCGGATGTCGGCCTCGACGGCGACCGGATCTTCTTCTGGGATCATGCGGCGGTCGAGTCTGAAGCTCACCTTGCCAGGCACCACGTTGGTGTTCGTGCCACCTTGGATGAGGCCCACGTTCAGGTAAGGGTGCGTGATGCCGGTGATGCCTGAGTTGATCTCCCGGTAGCCTGCATTGAGCGCGTACAGCGCGTTCAGGACGGCCACGGCGCCTTGCAGGGCGTCCACGCCGGTGTGCGGGATGGCCGCGTGCGCCATCTGGCCGTGCACCGTGACCTCCATCTGCAGGCAGCCGTTGTGAGCGGTGACCACCTGGTAGCTGAAGCCTGCTGCGATCAGCAGGTCCGGCCGAGTCAGGCCATGCGCGAGCAGCCAGCCAGGACCCAACTCGCCGCCGAATTCCTCGTCATAGGTGAAGTGGAGTTCCACCGCGCCCGACAAGCGGGGCGCATGGGGCCCTTTGCACAGGGCGTCCAGGGCGCGCAGGGCAAAGGTGTAGGTTGCGAAATCACCCTTGCTGACGGCCGATGCGCGCCCGTACAACTTGCCATCCACCACCTCGCCACTGTAGGGCCCGTGGGTCCAGCCCTCGCCGGGAGGCACAACATCCCCATGGGCATTCAGCGCGATGGTGTGACCGCCCTCGCCGAAACGCTGCCGCACGATCAGGTTGGTGATGCTGACCAGGCCGTGAGCGTGTACCTCGTCGTCGGGCACCCGGTGGGCCTCTGCGGTGTAGCCCATCTCGGCCAGCAGTTCGGCGGTGCGTTGGGCGTGAGGTGCGTTGTTGCCCGGCGGCGTGTCGGTGGGCACCTGAACAAGCGCCTGCAGGAAGCGAACCTCTTCGTCGAAGTGGTTGTTGATCCAGTCGTCGAGGATGGCGTGAAGGCCGGCATGGTGGCCGTCGTCTGGTTTGGGCGGGGTGAGGGGCGTCATGGCATACAACGTTCAGAGGCCGTCAAGCAGGTTCATGAAGGCCCCGTAGGCGCGCTGGGCGTCGTCGCTGGTGATGGCCTCCAGCGGGTTGTGGCTGATGCCAGCGTTGGCGCCGCGCACGAACAGCATGGCCTGCGGCATGCATGTGTGCAGCTTCATGGCATCGTGGCCTGCGCCGCTGGCCAGGGCGTGCACTGGCAGGCCGAGTGCGGTGACCGCATCTTCCCACCGCTTGCGAAGCGCAGGGTCCGACGGTGCAGCAGACGCGGTCATCGTGCGGGTGACGTCGAAGCGCACTTGCCGACGCTGCGCCACGTCGTCGATGAAAGCGAGAACGTCGCGTGCCAGTGCATCGCGCTGGCCATCGGTGGGAGCACGCAGGTCGAGGGTGAACTGACATCGCCCTGGCACCACGTTGAGCGAGCCCTGCGGCACCTGCAGCACACCGACGGTGCCAACCGAGCCGCTTTGGGGCGAGCCGGTGAGTTGGGCCTCCTCGGCCTCCTTGGCATCCTGGGCCGCGCGGCGCTCAACGAAGAGCACCAGCTCGGCCACGGCCGCAGCGGCGTCCTGGCGCATGCCCATGGGCGTCGTGCCGGCATGGCAAGCCACGCCGATGGCTTCGCCACGAAAGCGAACACTGCCCTGGATGGCGGTGACAACGCCCAGCGGCAGGTCCAGGTCGTTCAGCACGGGGCCTTGCTCGATGTGCACCTCGACGAAGCCGAGGTAATGCGCAGGGTCTCGCTTCAGGGCTCGGATGGCGTCCAGTGTGGCGGGCAGGCCGGCTGCGGCCATGGCTTCGCGCAGCATCGTGCCATCGGCGTCGGCCAGGTCGAGCCAGGCGGGATCGAAGTCGCCCACCAGCGCGCCCGAACCGAGGAAGGTCGCCGCGAAGCGCTGACCTTCTTCTTCGGCGAAGCCCACGACCTCGATGCCGTGGCGCAAGCGCAGTCCTTGCGCATGCAGCGTGGCCACCGCTGCCATGGGGACGAAGATGCCCAGCCGTCCGTCGTGGGCGCCGCCATTGCGCACCGTGTCGTAGTGCGAGCCCGTCAGCAGCCAGGGCGCATCGGCGTCGCTGCCGTTATACCGGCCCACCACGTTGCCCACGGCGTCTTGCGACACCTCGTCGAAGCCGCATTCGCGCATCCACCGCAGCAGGTCGGCCGCGCACGCTCGGTGGGCGGGCGTCAGGTAGGTCACGGTCAACGGCGCCCGGCCGTCCAGGCCGTTGTCCAGCCCGGCACCCTCGGTGTGACAGGCCAGGGCCTCGGCCCAGTCCAGGATGCGCATGCCAGCCTCGAGCTGGCGTCCGAAGCGGTCGTTGAGGCGGATTTCAGCGATGCGGTGGATGTTGCGCAAGCACTCGGCCATCTCGAAGGCCGGGCTGTGCTGCAAGCGGCGCGTGAAAGTGCGGATGATGTCCGCGCGCGACAACCCTTGCCCACGCGGGCCGCGCACAGCGAGGATGAAAGGCCAGCCAAAGCGGGCGTTGTAGTCCGCGTTGAGTTGCTGCAGCGTCGTGAACTCGTCGGGGCTGCAGTGCGTCAGGCCGGCGCGGCTTTGCTCGTCGGTCGATTCAGCGGTGAGTGCCCCGGCCACCGCCGCCTTTCCGGCCAGCTCGGGGTGGGTGCGGATCAGGCCCAGGCGTGCGTCCAGCGGGGCCTCGCGCACGGCTTGCACCAGGGCGTGCTGCACTGCGTCGAGCGTGCGAAAGCCCGAGGCAGGGCGCTGCGCCCAAGCGGCGGCAGCGACCCAGGGCGAGTGCTCGTAGATGCCCTCCAGCAAAGCGACGAAGCTGGATTGGTCGGCCGCATTGAGTTGATCGAGCGTCAGGGGGCGGGTCATGGTGGACGGCGTTCAGGCGGTCAGGGCAGGTGCGTGGTGGGTGCGGGGTGGGTGACGCGCCAGTGCCGCGCGATGTCAATGCGGCGGCACACCCAGACGTGGTCGTGCGCCTGCACGTGGTCGAGGAACCTCTGCAGGCCCCGCAGGCGGCCCGGACGACCCAGCAGGCGGCTGTGCATGCCGATGCTCAGCATCTTCGGACGGTCCTGGCCCTGCGGGTCGCCCTCGGCGTAGAGCACATCGAAGGCGTCGCGCAGGTAGGTGAAGAAGTCCTCACCCTGAGAGAAGCCCTGCGGCAGACTGAAGCGCATGTCATTGGTGTCCATCGCGTAGGGCACGATGAGCTGCTGAACGACCTGGCCGTCGCTCTTGGTGACAGGCATCCAGAAGGGCAGGTCGTCGCCGTAGTGGTCGCTGTCGTACTCGAAGCCGCCGAAATCGGCCACCAGCCGGTGGGTGTTCGGACTGTCGCGGCCGGTGTACCAGCCGAGTGGGCGCTGGCCCGTCAGCTCGGTGATGGTCCGCATGCCCAACGCCATGTGCGCACGTTCGGTGGCTTCGTCAACCTGCTGGTAGTTGATCCAGCGCCAGCCGTGACAGGCGATTTCGTGGCCGAGCTCGACGAAGGCCTGAGTCAGCTCGGGATGACGTTGCAGGGCCATGCCCACGCCAAACACAGTGAGCGGCAGGCCTCGTTGCTCGAACTCGCGCAGCAGCCGCCAGACGCCGGCCCGGGTGCCGTACTCGTAGATCGACTCCATGCTCATGTGCCGGTCCGGGAACGCCGGCGGGTTGAACATCTCGCTGAGGAACTGCTCGCTGCCAGCGTCGCCGTGCAGCACGCAGTTTTCGCCGCCCTCCTCGTGGTTAAGCACGAACTGCACCGCAATGCGTGCCCCACCGGGCCAGCAAGCATGCGGCGGGTTGCGACCATGGCCGACGAGGTCACGCGGGTAGTGGTCGGCAGAGCGGGCTGCGCGTTGGGCATCGGCTTGTTGGGCAAGGCGGACGGGATCGCTCATGATGTGTCCATTGGATGCTCAGTGAGGTAGGGCTTTTCTTCTTTTTTCTTCTGGTTTGCACGGTGGTGACTTCCGGTCGGCAGGCCCACACCTTGCTTAACATGATCACTCAGTTTGCAGGCATGTCGCGTGCCAGCTTGTGACGCACAGAGCCCACACCCGAGCCCATGGCCCATTTGCCGCCACCCCCATGACCGATGCCCACACTGCCCCCGTCGCTCCCTCGCCCACGACGGCGTCTACAAAGGATGCCCCAGGTTCGGGCCGGCTGACCACCCACGTGCTCGACACGGTGCATGGGCGTCCCGCCGCTGGCATGGCGGTCACGTTGTACGTTCGAGCCCCTTCACCCGACGGCTGTGCCGACGGTCGCTGGCAACTGCTGCGCCACGTGATCACCAACGCCGACGGCCGCATCGATGGGCCCTTGCTGCAGGGCGATGACTTCAAGGCTGGCCACTACCGGCTCGTTTTCGAGGTGGACGCCTATTTCCGCGCTCAGGGCACAACCATGCCGGACGTTCCTTTTCTCACCCAGGTGCCACTGGATTTCGGCATCGCGGATGCGCAGGCGCACTACCACGTGCCCCTGCTCGTGAGCCCCTGGGCCTACTCCACGTACCGCGGAAGTTGAGGGCGCAGGATGACGTTCGAACCCTGGACGAGCTATGCCCTGGAGTGGGCCAATCTGTTGCTGCGCTGGACGCATGTCATCACGGCCATCGCCTGGGTGGGGTCATCGTTCTACTTCGTGTGGCTCGACAACTCCCTGACCCGACCCGAGGACGCGGCGTTGCGTGACAAAGGCGTCGGCGGCGAACTCTGGGCGGTGCATGGCGGCGGCTTCTACAACCCGCAGAAGTACCTCGGCGCGCCGCCCACCGTGCCGAAGCGCCTGCACTGGTTCTTTTGGGAGAGCTACTCGACTTGGCTGAGCGGCTTCGCACTGTTCACCGTCCTGTACCTGTTCCAGGCGGGCACCTTCCTGATCGATGCCAGCGTGCACAAATGGAGTGCGCTGGCCGCTGTGCACACCGCTTTGGGTTTCCTTGCAGGGTTTTGGCTGGTGTACGACCTGATCTGCCGCACTTGCGGACATCGTCGGCTTGGGCCCCTCGGCGGCGATGCGCTCGTCGGCTTGTTGGTGTCTGGCGTCATCGTTGGTGCGGCCTGGCTGGCGTGCCAGCTGTTCGCAGGGCGAGCTGCCTTCTTGCTGGTCGGTGCCATGTTGGCCACGGCCATGAGCGCCAATGTGTTTTTCTGGATCATCCCTGGTCAGCGCAAGGTGGTGGCGGCCCTCCAGGCCGGTCAGCCGGTGGACCCGGTGCACGGCCAGCGCGGTAAACAGCGCAGCGTGCACAACACCTACTTCACCCTGCCGGTGCTGATAGCCATGCTCAGCAACCATTACGGTTGGCTCACAGGCGCTCCGCACAACTGGCTGGTGCTGGCGCTGATGATGCTGGTTGGTGCCTTGGTACGCCAGTTCTTCGTGGCCCGCCACAAAGCCGCGGTGGCTGGGCGGGCTGCACCTTGGGGCTGGGCGGTGGCGGCTGTGGTCCTGTTGCTCGGCGTGATCTTCTGGCTGGCCCCGACGCCGCGGCCTGCGGGCGTGGTCGGGGCCGTGCAGGCGGAAGCGTTGGCCCAAGAAACACGGGCCCAGCTCGACGCACGCGCTTGGGCTATCGTCCAACAGCGCTGCGTGCTGTGCCACAACGCGCAGCTGGCCAACAAGGGCGTGCGGCTGGATTCGCCCGAAGACTTGCGCCGGCATGCGCAGGCCGCCTACCAGCAGGCGGTGGTGCTCCAGGCCATGCCCATGAACAATGCCACCCAGATCACGGCCGAGGAGCGCGCTGTGCTCGGACGTTGGTACCAAGCCGTGACGCGCCCTTGACTCACAGCCTCCGGTGCACCCGTCCCGGTCGCCCCATTGACAGAGAGGCCGTGTGGTCCCGCAGGTCTCAGAGCGGCGTGTGTCATGCATCGGCCCCTCGCGTGGCGCTTTTTACTCCTTGGTGGTACTTGATCGAAGTCAAGATATCGCGCCCCAGTCCGACAAGCCAGGAAGAAAGTCGGCGCAAGAGCCTTACCCCAGGTTTTTCGCCCATCGACCTGAGGAGCGACAAACATGATGGCATTGCGGGCACCCAGCCACACGACCGGCACGGAGATTCACCACCATGACAGGGTGCTGTTGATTGGCAGCCTCTGCATCTGGGCTGGCGCGATGGCCTACGGCGTCCGTTTCGGTAGTTTGGGATTGGCGGTGTGGGTCGGCGCACTGATCTGGGGCTTGAGTGCGGCGGTGGCCTGGGTGTCCAGGGCGGGCAAGCTCAGCCAGACCGCCATGCGGTATTGATCTTCCTGGTGGTGACATCTCGGCCTGACTTTCTCACTGCCGCATCGGTCTCCAGCATCGTGGACCAGATGCTCTCGCGGGAGGGATGCATAGACCTCAGCGGCGTGGACCATGCCAGCGAAGACCCCGTGACCGAGCGCCTGTTGGGGGCGCTGCGTCAGGTCAGGCGGGCCATTGACGACACCAACAATCTGGCCGAGGTCGTGTACAACGCCGCCCAAGAAATCGCTTCTGGCAACGTATCGCTCGGCCAACGCACCGAGGAAGCGGCTTCCAGCCTGGCCAAAACGGCGGTGGCGGTCAGCCAGGTGGCCCTTGCAACGCGCACCAGCGCGGACGTCGCCTCCCAAGCCAAAGCCATGGTAGACGAGGCTTGCGAGGTCGCGGCGCAGGGGGGTGGCGCGGTCCAGAGCGTGATCGACACCATGATGAGCATTCAGCAGTCCAGTCGCAAGATCACCGACATCATCGGCGTGATCGACGGGATTGCCTTTCAGACCAACATCCTGGCCTTGAATGCCGCCGTGGAGGCGGCTCGTGCTGGCGAGCAAGGCCGCGGCTTCGCGGTCGTTGCCACCGAGGTGCGCACCTTGGCCCAGCGCAGCGCTGAGGCGGCCAAGGAAATCAAGCTATTGATCACGCGCAGCGTGGAGCAGGTTGATGTCGGCCGTGGGCTGGTGGATCAGACGGGGCAGATCATCAGTGATGTCGTTGCGCAAGTGCGGCGTGCCAATTTGATGGTGGGTGAGATCACCCAGTCCAGCGTTGAACAGAGGAAAAACTGCAGCCAAATCGACGCATCGATGAATGTTCTCGACCAAACCACCCAGCACAACGCTTCATTGGTGGAGCAGACGGCAGCGGCTGCAGAAGGGTTGCAGCAGCAGTTGGCACGCATGCTCAAGAGCTTGTCCGTCTTTCGCACGCGGGCCCAGCCCATCATGCACGAAGGGCAGATCACCATGCGAATTGCATCGTTGCCCCGCTGAACACGCTTCGATAAGGTGGCAGGCTCGAATCTCTGTTCGCGCACCACCATGACATCACCCTCCACCGCTTGGGTCCGTGACCGTTTCACGCCCGCATTGTCCTGGGGTGTCCCCGAGCGCCTGTCCGCCTTGCCCATCGCTGCGCGCCCCGAGCGCGCGCCCAGGACTGGTGGCCAGAGTGGTGCATCTGTCGAGTCCCAGGTTTGCGCGACCGTCGGTGAAAACCTCAAACGCCTGCGCAAACAGCATCGCCTGTCACTCGAGCAGCTGTCAGCGCACAGCGGCGTGTCCCGGGCCATGCTGAGCCAGGTGGAGCAAGGCAAGAGCGTGCCCAGCATCCGCACCCTGTGGCAAGTGGCCCAGGCACTGGGTGTGTCTGTTTCCTGGTTCCTGGAGCCTACCCACGACGACAGCGTCTTGCTGCTACAGCCGCCTGAAGGCAGTCCGGCACAACTGGAGGCCGAAGCCGCAGAGTTGCGTCCATTGCAACGCCAGCGTGAGGGGCATCTTCAGGCATTCCACGAGCTTCGCCTGGCGCCCGGCGCGCGTTTTGACCTGCCGGCGATCACGGCCACGCGCCGTGTGAACGTGGCCGTGGCATCGGGGGTGCTCGATGTGGTGCTGCATGGCAAGCGTCACCTGGTTCGTCCGCGCGAAGCCTTGCAGTACGAGTCGGTCGAGCCGCTCATCTGGCACAACGGTGGTCAGGTGCAGGTGCAGGCCTTCGTCCTCATCCGCACCCGCAGCACGGCAGAAGCACTTGGTTGAGCACAACATGCCAGAAAGACTCCTGACGCTGCCCGAGGCCCAGGCCTCGTCACTCACCATCCGTGCCAAAGCACTGGTGTTCCATGACCCGACCTCGCTCCGCCTGTTGCAAAACGTCGAGCGCATCGCACGCAGCGAGGCCACCGTCCTCGTGACGGGCGAAACCGGCACGGGCAAGGAACTCATCGCACGCCACATCCACGCGGTGAGTGGCCGCACGGGCCCTTTTGTGGCGGTCAACTGCGGCGCTTTCAGCGAAACCTTGATTGACGCCGAGTTGTTCGGTCATGAGTCGGGCGCCTTCACCGGTGCTTCTCATTCTCGGGCGGGCTGGTTCGAAGCGGCCAACGGCGGCACCCTGTTCCTCGATGAGATCGGCGATCTGCCGCTGGCTTTGCAGGTCAAGTTGCTGCGCGTCTTGCAGGAACGTCAGGTCGTTCGGCTTGGCTCCCGCAAGGGTGTCCCGCTCGACGTACGACTGGTGGCAGCCACCAACATTGACCTGCGCCGTGCGGTGGAAGCCCAGCATTTCCGCGCCGACCTGTTCTACCGATTAAGCGTGGCCAGCGTACGCCTGCCACCGCTGCGCGAGCGGCCGGCAGACATCCTGCCTCTCGTACGTCACTTCATCTCGGTGTACCGCCAGCGCTTGAGCTTGACCGATGTCGAGGTCAGCGACGCGGCTCAGTCATTGCTCCTGGCCTACAGCTGGCCTGGCAACATCCGCGAGCTGGAAAACGTCATCCACTACGCCTTGATCGTTTGCCGCGATCATCGCATCGAGCCGGAGGACGTCCGCTTGGTGCCGTTGGTTGGAGCCTCGCAGGGCGACAACGCTCGCCTGGTGGTGGGCGGCTTGTCGCAGGGGAAGCCACAACAGACCCACGAGCATGACCGTGGGGCCGCCAATGCCGATGCGGTGACCGCCCCCCCCATCACTGGCAGCACGGATGCGCTGGGCCGCCTGCAGGACGCGCTGGTCGACCTCTTGGAGACAGGCGGCGAGGCGCTGTTCGAAACCGTTGAGTCGGCTCTGGTGCATGCGGCCTTTGCTCAGTCGGGCCGCAATCAAGTTCGGGCCGCGAAGCTGCTAGGTATCACCCGCAACGTGTTGCGTACCCAACTCAAGCGCCACGGGCTTCTGGCCCATTCGGATGATGGTCATGCCGCTGGCGACGAGGCTGTGAATGGTTTTGACGATTCGCTGAGAGACACGGCGCACGCCTGAAGCCTCTGCGGGCTCTTCTTTGCTGCCTAGCCCCGGTTCGCATCTTGCAATCGGGGCTTTTTCTCACGCGCCTGTGCTTTCTTCACCGCATGAAAAAAGCGGCCCCGGCTTTCACCGGGACCGCTGTCAATGTGCCGTGGTGGTCACCCACCGTCCGGCACCCCCACTTGCTCACGGGGGGGCTGTGCGCCCCGCCTTGAATCACTTCTTTGTGTAAATCTGGTCGAACACGCCGCCATCGGCGAAGTGGGTCTTCTGCGCTTGGGCCCAGCCACCAAAGACGTCGTCGACTTTGGCCAGCTCGATCTTGGGGAAGAACTTGGCGTACTTGGCCGCTGCCTTGGGGTCGGTCGGGCGGTAGAAGTTCTTGCCAGCGATGTCCTGGCCCTCGGGGCTGTAGAGGTATTCGATGTAGGCCTTGGCCACGTCGCGGGTGCCGCGCTTGTCAACGACCTTGTCCACGATGGCCACGGGCGGCTCCGCGTAGATGGAGAACTTCGGATAGACGATGTCGAATTTGTCGGCACCGAATTCCTTGAGCGACAGGTGGGCTTCGTTTTCCCAGGCCAGCAGCACATCGCCCTGGCCGCGTTCGGCGAAGGTCACGGTGGAGCCGCGGGCGCCGGAGTCGAGCACGGGCACGTTCTCGTAGAGCTTGGACACGAAGGCCTTGGCTTGGTCGGCCGAGCCGGTTTTCTTCAGCTCATAAGCCCAGGCTGCCAGGTAGTTCCAGCGCGCACCGCCCGAGGTCTTGGGGTTGGGGGTGATGACGCCGACGCCGGGCTTGATCAGGTCAGACCAGTCTTTGATCTGCTTGGGGTTGCCCTTGCGCACGAGGAAGACGATGGTCGAGGTGTAGGGCGAGCTGTTGCCCTTGAAGTCCTTTTGCCAGTCGGTCTTGAGCAGGCCCTTGGCGGCAATGGCGTCGATGTCGTAAGCCAGCGCGAGGGTGACGACGTCGGCTTCCAGGCCGTCGATGACGGAGCGGGCTTGCTTGCCGGAGCCGCCGTGCGAAGCCTTGACGGTGACGTTGTCGCCGGTTTTGGCCTTCCAGTGCTTGGCGAAGGCGGCGTTGTACTCTTGATAGAGCTCGCGGGTGGGGTCGTAAGAGACGTTCAGCAGCGTCACGTCCTTGGCGTGGGCGATGGCGCTCAGGCTGCCGATGCCGACGGCGGCGGCAATGGCCAAAGTGTGGAGGGCGCGGCGGGTCAGGTTCTTGCGGTTCATTGGGGAAAACGGCTTGAAGTGATTGGTGGTGTGATCGTAGGGAACTCGTTTCATGCGCAAAACGAATCGATGCGCTGATGGATATTTGGTCCGCGTATAAAGCTCACCAGGCTGGTGCGGCCTTGGCAGGTGATACGGCAGCTGGTGCAGCCTGTGTGGGGCTTGGCCACCCGCCACCGGCCAGCCACATCGCGGCCAGAGCCAATGCCAGCGACACCAGCAGGGCCCATGCCCGCGGCGACGACGTGCCTTGGGGCACATCCTGGTCTGAGCGCCATGCTTTGCGCCCCGTGACCATGGCTGGCACGAGTGGCTCTCGTTTCACGGCCGCATGGAACGCAATGGCCGCCACATGCAGCCCGATGAGGGCGTACAGAAGATTGACCAGCCTGTGATGCCAGGCGGTCAGGCCATGCACGGTGTCCTCGTCCATCCAGGCAGAAAGAGGGCCCGCGAAGGCGATGTCATCGTTGCTGAACAGGCCTGTGCCCGCTTGTAATGCCAGCAACGTCAGCAAAGCGAACACAGACAACGCGCCCAACGGGTTGTGTCCTATGCCATGCCAGCGGCCATGAAGGTAAGCCTTCAGGCGGACCGGTGTCGGGAAGAAGTGGGCGAAGCGAGAGGTGGTCGAGCCCAGCACGCCCCACACAGCGCGGAACGTGACCAAACCGACGATGGCAAGGCCAGCGCGGCCGTGCCAGACCATCCATTCGCCACCGGTCATGCCGGTCGCGATGGCCGCGGTCACGGCGACCAGCAGCAGCCAGTGGAACAACCTGAGAGGCAGGTCCCACACGGTGACATGAGCGTCGGCATCGACCGTGTCGTGGGCGGCTTGGGCCATGGTCAGCTCGCTCCGCTCAGTTGGATGCGGCCGGTGCCGGCGTCGCGGGGAGCGCAGGCGCTGTCACCTTGACGATGGTGCCTCCTGCTTCGCGGTAGTCTTCAGAGCCCACGGCACCCGCCACCTTGAAACCGGCCTGGGTCAGCAGATCGCCCGCGGCGCCAGCGCGGTGTGCCCGGTTGGACACGGTGACGATGGTGCGATCACGCGGAATGTAGTCCAGCGCAACGGGCAGGTCTTTGACCTGCACGTTCAGATAAACCGGCAGGCTGCCGTACTTGCTCAGTTCGTCGGGGCGGCGCACGTCGATCACCAACAGTTTCTTGGGGTTGCCCAGCAGCTTGTCCACGTCGTTGCGGCTGAGTTGACGTGTCTTGTACGTCCAGGGGGGTGCCACATACGGCTGCGGGGCCGAGGCAGCTTCGGCAGGAGATGCGGCGGGGGTGGTTTGTGCCAGGGCAGGCAGGCTCAGGGCCATGGTGGACAGGAACGTGATGGCGGTGCGTTGGAAGGCAGACATGGTGATCAAAACGTGGTGTGAGTCAAGTTGGAAGGCAAGGGTTGGGCGGTCAGGCTGCAAGTGGCTCGCTTGAACGCGCGAGACGCTCTGCAACGGTGGCGTGGTTGATCTCGTGATTGAACTCGGTGAGGACGTCATCCTTGATGGCCACGAAGTCGGCATGTGCCCGGTCGCGGGGCCTGGCCAAAGGCACGTCAACAATGCGCCGGATGCGGCCTGGGCGTGGCTCCATCACGACGATCCGGTCGCCCAGGTAGACAGCCTCTTCCACGTCGTGTGTGACCAGGATGGCGGTGATGCCCTCGGCCTGCCAGATGCGCTGAAGCTCTTGCTGCAGCCTCGCTTTCGTCAGCGCATCGAGCGCACCGAAGGGCTCGTCGAGCAGAAGCACCTCTGGCCGGTTGACGAGCGCGCGGGCGATGGCCACCCGCTGTGACATGCCGCCGGACAGTTGATATGGGTAGGCCTGTTGAATCACGAGCAAAACTGAGCCAGGCGTCACGTCCAAAACTGAGCCACTAGGTTGACGAAGAAATGGACTGCTCGGATGTGGATAAGTCTACTGTCTGGTCTGCTCCTTTGGGTGTTTT
>Ga0310345_10000518_pt1 | contig 55585 bp, 55 predicted proteins | sample HC15DNA20500_MG_FD_204667 | JGI IMG/M metagenome (GOLD analysis project Ga0310345, IMG submission 204667) | Marine microbial communities from station ALOHA, North Pacific Subtropical Gyre - HC15-DNA-20-500_MG | ecosystem: Environmental > Aquatic > Marine > Oceanic | place: Pacific Ocean: North...
CGCCGGAAGAGCTGACCGATTTGCATTGGTGAAGTCGCCGGGCCCTCCCCAGTACACATGGGTCTCTCGGGAACCTGGACTCCACTCGGCCAAAGCCAGATCCAGATAGCCGTCCCGGTTGAGGTCTGCTGCCCGTGCCGCCCTACCATTGGCTGAGAGAATGGTCTCATTCCGCGTGGAATAACCCTGGGCTCCACCCCAATAGAGGACCGACGGCAAGAACAGATCCACGTGGCCGTCCTGGTTGAGGTCCGAAGCCGTGTACGATCCTCCCCCTCTGGGCAGCTCCTTCCGCCGCTGAGGATCGAAGTGGCCGCGCTCGTCTCCCCAGTAGATATAGGCTGGAGTAGGAGCCACTCCGTCCCGCTTGTTGAAGAAGACAACGTCTTTCTCGCCGTCTCGGTTCAGGTCTTCGGAGAGCACTCCGGTGGCTCCCCAGGTGGGAAGTTCGCTTCTGCGTTGGGTGTCCAGTCCCTTTGGCCCGCCCCAGTAGATATAGGACTCGGTGGCATAGGTGATGCCTCGTTCGGGAGGCTTGTGGAGTTGACCGTCAGTGTAGTGGGCGATGGCTAGATCGGGATGGCCGTCGTCGTTGAGATCATCGATGGCGCAGTCGGAGGCGCTTCGCGTAGGGATTGCCGTCCTCCAGTTGGCGCGGAATTCCCCGGAGCGGCCCCAATAGATATAAGAAGCTCCCCCTTGTGCGTTGGCAAAGAACACATCGGGCTGACCATCTTGGTTGAGATCTCCCACCGCTGCCGCCTGGGCATCTACCGTGGGGAGACGAGTTTTCTTAGCCGGGCTGTACCCTCGGGCCGAGCCTCGGTAGACGAAAGAGTCGATGGCCACTGTCTCCACGATCTCGTACTGATCAAACTCACGAGCTCCCACACGACGAGAATTGGCCAGCACAATCTCCGGGATTGCATCACCGTCCAGGTCTCCAAGCGCAAGTCCCGAACTGCGTTCCCCGGGCAGGAAGGTGCTGGTACCGAAGGGGTTGTCCTTCTGGGCACTCCCCCAGTAGATAAGAGCTCCTCCTTCGCCCACTTCGTTTCCCTCCATGGCGAAGACAACTTCTGCCAAGCCGTCCTGGTTCAGATCCGCGATCTCCACGTCGCGGGCATAAATCGTCCTCAGAGAGCTCCTTCTCGTTGTTTTGTAGCCGTCGGCTGCCCCCCAATAAATGTAGGATTTCTGAAAACGATCCACCCCCATATGGAAGCTCAACCCGCTGTTGGCGAAGACCAGTTCGGGATGTCCATCCCGGTTCAGGTCTGCCGCCGCCACGGCTTCGCCACCCTGAGTAGGAAGGCTGCTGCGGCGAGAGGGATCAAAGCCGCTATCTGCTCCCCAGTAGATGTAGGAGTTCAGGTCGGTCCGGGTGTAGTTGGAGCGATTAACCACAATCAGGTCCGTGAATCCGTCCCCGTTGAGGTCTGCCGCAGTCCCCGACTTAGCCCCATCGGTAGGTAGACGAAGGCGTCGACTCGGCTCAAATCCGCCCTTACCCCAGTAGATGAAGAGATCCACCTTGTCACTCCGGGCATGGTCGCTTGGGAAGACCACGTCCAGGTTCCCGTCATCGTTGAGATCCCAGACATTGATGAGTCGTACCCTGCCGTCCGCGGCGACGTAGGTGTTGACTCCGCCGTCGGCGAAGCTGCCGTCCACCAGGTCCAGAAAGCTGGACGTTGTCCAGGTCTTTGAGTCTCCCGCCCAGATTTCGAGCGAATAGAGGGCTAGACTGGAAAAAAATAAAAGTGTTAGCGACAGGTTTCTTTTCACTTGGCCATCTCCGATGTTGGTTTGGAAGAGAGTCCTAGAACTAGGATCAGGGCGAGGATCGAGGCCGTCAGACCAAAACTGAAGCTGGCTGGAAAGCCATACAGATCGGCTAGGCCACCGTGCAGGGCCGGTCCAATGCTGCTCAAGGGAGACACCAGGGAGTGGATGGCCAGATTGCGGGTGGCCGCTGCTGCCGATGAGATGCTGATGATGTAATTGGGGAAATATACACCACCCAACTCGCCAGCCCCCATGATGCCGAATGCCAAAAGATAGAGATGTCCCGGAACGAGCCATGCCCAGAGAACGGCGGCTCCCACCAATCCGACACAGGCAAAAAGAGGGGCACGGCCCCCCCACCGGACGCTGATGATTCCCAGCAGGAGTCCTCCTAGACATTTGAACCCGAAGCGCAGAGCCATCATCCAACCCGACAGCTCCTGGGGCTCCCTCCCTAGAGCCTCTCGGGCATAGAGAGTAAGGTTGGGCATGGCATTGAGGGTCAGATACCAGAAGAGATAGGCCAACCAGGCTATCAGCAGAATGCGCACGCTCCAGTAGGATCGGATACTTCTCCAGAGATATGGCAACAGGGCCGCCTGGACGATGCCCACATAGATGACCGGAGCAGCCAAGTAGTGCAGGAAGGCTGACAGGATCACGATTCGACCGTTGTGACGGTCCATCGCCGGTGTTATTACGCCGTCCGGAGCGGGGCGCGTGTCCGCTTCCTGTCGATCGTCGGTCACGTCTCTGTCATTTGGCGGCACCTGTATGATCTCCTGGCCAAATAAAGTTTCAGGTTAGCCCGGCCACCGGCTGCGCTGGATCATTCGAGAAAGAGTTGGCATTCGAATCCCGGTTTCTACACAATTCCCTGTAGTACGCCACAAGCATATTGGAATCATTGGGTTACGTTCTTTTTCCCCGCTCTAGAAAGAGACCATTCGGTGCCAACAGAGATCTTGCTGTTGTCCGACTCTCTCCTCGGAACTTGGCCTCATGTTGCTAACGGCTCAAGTCGTTCGCGGCTCTGTCGGACTTGGCTTCGTAACGCTGGTAGTTCACCCGTTGGCGGCACCTTCGGAGGACAGGAGACCTGCGACGTTCAGACGTTCCGACGTGCAACGAATCCTTGAAGTTCCAGCTCAGTCATACTACTCTCGGCTGAGTTCGGCTAACAACTCCCTGACCCCGGCCCTGTCAGGGCTGGACCCTCGTGCGATCATCTCGACGACTAGTGTCTCGAGCATCTCGGGATTCACCCCTTCCAGGGTGGCGGCCTCCAGCGCATCCGTCCTGAACTGTCGTTGTTCCAGTACAGTCGTCTGCACCTGCGGCGATCTCGGTGACGAGGCTGGTTGGACTCGGACGTCGACGGACAGCCGGATTTTATTCGAACGGTTGGGTGTCCCCCAGTGGAGCAGGTGGGGATGGAACATGAGGATGTCGCCGGGCCGGTAGGTGGCCGTGAGCCAGGGTTCGGCTATCGCCTCCAGGGCCACTCCTTTTTGCCTCCTCCCTTTGAGGACATAGGAATAGACGTCCTGTTCGACGTGCTCGCGTAAGCCCAACTTATGAGAGCCCTCGGCGAGGGCCAGTCCACCCATGTCCCTATCAATCTCCATCAAGGGTATCCAGAAGGTGCGGAAGTCGGTTGTGTGTCGGATGTAGACGTGATCCTGGTGAGGAGGGGAGCCGTGAATCTCGTCCTTTTGCACCGTGTATCTGAGAGTACATGAACGGAAGGTATAGACGGGCTCTCCGAACAGCCTCTCGAAGAGCTCCTGCGTGGTACTTGTGTCGAGTAGTTTGGCGTAGTAGTCGAGTGCGTAGAGTCGGTCGTCTTCAATCTCGGCCAGGTCCTTGCCTGACCAGATAGGGTCGGAGCAGCCGGGATTCACGAAGCCCTGCTGCTGCAACTCCTGGACGAAGTCGTCTCTCACTGTCCGGACCTCGGCAGTATCCAGGACACTGCGTAAGAAGAGATAGCCCTGCCGATCAAAAGCGGAGTTGAGGGTATTCTTGTCCTCAAGGTATTTGTTTGCCGTCTGGAATCCCCCATAGGTTTTCGTCTTCATCTCAGCTTTCCCAAAGCGGCTTCCGGAAAAAAGGTTCGAGGGGACTTCTGGTGACCTAGACTCTGAGCAATTTTCGAAAACTACGTACCGGACGTGTCTTGCCGAGAATCGTCCAAGAGACTTCCCCCACATAGATATCCCCACGAGAATCGACTGCCAGACCGTGTGGGGCGATGAACTGGCCTGGTCCCTCGCCTGGGCGGATGTCGCCTAACTGGGCCAGGCGCCGCCCGCTCAAGTCGTGAATGGTGACGCAAGCCCCAATGTTGGGGTAATCGCTGTTGACGGTTTGCTCCGTTTTCAATTGGCCAACGTAGACCAGGTCGTCTCTAATGTGCAGGCCACACGGGCGATGCAGGTTGTTCCACTGCTCCAGATAGTTGCCTTGATCATCGAAAATCTGGATTCGGTGGTTTTCCCGGTCGGCAATGTAGACCCGGCCCTGAGTATCAGTGCAGACGCTGTGAGGAAGGTTGAATTGGCCAGGATCGGTCCCATAGTCTCCCCACGAAAACAGATGTTCGCCCTCGGTGCTGTACTTGTGGACTCGGGCATTTCCGTACCCATCGGTGATGTAGAGATCGTCAGTCTTGGGATCGAAGGCGACCTTGGTGGGACGATTGAATGGCTTCCCACTTTGAGGAGGCGCCGGCTCGTCGCGGCGACCGATAGACATCAACAGTTCGCCCGCTAGCGTGAACTTTCCGATCCAATGCCCATCGTCATCGACACAGTAGATAACTTCTCCGTAACCGGCCTCATTGCGTATGGTCACACCGTGGGGACGGGTAAAGCCTCCTTCACCCCAGGACGTAACCAGGGTTCCGTCTGCTTCGAAAACGGTCAGTGGATGGTCACCTCGATCGAAGGCATAGACCCGGTCTTGTGCGTCGACCACCACATCGATGACCTCTTTAGAGCCCCACCCATCGGGGAATTTGGCCCAATCAGCCAACTCCTCGTAGACGAAATCACCACTGCCAAGTGTTGTCATGACTTGATCTCCCTTACTCCACGTATCGCTATGAGTCGCACGACGCACCCGGCTGGTCCGAGGCGACCCGTTTGTACTTCCACTGGGATCCTACACTGCTGCGGGGAGTTTCAATAGGACTCTCTTTCCAGGTCCTGCAGCAACTGAGCATAGGTTTTGATGAGACCGCCTCGCTGACGCGAGAATTCCATTGCCCGATCCCGATTCCTGAAGGCAACCAGACTCGGTAGACACCGATCCCAGGACAGGGTGTATTGCGTTCCGGAGCGATCTTCTTGCATCTGGTCCGTCTCGCAGCAGAGATGAACCGAACTATTCTCCACATAGTGGGCCTCATCAGCTGGAAAGCGCTCACCCGTAGAGAAGTCAGCGACCCGGGCATCACCACGTCCCGACGACCCCGCTGGAAGTGGAGGCCGCAGCGAGGACAGCATACCTCGATGGAGCTCTCATCCTCCAGAACGATGCTATAGAAAGTAGCTTTGTGCACCGGGCGGCGGCAGATCGCGCAAATCGGTTCCAGCTGGATGTAGACGTAATAGCCGGCCCTGACACCAGTCCTCGGGTAGGCCCGCCTCACGAAGAACCTGAACGAAACGAAAGCAGGATAGCGGTGTGTCCTCCGCCGGTTTGACGATAACCGGACAGCCGACTGCGACGGCAGGCCCGACCTGGTGCACGATCAGGTTCAGGGGATGGTTGAAGGCGCTGATCGCCACCACCACCCCTATGGGCTCCCGACGAGTAAAGACAACGCGCCCTTCTGAGGCGGCGTTCAAGTTCATCGGGATCTCGTCGCCACCTTCGGTACGCAAGAATTCATTACAGCTCTTGACCCCATCGATGGCTTGAGCCACTTCCACGCGGGAGTCGGTCAAAGGTTTGCCTCCCTCGCGAGCGGACTCGATGGCCAATTCCTCGGCCCGCTGGCTCATGATATCAGCGGTTCTGGACAGAATCTCAATCCGCTGGCGGGGCTTCAGCTAGCGTGATCGTTCTCCGAAAAGACCGAAGGCGCTTGCATGGGCTTTCTCGATGGCCCCTCGGTCGGCGGCCGTTACGGTGGCGATAACCGAGCCATCGTAGGGTGCTTTGACTGCGAGCTCGCCGCCGTCCGACGTCGCATCCGGTACCAACATGGGGAAATGGTCTGTTATCGAATCGCCTCCGTTCAGGTTTGACCGGGTGTCATATCGCACCATCGATGTTCCCCAGCCTCTCGGTCAGGAGCTCGTTCTCTCGGTAGTCGATGGGGATCACGACCAGGGAAGGACCCTCGGCATCAAAGGAGGCTTCCAGGGTTGCCTTCAGGTCTCGGCTGTTGTTGCATCGGAATCCGTTCCAACTGAAAGCCTGAGCCAACTGCATCCAGTCGGGATTCGAGAAACTCAAGTCGGTGTGACGGCCAAAATGGGTCAGCTGCTTCCAGGCGATGAGGCCGTAGGCGTGGTCTTCCCAGACCACAACTACAATATTGGAGTTCAATCTCTTGGCGGTTTCCATCTCCTGTACGTTCATCAAGAATCCTGCATCACCACACACAGCCAGGACCCGACGGTCTGGGTGAACCAGGTTTGTAGCGATGGCACCGGGAAGAGCGAAGCCCATCGAGCAGAATCCGTTTGGGATCAGGCAGGTATTCGGCTCATGGCACTGATAGTAGCGAGCAATCCACATCTTGTGTGCGCCCACATCCGAGAGAAGTACATCGTGTGGACCCATCACCTGACGGATATCCCAGAGGGCCTTTTGCGGCCGGATCAATCCTTCCGTATCATCGTCCTTGTGCGCTTCAAAATCCCGGTTCATGCCGGCTCGTGCTCCGCGGGTATGAGCATGATCGAATGCCAGATCCTCAGCACCACCGGCGTCCACGCGCTCATTCAGCATCCACAAGGTGTGTGCCAGATCGCCGATGACTTCCGCATCGATGGGATAGTTCTCGTCGATTTCGGAGGGTATGAAATCAATGTGGACAATCTTTCGTGCACCGTCTGAGTTCCATAGGCGTGGGTGATACTCCACCATGTCGTATCCCAGTGAGATCACGACGTCGGACTCCTCAATAGCGGCCTTGGGATAATCTCTGGACTGCAGGCCCACCGTATAGGCACAGGCTTCATTGTCCTTGTCCACGCAGCCCTTAGCCATGAAGGTGCTGACGACTCCGATTCCGGTCTTCTCCACGAATCTGCGGAGCTGTTTGGTGGCGCGTCTACGGATGGTTCCGTTTCCCGCCAGAATGATGGGATGTTTGGCTTGCCGGATGATGTGCCAGGCCTGGTCCACGATTTTGTCAGCGGGCACGGCGCGTCGAAATCTACGCGGCTCAATGGGCTCACTGGTTGCCTCCGACTGGGCGATATCCTCGGGCAGTTCGATGTGGCAAGCCCCCGGTTTTTCGGTGCGGGCCAGACGGACGGCCTTTCTGACGATCTCGGGAATGTTGTTCGGATGAAGCACCGACTGGGCCCATTTGGTGACCGGACTAAACATGGCAACCACATCCATAACCTGATGGGATTCTTTGTGCAGTCTTTGCGAATCTCCCTGGCCCGTCAGCACCAGCATTGGGGCCCTGTCCATGTTGGCATCGGCTACGCCAGTGATCAGGTTTGTTGCTCCCGGGCCCAGGGTGGCGAGGGCGCCGGCGGGATTGCCGGTCAGCCGACCGTAGATCTCCGCCATGAATGAGGCCCCTTGCTCGTGTCGGCAAAGGACGAAGCGGATCTGCTTCGACTGTTCCAGAGACATCATGAAGTCTGCATTTTCTTCCCCTGGTACCCCGAAAATGTACTCGATTCCTTCTGTTTCAAGGCACTTGACAAACAAGTCTGACGCTTTCATCTAATCTCCTTCTTTTCAGCTTGGCCCCGCCTCCGGATGCGCCGGATAGTACAGGAAAGAAACTTCAGTCGAAGGATGTGGCGGCGGTCTCCAGGCCGCCCTGCTTTCGAGCCAAATGGCTCGAAAGCGGAAGACTTCGGCCTGGAGACCGAATCCACGTCCACCGACCGTAGCAACCACATGAAGTTTCAGCTTAGCGAACAGCACAACATTTCCTCTAGAAATCCGGATAGCTCGCTTTCGTGCCTTTTCTCTACGATCATTTGTTGCCGAGCGGGCTTGTTTGCACTACCGTCGCATCGCCATGAGGCGGTAGAAGATGCTTCTGATCGTAGGGGTCAGGCGTGCCCGGTTGTAAGCATCACCACACTGGCGAATCGCTTCGGCCACCGTGGGATAGGGATGGATGACGCTGGCCAGCTTACTTAGTCCCATTCCACTTTGCATGGCCACCGTGATTTCGCTGATCATGTCGCCGGCGTGACTGCCCACGATAGTTGCCCCGACAATTTCGTCCGTGCCCTTCTTGACATGGATCTTGACAAAGCCCTCGCCCTCGCCATCCACAATTGCACGATCCACATCGGAAAACTCTCGGATGAAAGTGGCGTACGCTATGTTGCGATCCTCCAGATCCTTTTCATACAGCCCGACATGGGCTACTTCGGGTTCGGTATAGGTGGCCCAGGGAATAAGTAAGCTGGAGACTTTGTCACGGCCAAAAAACAGCGCGTTGCGGATGACGAGCCGCGCCATGAAATCGGCCATATGGGTAAACTGATACTTGCTCGCCACATCGCCCACGGCATACACGTCCGGGTTGGTGGTTTGGAGCCGGTCGTTCACCTCTATGCCTGTACGCGGGTCATAGGCCACTCCCGCGGCCTCAAGGCCGAGTCCATTGACGGTGGGTTTGCGGCCGGTCGCCACCAGTAGGGCGTCAAACTCGAATGTCTGCTCGCCGTTCTCGTTCTCTACCACGACGACTATTGGCGATTTTCCATTTTGACTCTCGATCCGTTTGAATGCTAACGAGAAGTGAAATGTCATGCCATCGCGGCGCATCGAGGCTTCAACCAATCGAGCTGCGTCAGGATCTTCTCGAGGAAGAATTTTGCCGTCGCGGACGAGGACCGTCACCTGAGACCCAAGACGCTGGAACGCCTGAGCCATTTCCAGTCCCATCGGACCGGCGCCGATGATGCCGAGACGGGTCGGCAGCTCCGTCAGGTTGAAGAGTGTGGAGTTGGTCAGGTAGGGCGCTTCCGCGAGGCCCGGAATGGGTGGAATCGCAGCGGTACCGCCCGTCGCGATCACGGCCTTGGAAAATCTGAGAGTCTGCCCGTTTACCTCAATAGTGTCGGACCCGGTGAAGGTCCCTTTTCCCAGAAACACATCCACTCCGACTTCCTCAGAAAACCGCTTGGCTGAGTCATGGTGAGAAATCTGCGCCCGCAGACGGCGCAAGCGTTCCATGACGTAGCCGAAGTCAACCGAGACGTCGCCCTCGATTCTAACGCCGAATTTGGCGGCATCGCGAACGGCTGCCGCCGCCTTGGCACATCTAAGCAGTGCCTTGGAAGGGACACAGCCGACATTGCTACAATCGCCACCGAACAGGTGGGCCTCGATCAGGGCGACCCTGGCCCCGACACCGGTGGACCCGGCCGCCGATACCAACCCGCCTGGTCCTGCCCCGATCACCACCAGATTGTAGGCGGGCTTGGGAGCCGGACTGGCCCATGATTTCGGGCGTACGTTATCGAGTAGTTCGATATTGTGTTCATCCAGGGGGGACACCCCGGTGGCGCCAAGATCATCTTGGGGAAATTGAGCCAGAGATGGATCCCGCTCCGGTATGTCGGGTTGCAACGAGGTGGTGTCCTCGCCCGTGGTGAGCGGCGAAATAAAGTCAGACCAGCTCACGCTGCTGCCGTCGGGCTTGAGCTCCTTGCTGCCGTGATCTTCGTCCGAAGCGAAGCGGTAGAATAGGTGCTCACTCTTGAAAGGGTGGGCATGCTGCACATGATGAAACACTCCGGCGCTCAGAAGCAGGTTGCCGATGCGTATGGCGTCTGCTTCATCGTGGGCGATGTCCTCCTGGACGAGTGTCTTCACCGCCTCGTTCCCCACAAAGCATTTCGCATACTTCCGCGGTGGAAATCCATGCCGGCGGTCTCGGATATCTAGAACCCCCCTGACCTTGGCGGACAGTGTTTCAAGCTGGTGGGGTTCTAGTGATGCCTCAAGCTCAGTCTGTTCTTCATTTGACATGCTGACTCTCTCCTGCTTCTAGCCGGGGAAGGTTCTTAGGCGATCCGGCGATCCAGCGCTCGCCTGGCTATCCGGGTGATATAGACGGTTACGGCCAACGTACCCAGCAGTCCGGTCACGTAGAGCGTCCACTCCGCTGACGATCGAGTCTGTCCTGTCTGTCCCACAACCACAAGGTCTCTCGCAAAGGAGCCGAGGTAGACGTACATGAGCGTCCCCGGCCGCATCCCTAGGCAGGAGGCAAAAAAGTAGTCTCGGAAGGAGAGCTTCGTAAGGACGAGCGAGTAGTTCAACAGATTGAAAGGAAAGCCGGGAGAGAGCCTCGTGAGGCCCACGATCTTCCAGCCCTCTTCAGCGATGGCTTCGTCAATACGCTTAAAACCCTCGTGGCCTTCAATCTTTTTTGTCACCCAGTCTCGTGCTAGATAGCGGCCGATCAGGAAGGAGACCGAGGCACCGAAGATGGCAGAAATCCATCCGAAGAGTGAGCCTTTGAGCACTCCGAAAACAAATCCTCCCCCTAGCGTCAGCAGCGAGCCAGCTAGGAAAAGGATAAAGGCAGCGACATAGAAGAAAACAAACGCAATCGGGCCCCAGGTCCCAAGACCGGAGATCCAATCCAGGGATCCTCTCAGCAACTGATTCAAATCGAGAGAGACTACGGCAAATACCGCAATCACTAGACCTGCTCCCAGCACAAGACTCTTTCCGTAACGCCGCTTTTCTTTCATTGCCTACCTCATAAGTGGTGGAAGTTAATCGCGTCCGATTCTTCTTCGAATTGGCTCTTGCTGAGAGAAGGGGTCCATGAGAGGTCGATCTGTTACAGGCGCCGCCGAAAAAAGGAAGGCAGTAGGCCGATCTTTTGCGTAGCCCTGGACTCCAGACCAAAGTATTCCCATCGAGCCTGACGACTCGACGTACGGAGGCCGGAGGCCACCGCTATTGGGTCACACTTCGGGGGGCAGGGCGGAGAGAGTTAGTCCTCTCCCAAGTAGGTTTCCAGGGCATTCCTAATCTTGGAACGAGACTGATGTAACAGCACTCTTTGGTTGGATTCGGAGATCTCGAGAAGAGTGCAAACCTCGTGCGCTGTCCAGCCCCTAACATCCCTGAGTGTGACGACCTTCCTTTGTGCCGGCAGGTGCTCTTCTATGGCGGTCTGGAGCTGCTCCATGCTCTCTTGGGCCAACAGTCTTTCCTCAGGGTCCTCACCCCCACTTGCTGGTGGGACGGCCCAAATGGCCCTGAGATGGATCGCCAGCCGCATGAAAGCGATCTGGTGAAACAGCCAGCTCGGCGGCCTCAGTCTCGGTCTTGGCCAACGAGAAGAAGGGGATAAGCTTTTCTTCACGTTTGCGACGCTTGATTGCACAATTGATCAGGATCCGAAAGATCCAGGTCTTCAGGGAAGATCGAGCTTCAAACCGACGAATGTCTCGTAGGACGCCCATCCAGGTTTCCTGGACGACTTCCTCTGCAATCTCGCGCCTGCGGACATAGAACCCGGCCGCACTCAGCAGAGAGGAGTGATAGCGCTACACCAGCTCCAGAAAGGCGGTCTCGTCACCTGAGCGCAGGCGATCTAGCAGGAGCTCCTCCCCGGTGGACTCCGGGCGCCGTTGTTCTACATCCTCCTCCGTCGTAGGCAAGCCAAAGAACATCTGTCCAGGGACTCCTGGTTTGCTTTCTCTCAGGACTATGGAAAGAGACATCTTCACCTCCGACAGATCGATCAATGCAACGGCCCCGGAATCTCAGGTCACCGAAATTGTACCTATGAATCGGGAGCTACATCTTGGGTACTCGCAGCCCGAGGTGTCAGCACGGCCTCCAGTATTCTCTCAAAGTCCCGAGGCTTTCTCTGGTATTCCACAACTTGACCAGTCTGTGAACTTCTCATCAACCAAGGGATCTAGTCTAGAGCATCGTTCCCCGCGGCCTTTTCGTTTATGATCAAATCATGACGGAGGGAGCCCGGTCGACAGCGGAACTCAAGAGCAGCTACGACCAAACCAGGCGTGGTATTGGACAGCGTTTTCTGGACCAGAAGAATCCGGAAGCAGCCCTGACTGAACTGGCTCAGGCCGTCGATGATCTGGTAATCCAAGTCGCGGAGCCGTTTTTGGAGCAGAGTGACTTCAGCCTGATCGCATTGGGGGGCTATGGCCGCCGAGAAATGTACCCCTACTCAGACATCGACTTACTCATCCTCTTTCAGGAAGCGCAGAGAAAAGGCGTCGAGAGGAGTGTCACAAGAATGCTCCATCAACTGTGGGACCTGGGGCTGGACCTCGGTCACCAGGTCTGGGCGATTGATCAACTGGAAGGTTCTCTGGAACCGATCGAGTTCGGCCTGGCCCTCCTCGATGCCAGACTGCTTGTCAACGGCCGGGGGCCAGGACAGTCCCTCCTGGATTCGCGGCTCCCCGGTCTCCTTGCCCAGAACCGAGCCGAACTGGAAGAGAAAATTATTTCGTTCTCCGAAGAGAGGCATCGGAACTTCCGCGACACCATCTATCAGTTGGAGCCCGATCTGAAACAGGCACCCGGAGGACTGAGAGATTACCTGACAGGAAAATGGCTGTTGCAGTTGGGAGCCACACGCCCCTTCCTGACCCAGAGCCAAGCCGAGATCGAAGAAGCTGCCAGCTTCATGAGAAGAGCCAGGATCTGGATGCATTTCAGCAGCGGTCGCAATCAGAACCGTCTGAGACATCCGCTACAGGAGTCTCTGGCTCTAGCCCTATACGGTGCAAAGAGCGGAAACCGTCCTGATGTAGAAACTCTGATGAAGGACTATTTCCTGAATGCCCGAATCTTGAACGGTTTTTGCGCCAAGCTGATGGAAACCCGAAGACCAGTTCCCTCAGTTTCGGCGATTGCAGTCTCCGAGATTCCGTCCCAAGACAGTGCGGTGGCTGTCCTGTGGATTTTTCTGAAATCCATTCAAGAGTCACGCCTTTTGAGCGATGCCACCCGCAGCGCGATTGTTCGAACGCTTCCCGGCTTCTACGAAAGCTTGCGCTGCCCTCCGCTGAAGAATCTGATCCGAAGTCTATTCCATCCTCGTCCAGGACTCTATCGAGCCTTGACGGAGATGTACGAGCTAGGCGTGTTGGAGTCTCTATTTCCCGAGTTTGGAGTCGTCAAAGCTCGGGTCATCCGAGACGACTACCACCAGTTCACCGTGGACGAACATAGTCTCCTTGCCATCAAGCACGTCGAGCTATTGCTGTCAGAGGAGACTGGTATTGACCAGCGCTTTTCGGGACTTCTGAAAGAAACGCCCGAGCCCGAGCTCCTGACCCTGGCACTGCTACTTCACGACGTGGGCAAGGGTGGTGGAGAAGGGCACGCGACTCGAAGCGCTGACTTGGCTGTGACCGCTCTCGAACGGCTAGATTTCGGTTCAGAAGAGATCGACACCATTATCTCCTTGATTCGGAATCACCTGGCGATGTCGTCCGTAATGTTCCGTAGAGATCTGGATGATCCGAGCGTCATCGAATCGTTTGCCGATCTGGTACGGGAGCCATCATTGCTGAGGTTGCTGACCCTGCTGACCTATGCCGACATCAAAGCCGTTGCTCCTGGTACCTTGAATCGGTGGAAGAGAGATCTGTTGTGGCAGCTGTACGTAGAAACCTACCGCAAGTTGACGTTCGGGTTCGGCGAAGCTCGGGTACAGGAGGAGGATGTTGAGGACCTTCTCCTGGCAGCTTTGCCTGATGACCTGGAGACTGAGGGATTCGAGCGCTTCCTCGAGGGGTTTCCCTTGAGTTACCTTAAAACGACGCCCGCTACCGAAGTCTATCAGCACTATCGTTTGGCCCGCTCGCGAAGTCGAGACAATCCGGTTCAACTAGCCTTGACCCTGGACAGGAAATACTATCGATTGTGCGTGGTCGCACCCGATCGATCCTATCTCTTCGCCAAGATTGCAGGAGTCCTTTCCTACTTCGACATGAACATTTTTCGGGGCTACGGCTTCGCCAACCGGCAGGGCACCGCACTCGATCTGTTCCGGTTCTCGGATTCGAAGAAGGCGTTTTCCCTCAACCCGACAGAAGAGGAAAGGTTTCTTCAGCTGCTGCGCCAGGTCATCAGTGGAGAAGTTTCGGTGAAAAAGCTCCTACGAGGCAAAGAGACGAGCCTGGTCCATCGAAGGCGCTTCGTAAGCCTTCAGGAACCCAGACTCTACTTTGACAACGACATCTCGGATCGGTATACGATCGCGGAAATCCTGGCGTCGGACTCGATTGGTCTGCTCTACCGAATCGGTCACCAGATAGCAGGAGTGGAGTGCAGCATCGAGCTTGTGCTCATCAACACCGAAGGAAGCAGAGCAGTGGACGTCTTTTATTTGACCCACAAGGGACTTAAACTCGGAGCTGAGTTGCAAGAACAATTGAGAAAACGAATCATCGATTCCGTGAGGACGGCGCTATGAAGATCATTGTGGCCATTGTTCGTCCCAGCAAGGTTGAGGAGATCAAGGATTCCTTGAGCGGGCTTCGGGTCTCCGGCATGACGATCTCCGAGGTACGAGGCCACGGCCGGCAGAAGGGACACACGGCCATCTATCGGGGCAAAGAGTACAGTGTCAGTCTGTTGCCCAAGATGAAAGTGGAAATCGTCCTCCCTGACGAACTGGTGGAAGAAACGATCGAGACCATCATTCAAACCGCCAGGACAGGGGAGATCGGAGACGGACGTGTTTTTGTCCTGCCCGTGGAACAAGCCTACAACATTCGCACGGGAGAAAGGGACGTTCCGTGAGGTTCCAAGATGCAAGTTCCAAGATACAAGGCGCGGATGCCTCATATCAGGGGTAGCGCGGCAGATCCGAAAAGTGTGCGAAATGCTCGTCTAGCGTGTATAGCAGACGATCTCTGCGTTGGTCGTCGTCGAAGATGGCCGAGCATCGTCTTCCTCCTCCTGTCTTGATCTCGCCTCGCAAGCCCCATCTGCAAACGTATCGGTATTTACAGAACGCTGTACTCGCATGCGCAAGGGCCCTGGCAATGCCGGTCTCCAAGCCCTCTTCGTCCAACGGCTAGGCTCGGCTAAAATGCTGCGGCCTGGAGACCGAAGTTACGTTTGCCACGATCTCTAAATGTCGAAGTAGAGCGCAAACTCGTGCGGATGTGGTCGCAGACGAATAGGATCCACCTCGTGGGTGCGCTTGTACTTGATCCAGTTCTCGATGACGTCCGGAGTGAACACGTCACCCTTCAGAAGAAAATCGTGGTCAGCCTCCAGGGCATCCAGCACCTCCTCCAGGCTTCCGGGTGTCGACTCTACCTTCGCGAGCTCCTCTGGCGGCAGGTCATAGAGGTCTCTATCCATTGGGTCAGGCGGTATGATCTTGTTCTGGACACCGTCCAGTCCTGCCATGAGCATCGCAGTAAAGGCCAGATAGGCGTTGCCGGATGCATCCGGCGGGCGAAACTCAATCCGCTTGGCCTTCTCGCTCCTTGAGTACGCCGGGATCCGAACACAGGCGCTGCGATTGCGCATGGAGTAGATCAGGTTGATCGGCGCCTCGTAGCCGGGAACCAGTCGGCGATAGGAGTTGGTGCTAGGAGCAGCGAAAGCCAGAACAGCCGAAGCATGCTTGAGCAAGCCTCCAATATAGTAGACAGCGGTCTCGCTCAGGTCAGCATAGGAGCCGGGTCCGTAGAAGAGATTCTTCCCAGCCTTCCAAACACTCTGATGAGTGTGCATTCCCGAACCGTTGTCCATGAAAATCGGCTTCGGCATCAGGGTCACGGTCTTATCGTATCGACGAGCGACATTCTTGATGATGTACTTGAACTTGAGCAGCTTGTCGCCCATCGAGGTCAACGTGTCGAAACGCATGTCGATCTCGCACTGACCGCCCGTTGCAACCTCGTGATGGTGAACCTCTACCTCGATTCCCGCCTGCTCGAGGGTGAGAACCATCTCGGTGCGAAGATCCTGGAGCGTGTCCATTGGCGGCACCGGAAAGTAGCCCTCTTTGTAACGAGGCTTGTAGCCCAGATTGGGGTTCTCCTCACGGCCGCTGTTCCAGAAGCCCTCAACCGAGTCGACAAAATAGTATCCGTGGTTGTAGGACTGGGAGAAGCGAACGTCATCGAAGACAAAGAATTCAGGTTCAGCACCAAAATAGGCGGTGTCTCCAATTCCGGTGGAAGCCAGATATTTTTCCCCCTTCTGGGCAATATAACGAGGGTCTCGGGAATAGGGCTCACCCGTGATGGGATCCACAATGTTGCAGATAAGGTTGAGCGTCCTGGCCTTGGTGAATGGATCCTCGAAGCAAGAGCTGGGGTCCGGGATCAGCAGCATGTCGCTCTCCTGGATCTGCTGAAATCCGCGGATGCTGGAGCCATCAAACCCGAAGCCTTCCCGGAAGCTTTCCTCGGACATCTGACCTGGCGTCAGCGTGAAATGCTGCCACAGCCCTGGCAGGTCGCAAAAGCGCAAATCGACGGCCTGAATCTCGCGGTCTTGAATTAACTTAATAACTTCTCTGGCATCCATAAACTCATTCCTCCAACTCCAAAATTCTCTCGACTATACCTATTACCTGGAATCTGAAAGGACCCCATCACGACAGAAGCTATTCTGGACAGACAAGGGGGGCGCTTCAAGCCCCATTTCAAAAAAAAATGATCCCACCCTCTGTCCTTTGAACTGAGCTCAGCGCAGAAGGGAACTCCGATCTACGCCATCTAGATCGGCGGGTGCTAAAATGCCGAGCAGGGAAGCCAGCGTGGGCGCTAGATCCACAGTTCGGACTCGTGGTTCCGGTATTTTCTTGGCCGACATCCCGGGCACACGTAGCAGCAGAGGCACGTGAGTGTCATAGTCGTAGGGAGAGCCGTGGGAGGTCCCTGTCCCCCGAGAGGACAGCAGGTGATACTTCTTGACCTGGAGGAACAGATCACCGCTGCGTTCCGGATGGAAACTGCGGGAGAAGAGCTGCAGAAAGGGATCTTGACTCCCCGGCGCGGACTGGACCTGACTCCGGGTCCAGACCTTTTCCACGATGGAGCAGGATTCGAGTAGCGTTGCGATTTTAGCCTCGACTTTCTGACGGAGCAGGTTCCGGCGGCCCAGGGTTGAATAGTCAAGGTAGAAAGGGGAGATCCACCAGTCATCCTGGCCGAACGTCTGCTCAAATTGTCTCGCCGCACTCTGGAAACAGACGACATCGCTCGCCGTAGCTCGCCCCCCTGGTTGCTGCTTCATCAAGAGATACTCGGGAAGAGTCAACACGCCGTGATCGGCACTGAGCGAAATCAGAACTCGACCCATGCCCACTTTCTCGTCCAGATAGTCGAACAGTTCTCCGATCTCCGAGTCCCTCATCCAGCCGGATCCAGGCATCGAGTACCTCCCGACTGTTAGGGCCATATCGATGCCCCACCGAATCCATTACTGAAAAACCTACCCCTACGTAATCCACGTCGTCATCCTGACCCAACTCCTCGCCTGCGATCAGATCGTGAAGAAACTGCAGCAGATAATTCTCGAAATACGGCGTGGATCCGAAATCGCCGTAAAATCTGCTGTTCGGCGACAGGGTAGCGTCGCCAAAAGGGTAGGGAAATCCCTGCTTGAAGAGCCCCTTGTCCACTTCCTCGATGAGGAGTCTTTTGAGGGTCTCGGCGTCCACAGGCCGTGCGGTCCAGGTCTGACCGAAGTAACTGTCAGGTATGTTCCGGTTGAGGAAGTTCCGCATCCATTGGGGGTACCGGTCCAGGTAGTAGCGGCTTGTAATCAGATCTCCGCTCTCAGTGTCATACCAGAAAGCTCCATCTGCCTGTTTCCCGCCCATCAGAATAGCGGAGCGGTCTTTGCGGCCGACACCGAAGGTCTTGGAGCGAGGAGTCGCCTGCTTGAGCCAGTCGGGAAGCGCAGTGCCGAGCAGATTTCTGGGAGAGCGGCCTGAAGAAGATTTCGCTAGGCTTACGTCCGAGGGCTCGGTCGAGATAGGCAGCAATGGGGATGCTTCATCTCCCACACAATACATCTGTCGCTTCCGCCGCCGATCGAACCAAGAGTTGCTCACAATTCCTGAGTGTGAAGGATAGAGACCGGTCGCTATCGAAGCGTGACCCGGTCCGGTGCTGGTCTGGGCATGATCTTGATGAGCATCGGTAAACTGCATCCCCTCGTCTAGGAGTCGCTGCATGCCGTGTTTGAAAATCGGGCGCAGGCGTTCTAGGTATTCGGCACGTACCTGATCGATCACTAGAAGAAGGACCAAACGCACTGACTCAGCCGGCTTCGCCTGAACGTCGCTATTCGGCACCAAATAAAGCAAGACAAAAAACCCGATCATGAGCAGCAGACTTCGGCGCAGAGCCTTTCTGCAGAATCTCGCAATAAAACCAACTGCACTCCTTCCCGTTCGACTCACCGCCCCCTCTCTCATCAACGTTTCCAACTTCATCCTTCCCATTCCTCGGCTTCCATAAAGTAGTAACTGACCAAATGCAAAATCAGAAAGTGGGCCTCCTCGATGTGTCCCATGTGCATAGACTCGACAAGAATTGGGTAGCGGGAAATCTGGCCCAATCTCCCCCCCTGTTTTCCTGTCACTCCTACCGTCAGCAGCCCTTCCTCCTCGGCCCATTCAACGGCTCGAATGATATTTGGCGAGTTGCCACTACCACTGAAAGCAAGTAAGAGATCGCCAGGTCGAGCGAAGTTTCTCAGTTGATCCACAAAGATTTCAGCAAAGGAAGCGTCGTTGGCAAGCGCCGTTATCCAGGGAATGTTGTCGGTAAGCGAGAGCACCCGAAATCTCAGATCCCGTCCGACAGAGGCACCTTTTCCCAGATCGTTCGCCAGATGTGAGGCCGAAGCGGCGCTGCCCCCGTTGCCACAGACGAAGATCTGTCGACCTTCTCGACGAACCTGCGTCAATAGTTCGATCAACGTCGCGATCTGTTTTTCCGGAATCGCATCCATGGTGGCCAAAGCCTGTGCTTTATAGGACCTGATATACGCCATATACGCCGCTGCATTTTCCATGCTTGCGATCCTTTCTTTGCCCGCTACACAGTCTACTTCGAGTTTTTCTTCGGTGATAGAGAATTAACCGTTTCATGTCCAACTTTGCTCTTTCATTGCAGGCTAGGTCCTTCATTGATTCCAGTTCGTCGATTCTGGGGCTCCTGAGAAGAATTTCCTGGTCTACCTCCAGAGTTGGCCGCCACGATGAAGAACTTTTTCGTTGCCTCCGGACTTCGTGCCGTGCATGATATCTGGCGCAACGTCCCTTTAGATGGACCTGTAGCCAGCTGCAGCAACGCTGGCGCGTGTGCGCTATCGGGCCCAAACTTCGAGGCTACCAGGCCACCTAATTCTAGAGAGGAAAGCGGATCATGCAGGAAGCAGTCGCCGAGATGGAAAAGGGTTTCAGTGAGAAAATCGTCTTTAGCTTTAGCACATTTCGCGGGAAAAACTACGCGGATATTCGTGTTTACTATGAAGATGATGAAGGAGAGTGGAAACCCACCAAGAAGGGTGTCGCAATCGCAGTCGATCGATTCTCAGAGTTCAAGGAACGCCTCGTCGAACTTGAATCCTATCTTGAGAGCAACGGTCATCTCTCCGCCTCGACCTAAGCCGCGGCAAGAGACTTCTAGCTTACATAGCTAGCCTGCAGGGAAGAGCTGCGGCTGGACGCAGCCCTTAAGCAGAAAATAGGCACCCTCGTAAGGTCGTATAATAAATATTATGTCAACTATTTGTTCTCCTTTTCCTTTTCCCCAGAGACAACTCGTTTATAGCCCAGCTCCTCCACTCTGAGATTGTCGGAAAGGCACCTGCGGACATCGAGCCGGTCCCAAAGAGGTGAATCCTGAAGGGATTTTGTCCTCCAACCCAGGGTTTCCGAACTCTGGGTAAGGAGAAGAAAATCAGAAATCAACCCTGAAAGGGTTGTGGAAACAAGCGTTCCGCAACCCCTACAGGGTTGAAATAAAAGGGGATGTCCGTTACCCAGGGTTTGGAAACCCTGGGCTAAAATCCATAATTCCGTTGGGATTGACCTCTCTGGCTGTCTCTTGACAACGCCACTTCCCGTCTTTTGAAGAACTGGTAGCAGGCACCCTGTTCCGGATATAAGCAGAGATTGAAGTCGAAGTAGGTTCGAGCTCAATATTCTTCTAACCGATAGATTGTAATCATGGTTACTACGATGTCTAAATAGCTCAACCGGACAGTAGCGTTCCAGTGTACTAAGCTACTGCCGCGCGGTTGCTTCGGCATACTTACAGAGGCGTGACCATGAGGGAGCGGAAGCCGCTCCCTCATGTTGATGGAAGCAATCGGTTCTGTGATCCACCGGTTTTGAGTGTGGGCACCTGAGTTTTCAGGTTTGCACAGGCGGGGATCCCGCTCCCTGACAGTCCCATCTTCTGTAGGCGCGCCGGAGCAACCACGAGGCGGGATCTTAACCCTTCCAAACCTCCAGGGGCTTTTGCGAGGCTCGCTTGAGAGCCGCTCTTTTACGCTTCGCGCTGCGACCCGCCTTACCCGAGAAATAGTTGGCCTCCGAAAACAGATTTCTACGCAATCTCCTATAGCAGCTATAACCATAATTAGGATCCTTTAATTGGGATCCTTAAGTTATGTGAGGTTTTGATCCCAATCTTCCAACCTCAGAAGGACTAGAATCTCTGAACAGAATAGGGGCGTAAATAGCTTATAAAAAAGGAAATTTATTCAAATTCACTAAGAACAGACGCAGCTTGTGACAAGAAGCTGGCACCTTCAGGCTTCTTAGAGTCCAAAAAACAAATTATTGGAAGATATTTAGAGAAGGATATCTCGGAAGAATCACAATACGTGGACGAGAACGATAGGATCAGAAATCCCAGGCCAGAAATTGACGCTCGTCAAGTTACATCTTGTACTTACCCAGATCCTCGGGATTCAGGTTCTCCAGCCATTTGCGGACCTCGTCAGGATCCAGCTTTTCTTTGTCCAGCGTAATATTGCGACTGTTACTGATCACATCATCGGTGACAAAAATAGGTGCATCCGCTCGCAGGGCCAAGGCGATGGCATCGCTGGGGCGGCTGTCTATCGTCATCTCCTCGCCTTCTAGGGTCAAATGGATGAGAGCGTAGAAGGTATTGTCTTTGAGCGCCGACACCACCACTTTCTCGACGTCGGCGTTCATGTGTAGGAGAATATTCTTGATCAGGTCATGCGTCATTGGCCGGGGGGTGTCGATTCTTTCGACTTGAAGAGCAATCGCATTGGCTTCGAAAACACCGACCCAGATGGGGAGAAGTGTATTCTTTTCCACATCCTGGAGGATGACGATGGGAGAGTTAGTAATCGGGTCCATCATCAGACCGCGAATCTTGAATTCTCGCTCTATCATAGGCTCCTCGTTGGAACATCTGCTTCGGCCTGGTTTCCGCGGCGACGTTCTACGCTATACCCCACCAAGCTGTTGGGGCCAGCGTCCGTGACTCGAACTTGAACGAAGGACCCGGCCGAATCCTCGCCGCTGAAGTTCACGATCTTGTTGCTGGTGGTGCGGCCGAATCGCCGCTGCCCGTCCCTGGCGACTCCTTCGCACAGGACCTCGAAAGTCTTGCCCAGATAGCGTTCCCCGTGTAGCCGTAGTTGGATTTCCCTCTGCAACTGCTGGAGTTCCATCAGTCTCCGGCTCTTCTCGGCCTCGCGGACGTGATCTTCCCAGGACTCTGCCTCAGTAGAGGGGCGCTTCGAGTATTTGAAGGAGAACATCGACTCGAACTCGACCTCTCTGAGCAGGCTCAAGGTCTGCTCAAAGTCTTCCTCGGTTTCTCCGGGGAAGCCCACGATAACGTCGGTTGAGAAGGCAATGGGGCGATCGCAGCTTCGGAATTTCTCTACAATTTCGAGGTATCTTTCCCGTGTATATTGCCGGCGCATCCGGCGAAGTACAGGGTTAGAACCGCTTTGGACGGGCAGGTGCACCTGATTGCAAATGGTAGGAAACTGATTGATGACGGCCACTGTTTCGTCGTCGAATTCGCGTGGGTGAGGTGACGTGAAGCGGATCCTGCGAAGTCCCGGAAGACTCCCCACCCGTGCCAGAAGATGTGCGAACTTGATGCTCCGGTTCTCGGGATCACGATAGCTGTTGACGGTCTGTCCCAGCAGCAGCAGCTCGACATAACCAGCCTCAACTGCTAGACGCGCCTCCTGCAAAATGGCAGCGGAGGTTCGGTTGCGCTCCTTTCCTCGGGTAAAGGGAACGATGCAGAAACTGCAATGCTTGTTGCATCCTTCCATGATCGTGATCTGAGCGCGAAAACGGTTGCGGCGAAGCACCGGAGTAATCTCGACCGGGGCAGGCTCCTTCAAAAAGTGCGTGAAGGAGCGAGACTCGACCTGTTCCGGTGGTTGGGTGTCTAGTTGGTCCAATATATCTGGCAGGGTGTGATAGAGGTGGGTGCCAACAACCAGGTCCACGAAAGGAGCTCTTTTCAGTATGGCTTGCCCCTCCTGTTGAGCTACACAGCCCACTACGCCAATCCTGAAGTTAGCCTCCTTCTGCTTCCTGGTTTTCATCTGCCCCAGACGGCTATACACCTTCTGGGCAGCCTTTTCCCGAACGCTGCAGGTGTTGAGCAAGAACAGATCCGCTTCCTCCGGCGTAGATACGGGAATCATGCCACGATGCACCAATAGACCGGAGATTTTCTCCGAGTCGTGTTCGTTCATCTGACAGCCAAACGTCTCTATAAAAAATCTTTGAGTCATCGCCGCACGGCTATTCTATCCGAATTCAAAAAGACGGACAACCAGTCAAGAGTCCGGTTTCAGGACTGAGAAGCGGGTGTCAGCGAGGCCTCAATTGAGTTTTCCGCGAGCGTCGTGTGAGCCCTGGCCAAGAGTTCACGGGCCTGCTTACGGGTGGTTTCGGTGATGGCATCACCCGCCATCATACGGGCCAACTCATTGACCCGGTCCGAGGGCTGCAAAGATTTGATCTCGACCACTGTTCGTCGATCCTTCGCTTTCTTTGAGACATGGAAGTGCCGGGTAGCGTAGGAGGCCAGCTGGGGCCAGTGGGTCACGCAGAACACCTGGTCCTGCCTGGCGATCCAAGCCAACTTTGCTCCCACCGTCGTTGCTACGCGGCCCCCAATTCCGGCGTCTACCTCGTCGAAGACCAGTGTCTTAGAATATCTCGCAACCGAGACGATCGACTTAAGGGCAAGAGTAATCCGTGAGAGCTCCCCACCTGAAGCAACTCTGGCTAAGGGTTTGGGAGATTCTCCGGGATTGGGGCTGATGAGAAACTGGGCCAGATCGATTCCCTGCTCTGTCTGATGTTCTTCACCGCTTTCGAGCCCAACCTGAAAGACCGTTTTTTCCATGGCAAGATCTGCCAGTTCGCATTCGACCCTGTGACTTAGACTCTCTGCGTCGCGGTGGCGTTTTTGGGACAGATCGCGGGCCAACTGCAGGAATTTCGTCTCGAGTGATCGCTCCTGTTGTGCGAGTGCTTCCGCCTGATGGTCCGAGTCGAAAATACGTCCCTCTTCCACTCGAATTTTCTCGAGGTAGGAAAGAATCCCTTCTACCGTCGCTCCGTACTTGCGCCGAGCCTTTTGGATCTCTCCCAATCGCTCCTCGACGGTATCAAGGCGTGCGGGATCCCATTGCACCGCATCAGCATAGTCGCGTATTGCATAGGCGATCTCCTCTAGCTGGTAACGCAGGTCCAACAGTTTAGAAGCCTTGCCCTGATAGTCCGGATCCAGGACGGCAAGCTCTTCCAGACTCTTCTGTGTCTGATCCACCAGACTCAGGCCACTGCTTTCATTCTCGTACAGAAGCTGGTAGCCGAGCGCAGCCAGTTGTTGACGCCTTTCGGCGCTGGCCAATAGATCTCGCTCCTGCTCCAGTTCCTGCTGGACTCCAGGGGTGAGCCGCAATCCCTCGATCTCTGTGATTTGAAACTGAAGGGTGTCCAGTTTCTGAAGTCGCTCACTCTCACTTTTCTGGAGCCTCCTCAGGAGCTGTTTGACCGATTGCAGTTCCTGAAAGGCCTGACTTACCTGTTGGCACAGCTTACTGTTCTGGCCGAACGCGTCCAGATACTGAAGATGGGTTGCGGGGTTGAGAAGGGTCTGTTGGTCATGCTGTCCGTGGATATCGGCCAGCAATCGGCCGATCTCCCAAAGGAACCCCAAGGTGCAAAGGTGTCCGTTGATGTAGACCTTGTTGCTTCCCGAGCGTGCAATCTCACGCCGGATGATCACTTCCCCGTCCGAAACGTCGATTCCTGCCTCGAGGAGACGATCCCAGGCCGGATTCTCACGCGGCAAGCTGAAAACACCTTCGACAGAGGCTCGATCGAATCCCTCCCGAACCATCTCCTGTGAGGCCCTCTCTCCCACCAGCAGTGCCACGGAATCCACCAGGATGGACTTCCCCGAACCGGTTTCCCCTGTGATCAGGTTCAGACCGTTCTCGAATTCGATTTCCAGATGGTTGATCAGAGCGAAGCTGTCGATGGAAAGGACTCTCAACATAGACTTTTGGATTCGGCAAACATCATAACTTTGGGAGCGTTCTTGACCAAGTATGCCAGGGGTCCATTATAGGCTAGAAGAAATGCTTATAGGGAGGCTCTGGCGATTAGGGAGGCTCTGTTGATGACAGCACTCCTGTTGCTCGTTTACAATCAGCGTCGAAGGGAGATAGATTGGCAACCTCTTTACTGATGCAGTCCGGATTTAGTGGTTTTTGGTCACTCATCGCCCAGAGTGGACCTATTGCCCAGTTGGTGTTGTTGGTGCTTCTTTTCTTCTCGATTTTTTCCTGGACCATTGTCTTTTCTAAAGTGCGTTCCTACCGAAAGGTGGGAAGACAGTCTCTCGAGTTCTATGACCTGTTCCGGCGCAGCGCCAGCCTATCGGAGATTCACCGAAGTTGCGAGCAATATCCCCTCTCCCCTCTGGCCGGAATCTTCAAGCGTGGATATCGGGAGTTGGAGCACTGGATTCAGGCCAGGGAAGAAAGTGAGCACTCGCCACCATCGGGTCAGACGTTCAAGGGCCTGCCCGGTTTGGAGAGAGCTCTTTACAGAGCGGCGACTGCTGAGATGATGACACTAGAGGACTCCTTGAACTGGCTCGCGACGACCGGCTCGGTGACACCTTTTATTGGTCTCTTTGGTACCGTGATTGGAATCGTCAACGCATTTCAGGGATTGGGACAAGGAGGGACTACGACCATTCAAGCGGTTGCGCCCGGAATCAGTGAGGCCCTGGTGGCCACAGCAGCGGGGTTATTCGCCGCAATCCCAGCCGTCATTGCCTACAATCATTTCGTCCACCAATTGAAGGTCTTCGGCGCTGAGATGGACGATTTCACCGTGGAGATGCTCAACCTGATCGAGAGGAGCTTCTCCTAGGAGGGTCTGATGGGCTTTGGCAATTTGGGTCAGACACGACCCTCGATGTCCGAGATCAACGTGACTCCCTTGGTGGACGTGGTGTTGGTCCTGCTGATCATTTTCATGGTTACGGCGCCGATCCTTCAAACGGGGATAGAGGTCAACCTGCCCCAAACGCGCACCGTGGCGAGCGTGGATCCGGAGCAGCGAGCGGTGATCACGATTGGACGCGACGAAAATCTCTTCTATCGTTCCTCTCCGCTAAACTTCCACGAGTTGGGTGATGTCTTGCGCCGTGAAATCGGTGACTCGGGACTTCCCATTTTTCTCCAAGCAGATGAAGATGTTCGCTGGAAGACCATGGTAACGGTCGTGGATGAGATTCGGATCGCCGGGTACGAGCGAATCAATCTGGTCACGAAGCCCTACACTCAGAAGCGGCGCTAGCGAATGACACGTAAGACCATTCTGGCCCCACATGTGCAAAAAGAGAGCTTAAGATCACCCTTTCTGGTTGCTGTTGTTGCCCACGCTCTGCTGGCCGTGGTGTGTCTGATCACTGTGAATCTCTTTCCCCAGGTGGAGGTCATTACGATTGGCACCGGACCGGGGGGAGGCCAGGGTGGCGACTTAGTTTCCGTGGTCTTGGCCGACGACCCCAGTGGGGGCGAAGGAATGTACAAGCCAGCCCTGACGCCCCGGCCGGCAGCCGCACCGCCTCCTTCTGAGAAGAAGTCTGAGGTGGCACCAGAACCGCCCAGCAAGGAGGTCTTTCAAGAGAAATCCTCACGTAAGAAGAAGGAAAAAAAGAAAACAAAGCCCGCGCAGCACGCAGATTCCCGCAAGAATAAGGAGAAGTCTCTCAGCTCATCCCAGGTCCCCCGCAAGCCAGATCCCGGCAGTGGTGGTCCTGGCGGAGCAAGTAGCGGTATGGGCGGCGGCTTTGGCGGAGGACAGGGAGTCCGCGTTGGAGCCGGAAGCGGGGAAGGACAGGTTGACTCCTGGTACGCCCGCCAGGTCGAGCAGCGGATTGGGAACAATTGGCTGAGTACGTCGCTGGGGCAAATGGCGCGGAGGGTGGAGACTATCCTCAGCTTTGAAATTCGTTCCGACGGTAGAATCGAACGAGTCCAGCTGGAAAAAGGAAGTGGGATTTCTTCGGTAGATCTTGCGGCAAAACGAGCCATCCGGGCTAGCAGTCCCCTACCCCCTCTGCCGAGTAGCTTCGGGGGCCGACGAGCCAGGTTCGTGACTCACTTTAGGTATCCTCCTCGCTAGGTTTTTCATTTTAGAATCTCATGTAATTTCTGAAATGGGACCAAGGAAAGGAAGCGCATGAAGTTTCCGATAGTGTCCTTGACAGCTCTGATCTTGAGTTTTGGTCTGCTGACCGCTCAAAGCCCCGATGTAGTAATTTATCCAAAGCCAAGAGAAGCCACGCGTCTCGCTGCAACCAACTTCGTGGCCCGCAGCGTGTCCACGCCCCACACGGAAACCGCCGCCAAGGTCTTCAACGACGTCCTTTGGGCAGATCTGAAATTCTCGGCATTCTTCGAGATGCCTTCCAAGAGCTTCTACCCGTTGAAACTCCTGCGCAGCCCCCTGGACGTGGATTTCGATCCCTGGCAGGCAGCGCCGGTAGATGTCGACTTCCTGGTATTCGGTAACCTCGAGGCCGAGACGGCCGGGGTAGTGGTTGAGGCCTACCTCTACGACGTGAAGACGAAGGGTCAGGTCCTGGGCAAGCGGTATTCAGTCGGGGACAGCACGCTGGTGCGGAAGATCGCCCACCAGTTTGCCGACCAGATCGTGTACCAACTATCGGCAGGAAGCAGTCGTGGGATAGCCAGCACCCAGATTGCCTTCAGCTCTTTGAAGGGCGACAGCAAAGAAGTCTACATAGCCGACTATGACGGCTCCAACTCACGCACGGTGACAGCTAACGGTGGTATCAACAAGTTCCCAGGCTGGTCGCCCGACAATGCCGAGTTGGCATTCATCACGATTCTTTCCGGGAAGAGCCGCTGGGAGCTGTGGATTCAAAACCTGCAGGGAGGTCGCCGGGTTCTCCCGATGCCGACTTCCTACGTCTCTTCGCCCAGCTTTTCCAGCGACGGTAAGCAAATCGTTTTTTCTGGGCGGGACAAAGGCTCTTCCAATCCCGACATCTTTGCTGCAGACACGGCTGGCGAAAACCGAACCAATCTGAGCAGCCATCGGGCTATTGACACCTCCCCCACCTGGAGTCCAACCTCGCGCCAGGTCGCCTTCATCTCCGACCGTTCTGGCACCCCTCAGGTCTGGGTCGTCGACTCCGACGGATCCAACCTCCAACGGCTGGTGACCGAGGGTGGCCATTGCGACAGCCCCGACTGGTCTCCTGACGGACGTCTCATCGCCTACTCGTGGCAAGCCCCCAAGCGTTGGGACCACGATGTCTACGTAGTGGAGGTGGCCAGCAAGAAGATCTTTCAGCTCACCTCGGGTCGAGGTAGCAAGGAGAATCCCCACTGGTCCCCTGACGGGCGCCACATTACTTTTCAAGGCACCCGAACCGGGACTAAGCAGATCTTCATCATGAACGCGGACGGCGAGAATCTGAAGCAGATTACCGCTTATGGTATAAACGAGGGTCCCGCCTGGTCGGGCTACTTTGACCAACCTTGATCAGGCCAAGACATTAACGGGAGGAATTTCAATGAAATGCGGTTTAGCAATTGGCCTGAACTTGGTTCTGTGCCTTAGCCTCGTTTTGATCTCATCGAGTTGCAAGAAGAAGACCCTGTCCATGGCGCGACCTCCAGCTCCCCCTATTCCATCTGTGGGTGACCGCCCCGGGACCACGAAGTCGGCTCCTACGATCAAGGTCAGCGCTTCACCCAGCACGATCGAGAGAGGCAATCAAACCACTCTAAGCTGGACTTCGACTGGTGCCAACTCGATCCTGATCGACGGTGGCATAGGGAACGTGGCCGAGACCGGCTCGCTAGTGCTCTCTCCAGGGGAGTCCATTACCTACACCGCAATCGCCAAAGGGAGCGCCAGCGACACTCGTTCCAGCACTCGCGTCACTGTTGTCGCCCGACGCGACGGCAGTGTCGTCTCTAGCGATCTGGAAGGTTTGCAGCGGGCCATTGCAGAGGGCAAGGTGAGACCGGTCTTCTTCCAGTATGATCTCGCTAACTTGAGCCCTGAAGGCAAGCGCATCCTAACCGAGAACGCCCGCTGGATTAGCCAGTATCCAACGGCGGTCGCGATCATTGAGGGACATTGTGACGAGCGGGGCACAGAGGAATACAATCTGGCGCTGGGCGACCGTCGGGCTCTGGCCGCGCGCGACTATCTTCTTGAGGTGGGTGTCGCCGCTGGGCAGTTGGAGGCTCTGTCGTTCGGCGAGGAGCGTCCCTTTTCTGCGTGCCACGAGGAGTCCTGCTGGAAGCAGAATCGAAGGGCCCATTTCGTGGTCAAGCGCTAGGAGCCCTACGCGGTAGAAAGTGATCTACTGAGAAAACGGTAGAATCAGCCCACATTTCCCCGATTTTTAGATGAATAGAGCAACTATGCGCCTCGCAATCGAGAAAATCTGGCCTCGATTTTCCACTTTCTCGCTACGATCATTTCTATCGCGCAGACTCCTAGGGAAGACTTTAGATTCCAGGTTGCAAGTTACAGGTTAAAGGTTTCCGTTGCGCGCACAAACCGAGCCAAGAAGGGCCCGAACTGCCCGAAACATGAAGCGAGGTTCCTGGACTAAGCTGAAACTTCATTTGGTTCCAGGTTCAGAATTCCCAACAGTGTCACGGCCTTCCAGGCCGTGATTGTCGAGCCCTTGGCTCGACGGATCGGTCATCACGGCAGGGATGCCCGTGCCACTGTAGTACACTGAAGTTTCTTTCTCGAATGGGGCCAGGGCTTCCTGGAGGGACGACTGACCTGCAACTTGATAACTGCAACGTTCTGTCGTCAAAACTCACCGTCTCGGGAGAACCTCTGGTTGATCAGCTCGCGTGCTTACCAGTACAATGCCACCAAAACAAGGGGGCCAAGAATGAGAAGTTTCCTAGTAATACTCTTGATCCTGAGTCTAGGCTCACCCTTGGCAATACTGGCCGGGACCAAGGAAGAGATCATCCGCTTACAGAGCGACGTGCTGCAGTTGCATGACCAGATCCGGATGCTTCAGAAGAGCATCGACGACAATGGAGCCGTCTTCCGGTCTCTCTTAGAACAGCTCAATGATCAAGTGGCCAAGGCTACGCTGAGTATGGACGGTTTGAATCGCTCGCTGCAGGCTCAAAAGGCCGGTGTGAGCAGTTCTATCGACGGTGTGCGCGAAGAAATTCAAAACCTGAGTGTCAAGCTGGACGATACGAATAACCGGATCTCAGCGCTCCAACAAAAGACGGAAGAAAATCAGCTCAAGATCAAATCCCTGCGCACATTACCCGCTACCACCGGAGGTGAAATCGAACCGGATCAGGCGTATAGTGCCGCCTACAATGATTTTTTAATGGGAAATTATGACCTGGCCATCTCAGGCTTTCAGGACTTCCTGAACACATATCCCGACAGCGAATACGCCGACAATGCGATCTACTACCTGGGGACCTGCTACTCAGAGCAAGGCCGTCAGGAACAGGCAATCCAGACCTACGACCAGGTCATCAACCTTTACCCCAAGGGCGACAAGAGCCCAGTTGCCTACTTCAAGAAGGCCCTTGCCTATCGGCAGCTGGAAAGAAACACCGAAGCCATCGTGACCTTCAAACGGTTGATTACAACTTATCCCGAATCTCAGGAGGCGGTTAGAGCGATGCAGGAACTTCAGCAGCTAGGCGTCGAATTCGATCCCAAGCCGTCTCGGCGTCGATAGCGTTGTCCGGTTCCGGTGCTGAAATCAGCAGCAATCGCCTCAATTAAAAATGCCTCCTGACCTTTCCGCAATTAGCAAGAATCGGATAGTCGTAGTCTGTGTCTGCCTCTGCGCCGGAGCTTTTTTAAGCCAGACGGCTAGGGCTCAGATGGTTCCAGGACTGCGCCTCGGCTTCAAGAGTCGCACCCTTGAGTTTCGGATACAGGCCAAGGACCTGCAATCGGCCTACCGGATCACGCCCACCGGAGGTATCCAGATGCTCCCAGATCCGAAAACGGCGGTGGTTGCCGACGAGGTCGTGAAGATCCATGTCGAAGAAGGTCCTGACGGGAATGGACGACTGAGGCTCAATCGGGGGGACTCTAGCTACGAGCTGCTTCTGCGGCCCGACAATGGATTGGCAGCAGCATCCTTTGTTACGGGTCTTCCTTTTGGCTACAACTTCCTCCCCAAAGAGGGCCAAGCCAACGCTGGTGAGAGTTGGATCCAGGAGTTTCCGGCACCCGAGGCCAGCGCGGGGCTACGGGTCAACACCACGTATCGCTATACCTTGATTGGGGGGAAGAAAGCTCCCGGATGTGAATTGTGTGCCATGATTCAGCTCGAGGGTACGCGCCGATTCCTTCCGGGTCCGAGCCTAGATCAAGCCTTGGCGGAGGTTCCGGAAGTACAGTCGTCTGACTTCTACTTGAAGGACCGAACCTTCGCGGTTGGCATGGTTTTTTTCGATCAGAAGAAGCGCTTCATTCACCGCTTTGAGCTGAACGCAAATCCCTCGCTCTTGACGTTGCTCCCTATCCCGGGATTGATGCGACAGGTCATCCTGGAGTACCCGGAAGTCGCATTGGAAGAATGAGAAGTACAGTATCGCTTCGATGCCTGAAGTCCCTCCTACTTCTCATATCGGGGCTCTGTCTCTGCGCTTGCCCACCAACAACGCTGAAGCAACTAGTCGAGGCTCACTTTAGCGACTTCACCGGGCTGACGGTAACGCTGGATCGGGAGTACCTCGTTGGCCTTCAGACGGCTCCCCACTTTTCGAACTTCCACTGCTGCTGGGTGGGAGACCGTTCTGGCTGGCAGAAAACCGCGGGAGGCTGGACTTCAGATCAGCGGACGGAGCTGGCCGCCGGCTCTGTGGCACTGCTACAGAGCTTTTCCTCAGAGGTTCCATCGGACGATGTCAGCTATGTCGAGATCGAGGTAGAGAACTTCTTCGAGGATAGGCTTCTCAACATCCGACACTTTGAGCGAGAGCACTGCTCCAACCACAGCGCCCTGCCCTGCACTCCCAAAATTTCCACTCACGCCCTCAAGGTAGGCAGGCTCTCCGTCTCCACGCTGACGAAACTGATGCAACCGGACGCCTCGACTCAAAGCCACAATATCGAAGCAGTGGATTTGAAGGGTAAGGCCTACGGGAGGGACTCTCTGAGCGCGACCAATATCATCGTCGGGTATAGGATGGCAAGAACCTTCTGTGGCCAACAGATTGCCTGGGGAGACAATCGAAATCCGAGTTCGAAGCTGATACAGATCGAGGTTGAAGGTATCAAAAGAATCGAGACGTATCAGGACCACTTCTTTCGTTACCAGAAGGGGATGGAGGGGAGAAACCAGGCCCGCTCATTCGAGTTCAGTATTCCCAACGAGCCCCCTCTGATTCTTCCTCCTCTGCAGGCCCAGGCAATAGCGGTCTTCGGTCCCCCTGCGGACCAGGTCACTTCAGGCCAGCCAATTCGCGTGACCGCGGTAAACCAGAACTTTCAGCCGAGCCCTGCCCGAGAGGGCCTCGTGATCACTGAGATCGACGAAAAGGGAGCAGCCCAGACACGCCAGGTCCAGACCGACCTCAGGGCCGCCGCTTGGATCATGGTCGGTGCCCAGACTAAGATCCTGAAAATCAATCTCGAGGGAAAGGAGGTCTTTTCCCGTGAAACCCGTCAAGCTCCCGGTCTCTCTCAGAGACAACCGGTGATAGATTTGGTCACACCCTTCCAGAGCGAGGGTCCCGAAGATATGGTTGAGAGTGGCACTCTTGCCCGGATCTGTGGGAGTCATCTGGGCCCAGCAACCCAACTCCTGATTGACGGTAAACCACAGGTTCCCCTGGTGGCCGGCACGGATTACCTTGTAGGTTTCCTCGAAGGAGTCGGCCCTACCAATATTGCTGTAAGGAACGGACAGGGTTTGACCAGCCCAGAGAAAGAGATCACCCTGGTTCAAATTTCCACAGAACAAGTCCCTCCTTCGTTCTTTAAAAGCGGACAAAAGGCTGACATCATTCTTCGGATCGAGGGAACACCGGAGTCGATTCCAATCGAATTTGGAATCGACTCCAAAACGATGCGCTTTGTCGATGGCAACCAATTCATGACCACCAGCAGCAGCGGTGGCGACCCAAACACGGTTAATGTCACCATCCAGGCTCAGAGAGCCGGCCCCTATCGGATCAATTTCCGACTGGCCGATCCGAAAAAGGGAGCTGTGATACCGCCTTGATTCTCGTCGTGAATTCGATAGGCTCAGCGAATGTTCAGGAGACTGTAATACGCGATTTCGACAATTCCGATGTTTGATGTCTTGACATGCAGGTCAATCCCAGAGAATCATCGAGTGCCAGACCTGACACACTTGGACTAAAATTGGGGGGAGAAGAGTGCCATGAATCTTCGTAGCTTTGCCGCAACTCTAGTAATCCTTTTGACTGCGTTGGGTTGCACTCAACCGCAGCAGGCAGGTCCTGCCGTACCGATTGGAATGACGATCCAGATTGTCGCCCCTTTGGGCCTGCCCCCGGTACCGATTCCGTCGAATAACCCGCCGACAGCCGAGACGGTGGCCCTGGGTCGAAAGCTCTACTACGACCCTAGCCTCTCTGTCGACGGCACCATCGCCTGCGCCAGCTGTCATCACCCAGACACCGGTTTCGCAGACGGGAAGCCGGTTTCCGAAGGCGTTGGTGGACAGAAGGGAGGCCGTAGCGCGCCTTCGGTCTTCAATGCGGCCTACTACACGACTCAATTCTGGGATGGACGGGCGGCTCACCTGGAGGAGCAGGCTCGGGGTCCGGTAGGCAATCCGATCGAAATGGGAAATACGCTCGAGGGTGCCGTCGAGAGTCTATCTGCCGACGCAAGTTATCGTGAGGATTTCGAGAAGGCCTTTGGACCCGGCCCGATTACCTATGAGATGGTGGAGAAATCCATCGCCAGTTTCGAGCGGACCGTCATCAGCGGAAACTCGCCTTTTGATCGCTACTTTTATGGCGGCGACGAGGGAGCCTTGAGTGAGGCAGCCCGACGGGGCCTCGACGTGTTTCGGGATCCTGGAAAAGGAAACTGTACCGCTTGTCATGTCCTGGGGTTGTTCACCGACAATCAGTTTCACAACCTTGGTGTCGGCCTGGATGAAACGGGGGAGTTGACCGACCTGGGCCGCTATGACGTCACCAAAAAAGACTCCGATCGCGGTGCCTTCAAGACGGTTTCTCTGCGCAACATAGCCCTGACAGCACCCTATATGCACGACGGCAGCCTACTGGACCTGAAAGAGGTGGTCGATTTCTACGTCGGCGGAGGCAACTCCACCCCCAATCGCTCCCCGCTGATCAAGTCCCTCGATTTTCTGACAGGCGAAGAGCGCGCAGATCTAGCCGTCTTTATGGAGTCTCTCACCGGAGAAATTCCAGCTGATGTGGGACCACCCGAATAGTGGAACGTATTGACGAAACTGACACCGAGAGGGCCTGCGCACTGTGATTTTTCACACAGTAGAACCCTGACCATAGGTCTTCGTTTATAGATAGCAAGAGCACATTCCACGCTCTTGCCTCCCAAGCTGATGAGCCCAGCCCATTTCGGGCGGGCTCATCAGACTAATTGTCCCCTCCGGACTGACCTACCACCTTGATCTTCTGCTCTGGAAAGCAAACACTTGCAAGCGAGATTTCTCCAAGAAACCTAGCCCTCACCGTATGCGAGTCTCTGGCGCGCCTCGGGATCCAGGCAACCTAATCCGGATCTAAGGGTCTGCGCAAGAATAACTTGGTAGAATTTGCGCTCATATTTGCACAAGATTTAGCCGCGAACGATTGAGAGAAACCGCAGGATTAGCCTGGTCTAAATTGAGGATTTCTCGATTGAGGAGCGGCCGAAGATGACGTGAATATGAGATGCCAAAATGCCAAGTTATTTTTGCGCAGACCCCAAGGGGAGGTCGAAGTTCAGGTGAGTCCCACCTCCAGGAAGCCCTGGCCCCATTCGAGAAAGAAACTTGGATTGCCTCCGCCATGATCATCGCTAGCAGCGCTGACAGAGCCATGACCGTGAGGGAGTAGGATCCTGTGCTTCAACGAAGCGCCTGGGGGTATGTGGTCCCTGTCGGGCCCCGCTCCTTGACAGTCACGGCTCTGTCAACTAGCGAAGGTTGCTGCTCTTCCTCGTAGTTGAAGTTTCAGCTTTGCTCCAGCCGCTTACGCCCCTAATCGATTAATCGCAATCAATAGTTAGAAGGGGATGTCGTCGTCACTGATCTCTACCTCTCCCTGGCTGCCAGATCCTTCGGCTTGGGCTCCTGCTTTCACCGCTGGCTCCGATTCGCGGAATCCCTGCTCTTCCGTTCGGGAGCCCAGCATGCGCATCTCCGAGGCCACTACTTCAGTGGTTCGCCGCTTATTGCCATCCCGATCGTCCCACTCCCGAGTCTGGAGTCGCCCTTCGATAAACACCAGCTTGCCTTTGTTCAAGTACTGATTACAGATTTCGGCCAGTCTGCCCCAGACCACAATCTGATGCCACTCGGTACGAGTCTGCCGTTCACCACTCTGATCCTTCCAGCGCTCGTCTGTAGCCAGGGAGAAATTGGTGACCGCAGTTCCCGAAGACGTAAATCGTTGCTCCGGATCTCTGCCTAATCTTCCTACCAGGAAGACTCGATTGACCATCGTCTTAGACCTCCCATTTGAGAAATTGTTGAGTGTTCCACCTTAAGACGCTGGGTGGTCCTCACCCCTTGTTGCCCGGAATGGATCACCCAATCACTATAACGTGCACCCCCGAAAAAAAAGGAAAGAAACTGTAATAGTTTGTGCCCGAAACGGGCAGGCGCAACCGAAAATCAAAGGAAAAGAAAGCGAACGGAGTCGAAAGAAACGCCACCTGGAAGCTGACTTTAAATCTAAAACCGCATTGTTTCAGCTAGTTTGTGACCTACCATCTCAATCTCTTTCTTGATTTTGGTAGCTTCTCTATACCAGATGGCGGAAATGCTACCTCCAGGACGTTTCGACTCCAGGATACGGACAATGTCCTCCTTCGAGTCGACTGCTTCTCCGTCCAATTCCACTAGCACGTCACCACCGATGATGACGGAGAAAGTTCTCAATAGGACCCGCCGGTTACCTCCCCGAATGCCGGCTCGGGCGGCCGTGCTTCCCCGCTCCACCTGCTCGACCAGGAATCCCCTCTCTACCGACAACTTCAGAACCTGGGCGAGCCTTGGGCTCAGGGCTCGCCCGTGTACTCCGAACCAGGGACGCAAGACTCGACCATGTTCCACCAAATCCGGGACAACTCGGTTAAGAATATTCACGGGGACTGCGAATCCGATGCCGGCGCTCTCACCAGTACGAGAGTAAATCGCAGTATTGATGCCGATGAGTTCACCGCTGGTATTTAGAAGGGCCCCTCCGCTATTGCCAGGGTTGATGGCGGCGTCACTCTGAATCACGTTTTCGACGACCCCATAGTCCGTCTTCAGGCTTCTGGCAAGAGACGAAATAATCCCCGTGGTCAGGGTCCTCTCCAGCCCGAAGGGATTACCGATAGCGAGCACTTTTTGACCCACCTTCAGGTCATCACTACTTCCCAACTCGATCGGATAGAGCTTTTCTGCAGGACTATCGATCTGAAGAACGGCCAGGTCATTGAAAGGATCCTGACCCAGAATCTTGGCCTCATAGGTACTGTTGTCAAAAAGCGTGACTTGGAGTCGGTCGGCATTCTTGATCACGTGAAAATTAGTCACGATTCGGCCCTCGTTGTCGATAACGACTCCGCTTCCTACGCCCTGCTGAGGGATGACGTTGAACCAGAAGTTTAATTCCAGAGTGGTGCTGGTGACGTTGACAACGCCCTGGCTCAGCCTCTCATAGATCTCGATGTTGATCTGTTCGTCGGCTGTGAGAGCAGTTTTGGGACCAGCAGTGACTGGAGGCGTGAACTCGGCGCGACTCGTAGAAACGGCTGGCCAACGCAGGAGAACAGCGGTCAGCCCAGCTGAAATCAGGCTACTGGCCAGCACGATCTTCCAGAAATCTCTTCGCCGCATGGGTTTCATTATACAGCTCCGGCCTTCGGAGCGAACACCGGTCAGAGCCGAAAGTGGCCCTTAGGGTCTGTGCAAGAATAACTTGGTAGAATTGGCGCTCAGATTTTCGCTAGATTTGGCCACGAACGATTGAGCGAAACCGCAGGCGTAGCCGGGTCTACGTTGAGGATTTCTCGATTGAGGAGCGGCCGAAGATGGTGTGAAGCTGAGATGCCACAATGCCAAGTTATTTTTGAGCAGACCCTTAGCCCGGCTCTCGGATTGTCTTAAAAAAGAGCAGGCTGGTTCCTACTGCGCTCAGCGCCACCAATGCGGTGACGCCCCCGAATCCGAGCTGGCGGTTGAGGCTTCCCGCCACCAGTACGAAAACGGCTATGCCCAGCTGGGAAGCCGAGTTACGCAGCGCCAGGTAGGCGCCCCGGCGCTGCTCCGTGACCAGCTCAGTCTGAAGCGTGTGAAGTGCAGTTTGCCTGAAACTGACGCAGAGGCTGATGAAGAAGAAGACCAGCATCAAAGCAGCGCCCCACGAGAACTGCTGGATTCCCAGCAGCGCTAAAGCGAACAGAGAATTGAAGACCAGGAAAACGCGCCTCTTGCTCCACCTGTCAGACACCCAACCCGAAACCAGACTGCCCAGGAAGGCAGCAATGCCCGCGGTCAGGAATATCCAGGAGATCTCAAACGGGCTCAGTCCGAAACTCTGATGAAGATAGTTGGAGAGAAAGACGAGAAAGGCCAGGGTGCCTCCGGCCACGACAAACGAAACCACCAAGGCCGAGCGAGTATCGCGCTCTCTTAGAAAATCCAGATAAATCTTGAACTGCACCCCCTCCGACTGCTTCAAATCCGGCTGGCGAGGCAGCCCTAGCGAGACCAGTGCAAGTGCAGCGGCCAACATACCAGAACAGAAGAACACCGTTCTCCAGTGCCATCCCTCGGCGATCCAGGTGCCCAGGGGAAGGCCCAGGATCAAAGCTACAAAATAGGAACTGAGGACGATTCCCATGATCCGCCCTCGTCGCTGGTAAGGGAAGAAATCCCCTACCAGCCCAGCCGTGCAGGTGGAAAGCAGGCCAGAAGCGATGCCGGTTCCCGCTCGCAGCCATAACAGATCGCCATAGGTGGTAGCCCGGTAGGTCGCAAAGGCCAACACGCTAAAACCAATCAGGCCTAGTTTGAGGAAAAGTACACGCCCCCAGCGGTCCGTCAGAGGTCCCAGAAGTAGATTGAACACGCTTGCTGAGATCGCGTAGAGGCTGAAGACCCATGCCACCTCCTCCACCGCTACACCAAAGTCACTACTCAAGGCCGGCAGTAAAGGAATCAACATCTGATTGTCTGCCGAGGCCAGAAACAGAATCAAGAAAAGGGCCGATATCAAGAAGATTAATCTGGATTTTCTCATGTAACTTATGAAGATAGAGGACACTTATGGACGCTTCAGCGCGCCGTCGAACGGTCTGAGATAGTTTGCTTGAATTTGCTCTCCGGAGAGAGTGCTTCCTTCGATTAGCTGTCGGTATGCCAGCAGGCAGAGTTCGCTGAGAATACAGTTGTCCGTGTCGAGGAGCCTCGCACCGGGCTGCAGCGCCATGATCGTGGAGCGGCAGTGGGCAACTCCGTCACCCACGAATTGGTAGGTCCCGGGTTCCAGATGCTTGAGCCAATCCGAAGGAGCAACGACTACTTCTGGTTGCTGGACGGAAAGAGTAGAATGCTCGAACTGGTAGACCGCCGCATAGATCTGCTGCCGCCTGGCATCGATCATAGGTGCAATGCGGCCCCCCAGATTTCGGAATCGAAAGGCCAGGGCTTCCAGTGTCGAAATACCTGCCACCGGCTTTTCCAGCTGCTGACAAAAGGCCTTGACGGTAGCCAGGCCTATGCGCAACCCGGTAAAGGAACCCGGACCGGTCGCCACGGCGAAGCACCCGATTTGCGAGATGTCGAGCTCATGCTGGCGCAGCAGGAAGTCCACGTAGCCCAGAATCCCCTCAGAATAGCGTAGGGGAGTCTTGAGCATTGCAAGTCCGATCACCTCTCCGTTTCGGGCCAGGGCTGCCCCCCCACTGTTGGTAGCTGTGTCAATGGAAAGGATGTACATGGTAGAAGCCGAAGACGCTGCTGCGGAGTGCTACTCTAACACGTCCGTGCCGTCATTATTTGGAACTTTTTATTCACCCTGGACTGGTAAAGTAGACGCCGTGGAACGCCTCAGTCCAATGATGAAACAGTACCATGACATCAAACGCCAGAACCCCGGTGTCTTGCTCTTTTTCCGCCTGGGCGATTTCTACGAAATGTTTTTTGAAGACGCAATCCTGGCAAGCCGTGACCTGGAGATTACGCTGACTTCGCGAAACAATGATGAAAAGGGAAAGCCCATTCCCATGTGTGGAGTGCCGCATCATTCGGTTAAAAATTATTTGGCGCGCTTGATCAAACAGGGACACAAAGTGGCACTGTGTGAGCAGGTAGAGGATCCTCGTCTCGTCAAGGGGATTGTTCGGCGCGAGGTGATGCGCGTCGTGACCCCCGGCACGGTAGTCGAAGAGGAGCTTCTGGAATCCAAGGAGAACAATTTCCTGGCCAGCCTCTACGCCGTCGAGGGTCGAGTGGCAGCTTCTTTTCTGGACGTATCCACCGGAGAGTTCTGGGTCAGTGAATTTTCGGGCCCGCGGGCTTGGAGCCAGCTCGGAGAGGAGTTGTGTCACTTCCGACCACGGGAAATCATCCTGCCAGAGGGAGCTGAAACGGATCTGATGGGTCATCTGTCCCAAGAAACAAGTCAGGCTGCAGTCCGGACGCCTCGGGAGGACTGGATTTTCGACACCGAGTACTCGCGTCGAGTTCTGCTGGAACACTTTGGTGTGGCGACGCTGGAGGGCTTTGGCCTAAATGGCCAAAGCGCAGCAATTTCCTCAGCCGGGGCACTCCTCTCCTATGTGAAGGAGACGCAGAGAGCATCGCTGGGACACATCACCGAAATGCGTCAGGTGAGGAAGGGCGACTATCTGCAACTGGACGAGACCACGGTTCGAAACCTGGAGTTGGTCAGGGCCCAGGACGGAAGCCGACGCTGGACGCTGCTTTCCGCATTGGATCACACGCGGACCTCGATGGGGGGCAGGTTGCTGCGCCATTGGCTGCTGCGGCCACTGTTGGATCTGGAAGAGATCGTCCAGCGTCAGGACGCCGTAGGAGAGCTGCAATCCTCGGTTCTGCAGATGGACAGTCTGGGTAAGGTATTGAGCTCGATCCAGGACTTGGAAAGGTTGCTTAGTCGGGTCATATTGGGGACGGCAAATGCCCGAGACCTGTTGGCCCTGAAGCTCTCGCTGCGTGTCCTTCCCGAACTGTGCAAGACTTTGACGGAGTGCCATAGCGAGCAGCTCCTTCCCCCAAAAGACCTACTTGACGATCTGGTCCAGATGCTCGAAAGAGCTATTTCCGAGAGTCCTCCCATACTCCTGAATGAAGGGGGACTCATCGCCGCAGGCTATGATTCTGAGCTGGACGAGCTGCGCCAGATTTCCAGCTCGGGAAAGTCCTTCATCGCCAGTCTGGAGGCTCAGGAGCGCGAGAGGACGGGCATCGGCTCGCTCAAGGTTAAATACAACAGGGTTTTCGGCTACTTCATCGAGGTGACAAGGGCACATTTGGAATCGGTGCCCGAGGATTACACCCGGCGCCAGACCTTGGTCGCTGCCGAGCGCTTCGTGACTCCTGAGCTCAAGGCCTACGAAGAGAAGGTTTTGACGGCAGAAGAGCGGATCTTCAGCCTGGAAAAAGAACTGTTTCTGGAGCTGCGCCAGAGCGTAGCCCAGGAGGCTCAGCGAATTCAACAGGCCGCTCGTGTGGTGGCACGCCTCGATGTGCTGCTCTCTCTGGCCACCGCAGCTCGACGCCAGAAATACATTCGGCCCCGGTTGGACCAGAGCAGCGAACTCGACATCCAAGACGGACGCCATCCCGTCCTCGAGCTGCAAGGGGGCGAGCCTTTTGTCCCCAACACCCTTTTCTGCAACACCAGCTCTGACCAGCTGCTAATTCTGACAGGCCCCAATATGGGTGGAAAGAGCACCTACCTGCGTCAGAACGCGCTGATCGTGATCCTGGCGCAGATCGGTTCGTTTGTGCCGGCGAGTCAGGCTCAGATCGGGTTGGTCGATCGCATCTTCACGCGTGTGGGTGCCAGCGACAACCTGGCCCGCGGCCAATCCACTTTCATGGTGGAAATGATCGAAACTGCAAACATCCTCAACAGCGCCACCGATCGCAGTCTGATCCTGCTGGACGAAGTCGGACGGGGCACTGCTACCTTCGATGGACTGTCCATTGCCTGGGCGGTCGCCGAGTTCCTGCTGACCGAATCCTCGCGTCGGGCCCGGACACTGTTCGCAACCCATTATCAGGAGTTGACTCAGCTAGACCGGATCTTCGAAGGCGTAAAAAACTACCAGGTCACGATTCGGGAGTCGAATGGGCAGATTCTCTTCTTCCACCGGGTGATGCCGGGTGTAGCGAGCAAGAGCTACGGTATCGAGGTGGCGCGGCTGGCCGGCCTTCCCGCTCAGGTCGTGGGGCGGGCTCGGGAAATTCTTTCACGCCTGGAGCGAAAGCGGCTGGATCTTTCCGGAGGGTCCCAGGGTCAGTCGACTACCGAGGTCTTCGACGAGTTGCAGAAGACTCTCTTTTGAGAGCACCGGTGACTCCCAGATATCCTGATCGACAAGGCCCCAGGTCCCAAGTACCAGATCACAGACAGCTCCGCTGCTGGGGGACTCTACCTGCTGCTGCGTTCGAACAGGGATGGGACGGTTGCCGCATTTCTGGAGATTTTCAGGAGAGATCTTCATGAAAACACGCAGTGTAGGAGCCCTCCTGTTCTTGGCACTGCCCTTCTTCACCTCTCTGGGTGCCCCTTCGATCTGGGACTCGAACGAGGCCTACTACGTTCAGACCCCACGGGAGATGGTTGAGAGAGGGGACTGGCTCGTTCCCTACTTCAACGCTGAGCCGCGCTTGAACAAACCTCCGCTCGCCTATTGGGTGGTGGCGGCCTTCTATCGCGGCTTTGGAGCCTCGCTCTGGGGGGAGAGGCTGGTGATGGCCGCGCTTGCCTACGCCTGTCTCTGGATCGTCTTCTGGATCGGAAGAATCCTGTTATTCTCGGAGCCGACGGCTGTCCTGGCGGCAGGAATTTTCGCCACGTCCTTCCGATTTCTCATGCTCTCCCGGCGGCTTCTCATCGACATTCTGCTGCTGTTCTGTGTCCTGGCCGCCATAGGCTGCTTCCTACACTGGTTGAAGAATGGGGATCGGAAGGCCTTCCTGCTCTCTTCCCTGCTCTTCGGACTGGGCTTTCTGGTCAAGGGGCCGGTGGCTCTGCTCCCGGTCGCAGCCTTGCTTTTGTACCTACTAATGTCAGGGCAGCTGGCGCGTCTTCGATCGGCACCTTGGGCGTTGGCAACCCTGCTCTTCCTTTCCGTTTCCTCGTCCTGGTTTCTGGTTCTGGGATTTCAGATTGGCTGGGAGGCCGTTTCTAATTTCATGTGGACCGAGAATCTAGGCCGCTTCACGCACATCCAGTTTGGACCCGCTCGCGGGCCCTTGTTTTACGTCGGTGCGTTCATTGTGGACTACTTTCCATGGTCTTTGCTGTTCCCAGGAGCGGTGCTGCAATGGCTCCGTTGCCGACGCCGGAGGGATTCGAAGGAAGCAGATATCCCGAGCGTAACGACGGGCAGCTCTGGCTCAGACGATACTACCCCGTCAGGCCCCAAGGCATCGATTGAGCTGCTGGGATGCTGGATCCTGATCTACTTCCTGGTCTTTTCCTTTTCCCAGAACAAGCAGGAATACTACATACTTCCGGTCTACCCGGCCGCCTCGCTGTGGTTAGCTCACTACCTCAGGCGAGCCAGCATCGGTCTCCCCGTCCGAATTCTGATCGCTTCGGTGAGCAGCTGTTTGGGAATCTTGCTTTTTGTCCTGGCCGGAAGCCTTTTCTCGGAGGCGTGGGGGTGGTGGATACCGTTTATCCCCTTCGTAGGCTTCATTTTGCTAGCTGCTCGAGGCCAGACAGAGAAGATGGTCTGGGCTCTGTGCCTCTTCTACTTCAGCGTCTTTACTCTTTATCTCGGGCCCCTGGACGAGTACCGGCCGGTCCATCATCTGGCGCGGGCGATCCAGAAGAAGGCCCCCCCTGAGGGAACCTTCCTGGCGGGTTACTACCGCTACTCGGCGCCCAGCCTTACCTACTACTTGAATCAACCTATTCTGGAGACCTATCGATTCCAGGAGATCGTCGACACCTTGCGCCGCGACTCACCGGTCTACTTGATCATGGGGAGTTCTGACTATGAGGAGCTTCGCCAAGTGGTGGGTCGGCGTCTGGAAATTGTGGAAGTCCGACCCAACCTGTATACTAACGGTCGAGAACTCATTACAGGATTAAAAAGTGGGCGAAAGATCAGCGCCGACACTTGGACCCGCCCAATTTACCTCGTCAGCAACCAGGGTGAGTGAGCAGCCCGTCGACCTCTCCGTTATACTCCCGGTCTTCAACGAGAGGGACAGCCTCGAACCGCTGAGCCTGAATCTGCTCGGAGTCCTTGAGAAGCTCGACCTTGGATACGAGGTTCTTTTTGTAGATGATGGTAGCCGAGACGGAAGCCGCGAGACGCTGCAAGAGCTGGCCCGCTCCAATCCACACATCGGCCTGCTGACCTTTGTCAGAAACTTCGGCCAGACGGCAGCGATGGCTGCGGGCTTCGAACACGCACGAGGTCAGATCGTGATCTCGATGGACGCCGACCTCCAGAACGATCCCGAAGACATTCCACGAATCTTGGACAAGTTGGACGAAGGCTACGACGTCGTCAGCTGCTGGCGAAAGGATCGACAGGATCCCTGGCTCACACGAGTATTGCCTTCCCGGCTCGCCAATCGTTTGATCAGCTGGATCAGCGGAGTCCGTCTGCGAGACTATGGATGCACCTTGAAGGGCTACCGTCGCGACGTGATTCAGCACATCCGCCTCTATGGGGAGATGCATCGCTTCATCCCGGTATTTGCAGGATGGGTGGGTGCACGGGTGGCTGAAATCCCGGTCCAGCACCACCGGCGCCAACATGGAGAGTCAAAGTACGGACTCTTCCGAACCTTCAAGGTGCTACTCGATCTCATCACCGTGAAGTTTCTGGTGAGCTACTCCACAAAACCGATGTACCTCTTTGGAGGATTGGGCTTCCTGTCCTTTCTGGGGGGCGGGCTATTGAGTACCCTGACGCTGTACCAGAAGTTTTTTTACGGCGTCAAAGCCCACCGAAATCCTGTCCTTCTCTTGTCGATTTTCCTATTGATTGTCGGCCTTCAATTCATCCTTTTTGGCCTGGTGGCCGAGTTGATCATTCGCACCTACCATGAATCTCAAGGCAAGCCAATCTACATCCTCCGAGACAAACAACTGGCGGAGTCAGCTGACACCAGTTCCGCTGCCGACTGAATCATCCACTTGCGCCTTTCCTGATTGGCGTCTGGCCTACTTCAACTTATGAAACTGATTTTAGATTGCCTCTTCGAGATCAGCACCTTGATCTCAGGTTGGTTATGGGGACCTCCCATGGTTGTCCTCCTCTTCGGCACGGGACTGCTTCTCACCTGGACTACGCGCTTCGTGCAGGTCCGTCATCTGGGACGATCCATCCGTCTGGTCCTACGGGGAGCCGTTCACAAGGCAGACTCGGACCAACCTTTGGAAGGCGATATCACCCCCTATCAGGCTCTGATGACTGCGTTGTCGGCAACGGTCGGAAATGGAAATATTGCCGGTGTGGCTACGGCGATCGCAGCCGGCGGCCCGGGTGCCGCTTTCTGGATGTGGATCACGGCTATCTTTGGGATGGCAACGAAGTACTCGGAGGCGGTACTGGCGATACTCTACCGGCAGCAGATGGAGGACGGGACCATGGCCGGTGGTCCCATGTACTACTGCCGCGACGGTATTCCCCAAAAGCGACTGGGCAAGTTTCTAGGCGGCATGTTTGCCATTTGTGGTGCTGCCACCGCCCTGATCGGTACCGGCAACATGTTCCAATCACAGTCAATGGCTCTAGCTGTCAGAGAACAGTTCGGTGCACCGCCCTGGCTTACCGGACTGCTCATCAGCATCCTGGTCGGTCTGGTCATTCTGGGAGGCATCCGCCGAATCGGAGCCGTGGCGGAACGTCTGGTTCCGACTATGATCTTGTTCTACTTTGGGGGAGCCCTGTTGGTGATCCTCACCCACATCGACAAAGTCCCTCAGGCGCTCTGGTTGATCGTCAGCTCTGCCTTTAGCCCCCAGGCAGCCATGGGTGGAGCCGTGGGCATCGGCATCCAGCAGGCGATTCGGTTCGGGGTGGCGAGGGGCATCTTGTCGAATGAGTCAGGGCTAGGGAGTGCGGCCATCGCTCACGGCGCAGCCCGAACCCGTAATCCCGTCGCCCAGGGGGGTATCGCCATGATGGGGACCTTTATCGACACCATCATAGTTTGCACCCTGACCGCGCTGACCATCACGCTCTCCGAAGCCTACAAAAGTGCGACCTTCATGGTGGAAGGCATTGGGCTCTCCGGGGCGGATCTGACGGTAACGGCTTTCAATACGGGGATGCCCGAATCCGTCTCGGGTTGGGGAGGCACCATCGTGGTTTTCTCCTCGCTGGTTTTCGGTTTCACCACGCTGATCGGATGGTCCTATTACGGTCAGATTTGCATGGAGTTTCTCTTCGGAGTCAAGGTCGTGCGCCCCTACCGCATCAGCTTCGTGATTCTGCTATTCCTGGGCGCCCTCCTGACCGGTCACTACGCCCCCATCATCACAAATCTGGGAGACATCTGTAACGCTTCGATGGCGTTTCCCAATCTGATCGCCTTGATCCTACTGAGCGGACACGTTGCACGGGTCACGCGGGAAGACAAGGGCTAAGCTGAAACTTCAAGAATTCGTCGCACGTCTCCTGTCCTCCAAAGGTGATGCCAACGGGTGAACTACCGGCGTTACGAAGCCAAGTCCGACAGTGCTGCGAACGACTTGAGCCGTTAGAAAAATGAGCCCAGGTTCCGAGGAGAGAGCCGGACAACTCTTCCCCACGCAATGACGCACAAATCCCCAGTAGCTAAAAGTTTTTTCGCGAATGGGGCAGCACCGCTGGGGGCGGGACTAAGCTGAAACTTCAAAGAATCGTCTGAACGTCTGAACGTTGCACGTCTCTGCTCCTGGGAAAGCGCGGCGAGCGGTTCCGACGGAAACTTCGAATGGCGAGGTGATCATGAAGAATCGCCAGATGACAGAGCCGTGACTGCGAAGGATCGGTAGCGGCATACCGATGCCGGAAAACAGGACCCGGCAGACAGTAACCCGTGGACCCTCTTCTTATAGACTCGCCACATGCTCCGATCGGTGATCGGGGCCCGATCCCTCACGGCCCCATCTCTGTGAGGACGCCGAAGCAACAGCGAGCCGGGATGCTAACCCTTCCGATCTCCAAGGACTTTCGCGACACCCTCTATTCTGGATCCTTCCAAGTTTCTTTCTCGAATGGGGCTAGTGCTTCCTGGGGGGAAACTAAGCTGAAACTTCATTTCCAGACTTGGATGAAAAAGGTATATAACCCAACGTCCGGCGAGGGTAGCAAGCCAGTGTAGGGCTAGAAAACTGCCCAGATCCTTGCCGATCCACCCGATCCGTTTTCAATCTTGATGGGGGCGACGATGGTCCAGGCTCCGCTTTGAGGTATCCGCTGTAAATTGGCAACGTTCTCGAGGTGATAGCCTCCGGCACCGTGGACGGTGTGATGAACGGAAAAGTCAGTAGAACGCCCAAAGTCGACGCTGAGGGTATCAATGCCTAGCCCCCTCACTTCCCTTTCTTCAAGCAAGAATCGGGCCGCCTCGTGAGAGAAGCCTGGGAAATGGAGCTGCCCCGAATCGTCCTCGTTCTTATATTTCTAAAAATCGTCCCAATATCATGCCCAGCCCGTGAGGGCAAAGACAACCGCAGATCCGGGGATTGGTCCCCACTTCCCCTCCCAGCTACTGAGATCCTGTAGCGACAACTGATAGTCGGGATCCTTCTCACAGGCTGATTGGATATCAATCACGACAGCAGGTGCCACCAACGATGTCAGAGGGATTTCGTCTACAGAGGCCTGCCCCGCTTCGAAATGATTGGGAGCGTCCAGATGGGTTCCGAAATGTTCTGGTACCGCGATGAGTCCCTGGATCCTGAACCGGTCAGGATGAGACTTTAAGTATTCCGCGACGTAGCGATTGTCCCAGCCGCGGTAGATAGCTTGAACCAGGATCGCATAGTCGATCCTAAATAGGTTTATCTCCTCCAACAACATCTCCAGCGTGCCGGCAACTGGAGGAGGTTTAAAGTCGGTGTCATAGGGATGGGGGAAGGGAAATCGCTCGGAATCAGCAGCCCAGACATGCATGTGTGTGTCGACGATGGGAGATCGGGCTGATAAAGTTCCAGATCCCTGATCCTGCCCTGTTGATGCCGATCTCGAACAACCGAACCCTATCCCTGAGACACAGACACCCCCTACTTTAAGAAACTCTCTCCTCGTCGGTTGATACGCCATGCTTACGCTTTCCTTCATGCACTCTCCTCTGCTTCAGGCTCAGGTCGCGCAAAGCGGAGTAGATCCCCAAAGCTTTCGACCTCATCGATTCAGAGACTCTCGAGAGGTACCAGGCCATCGGCTCGGCCATCATTTATCTGTCGCCTACTCATTGGAACTGGTCCTTCTTTCCGGCTGTGTGGAGAGGGTCCCGATCTCCACCAGTAATCGAGAACAGAAGTAACGCAAAGACGAGGTTTTGCTCGATTATTCGGCCAGGCTCCTGACGTGACTTGCCGGCCTCGAAGACCAGCTGAAGAGTCACAACGGGATCCCTAGCTTCAGGAGGCGAGCTCCGTTGTCGTAAGTAATATCGAGAAGGATTCGAGGGTCGGCTACGTACTCCTTCAACCGAGCAAGCGACCGCTGAGCGATACAATAACCCTTCGGGTAGGCGCCCCCCTGACCATCGTGGCAGGGACAGTCGCTTCCCCATATGAGCTTCTTGGAAAGCCGCAAGACGAAGTCTGAGGCAAAGTCAGGATCTCGACTCAGGGCGTTGCGCCCCGAGTTGGCTGAAAGATCGCCGTACATGTTGGCATAGTCGGACAGAAGCCGGTCGGAGATTCCTCCCGGCTTTACCGGGCCGTTGGGATATCCCCCAGAAGCCCCCACCGCACTGATATTGGCCCACCAACCCGTGGCGTGTCCTATGAAATTGACCTGTGGGTAGGCCTCCAGGATCTTGTGGAATCGCTCCAGTCCAGTATTGTACTCGCGACCGAAGTGGAGCAGAACGGGCACATCGAACTCCCGGGCCACATCGTACACCCGTCGCATCTCAGGCGAGTCAGCCGGGATCTTGAACTTCTGTTCCCCAATGCCCAGGGCTCCCCTCTCCAGATGAGTCTGGAGAACCTGCTGGGAATCCTCTCGTTTCGGATCCACGTTGCAGAAGGTCACATAGCCATCTGGATGAGCCTGCAGATGACTCCAGCACTCTTCGCTGCCTGCCAGTTGGACGTGCATCCAGCCGTCTCGGGGAGCAATACAGTGGTCGCCACGTCCAGGACCTGTTGATGCAGAACCAGCTTGTTCTCAGGTCTCTTGGAGAACAACACATGTTGGTGGATGTCCAGCAGGGAAAACTTCTTCGGTGCGGCATCGGTGCGGGAATTGGCCACAGATACGGCCGCTGCAGCGGCTCCACCAATGAATTTGCGGCGTGTGATACAGACAGGCTGAAGCATTCGGGCAGGCAACTGTTGACGGGCAATTGCCTACGCCGAAGGTGTTATTGCACGTAGCCCATGGTTGCAATGCGAAGCGAGCTACTCTGGGGTCCAAGTCGCTCCCCCAAAAGCTCGCTACCCTGAAGGGGTTATTGACGACCCGGAGACGCAGGGCATTGACGCTTACAGCGTAAGAAAGCAGGGGAAACTTCAACCCAGGGTAGCTCGCTTCGCATCGCAACCCTGGCCTACACGCAGTAACACCTTCGGCGTAGGTGGGGGGTGGATTTCACTAGGGTAGTGCCACTGTCAACTCTTCGATCCCTGGGTACATGGGAGCGTATGTGCCCCGGGGACTCATCAGCTACAATGGTGTCACCCTCGTAGACGAAGCGGCAGCGCTTGTAGTGGCCCCACTCCTCCTCTTGTCGACGGACCAGGGGATACCCAGCTGGGCTTGCGGTACCAGAGGCTCGCTTCCCACTTCAAGGTGATGCTGACCCGGCCCTCCTTCGGGATTTGGCTGACGACGCGCGCTGCCTCGGATTCGCTGGAGAAAGCCATGTTGAGCCTCACTCCCCACTGATCCTGATCGATCGAGTGGCGGAGGACGGCCCACAGACACTGGATCCCTCCCTGGGTGATGTCCAGCACGGCTGAACCGGCTCCCGGGACGTGGCGATCGTTCACACTGGGACACCCCCAGCCCCCGTCTGCATCGGTGGGGAACTCCTTGAGAGCGCTCTCCGGAGCATCCGTTTGGGGGTGAAACTCCTGTCCTTTGAGCCACTGGCTGGGAAGCACGTGGCTGCGGACCATACGTTCCGCCATCTCGAAGTACCTAGGATGTCCTGTCCGTCCTAGATGGATGGCGGTCTGAATCATGTCCCCTGTGTTGTTGATCTCACCCCTTCCCACCAGCCGCTCTCGCCAGGAATTCTCCACCGACCAACCGAAGCTGCTGCGAGTGGGAGCGAGCCCCTTGTCGACGATCCTGCGGGCGTGCTTCAGAGTTTCCAGGTCCTTCTTCAGCACTCCGAAGTGGGCCAGACCGTGGACCGTTCCGGTGATGGAGTGGGTGTGGCTGCCCGCGTCCTGTAGGAGCTATCCATCTTCGCCAAAAGAGTGGGTTCGGCTCCGGTGGACGAACCGTCGGGCCAGTTCCAGGGCCCGGGTGTCCCCGTTGTGCTGATAGAGCTGCGTCAGGTCCATAACGAGACGACCCCGATCCACGGCAGTGGCCTGAGGATGGTAGAGGCCGGCGTTGGGCGGCGCATAGACAAGATCTCCCTCATCGGTGAAAGCAGACCTGCTTCCGAGGGGCTCCTCAGGGCGCAGCATCGGAATTGCGTGGACTTCGTCGGGACGGTAGGCTCCCTCACCATCTGTGATATCGAGAAGCGTCTCCATCAGCTTTCCCAGCCGATCCAGCGCCTCCTAGTCCCGCCGACGGATTCCGAGCTCCAGCAGAGCTTGAGCTGCCTCCCGAAGGTCGTGGGACATCAAAACCAACTTGTTGCTATCCCGATCGTATGCTCTGGTGAATCCCGCCTCGTTGTCCAGGGTGGTAAACAGCAAGGACCGGAGTTTTTCGATCACCTCTTCCGGAGGGCGCTTTCCCGTCGCGGACTCGCCCTTGAGGAGTCCGTCAATCGCCCTTCCCACGTTGTGCGGCAGATCGAACCAGGGCCGGCCAGCGATACCCTTTTGGACCGCTTCGGCCGGATCGATTTCCATGAATGGCTCGGTCCAGCGGACGATATTGTCCGTTGCCCGCTCTACATGCCAACCCAGATCGGTAGGTTGGGTAGCCGCTTCGATTCCCGGCATCTTTTCCTCCTTCGAGATAGGTGGAGAGCTCACCTCCTCAGCCAGCAACAACAGGCCTAGTGAAGGCATCAAGAACACGAGTTTCCATTCCATTTCCTACCTCATCTCGCTGTATTCAAGATCTTGCCTATTCGCAATGCCAGCGGAAGCTCGAGTGCCCCCATCACAAGAATTCCCCGTACAAGATTCCCCGGTTTTCGGATATAGCCCGACGGTCAGCATGTATAGTTCCTCTGCTGCGCTTCCGGACTCCAGCTAGCCGCGCCGCTCCGGTGGATTGGAAGAAAATCCCAACAGATAGCGAGCTAGAGGCGAGTACTCCCAGACTTTCTCGGCCGGGATGACGGTGCGGAAATCGGTAAATGGTTTGATCCAGGAGCGGCAGTAGTAGACCAGAATGGCCCGTCGGGGCCGGTCGGTGGAATTGGGTCCGTGACGATGCCAGGTGTTGGAAAGCCAGAGAGCCAGTGACCCGGCGGTTCCGGTCAGAGCGACCTCGTCCTGACATTCAGCGCCGTGCTTTCCCTAAGGGGGATTCTTGCGGGTCTTGTGGCTACCTGGAACGATCCGAGTGGCTCCGTTCTCTTCCGTAAAGTCGTCCAGCATGAAGGTATTCTGGGTGGTAAGGGAGAAATCCGGTAACGGTTCCGAGAGCTGTCCCAGAGGGACATCCACGTGCCAGGCTCCCCTTCCGTCTGCGGCCCTACGCCGGTGGCACTGCAGTCCGATAAGACACAGTCGTGTCCCAGTATCGACCTCACCAGCTGCAACACAGTCGGATTCTCGATCAGTTCAGCGAAGCTTGTGCCCTTGACCAGGATGTCCCAGATACGCTGCGACCGATCGTGGTCAAAAAGGATGGGCAGGTGCAGGAAGAGCTTGAGTACCTCTTTTATCGGTACCGGCCAGGGTGTGTAGTGGTTGATTCTTCGATAGTGTCGGATGCGCCGGATCAGACGACCCAGTTCAGCCTGACTGACAGGGTATTTTCCGCCAGATAGGCCTCGAACTCGGCGTCTTCTTCGCAAATACTCCCCTCACCCGGATCGAAGGGCTGTTCTCGCTCGGTGGTGAAAAGAGCATCCAGCGCCGACCGCATCGTGGCCACCTGGTGGGGGGACAGCACGTTGCTGATGACAACGTAGCCCGATCCTCGAGACGAGACAATACAGCGTCGTAATCGATGACTTCTGTGACGGTTCTCCTCAATCCTTTCTCACTTCGATAGTTCGTAACAATATATCAGTAGCGTCCTCCTGCCTTCGCGAAAAACCTCATCCGCCTGTCGGAGAGCCAGATTTCCCGAGGGGCGATTCTCTGTGTACAAGAGGAGGTGATCGTCGCACACAGGTCCGCGCGGATACTGCCGACCTGAATGGTCATGGGACGAAGCCGTGGCCTGCTTCTCCTGTTCCTGGTTTCGATTTTCCTGAGTTTAGCAATCCTTGAGACGGCCGTGGCTCAACGTCGCATCTCCGCTTCTGTGGGAAAGTCTCTGCAGGATTTCGATCTCCTGCAGGATCTTGGTGTTTAGTTCCCGGCTGCCGAAGCCGAGAACTCACCTGGATCTTCACCAGAAGAGCAACTCCGTTTCTCTGCCTGGGGCCGCACCTGCGACCTTCAGCTGGAGCGCGCTTCCCTGTTTTCCGCCGACTCCCGTACCGTCTGGGTGGATGAGGAGGGACAAGAAGTTGAAGACCTTCCTGGAAACGTGTTCTTCAAGGGAACGGTAGAGGGAGAGCCAGCGTCTTCAGTTCGACTCACCGTCCTCGTCTCAAACCTGGGAGGAATCATTGTGACGCAGCAGGAAATATACTTCCTCGAACCCGCACGGCGTTACCTTCCAGGCGCCAAGCATGATCAGATCCTTTCCTGCCGATTCAGTGATCTTGATGCCCTCTGGCAGGATCACGAGTGCGCTCTAGGCGAGACCCAAACGGCGTCTGCAGATCAGAGCACTCCAACCGAGGACAACCCCTGGCAGACTGACGCTGTCTACCACAGCCTGTTCGACGAGGCCCGCTCGCTGGGGGGCACGGGTGAACAGCGCAGTGTCGAGCTGGGCCTGGTGGTGGACAGCTATTACTACCAGCAACATGGGGAAAGCTCTGCGATTCGGGTACAGAGCATCATCCATCAGATGAATTCCATATACGAGAGTCAGCTCGGCCTGACATTCCGTATCGGTGAGACTCGTGTGTCCACCCACTCCTCGCAGGACTCGCTCAGCTCTACTACCGATGTCAGCGATCTACTGAGCGAATCCAGCACAAGTCAGATGGTTGCTGGAAACGACCTGGTCCACCTGTTCACGGGGCGGGACCTGGACGGCTCGCCAAGGGGAAGCAGAAAAAGCCGGAAATAGTGCGACCACCCTACTGGATTCAATCAAGGTGCGAGAGAAGAGAGCAGGGTCGAGTCAGCATCTTTGTGTACTCCTTGGCCCCAATCGGCGTCGCAACTCGACTCATTGGGAGCTCTGCGACGACGACATTGGAGTCTACATTCTGACAAGGACAACATCGCAATAGGGGCCTGATGTGAATGGCTTTGGGGACACGGGCAGTCAGGAAGAAAAACCCTGAACCGTACCTTGGCTAGGCGCCTTGCGTTTTCTTCGCTGTCCCACAAACTGATTCCGACTGCTTCCGTCCGGCTTGAGAAAATGGCCTGGATAACTACGCCGGGTGATCAGGGTTTGTTAATCTACTTCTCCTGTTCAAGCAGGGTGTGCGATACTTGTCACTTCGGGAACTACGTAATCGAGACAAGTTAGTCTAGGAGGGACGGGGGATATTGCTTGCTGACCATGGCAACACGGTAGTGCCCCGAGCCACGCGCTCGAGTCAAGGCCTCGACTCGCACGGCCTGGCTTCCACTTCCTGACCCAGCTGCAAAATTCGAGCAGGGTTGGAGACAGTAATGCTCACGGTAACGAAGGAGGCGGGTGCCCACCTGGCTCAGATGCTCGCCGAGACAGCCAGTCCGGAGAATCCAGTCATCCGAATCATTTTTGATCGCGCCAAGTTTAAAATGAAACGCGACGAGCAGCGACCTGGAGATGCCACGTTTAGCTACAGGGGCAACGCGGTCTTGGTGCTGGATCAGAACACTTCCCTGCTCTTGGACACAAGAACACTGGATGCACTCCGGATCAACCGGGGTGTAAAACTCGCATTGGACTAAGTCCAGGTTGCGATTAAGGCCTGGAAGGCTTTCTGATTTGGATACAGTCTAGTCTGATGCAGAGTCCATGTTCTAACTACGATCCGTCAGGCCCGGGCTTTTCGGGGAAATAAAGGAAACAGAATTTGCCGATCGAAGATGAACACGACGGGCTTAGGGCATTAATCAGCCTCGCGGAAGAAAAGGGCTATCTTCTATACGACGACGTCAACGATGCGCTTTCCGAGGAGCGTCTTGGCTCTGACGATCTGGACCAGATCCTGTATTTTCTTGGTGCCGCTGGAATCGAAGTGGTCGATTCCGAGCACCCGTCCGAGGGGGCACGACAGAAAATCGATGGCAAGGGAAAGGACGAAGGTCAGCCAGTCGAATTGACGCCCGAAATTCTGGGAAGAACCACCGATCCGGTCCGCATCTACTTGCGGGAAATGGCGACGGTTCCCCTGCTCGATCAAAGGCAGGAGGTAGAACTCGCCAAGCGTATAGAAAAAGCACAGCTGAATGTGCTTGAAGCGGTCTCAAGCTGTGCCCTCGGGGTCGCTGAAATCTTGGACTATGCAAAGGAGCTCGATGCCGGGAAAGCTCCCATCACGAAGCTTGTCAACGTTGACAAGGAGGGAAGGACCAAGGAGAACCTCGCAGATCTACGAGAAGATGTGCTGGGGAAAATTGTCGAGATCGGGAGGATGGAAGCGAAGGCTTTTCGAAACTGGAAGCGTCTGTATCAGGCCCGCCAAGATTCTACTGAATACGCGCAAGTGTTTGCTCGGTTGACAAGGGATCGGATCTCAATCGCCCGTTGCGTCCGAGACTTAGACCTAACGACGGCGACCCAGGTGAAGCTCCTTACTGTGATCAAGACCGCGTACGAGCGGATGGCGGCTTTGGAGAGGGAAACGAAAAAATTCGAAGAATTGCTGAGGTCTCCCTTGGAGCAGCACGAAGCGAAGAGGGTGAAGGATTTGCTTCGAGGACTCGGAAAGGAAATTAGCGAGATTGAGGAAAGAGCTCAGGCCAACCCACAAGAACTCCAGCGAACTCTGGCGACGATCAAACAGAATGAACTGGAAGCAGATATTGCCAAGAAAGAACTGGTGGAGGCCAACCTCCGCCTAGTGGTTTCCATCGCCAAGAAATATCCCCACCGAGGCCTACCGTTCTTAGATCTGATCCAGGAAGGCAACACCGGGCTCATGAAAGCGGTAGACAAGTTTGATTATCGACGAGGCTACAAGTTCTCGACGTATGCTCACTGGTGGATCAGACAGGCTATTACCCGAGCGATTGCCGATCAAGGTCGGACCATCCGAATTCCAGTGCACATGATTGAAGTGATCAACACGCTGGCGCACGCCCGTCGAGCTCTAGTGCAGGAACACGGGCGCCAACCCACTACCGAAGAAATTGCCCAGAGAGTGGGGCTGCCTGTCCTCAAGGTTCGCAAGGCCATGAAGATCGCGCAGCAGACAATTTCTCTGGAAACTTCAATAGGTCAACAAGAAGAGAACCCTTTGGGTGACTTCATCGAGGATCATGGAGTGCTCTCGCCGGAAGAGGCGGTGATCAATCTCAACCTGGCAGAGCGAAATTCCGCGGTTGTGCTAACCCTAACGCCCCGAGAAGAGCAGGTGATTCGGATGCGTTTCGGACTTGACGATGGCATCGGATGCACCCTCGAAGAAGTTGGTCAGAGGTTTTCTGTGACTCGGGAGCGCGTCCGTCAAATCGAAGTCAAGGCGCTACGTAAACTGCGCCAGTCTCCAGAACCAAAGCCTAAGACCTCTTAGCCGTGCCGCTGGCCCCCATTCGAGAACGAAACTGCAGTGTCCTGCAGTGGCAAGGGAATCCCTGCCCGTGATGACCGGCCGGTGGAGCCGAAGACTCCACAATCACGGCCTGGAAAACCGCGCCACGGTTTCTTGTAAAATCTCCTGAAACCATTCATATCCCATTCTAACTAAATAGGTTAAGTAAGTTTTCCATCCCAATCTCAAAATGAAGTTGAACTAAATCTGCCTCCGGCGGATAGATAAAGACTCCCCAATAGATCCTGCTGCACTTTTTGGATTCACTTCGATCGTCGTAGAGTTGAAGATCTCCTTTAGGGAGGAACTCT
>Ga0310345_10000519_pt1 | contig 55548 bp, 38 predicted proteins | sample HC15DNA20500_MG_FD_204667 | JGI IMG/M metagenome (GOLD analysis project Ga0310345, IMG submission 204667) | Marine microbial communities from station ALOHA, North Pacific Subtropical Gyre - HC15-DNA-20-500_MG | ecosystem: Environmental > Aquatic > Marine > Oceanic | place: Pacific Ocean: North...
TCTTGTCAATGTATTCTTTCGTATAACGCTTAACCTCTTTATCCATAATAGCACCAGGGTATAGGCGACCATTTCTATTCTTGAGGTCTGCTTGTAAAAACACACCCTCAATATAGAGGTCTTTGCCATTAGACTCTGAGATGTATTCTACTTTTTCTGTTACTTCTGAGATTAGTCTCATTATACTTTCTCCTACGTTACAGTTCCTTCTTTATGAGTGTCCAAACACCATAAACAATCGCGGCATATGCCACGTATGTCATCCAGGGTGAGAACAACAAACTAACTACGCCGACGCCTATTAAGACTCCGCCATCCCAAGAAGTTCTCTCTGCCCATCTTTCTCTCAACCATTCCATTGTATCATCTCCTATCGTTTTGTGAATTTAGACTTTACTTTGCCACCAAAAACCTTTTGAGCGTTTTTGATTTTGGCTTTATTTTTACGCATCCATTTCTTTCTCATCTTGATACGCTTGACTTTATTACCACCTTTTTTACGTTCAATCTTGGCCTTAATTTTCTGTGCCCGATTGCGAAACTTCATTCTATCTTTATTCTTCTGAGTCTTACGGCGTTGCATCGTATTACGTGCCTTGTAAGCCTCATCTTGCTCATCTTCATCTAATTCGGGAACTTCATCAGTTTCCGTAAATAGGTCTAAAAAGCATTTTTCTGCTATAGCATCTACATTTTCAGGAATAGTGAGTCCACCAACTAAGGGGCCTTCTTCTTTGGCCAACTTCGTAGCGGTTGCATACATTACTTCTTTCCACTGGTCGCCATACTTTTTCCTAAAATCTTGTTCCTTTTTCTTGAGCGATAGAACAATCGCTTCTAACTTTTTTCGCTCGTCATCCGTTAGTTCTCTTGATTCATCTGTTTCAGTTGCTTCACTAAAGGGCTGTTTTTCCTCTTCATCTAAAGCATCAAGATACTCATTAATAGCCTCTTCGCCTTCATAAATTCCGCTTGCATCTGCAGGAACTGGCTTGCCATCTTCATCTTCACCATCGATACTGCCTATTTGCCACATTGCCCATCCGTTGACTGCTTCTGCTTCTAGTTCGGCTCGTTCTGCAACAGTGTGACTAAACCAAGCCTCTTCAGACCATTCAACGATAGCACAATCTTCTTCATCAATGAGCGTTGGGACTGCCATCGCTTCAGTAATGTAATCTTTGAATTTAATTAAACTCATAACTAACACTCACACGGGTTACACGTACAAGGGTCACATTTGCAATTTGGATTGTCGCATTTGCTTTCCATTACTTTTCTCCTCTACGCTTTCATTAATTTTTTGTCTTGCAACGCTCGACCTAGAACAACTGCTTCTGCAACTGGCAATTGAATAAACTTTCTATTTTTGTCAGTCAGTTGAATTACCATTCCTGCATCGCCGCCACTGCTTCTTGTTATTGTGACAGATTTACTGCCTTTAAAGTCTGTGCCTTCAGTAAGTTTTTTATCGGTCGTATTAATAAAGTTAACGGCCTCTCTCTGAAGTTTAAATTTTTTCTCTTTCATTTCAACCGCCTCCTTTGACAATATTTTAGGCTTATATACACCGACAACTTTATTATGATAGTCATCCATATATTTCTCGCCTGTAGTAGATGAATCTACTTCAACAGAAAGTTTACCAGAACCTTCGTCTTTACACCAGAACGTCATTTTCTTTTGAGATTCAAAATACTTCTTGGCTTTCTGGGCATCTCCCTTACTTTTGAATTGATAGACAACGTGTTCGATGCCTTTCGCTTCTTGAACGACTTCTTTCATTAGATTAATCCTTATATACTTTCAAAAACGTCATCAATATAGTCTTTGTCATAAGGGGCAGCCTTCATCCAAGCCCTAATATCTTTTTCTGTACCTTTAACAGTTGCTTGATAAGAACCGTGGTCCCACCACGACTTTGAAACTTTTACTTTATATTTCTTCAACAGTTTTGCGTGTTTCTTTGGGTCTTCCCGGTCAATATCATAATCTACTTGTACAGTTTCAACTTTCTCGCCAAGAGGCCTCATAGAAGATGGAGCAAAAGGATTCAAAAATTGATGTTCTTTTGTTTTCATTAGTTCAGCATCAGTCGTTTTCATTGTCGCCCTTCCATCCGGCGTCAACTTCGTCATAAAACTTTTTCTTCTTATCACCAGATAATTCTGACGGGTCTTTAACGCCATACTTCTTTAGCATTCCTTGAAAGTATTTCTGATAGGCTGCTTTGTCGCCTTCGCCACCATCTTTACCTTCATCTACTTCATCATCGTCATCTTTTTTGCCCTTCTTCTTTTTATCAATTGCTTTTTGAAGTGCAGGTGGTAGAGTACCTTCGTGAGTGTGTTCGGCATCGCCAGCAATGTGGGAATGTTTCGTACCATCATCGTGTGTATGCTCTACTGATTTGTGTGTATGTTCTTTATCACCATCAGCGTGGGAATGAGTTACATCGCCGTGTTTATGTTCTACATCGGAATCTTCAGTAATTTCTCTTGATAAATCCCCTTCTTTCTTTGCGAACATAGATTTGGCAAGACTTTGTTTCATATCAGCAATTTTTGTTGCTAATCGGCCGTCAACTTCAGATGTAAAGATATCTTTAAAAGCACTCGCTTTTTTGTCTCGTGCCAGTGACACTAATTTTTCTAGATTTTCGTTAATCATAATTAATTATCTCCTAATAATAATCGTCAGATTTGCCATCTTCATCAGAAGATTTGGCGGCTTTCTCTGTTTCCATTTGTTTGTCTAATGTATCTATATCTTCTTCAGACTGCATCAGAACATTTTTTCGTACCCACTCGATTGAGTAATAACGACCAATCATCTCTCCACTTGATATAGTGTCAAGCATCTCGATTCGTTCTTTCATCATCTCAAGTTTCTTGAGTTCTGTGAAATAACCATCATCTTCAAAGATGAAATTAATATTCTCTTTGTAGACGTTCCACTCACCTTTATCAATAACCCCCTTTGCAAGTAATTGAGTTCTTAATAGCGAATACAATAAATCAGAAAAACGCTTTCGTAGTTTCGTTACATATTTAGTAAATTTTAATTCATCTCTTGTAATTTCGCCTACTCTAGAGAAAGTCCAACTACTGTCTGTTTCCATTCTACTAGACGGAACGTGAAGTGCCTGATATACTTTCTTCTGAAAATATGTTACATCATCCATATCACCTAGATTTTGTCCACCTGGCAATGTCTCTACTTCTGTTCCTCTGCCTCCCTCTTTTCGTGGGAGCCAGAAATCTTCCATCATTGACATTGTATCTTTACCATCAGCAACGGTACCAGTACTCGCATCATAAACCATCTTATTCTTGAACTTGTTCATAATGTTACGGAGATACTGTTCCGCTTTTGATTTTGGTAAGTTACCAACATCAATATAGAACACCCTTCTTTCAGGCGCTCTAGTAATTCTGTAAATAACCATTGCATCTTCTAACATACGCAATTGGTTAATTGGTTTCATTGCTTTATGCAGATATGAAAGAGTAACCTCTTTCTCTTTATCAAACAAACCAGAGTCAGCAGTCGCTACTGCCTCTAGAGCAACTTTAAGGGTTTGAGTTATACCTCTACTCTCTTTTGAATATAACCAATATTCATCTACCCCAGTAACAACTTCGACTCCATCTTTGTTTCTTTCTTTAAGAATTTCTTTAACTTTCTTAATATTAGTCGAGTCGATATATCTTAATTCTTTGATACCCTTTTTGATGTTATCATTGTCAAAAATAATATGATAATGAATTGCTCCATCTTCATACCATCGTCTGAAGATATCAGGTCCAGAACTATTAAACTCTAATTTCTTAGAGATAATTCCGAATTCTTCAGTAATCATATCTTTGATATTCTTGGGCACCTCAATAGTGTCCAATTTATCAAGATAAATTGATACTGGTTCCTTATAGGGGTCCAGTACAACTGCCTCATTGACTATATCATCGATTGCAGATTCGGCTTCAGGATGCCTCGCTATCTTTCGATATTTGTCAATTAGGTCTTGCTGTGTCGTAAACGCGGTATCGAAATTGACGGCGAAGGCGTTTATACCTCCACCGTCAATTACAGTAGAACCATCGTCTAGATTTGGAGCAACAAAGGATTTAGTACCCTTGTCCACCACAGACGAGCCAATTTTCTTCTCTATCTTATAACCAAATAGTTCCATATCACGTTTCTTTTGTTAGTTAAGTAATTAATACTAATATTTATACTCAAATAACAAGTGTATTTTTCAACTACTAATTAGTGAGTTTGTCGATTTCTCCACCAACTCCACCGTTATCCCAAGAAATAGCGAATGTCACTGTATATTCTTGAATAGCATCAGTAGTTTCCCAAGAGAGGTCAATTGCTCCGACTTCAGAAGGCCATCCATATAAAAGATGTTCAAACCCAGATGTAGACCCGCCATCTCTATCATACGGAGTAACCGTAATCAATCGATGTGACGTTCCGACACCAATAGTTGATTTGAAATCTTGGAATCCAGCTATCTGGGCTTGCCAAGCAAGTAAGTCTGCACGAACTTGATAACTCTCGTCATTAATGACGGTCGCTGTCCAGTCCACGAAAGTTCTGTCGCCAGGCACTTTCAACTTACGATTCTGATAAGGTACTTCAACCGGCGTAACACTTGCGGCCGGTATAGAGGCTGCCTTTACCATCATCTTCGTGCCCCCTCGGGCACCATTTCCTACATTGCTAATATCTACTTCAAAGATATTAGGACGTGCGTAGTCACCGTCATATTGATTATTAAAGTCTGCAATATTAAATTGAGCCATTTTTCATTCTCCTTATACTTGGCCGATGACTTCAGCAAAATCAACACCAGTCTTTGTAGCGACAAAGTTAAGCGTGATAAAGTTGATAGACCGGCTTGGTTTAATGAAAATACTCGCAATAAATTGATTAGCATCAATAACTTCTGGTGTGTTGTTTGTAGCATCACACTGAACATAGAAATCATACATTCCCTGTCTTGCTTGAATTCCGTGTAGATATGGATTAACCATATTCAAGAAATTCTTGCGAGTGAATTCATTGTTGAACTCGAACAAGAAGTATTTTGCGGATATTGAAATCGCTTTCTCAAGAATAATGAACAATCTACGTACATTGATTCTATCAAAGGCACTCGGTTTGACTAGCAAAGTTCGGTCTCCCCAGAGTACAGTTCCCTGCCCCGGAAAAGTTACAATTGGATTGATTCCGTTAGGAAGCATATACAATTGGTCACGATGAGCCAATGAAGGCTGATACGCTAACTTTACTACGCCCTTAATCTGACCACGATTAAGACCACCTGGACTCCACCAAGCATCTCTCACATTATCAGTATGAGCCATCAATCCTGCTATATCACCACTGAATCCAATCCAGCGATAAGTGTCAGAATAAACGTCATAAACGTATTTGTAGTTACCATCAAGAGTACCGTATGAAGATGCAGAGTTAAACGCAACATCTGTCCTCCAACCGATTACATTGTTAACAGCGTTTGTGGCGCCACCAACATTGACAACTTTCTCTTTCGGAGGCGAAACTACAGCAATGCAGTCTAGTCTCTTCTCAGCAACTTGCTCTATCATATACTTAGATACGATAGCAACTTGGGCTTCGTTCTCATTTGAAAGTCCGCCAGCAATTAATATACTAACATTAATTTCATCAGCGTTCTCAAACTTGTCCCACCCAGCCATATACTCGTTAGAGCCTACAGTACCTGCGGCTACTTCTAGCACCCAAGTATTACCGTTTCCTTCACAAGTTGCTTGGTCGTCATTTCCGCCATCATCACAATGAGCGGGAACGCCAGCCGAGACTGCGATTCCACCAGTAAATGTAGTAGAAACAGCGCCTGTGTTAGATACTTGTGGAGTATTAACCCAAACTAATTTGGAAGCATTGTTAATCTTCTCTTGCGCCCAAATATTTCCGCCGTCAACATTCTTAGTGCCTTCTACGGGAGATACTAGATAACTCTCAACAACTTCGCTGTCTACTATAACAGCAACTGCCATTTCGTCATTACCAGTATCGGGCTGTACATCGAATGCACCGGCATATTGCCAAGCAGACCAAGTAGCAGACCCATCGTGTGTTTCCACACTAATGCCATTTCCATAAGTACCAGGATATCGGGCATACCAGCCTTCTGTCAAGGTACCAGAGTCCATCTGTGTTTCAAAATCTTCTGCGCCTGTGATTTGAGTTACATTTCCAGATGGCGCGGCATTCATCGCCCCGGAATCTACAACTCGTACTACTTGAAGGCTATTTGCATAACTCAAGAATGCGGCAGAAGAAAGAAACGCTGGATACGTGTCGTTGGTTGGTTGTCCAAAAACGCTAACCAGGTCGGCTTCTGAGGTACATAAGTATGGCTCGAAAGCCGGACCCCAAGTAAAACGACCTACTGTAGCACCTAAAGAGGTAGCAACCGCGGGAATAGACGTTGATAAGTCAATCTCTTTGACTTGGACGCCTGGGCTTAATTGAAATCCCATCGTTTTTCTCCTATTAATAAATAATTATTCGTAATGATTTGATTCCCCTATCGATTATCCCTACAATAGAGAGTCGATGAGTCCTCACTCATTGCAACTATTTATAAAATCATCGACTTCGACTAACTATATGTTTGCCAAACTTCTCCGCCCTCTACAACGTATTTATCCTCTTCATTATTGCCATCATCAATAAATCCGAACGGAGTTAGGTCATCCTCGATTTCTTGCATCTTTCCATCATATAATTTGAGTCTTAAATCGATATCATTCAATTCTTTAAACAATTCTTGAGATGAAAACCACGCAAATAGTACCAGGCTCATTACAAGGTCATCGGTACCACCTGGTTCTGCTTGCCAAGACTTGCCTCTGATAATGAATTGAGATAGTTCGCTAATTGTTTCTAAGTCATTAATTATGAGTTTATTGTTCTCTATTAAATCTTTAAGATTGGAGCACCCAATAGCCTTGACTCTCTTAGTCATTTTATGACCAAGTTTATTGTGTACCCCCGATTCGTTAATTGTATTATCATATTCCAATTCATAATGGAGTATGTTAGCGACTTCGGCACCAGGGCCATTTGATTCAATCAAAACAGTTGCCCTATTATATGCGTTTGCTACTTGTTGAATAACAGTAGGAAATAGTAAAGGAGAGATTGTGTTTGACCTATACTTTGCTACTTGTCGGAACGGTAATTGCGTAATGTCAACTACGTTCATCGTAGAGTAATCTTGGCCTCGCCCCTCTGCTACATCCACTGCTATAAAATAATTATGTCCAGTTTCTGTCTCTCTGTGTACATCTAATTGTTCTTTTCGACTAAGCGGGTCTATTATAGCCAACTCAGCCAGTTTGCTGGGAGAAATAAGAGTGCCAGCACTACCAAGAAACTCACACTCAAACTCTTGCCTAAATTGTTCTTCACTCGTATTTTCAATCGTTTGTTTCTTCCATTCATCATCTCTACCTGGCACATCTGACCAATGTACTTCATAATGTTCATAATTTGAGCGACCTTCTACAGCATCAGTCCACATCTTGTAAAAATGATTCATACCATTTGGTGTTGATACAATAATAACTTTTGACGTATTACCAGATGATATAGTTGGATATACAGAATAAAAGAATTCTTCTGCTAGCCCTTGACTAATAAATGCGAACTCGTCAAGAAAAATTAAATTGAAAGCATATCCACGAATAGATGATGAAGATGTTGAGCCCGCTAGAATTCGAGAACCATTCTCAAGATGTATTGAACCTTTATTCCATTCAGAGACTCCTTGCTGAAGAAACATTGGAAGTCTTTCGTATGCCATTTGTAGGCGACCCAACAACTCTCTTGCTGTTGCGCCTTTATTGGCAAGAACCGCTACGTTCTTCTGGTCGTGAAATAATACATAATGTAGCATAAATGCCAGACTTGTCTGAGATTTACCAGACTGTCTAGGACACTTAATTATTGAAAAACGATTTTTGTATAGACCTGTAATTATTTTTTCTTGAAAAGGCCATAAGTCAAATTTCATCAAACCCTTATCTATATTGACAATAGTCATATAGGTCTTGATGAAATAGATTGGATTATCCCTACACTTTACATATTCTAAAATTTCATCTTGCGTGTATTCGTGGGGTACATTTACACGCTTGAGTAGTGGATTACCTAAATAGGTACTAATTGTCATAATATAATCCCCCGAGGACTCAATTAATGGCCATTATTGTGATTCTTTACCAAATTATCAACGCTATCCTGTAGTACAGTTATTTGCTCGACAAGTCCATCGACATCTCGTACCATATCCATTATTACTGTTATTCCGTACATCATCCCGACTACTAATACTACCAGTCCGATGTTTTGGATTATGTGGTCTCTGCTCATTTGATTTCTTTCCCCTTTAACATTTCTTGTAATTCAGCAGTAGAACCTACATAAAGATTATTGACATTCGTCTTAGGACTGTCGCCATCTTTCATTTGTTTCAACTCTTTCTGCATCTTTAATAATTCCATTGTCGTATCCGACACATTTTTTATCAGCCCACTAGCAACTTCATATGCTCGTGGGTGTTCCATTTCTTTTGCTAATTCAAGTATACCCTCAAGTGCTTCGTTTCCTCTTTCTATAAGATTATAAAGATTATCTCTTGCATATGAATAATCTTCAGGCAAGTCTCCTTGGTCTGGGTTTGAACTAACAGTAGCCCTCGGTGCAAGACCACGTTCTCTTCGTGTGCTTACAATCCGTTTATCTACATCAATTTTTGGAGGCAAAAAGTCTGGGCTTTCACTTTCATACTCATTGATGATATCTGTAGCCATATCTAACTCGGCATCTAATCTTTCGTTGACTGTCTTTTTCCTCGGTTGTCTTTTTCTTGTTGTCTTTCTTCTTGGTTTAGAATCTTTTCGTTCTGCCATAATATAATTTCCTTGTCATCATTTTAATCATTACCGAGCGGCCAATTAACTTCGTGCATTGTGTCTACGTCAGTATCATCATCAGGGTTATCCGGATGTCCCGCTTCTATTTTAACTGTCCAATTGTCAGTGACATCAGCAGTAAATGGGTCGATTGTTAAATTTACTTGTTCGTCTGGATGTTCATCAAGACTACCAGTAAAGAAATTAACCATATAATTTGTTTGTACTGTCTTGATAACACCTTGTTCTCTAATTGGTGGATAAATCCATCCCTTCACAACAAAATCGAGAGCCCAATTAACAACTCTGTGGTCGCCGAAATCGCCTTCAAATTCATCTGTTAGTGCGATACCCGTCAACTCAATAGGAATGTCTCTCTTCATATCTAATTCAGGTATCTCTTCAATGACACAATTAAAGTCTGGCTGAAAATATGGTAAAATTTGTTCTACAATCTGTAGTCCATCATCCATATAGTCAACATAAATGTCGAGAGTGAAAGTCCAATTATACGGAATAGGGGAGTATAATTTGTATGCTTTGTCGGCATCATTATGACTAAATCTATACTCGTTCATTTGATTGCCTGCTCGACTAAAGTCTGCTTCCATACCACTCATAATAAAACCCATTCGTGGAACTTCTTTATTCTTTCTACTGTCTTGGATTAATCGTGCTAGATATTTCTTTCTAGACTCATATGCTAGTGGTATCTTAATATCTTTAATGAGTGTGCCATCCGCTTCTCTTCGCATAACGTGGAGATTATTGAACACTGACCCAAAAGCGATAATCAGTTTCTTTGTAGTTCCGTGATAAAAAGTTGTGCCAAACATTATTGTGTACTCCCAAATGGATTCATTTCAGATAAGTCAAAGATATCGTCATCTAAACTATCCCAATCTGGAGTATCTAGTGCTTTATCTATAGTAGCGTCCAGGTCATCAGTAATAGCAGTAATTTCTGGGTCAACAACAGTAATTTCTTCACTACCGTATTCCCAAGGTTTGAGCGTTAATGTCCATATGTGTTGTGAGCCTTCAGGTTCTGGATAAAATGAAGAGTTGTGACCAACAAATGTCACTTCAAATAATGCTTCTGCATCTGTGAAATATAACAAATCTCCAGCAATTGGAGTATCATCATCTGTGGCTACTGTTTGCTCTGCAAAGTCTTTCTTCGTGAAAGACACTTTCATTTCATCAGTTACAGTTACACCGAACTTAGAATAGAAATCTCCTACATCACCATATTCTTGATAGTCATCAATTAGTATGTTAAATGTCCATATCGTATCAAAGAACGATGAGGGGTCCTCACCGAAAATCGGGTCAATGGCAGTACCGTATTTTCTCGGAAGATATTTTGCTGAAAATCCAATAACAGCAACAACTTCTTCTGCGATATCCTTGACCATTGGGGATTTGGACATACTATCGAACATACCCATAATGTTACCCTACTATAAAGTTGACCGGAAGTTCATAATTCATCGAAAATTCTTCTTGGAGTTTTTCAATCTCCTCTTTCGCTTCATCCCAAACCTGTTGGCCATTAATTGTAATACCTCCAGGTAATGGCATTCCGTCAAACTGTTTCAAATTTGCACCCCACTGCTGTTTAATTTGTGCAGTGGCGTACTTCTTAACCCATTCGTCATTGAATACATCAAGAGCATAACTGCTTGATTCATCTGGTATAACTGCTTGCCAAGCCCTAAGAAGTATAGAATTACCGACTGTCCACGTACCAGATGCAGTTTCACAAGCCGATTGGTCTGCGTATGCTGTCCACGTTTCAAGTGCAGTAGTACAGTCTGTTTCTGTTGTATGAGCCACATCAGAACAAGTTCCTAATGGATTACAACTTGGGCCAACAATATTGCCAGAATGAGAATAAAGTCGATTAGTTGCTTTGTTGAAAGTGAATGTTCTGTCTAGATTAAAATAACCTTGAATCATCTCCAGATGTTCCATTGTTATCTCGAAATATGCCATATTAACTTTGGTCATATCGAACATCTCATCAAACATAATTCTGTAACGTACATCACTCATCGCCTCAGAAGAATATTTTCCAGGCTGATATATCCTGGTTACCGCGACAATATTATCATCGAGGGTTATGTATTGATTTGCTTCATCGGTGGGGGTGAATACGTAAGTAACGAACTTCTCCTCTGCCCCATCAAAATGGCGCTCAACGAATAATTGGAGAGCATCATCTATCCTGTCATATGCTTGAGTATCATCTACTTGGATTTCTATCTTTGGAGCACCAAGTTTCCTATAAGCATAATCTCTTAAATTATCTACTGATTGTAGTTTAGCCATAATATTTCCTCGTCATTTCTATTTATGTTTCCCATTATATTCTCTACACTTCACCGCCATTATGGCCTTGTATTGTCTGGTTATAGACCACTTAAATCTTAGAATTGTATACACGAACATTGCCACTGATAATTGATATCCAATATGTATCCCAGCGGATATCATATGTTGTTTTCTATCAGCAATAACAGATACAAGGAGTGCGGCATCAGGACTGCAAAGGAAACAATTGAATAGGTGGTATACACTGATTACCGAACCGAGCAAAATAGAAGAGCGTGCCCAACAGGAATAATATTTTCGGTGCTTTAGTGTGAAGAAAAAGGCTCCTATGGCGCCTGCCGATACGATTATCGATAGGTATTTTTCAATTTCAAATAATAATTCAATCGCCATAGCCTCTTATCCACTCTTTATCCAGTATATAACAAGCCCTATGCCTGCAGAGACCATCACCCAGAAGAATCTCTCTCCTGCGCCTATACGGATTTTATTTGTAGCAACATCTACATCGTGGTCACCGGCCTGTTCAATTAATTTGTCCAACTTCTTCTCAACTCTATCTACTGAGTTGTAGATAGTTTTCATTTGTTCTTCTAGTCGGGTAATCCTTTCTTTCATAGTATCAACGGCCACACCAAGATTATCTAATGCTTTTTCTGTTTGGTCTGCCATATTTTTCCTTACGTATATATAAGTGTATAGTTTACTCAGTAAGTATTTATATAATAAGATGATTTGGAGATAATATTATGAATAAGCGTATTTTTGTGATTGGTGACGTGATGTTGGATGAATACTGGGCTGGGACAACTACCCGCCTGTCACCAGAAAGCCCCGTTCCCGTAGTGGATAATGTAATGATAGAGACTCGGCTTGGTGGAGCAGGTAATGTCTGTCAGACGTTAAAGGTTTTTACAGACGAGGTTATGCTTTTTTCTACGGTAGGTTTAGATGAATCTGGTGGTATTATATCTGGTCTCTTAGCAGAACAAGACATCTCTAATGACCTCAAAATCGGTAAAAATTCAGAAACTATCACAAAGACACGCATCCTCACGAATGACCAACAACTCTGTAGAATCGATAGCGGGCATATAAAAGACTCTCCTCCGTCATTTGGTGCATCACCAGATGCTATTATCGTGTCAGATTATGGTAAAGGTACTATAACTACAGAACTGTTGGATGACCTTATTAACAATAAATCGACATCTTACAAAGGAATCGACTGTCCAATTTTAATCGACCCTAAGGGAACAGATTGGGAAAAATATTCTGGCGCTTACGCAATCACACCAAATAAAAAAGAATTTGAAGATGCTTATGGGGAATTTACTTATGAGAAAGCCCTGCAAGTTTGTGAAGATTTAAACGTACAAGGAATTTTAGTGACTCTTGGTGCAGATGGTATGCACTGGATTGGAAGAGATGGAGCATCTATTCTTAGACAACCTAAACGAAAACAAATTAGAGATGTATCAGGTGCTGGTGATACCGTTATTGCGACATTCACCTATTTTCTTCCATCAGGCATTAAGAATGCAATGGACTATGCAAATAGAGCCGCTGGTGATGTTGTGAGTAAACTCGGTACCGCCCCACCAGATAAAGGTGCTGTAATAGAGACTATCGTGTTTACAAACGGATGCTTTGATATTATACACTCTGGACATATTGAGTTGCTTAATAAAGCCGCGGCATTTGGTAATAAATTGATTGTTGGATTAAATAGTGATGATTCAATGAAGAGAATAAAGCGAGAACCAGTTAATGATGAAGAAGAACGTAAGAAAGTGTTAGAGTCAATCGCAGGAGTAGATGGTGTAATCTTATTTGATGAGGATACTCCATACGAACTCATCAAACGCCTCATGCCCGATTGCCTGGTCAAGGGTGGAGACTATACAATTGACACTGTAGTTGGCAATGATTTAGTCAAACAAGTAAAAATAATTCCTATTGTTGAAGGAAAGAGTACAACAAAGACTATTGATAAAATATTCAAATTGGATACACCATTATGAGAAACAAAAAAATTGAAAAGGGGTGGGGTCACGAATTAATCATTGAAAGCAATGACCAATATTGTATGAAAGAATTGCATTTTGATAAAATGGGTCACAAATCTTCAATGCACTTCCATAAAGATAAGACTGAGACTTGGTTATGTACGAGAGGGTCAGTTATGGTTGAATTGATGGATATGAAAGATGCGACAACAAGCAAAATTTACATAGACGAGGGCGGAACTTTTCATATTGAGCCTATGACTCCACATCAAGTGACTTGTATGAAAGATAATACGGTTATTCTTGAAGCATCAAGCAAGGATATGCCTGAAGATAATTATCGGATTAGACCAGGTGATTCTCAAGATGAAAGACAGGGATGGCCAAGTAAATCAACCGCATCCAATAGTGCATAGCCAACAAGGGCATCCACCAAATAACATCATTGGTATTACTAACAACATAACTAAAATTATGTGATGTTTTTTAATTAGAGTTATAAGGTCATTCATTTCACATTCTCCAAATGTATTAAACTACCTAATTCTGGCATATAACAATATTCCAGTTCAGAGGCCTTTAAGACTTTCAGTGCATCATCAAGGGTCTCGACTAGAGGCTCACCTGCTAAATTAAATGAAGTATTAAACAATACTGGTACAGTGGTCATTCTGTAAAACTCTTCAATGAGTTTATAGAGATATCTGTTTTGAGTTTCGGTCACGGTCTGAATTCTACAGGTATTATCTACGTGTAAAACTGACGGTATCAAATCTCTCTTATTTTCTAGAACGTCAACAGCATACATCATATTAGGAGATTCCTCTAATCCCCTCATATCAAACCAATCGTGAACCCATTCTTTTAAAATTGCACCTGCAAACGGTCTGAAATATTCTCGACCCTTCACTTTATTAACTATGTCTTTGCCATTCTCTATAGTTGGATTGAATAGTATGCTTCTATTGCCTAATGCTCTAGGGCCATTTTCGCTTCTCCCTTGAAATATAGAAATTATTTCTCCATCTTTAAGCAATTTCGCTACATCTTTTCTATCAGCAATAAGAAGTTCAGCATTATATTTCTCTACTGTTTTACGCACATCTTCGATATTATAGTTATATTCTGGTCCCAGAAATAAATTATCTCTTCTTTCTCTAGGCATTAGCCATTCGTTGCCCTTCTCTTTCTCTAACATATAATGATACAGTAAAGCGGCCCCAGTGGCAGTACCAGCATCACTAGAGTTTGGCTCTACATACAAATTGATGCCGAGGTCGTTTAATTTATTCAAGTAGTGATAATTAGAAACACAATTAAGTGCATACCCGCCACTCAATACAACATTCTTATTGCCACTCATTTCGGATGCTTTGATGATTAGATTTAAAACTTGTTCTTGGGTTTCTTTCTGAACTGCATAAGCCATATCTCTTCTAAGATTGGATTTGGATAAATCATCTTTCCAATCCATATCATCTAAAAACTCAAATTCTTCTTTACCTATATTAAGACTTGTACGATACGGGTATTGAGCCTTTGTCAAATCTTTATTGGATGTATCACCACGAAACAGGTCAGGTATTTTATCATTTGAAGAGCCAAATGCAGATAATCCCATAGTCTTGCCTGCATCGTTTATGTGAAATCCACAATAATCTGTGACTGCATCCCAAACTTTTCCAATTCCAGCGCCCTCATCTGCAACTAATTCAAATTTTTCATCTAATTGTTCATCGTGCATTTCCTTAATATAATAACTTCTTCCCTTGTCGCACCCCATTTTCTTATATAGAGTCTTGATTCCTTTTGTATAGGAACAGTCGAAAATAGTTTCTATTTCAAAATATATATTTGATTCTTTATCACTTCCGAACTCTCTACTACTGCCACTACTATCTACAATGACACTCACGGCTGTTTCAAACCCAGAATTATAAAAGGCAATCGTTGAGTGGAGTCTGTGATGATTATCAAACATATTGACAACCTGTGGTGATTGCGTATCTAACTCTCCATCTGCCTGCTCGATTAATCCTAATCGTCTTGCGAGTCCTTGATATAAAGGTTCTCTAGTATATTCAAGAACGGTGTGTTGACGAGGGTCGTTGGGGTTAGTGGTTAGATTGGACACTACCAGATAATCAATTTTATCTGTATAGTCTAAGATTTTCATCATACTGAGTAAAGGCCCGCCATCGTGCTTAGCCCTTGATAGTCTTTCTTCTTCAATAGAAAAAACAACTTCGCCGTTTTTTAATAGACAGACGCCAGCGTTATGCCCTAGGGCAATTCCTGCTATCCACATATGCTTCTTTCTCTGTCCCAATGTTTTACTCTTTTCAGTGGGAATGTAGATGCCTCTATTCCCCCTATAAAAAATGCTAATGTTAATCTAACATCACCATCATTCCAATAACTATTTGCGGCGTGCCATTCACAAGCATCATACATTATCATACGATTAAAAAAGTTCTTGAAGCAAAGTTTTTCGTCAAACTTCTTTCTATGTTCTACCCAGCCCTCTTGTTTTGACTCTTCTTCTGGTTGTATTACTGCACCAGGTTTCAAATTAAATAATGATGTACCAGAATCTGGGTCAATATCGGGCGTTAGATATATCAATCCAGCAACTTCATCATCTGGGCCGTCTGGAGAATATACACCTACATCTTGATGTATCCATCCTTTGTTTTTTATGTTTGATTTTGCTTCGTGAAATCGTGGAATTTCGTGAAAAGACATATTACTGAGTTTCCAAGAAATGTTTACATAGTCTAAGTCATAATAGCAACTTAAAATTTTTCTTAATATCGTATTATGCAACTCTGCATCTATTTCCCAAAACTGTTTTGACCTCTTACCAGGCTGATTACCTACAACTTCTTTCGGCAGAGATTTTCCATACTCCATAATCACTTCAGGAGAAGTAAAGAAATCTTCAACGACAACTGGGAAAAATTTCTCAGGTCTTTGCCATCTTGATTTTGTTGCTAGACTTTCGCCTTTCATTTAAGGTCTCGACATTATGCCAAAACAAGCATTGTCCATATTCGCTTCGGTAAATGTTTGATATCTGTCTTGCATTTCGTATGGCATCTGAAAATATGTTATCTTACTTTCATCATCGTTAACAATCTCTAGTGCTAAGTCAAGAAAAGACCGTGATTCTCCAGAACCAATATTATATACTCCACTTCTACCTGAAGTCATAGCATTGATTGTCATATGAACGACATTTTCAACGTGGACAAAATCTCGATATATTTCGGCTGAACCATTGAACAAACGAATCATTCCTGTTTCGTCATATTGTTCTTTCATCCAGGCCATAGCAGATTTCATATTATCTTTGTGTGTCTCTCGTTTACCTTCAGAGACAACATTAAAATATCTTAGACCAATAATTTTAGTCCTGTCTGGTCCCTGATTCATAAATTTTCTGCTGTACTTATCTGCTTGAAGTTTCGCTAATGCGTAGTAACTATCTGGAGTATAATCATCTGATTTGTCATTAAAGGTGCCCCACTCTTTAGTTTGCTGTCCATATACCGCGGCACTTGAAGCATAAACAAGAGGAATTCTGCCCATATGACACATATCCATAAGATTACAAGTATATTGATAGTTATTTTCCATCATATGTTTGCCGTCAGTGGAAGCGACATTGCTATCAGCACCCATATGATAAACGGCATCGACCATTTCTTTCTCTGCCATAAACATAAACAGTTCTGGAAATTTAGATATATCGCAATAGTCTTGAAATTTGAGGTCTTTAATATTACGAATCTTGTCTGGATGTGATAAGTCATCAACAAGAAGAATTCTTTCATTCCCCCGATTGTTCAACTTCTCTATCAAGTGACTACCAATGAAGCCAGCACCACCCGTAACAACAGTTATTTTTGGAATCGGCTCAGCAGGTTTCTTCGGCATTGGCGGCACAGGCTTTTCGCCCGCTTTCAGCAAGACTTCTTCCTCTCCGACTAGGTCTTTATCTTTAGTTTCTTCTGTTAGAAACACTACGTTTGACATTATTTTTTCTCCTTATTTTTCACTTCAATTATTAGATTATTGTCTGGAAGATATAGATACTCAATATCACTTTCTGAGAGTGTCCTAACAGCATCATCAATTGATTCTACTAATGGTTCACCACCAAGATTAAAAGAAGTATTAAAAAGAACTGGTACTCCAGTTTGTTCATAAAATTTTCGTATCATTTCATAGAATATTGGATTCTGATGTTCTTTGACTGTCTGAATCCGACAAGTTCCATCTATGTGAATAATAGCAGGAATTTGTTCTGCATATTCATCTTTTGAACAATACATCGCATACATCATATGTGGAGATTCTTCCAATCCTCTCATATCAAACCATTCGTGTGCGTGTTCGTGAAGAATTGACCCAGCGAACGGTCGGAAATATTCTCTATGCTTTACGTTGTTTACATAGTCTTTCCCTTCTACCGTTCGTGGGTCATATAGGATAGAACGATTGCCCAAAGCCCTTGGGCCATTCTCACTGTTACCTTGAAATAGTGTAACAATGTTCCCCTTCAAAATTAAGTTAACTGCATCTTCTGGATATTGTGCATCAAATACACCAGTCGCTTTATATTTTTTTGCGATATCTGTAATCTCTTCTGTAGACCTGCCTTGTCTCGGACCGTGAAATAGAGACTCGCCATACTCACGTACTTTTGAGTCTTTAGTTAGTGCGTAGTGACAAAGCAGTGCGGCGCCCATTGCGGTACCAGCATCATTAGAAACTGGCTCAACAAATAGATTTATGCCTTCGTCTTTTAGTTGTCCAAGATACCAATAGTTAGCGACACAATTGAGAGCATAACCGCCAGAAAGAACGACATTCTTATTGCCAGACATTTTGACTGCTTTGCGTATCAAATCAAGGACCATTTGCTGTGATTCAGTCTGAACTAGATATGCCATATCTCTACGATTCTGGAGTCTAGTTACGTCTCCCTTAGATTCTTTTTCCGTGGTCTTTAACTCATCATAACGAAATTGATTGACAACAGACCCATTAGGGTATGTTGGAATAATAACATTTCTGTCTGTAGTTTTCCAATCGCCACCATTTCCATCAGTGTAAATCGATGGTATCTTATCGTTTGGTTTACCATATGGAAATAATCCCATAGTCTTACCCGCTTCAATAGGCTCCCATCCACAATATTGAGTCACGGCTTCGTATGCTTTCACAATACCAGCCGAATCATCAAGTATCAATTCGTGTTCGCCCTCTTCTCCTTCACGTTCTGAGCCCATAATTTGTTTCATTGCGGGCCAAGGTCCTCTACCACCTTGATGTTTGTAGAGTGTTTTGAAGTTATCTGGATATGAACAATCTAAAATAGTCTCAAGTTCCCAAGTCATTATTTTTTCGCCGTTAACATTCATATCAATAAATGTGCCAGCGCCGTCAACAATGACTGCCACGGCAGTCTCAAATCCAGAACGATAGAAGGCACACCCGGCGTGCATCTTATGATGCCATCGGTGCATATCTAATACTTGTTTACTAGGGTCGTCAATCAAACGAAGTTTTCTGGCTAGACTTGGATAAACATTTTCACCACTAAAGTCTACTCGACTTTCATCTGATTGTGTATGTGCGATTACTAGATAATCCAACTTATCTGTATACTCAAGAATCTTGACCATAGAAGCATAAGGCCCACCGTCATATTTTTTTCTTGTAAGTCGCTCTTCTTCAACAATAAAAACAATTTCACCATCTTTTAGTAAACAAACACCAGCGTTGTGGCCTCTGGCTATACCTGCAATCCACTGACTCATAATTTATCCATCCTCTAGTAAATTCTTTGTGCTGAAATCAGGCGTTTTTGGTTCTATCTTTGGTACATCTGGTTGTTCACCGACTGCTTGACTGGGTGTGCTAGGTGGAACACCACAACCCCCACTTGGTTGCGTTGGAATAAACGTGCCTTTAAACGGTCCGCCATCGCCTAAATATCCTATACAAGAATCAACAACTCTTTGTTCCTGAGACTCATCTAACATCATCACCTCATCATTCTGTCTATCTTTCTCGTCATCAAACGAAACTCTAATAGGTGAATAAGTTCTTCCCTTCTCTTCTCCCATATCAAGAATATCAAAATTATCATCATCGAGATAAGTGATATTAATTGGTATGGTAGAACCAATAACGACTGTCGCCGTTTTGCCTAATGCTTTAGCCATATGTTGTCCGATAGAATCGCATCCCAAGAAATGGTCTGCTGAATTAATCATTGACGCCCATAATCGTAAATTGGGTTCTTTAGGAACTGCTACTGGGTGGTCTTTCATTTCTGGAAGAGGGAGGGGAAATTCTGTCATTACTATAACAGCATATTCTTTTCGGAGTTTCTGAATAATACTAATTATATTCTGAACTTCAAAAGAGCGAGAAGTACCATCAATCAAATATTGGCCCATCATTTGAACTGAACGTCCAAAGGGCTGAATTATAATTGCTTTTTCTTTTCTGACACCCGCTTTAATTTCCTGGACAGTCTGATATCCAGTAATCTTTTCCATCTTATTGAGTTTAATAGACGGATGGGATAACTCTCTTGCAGTCTCAAGACTATTGATTTCGATATCAAATGCTTGAGCCATACTACATTGTTGGTTGAAATATTCGTTGATACGATATGGTTCGGGGGTAACCAAATCTTTGTCTTTAAGATGTTCATCAAAAAGACCTTTGTGCCACACTTCGTAAGCGTGTTTTTGGAGAACTGGGTGTCCTCTATAGAAATCCATACCTGCTTCGCAGACTATAATAAAATCAGCATCACCTGAATCTTCGGCATATCGCTCAAAAGCAGGAATTGAGCATAGTACCCTACCAGCACCACCATTAATAAAGAAAGCCTTTGACCGACTCATCACATCACCTCACTTTGTTTAATACTTAAAATTACGACTATTATAACATAATCAGTACATCTTGTCAAGTATTTATATCATAAAAAAAGCCCTCTTTCGAGGGCTTTGAAACTCTAAAATAAGTTGGTTTTTATAAATTACTCATCAATACCGGCAATTGGCGTTAATTGTGCTATTGCCGCGTTGTCTTTGGCCGTTCTTTTTGCGACCAATATTACTTCGTGGTCAGGTGACTCATTACGAACATATGGGTCATCATACTCTCCGTCTGGGTCAGTCGGCCATCTAATTAAATGATTTGGAACTGCGGCCCAGTCTTGAGGAATATCTCGTAATTTCTGACGATATGTTTCCCATTTCGCTTTAACTTCTTCAGGCATATCTTCAGCGATACGTCCATCAGACTGCTTCAATTTAGCATCTCTGTCTACCCGAACGGCGACATCTGAACGTCTACGAAAATCGTTTTCTGGATTTTCGTTATCAGTATTAATACCACTCTTCATTTTGATAGGTGCAGTATAATCCTCTAGAATAGCATTTTCAGAGAAAATCATTCGAGGGTCAGTCGGGTCTACTATAACAACATTGTCATCTTCAGCAGGACCAACTCTAACTTCATATAGTTTTCTCTCAGCAAATCCACCGAAAAGAAGTCCGATTTTAATCATATTCTCGTCCGAATCTGCTTTAATCTCTTTAACTTCGCAATTTAAAGGAACAGGACGTTCTGTATAGTCGTCTTTGTCCCAAGTCTGGTCGATAACTTTTGACTCCTTATCAATCCATAGGATTAGAGTTGATGGGCCATCATAACTTTGCGTAGACGTTTTACCCAACGCAGTAGTTGGCGTAGCCTGTTCAAACTCATCAGGTAAGTCGTAAGTTACGATTTTTTTAACGTGTGCCATTTTTTAAACTCTCCTAATTAATTATTGATATGTCACTTTGACTAATCCACCGGCACCAAAACCACCGACACAAGCAGTGCCTGCGGCGTTTCCGTCACCTACTCCGCCTCCACCAGGGAAGACTGAGTGACCAGCACAACAAGCCATATCGCCTGCACAATAATGATTCGCTGAACCACTCCAAGGGGCTGTGAATGGGCCTGAAGGACTGCCAGTACCGTTCTGAATTTCGTTACAACAACTGTAGCCTTTGTGCATACCGCCGTTAATACCTCTGAAACACATATCTCCACCGTAAGTTGCTTCGTTACAGTTATGTGATACCCAACCTGCGTTGTAGTTACCTCTATCACACTGGAGTCCACCAATATGACAGTTATAACAAGAAGATTGAACATCCCAAGATGTTGAACCACCGTGTCCGCCTTGTGAGCAGAAATTCGATAATCCAGGTCCGTTTACATAAGATACACAACCGTGTCTACACGCTCTGTTACAAGTTGTGCAACAAGAACATTGTGAAGTACCGCCGGCACATAATGTATACGCTGATTCTGTGCCTGAGCCGGAACTAAATTGTCCTGACGCCTCACAAATCGTTTTTTCGTTATAATTCCCACCAGCTCCACCGTGTCCGATATCAAAATCGTGTCCAGCAGAACCACCTGGTCCGCCACCAGATAGAATCTCAAACGTAATTATTTGAGTACCTGTTGGAACAGTCCAATGTAAGCAACACCCGCCATTAGTCACTGACCAATGATTTGTATTGTAAATGTAAAAATGTTTTTGAGGGGCAGACGATACTCCAGAATCAATCATTGCTTGAATGGCCGCCGTGCCTGTCGCAACTGCGGCATCTATTGTAGTTTCTGCTCCGTCTTGAAAATTGTGTACGCTCTGAATCTCTTCATAAACGTGATTTGCCATTAACTCTAACGCTTGGTCAGTGTTTTTGGCCATTTGGTTCATTTTACCAAGTGTTAAAATATCCATTAGTTGTTCTCCTCTGCGGCTTGCCTTGCCTTGTTTTCAGTATCTTCGGGAGAATCAGGATGTGGAACTGTATGTGGTTCTTTACCATCATACTTTTGTGGTAAATCCCTTAATTCCTGTCGATATGCTTCCCAGGCATCGTATTCTTCGCCTTCGGGTAGCAATTTTTTCATATCTGTATCTTCAAGAAGTTTGTTCCTTACCGCACGAACATTTTCCCAAGAGTTCCAAGTTTCAAGTAACACTAAGTCCCATTTCTTTGTCTTAGAATTCCACGTAGTTTCGTTTTTATTCCATATATGGTCGGGCGGAATCTTATCGTCTGCAGGTCGCTCGTAATAAACAGTACCATCAGCAAGTTTCTCTTGAACTTGAGGTAATTTATCATAAGAACCTCTGTCATCTCCTACAGTGTGTGGGTCAGTCCAAATCGAACAAATGTGAGCATCTTTAGTACAGTCGATTTTGACACGAATTGCATCTAGAGGAACAGGAAGTGCCTCAATTGCTATCGTCATATCATCGTCAGTACCTTCGATATTACCATCATCGTGATAATTTGTTTTGATTGGTTCGGAAGTCCATTTCCCTTTTCTGTCACCATCTTTATGTACATCAACCCAGATTGTGTCAGGCCCGAGATAAGACAACGTAGCAGTTCTGCCGGCAGCCGTACTCTGGGATAGATACTTATCCGGCACTGGGTACGTCATTTCAATATTCAGTTTAGCCATTTTTAATATATCTCCTAATTAACTTTTAATTATGCCTTATTTCCAATACGTGACAACTACTGCACCGCCGCCACCTGCTTTACCACAGCAACAACCACCGTGCGTAACTGCACCGTGTGAGGCTGCGCCAGGGGAGATGGGACCGCCACCGGTGTGCATATCGTTAGTACAACCACCGTGTGAGCCTGCATCACCAGTTCCTAATGGGCCTGGTGCTCCTGGGGCAATTGAGAACATAGAAGAAGCACAATGTTGAGATGATTTTCTCCAACCACTTCTGCCTGCTGTTCCATAATCTGCTCCGTAAAATGCCGCACAACCAAAACAAGTCTGACAACAAGTGTAACAGTTCCAGTTTTGACAGTGATGTTCACCTGTATGTCCACCTAATGCACAAAAGTTTGATAAGCCTGTGCCAGTAACATAAGAGGTATGTCCTCTCTGACCGTGACTACTTGCCCAACAACATCCTGTGCCGCCGGCACATAGTGCATAAACAGTAGAACCTGCTGTAAAATCTCCATCTTCTTCGTTTAGATGCTTTACAGCATATGCACCAGAACCACCAGGAAGAGGGTTCACCATACAGCAACAAGCCCCATAACCAGAGCCACCGCCACCGTAGATTTCAAATTTAATTCCTTTTGTATCTGCTGGTACAGTCCAAGAACATTGCCATCCGTTGTAATTGACTGATTCACACCCTGTTTGACCATTGTGATGACAACCAATATAGAGTGCGTGTTGTGGGCCAGAACCTCCACCGCCGCCAGCGGCGTTAAGAGCATCTACGCCTGCTGAAACAACTGCGTTGATACAGTTAATATTTCCTTCTTGAAAATCGCATACATCTTTGAGTGCAGTGAAAGTTGAGTTGGCTAGAAATTCTAAAGTCTGGTCGACATCTTTCGCCATTGCATTCATTTTGCCAAGTGTTAGAATATCCATTTAATTCTTCTCCAATTTAGACTTTTTAATACTCATATCTCTATTTATATTAAATATATTTATATAATTAATCATTGCTTATTAAGCCTCCCAAACATCTTTGAGTGTAATAATGCCTCTCATATCTTCGAGGTTACCATCATATTTATTAGATGCGTATAGCAATGATGCGGGAGTACCCAAAGTCCAAGACATCGTTTTAAATGCCCATTCGTCATTCAGTGTGTGTCCATTTGGATTCTCGAATTGTATCATAATGCCATTTTTAAAGTTCGTTCCAGCAGTATTATTGGCTGAGAATGGGGAAGCATCGTCATTTCCCTCAGGACCATATAGTGCTAAATCTGTATTAACATTGTTGATTGATGCGCCAACAAGTGTTACTGGGCCTGCAACCATCACAAGAGGTGTTTTATATGCTGTACCAGGATTCGTTATTGTCACTTCTGAAATGTTGCCATTAAGTCCTAGTTCAACAGTACCTTCAGCACCATAGCCAGTTGGCTCTGGATGCTCATCGACAACCATAACTCTAGTAAAGCCATCTACATAATCTTGCCAATCTTCAACAATCGTGGCTGCCCCGATACCGTTGTTAAGAACAACACTACCAACAAAGCCACCACCAACTGATTTAGAGGCTGTTCCAACCCATCCACCAACATCAGAAACATTAATCATCGGCTCATCATAAGATTGACCTCTTGATGTTAAGACAATATCTGTAATTACATTATTGAGGTCTACTTGAAGAGTAGCACCTGCACCAGTATTTGCTGGGTCATTGATAACAAAATTAATATCGTGATAATTAGAACCACCGTTAACTACTTGTACGCCAGTAAACATCCCCATCGGGACTGCAGGCGTCCAAGTTTCAGAAGCGCCTTCACAAGCAACTTGGTCTGTATACTGAGTATCAGAACAATATTCTGCAACTGCTTCAGTCGTTAGTAATGGTTTCAAGATTGCTCCTGAACCAAATATTCTGTCAATCTCAGTTACTCCGTCAACATCATATACTGGAGTTCCAGTCGGGTCAACCGCAATAATCTGAGTTGTAGATGAATAACCAGCTCCTGCAGTGTTTATAGTAACATTTCCGATAGAACGATTAAGTACTGGATAAGCGTAAGCCCCTTCACCAGGACCAGATACATCAACTATTCTAACAGAGTCGCCTGAAACATAACCTTGTCCAGGTCTATCAACTGCAATATTAATAACTTCATTACTACTGTTAACAGTAGCAAGTCCTCGAACTCCACCACCAGTTTCTGAAATCATATCGACATATACAGTATTATCACGTACCCAAAGAGTCGCTTTAATAGTTGTATCATTGTCATCATAGAGGTCGTACTTGTCTGTAATCTCAGTCGGCTTCGTTATAACATATGTGAACGTAGCATTCTGAGGAATATCACCAGAGTCAAACATTTCATCAGCGTGAGTAACAGTGTGTGCTTGAATGTCAAGATTTGTAAAAGTAACAGTGTCTCCAACATTAGCAGAGATAATTGATGGAACAAAAGCGTTGTTCTGAATATCAACCGCAACTGTTTTAGCAGTTGTGTCAGTATATCCAGTGCCTGCACCAGTTACTGAGAATCCAGCAATACCGCCAGACGCTAAGTCCATCGTAGCAGTTGCGGCTACAGTGGGTGAACCACCGTTAATAGCAACTGTATCTGCAGGAACATAGTCTGCTCCGCCTTCAGTAATAACTACATTTTCTACTTCACCGGTTACTGTTAATTTAACATAACCATCTGCAAGACCACCAGTTGAGGTAGTGAATGCAAGAGTAATTAATGGATTAACTGTGTGAGTAGTAACAGCAAGAGGATGAGTATGAGCACCTGATGTTTGAGTAAATATGAAAGAATTATTAAATTCATTCCACATTACAACTTGGTCGTGCGTGTGTCCAGCATCAACAGTAGTTGAAGTGACTTGACCACCGGCCATAATAATATCAACTTCTGTTTGTGTTAATTGAATTGTATGAGTATGTCCGTCGCCACCAATCTCAGCGGCTACATCTACTTCCCAGTATCCAGTATAACCTGAACCTGCAGTAGCAACATCAACAGAGTTAACCATACCATCTTTAAGAGTATGAGTTGCAGTGGCTTTCGTTTCACTTGAGCCAGCAACATCAACAGCACCTAAGTCAAAGGCTCGAACTGCTGTTGCTTTAGACCATTTAGTACCACCATTTGTAATTGTTACATCAGAAACACCGTCATCATAGACAGCATTAAGAATAGCACCAGTGCCTTGTTTTCCGTTTGCATCAACTGTGTATGCGTAAGAATCAATAAATCCTGAGTCATCATTAATATAGACTCTGTAAATCAGTCCGTCAGATAACGCACCGTCATAAGATTCGCCTGCTATATTGTATTCGTAAGAACGTGAGAAGTCATCAAGGAGGGTTACTGCACTATCAACATACTCTTCGCATTTAACTGGAGTATCGTGTAGTCCGCCTGAAGAATCGACATCACTTGCATTAAGAGATGCAGGTACGCCCCATCCAACTACGCCACTTGTTGCATCGTGACAATAAGATTGATTGGGTTTGAATAAAATTGTATCATAGTGTTGAGCATATTGTCCGCTAACACCGCCATTATAAAGTGTAGTACCATCTAATTCTGTAATTTTTACAAAGTCACCAACATCAATTCCGCCCCACATCATCGCGGCATCTACGCCACGTCTGAGAATAATTTCCGGATTGTCTGTGTCGGGAACAGAAGTGTTATTAAGAATAGTTAATTCAACTGCTGGGTCACCGTTTGCTTCGTGTCCGCTTCCTCTGAATGAGTGTACTCCACCACCAGAAGTATTCTTAAACATATCATATGCTTTAATTTTTGTAACTGAAGTCGAGCCCGTCACTGCTTCGTTTTCAAGTTTCAAATGTTGTACGAATGGGCGTGGCTCACCTTCAATTTGCATTGTTTCGCCAAATGAAGCAATTGCTCCAGTTGATGCGTCATATGAAATGTGATGAGTAGTGTTGTCGCCCTCTTCAGCAAAAGTAATATTGCCTTCTGAATTGTAAAGATAATCAGCAAAGCCAATCTCTCTCGTCATTGTTACATCAGCAATTAATTCGTTTGTTGCGTGAATAGAGTAACCAGAGTTGGCTGCACCAGAAGTATACTGGGCAAGATTTGCTAGTATATCTGCCAAGGCAGCGGCGATTAAAGCGTCTTGGGACGCAACGTGGCCAGAATAGTCAATCATTAATTGACTCAGTGTCGTGGTTACATTGGTCTCAAGCGTATTTGCGTGATTTGATAGAACATTACCAGAGTCGTTTGCCCAAGGGACAAAGACTGAATTGACGAAGCCTTGAACTTCATCATTCATATATGTTTCCACGGCATTCATCGCCGTGTTAGTTCTTACAACAACTTCGTTTTTGAAGGTATTCTGTTGATTTTCTAAGGGAGCCGAGATATTGAGATTTAACCAGTCTTTAATTGAGGACGCCATAGCGTTCAATTTAGTCGGTATCATCACCGCTGGTGTGTTAGTATATATCTCTACTTCTTCGGTAAACGCCGAAACATCGATACTATCAAATGTAATATCTGGTATGTCATTGAACGGGTCAACCGCTGTAGTTATGCTTGATAGTGTGACGGACATTTTATTTTATCTCCAAAAATTGTATTCTCTACTATATTTATAATACTATTTATATATTAGTATCAGTTATTATGGTATTACCACAGCATTTAGTTCTCTGAATGTGGTTCCATCTAGATTTTCAACAATTACGTCATAGTTACCAGTCGTGGTAATATCAGTAAATGTCAGATTATTAACATCGACAAACGTAACAGTCTGTGGCCAAGAGCCGGCGGCTGGGTCATTTGTCACTTCTAGGGTGACCGTGGTATCAGCGTCTATAAAGTTCGCTCCAGTCACTCCAAATGTAGTATCTCCATTGTCAGTTACCGTGATAATTCTCAAAAAGTCTCGTACATTGATGGTTGTTCCTAGAGTTGCTGAATCTCCATCAACATTCATAATTATCATTTCTTGGTCACCAAGAGGTGTACCAGAACCAACAGTAAAGTTGACTTGTGTCGGCAGATTCAGAGCGACAGTTGATTGAAGAACTCCGCCTAATGTTATAGTCCAATCTGGGTCAATACCATCTCCGTTCACGATAATTACATCGCCAGGCATCGCGGCAACTATTGTTGGGTCCCAAGTTCCTCTTGGGGCTTCACAAGTCACTTGCGTAGTGAAGTTATCATCAGTACAAGATTCAAATACTTCAGGAGTCCAAACGGCACGCGGTGCTTCACAAGTAATTGCTGTCGTGAATGCTACGTCAGTACAAGTTCCTGCAGTCCAAGTATTACCAGCAGGTGTCCAAGTTCCACCTACACCAGAACAACCCCCTTGACTATTATTAAATGCTGGGTCAGAACAAACGCCTGCGCCTTCGCACTCTGATTGATTACCCCAGTAAGTGTCAGAACAAGAACCGTATGTCCAAACTCCGTTTGGTTCAGTACAATCAACTATATTAGTATAAATTCCGTCAGAACAAAATGCAGGAACTGTATCAGTCCAAACACCGTTATCTGCTTCACAATCAACTATATTATAGTATGCTGGGTTAGAACAAGATGGTGCAATTTGGTCAACGGCTCTTGTACCAAACTCGATACTAATACCAGATAGTGAAACTGGCGGATTCAAGATTTCGTTAGAACGCTTATTAATATCATAGTAATCTTCAATGACAGATTCGCCGAACGATTCCATTGTACGCATTCCTGCGATTGGTTGTCCTGTGTAATCTGCATTCTCCATATCTAAATGATTAGTTTTCCATCTTTCTTCTCCCCCGATAGGAACACCAAACACATTCAATGAACGTGCTAAGAGTAGATACTCATCGGAAGAAAGATTAGGAACAGTCTTAGTTGAAATATTATCCCAATATGTAAATCCATTTCCAGTAGTTGAAAGAGTTAAGTAAGCAACTCCCGTAACAGGTGCAGTAAAGATAAAGTCTTTATCTCCATCTGTATCGTTTTCAGCAATAATCATACTTCCGTATGTATCAGTATCAGGTGCAGGTCCAATCTTAATTACAGAATCAGTAGGTCTATCAATGCTGAAAGACACTTTATAATTCATTTCATTGGCAACTTCAAAATTGATATGTGCAATACCTCTTGCTGAACTGCCAACTCCTGCTGTATAAATTTGTTCTGTGGTTTGGTCAACATACGCTTCAGCACCTTGCTGAGGAGCAAATGTCCAACTCTCTTCGATTTCTCTAACAGAAACATCATCAATAGAACCTTCCCAACCAGTATTAGTATAGTAAGGATTATTCTCTTCAGGTCGATTATTATCAACATCTGCAATGAATCGAATCTTATCATCATAAGAGCCCGCTCTTACGTGATGTATTACTTCTCCACTCGGAACAAGTCCAGTAGTATTATAGTCAAGTATCGGAATCTCTTCTTCGTATAATTTAATAAAGTTAATAACACCAGTACCGTTCATTCGTAATACTAAATCAGTAGTGGCTTCACCTATAATATCAAGATGATGAATACCAGATGCGTTAACTGTAGTCTTAACTATTCCATCCATCATTACATCAATTGTCGGAGAATTCGCAACAGTTGAAGTCAAGACTATATCTTCGTGTCCTTCTGGAATAGTTTGACTAACTAAAATCCAAGCAAGTGGTGTCCAAGAAAGAGTAAATTCGTGAGTATATGTCTCAGCGTGATAAGAATCAGTTTGTGGGAATGACCTAGTATTGGCTTCATCCGACATCAAATAATCTGCATCTGATTGTGATATCTGGAATGTATGTGAGTGAGTTCCACTTGGTCCAGGACCAACAGTGAAAGTCAAAATATTTTCATCTACGACAACACAATCTATTGTGGCTTCATATCTCTTATTCTTAACAAGAGCATTTGCAAATGTATATGTCGCAAGTCCGTTAACAGAAGAACTGAAAGTCATTGCTTCGTTATCAAGTACAATATCAACACCAGAAACTACCCAATTGACTAGAACTGGGTCAACAATATCAAAGTTCCAGTTGGTAATTAGATTTTCAGGATTAGAACCAAGATTAACTCTTAGTCGACCTGTCATTCCATTATCATTCGGGTCGAGGTCTGACAAGTTGTATTTGACTTCGTATAATTTTCCGGCCTCAAAAGCAACAGTCTGATTAACTTCAGTCTGTGTCGAAATAGAACCATCAATGTGGGCTGCGCCGTTAAGGGCACTCCAGCCTTCACCCATATACCAAGCATTCTGACCAGTTACTCGTTCTCTAATTGAAACATTATCAACTTTACCTTGTCCTACGCTAGTTAATCTGAATAATGTAGAATTAACAGGAGCGACAACAGTCTCAGAGTAATGACCGGTTACAGTATTTGGTGTGCCTTCAACAACTGTATCACCAATTATGGAAGACTTGACTGTACCATTCGGAGCACCAAATTCGTCTTTGAAATCTTCTATGATATCGTATTGAATTTCATAAGTAATACCATCTAGAACTGTGCCAGTAACAATTTGTTCAATATGACCAGCAGTAGTATCATTCGTATATGCTGTGCCACCTAGAACCTGCCAAGAGCCTGTTTCTGTCCAGACAACTTCTTTGAAGTCAACATTATCAAGTTGAATATCTGACCGTTGATTAATGTCTACCCACATATAAACTTTAGCAGTAGCAATTGGATTATTATTTGTAACGAGGAATTGTTCTGAGGCAACACCTGGAATCATTTGTAATGAGTCGATATATGTTACAGTACCAAGTTCAATATTCATTGCAGTGATGCTTGGGATGTACCCAGGCCCAGTTGCAGTTACTAGATTGCCTGTCTGGAATATATGTGCTTGAGTTCCCGCTACTGGGAATGCGAATTCTGGTTCTGGCTGTACTTGGAAGTAATCAGGTCCAGTTCCGTTATCTACAACAATCTTATCTAAGATGTGTAGAGGCGTGTACATATTATCTTGACCGTGATGATAATAAACGTGTATATCTTCACCAGCATTAACTGTTGGTATATCAACAATATTGAATGTTCCAACCATCGAGGCGTGCCACGCACATTGATAATACAATGTATCTGGTGCTACTGAAGGAACAGTGAATTCCATTATTTCGTATTTTGCAACACCGGCTCCATCATCGCCAAACATTGATGAGCCAGCGAATGTTTGGTCTCCTGCACCTTCTTCTGCCCTTGAGCCAGTTACACCTAATAGATACTCACCAAAGTAAGCCCCCGGAGTAAAGTGACTTCCGTCATCAGTAGTTACATAGAATGGATGCCCAGCGGCATTAACTCTAAATCGATATGTACCACCTCGGTATAGATTGATTGTTCTATTTGTACCTTCAATCATACCTTCTTTGTCAAATTTGTAAAGCCCTTGGTCATCAGTAACAGCATAATATCCGTTGACTGCACCTGGGGCTACGAACGGGCCGAAGCCAGATGTTCCATCTGCACCGGTTAGACCGAAATCTTCTGGGATTTTCCAAACAAATTCTTTAGAGAAGTTACCAATCCATTGTGATGCTCTCCATTGAGCAAGCCCAACGGCTTCTGTTGGATTCAGTGCTTGACAAGTTGCGTAGTCATCAATGCCGTTGTAATACCAGCCGTCTACGTCTAACTCTTCACACCAGCCTGGAAGATTCATACATTCTGGGAATGGTTCGTTTGATACCCAAGTTCCTGGTTGTTCGTCAGTATCAACGAAATCGTTGTGAGTGCCAGAAGTAATAGTAAGACCGTGACTTGCATTTTTACTGATACAATGTAGGCCTGCGTTCGGGTCTCCTAAACCTCTTGTCATACCCGCTTGAACTAAGTTGTCCCAACCGGCGCCTGGTATTGCTTTAATACCAGCGGCGTGTAAGTACATTGATGTAGGTGCACCCGTGAACGGGTCTAACATCACATTATAACCAGTATGATGCCAAGCATTATTCAAGAAAGTATAAGTACCCCCTCTGAATAAGTCGAATCCACCGTTGATGCCGTCATTACCACCAAAACTCGCGGCGTCTGCTTCATCTCTCTGATAAGGATAATAAGATATGTCACTCTGGTCCCACCAAGTCCAGAACCAAGGCGAATCTTGTGCGCCTTCGACTGTCGTTGCGTTCGGGTCATTAAAGGTTAGTGACGTTTGTGTGTCTACTGTAATATGTAAGTTATCGGTTGGCCCGTAGCCATCTCCAAGAGCAACAACTGTGTGGTCTCTATATTCGCCAGGCAATTCTGTCGGCGTATATGGTTGTGGTCCTGAGGGTAACTGAACAATATCACCAACTTGTAATCCGTGAACATCTGATTTAACAGTTCTTGGGCGTGACCATAGAATTTCTAATGGCATATTCGAGGCTGTATCGCCAACGTGATTTGTTAAGTCTCTTTCGACTTCAAATCTATAAGAGGCTAAATCTGCAACAACTTCGTATGATTCGATAACATTGAATATTGTTGGAGTAGTTCCAGGAGCATTCTCTAGAGGATAAATAACTGTTTCTGTGAGTACAAAGTGGTCCCAATCAATAACGAAATCTACATAATAGTTCGTATTACCGTGATGGATGCCATTGTAGACATTTTGATAATGTATTTTATCGCCTGCTTTGACTCCGTGAGAATCACATTCAATACCACGTTCTTTCTTCACATAGCCTACTATATCTGTGAACGGGTCTACAATAGTTGTGGGATTGTTATCATCGCCACCTAATGCAAAGTTATATTGACCTACTGTGAATTGACTTGAACCTGGATACCAGACTCTATCAAAATCGTGAATATGGAAGTCGATTGATATAATTAAATATTCATCATTTGCTGGGTCAAGACAACCAAACTCTACAGTATGAAAATGCTGAGGGTCTGAAGTACCATAATCAGAAGTACCGATTAGTGTGGTACCACCCGTAGCACTCCACGTTCCGTCTGGGTCTTGTGTTACTCCAGTTAATGGACTTGCTTTAAGTGTTGCTTCGTCTGTCTGGTCAATTAAAATTTCGTGATAGTGACCAAAGTTAGTTAATTCAATCTTTGTCCCGCCACTAATAACGTAGTAGTTCTCCATACCGTGAGTATGTGAACCTGTCATACCTACTACATACATTGCGCCAGCACCATTGTTCAGTGCAGGGTCCCAATCGTATGTAACAGAGTGGGCGTGTGGCGCATTTTCGCCAGAGCCGTCACCATCAGTTGAACTCATAACAACTGTAGGTGCACCAGTTTGAATTGCCGCGTATTGGGCAACTGTCAATTCAGCAGTGTGAATATGACCGATGACATTAACGTCATCAAAGAATACGTCTACACGGGCATCGCCCTTTTGTACAGCAGTAACAATATACTCTTCCCATCTACGTTCACCTTGTGCAACTGTGCCATCGCCTGAGCCATAACCAGTACCACCTTGGAGAAGTGTTAGTGCAGTAATACTACCTGTAATTTCTCCAGTCACTAGACCAGTAACAACTGGACTACCACCTTGAAGTGTGACAGCGGGCGGGCCATTATATTCAGAACCAGCATTTGTAATTGTAAGTGTGTCAATTGCTCCACCAACCGTGATAGTAGCGGTCGCTTCGGCTTGTACACCAGTGCCTGTTGCAGGTGCAGAAATTACTACAGTAGGTGCAGTTTGATATCCGCTACCTATGTCAGTAACAGTTAGTGTTTCAAGCGAGCCGTCAAAAGTTACTTCGCCGACAGCACCTGCGCCATCTCCGCCAGTGATGTACATCGTAGGTACAGCACGGTATCCAGAACCACCAGTTAATAGTGTTAGTGCCGTTACAACGCCACCGACAACTGAAACGTCCGCTGTTGCGTCAACTGTATTTGCATCATCGCCGCCTTGGAATACAACATCAACTGGTACTGAAGCATTTGGGTCAGTTTCAACTTCGCCTGACTGAAATGCTACTAAGTCTGCAAGACTCAGGTCGTGATAAAGTGATTCAACTACATTCTGATTACCTGCTCCACCAAGTGAAGTACAAGGTTGGGGCATTGTCAGATTAATGTGATATGAATTACTTAATGAGGGTAAGGCAACTTGTGCGCCATAGTTAATTGGAATCTTAACTGTATCGCCAGGATTCAAACTATGGTCAATAGAATAAACGTATCTATGATTCGTTGTCGTTGTCATTCGACCTTCTTCAAGAGGGTGGAATGTACAGTGGAAATATAGGTCGTGATAACCGTCTACAACCCAACTCCAATCTTCGCCAGGTGATAAGTCAGGAGAAGCAAAAGAAATATTGTCATCTGAAACTGCATTATGCACCAATATAGAAGTTGAGGGATTCGTGAAAATAATTGTATCGCCTTCTCGTGCTTCTAAATGATAAGGCACAAGGTCGTGATTCTGTGTAGTCGGGTCGTTGATTGCACCGCCATCCCAATGCTGTCCTGCACTTGTACAAGCAATTTCCATTGCGGCAAGTGATGTTAAATATTCAGGTGTAACTATTGTCCAAGTTTCTCCAACGCCTTCACAAGTCGCTTGGTCAGTGATTGAAGGATTATTAGAACAACTGCTACAAGTAGGACGAATAAGAAGTGCATCTTCAATTACTGAAACAATAAATGTTCGTGGGTCCGGACCACCACCAACTTCTGAGAAGTTTATTGGGTCAGGAAGAACCATATCAACCATATTAACAGCACCATTTGTTAGGTCCCAGTTAACATCGTTAACAGTAAGGTCATATGAAAATTTGTATTGAGTGTTTGGTTTTAATTCTGTCTCGAACCAAGTAAGAGCAACCTGTAAACCATCAGTATATGCTTCAACAATCTGAGTACCTTCAGTAAACAATCTGTCGAATTGATATGCAATACCGTTAGCCCAAGGTCGTGCCAAATCAACGGGAACATTAAAGCCACTATTCTTGAGTAATTCTGTCTCAAACGCATCAGCGGCAAAAGATGAATTAGCAACAAGATTTGCAGATTCGTATGTTATGTCAAGCCCACCATTAGGTACTAACTCTGTCGGAGATACAAATTCTGACGAGCGTAATGCCACATTAATAAGAAAATCCTTATATTCTGGAAGATGCTCTAAATTCTCCATTACCTCTAGAGACTTCAGCATCAATGCTAAGTCTTTAACTAGAAGGTCGGGTGAATCTAGTTTAATGTTCAAAGAGTCTAGAAATGACCCTTTCTGTTGCTCTATTGTATTTAACTCGACTAAAGAGAATTTGTGACCTGTATAGTGTGCCATTTATTGATATCCTATTATTATTCGGAGGCTAATTCGCCCTCATAATTCAATTGCATAGAAGTGGTAACGTAAGGGTCACTAACTCCCAACATCGCAAATTCCTGCATCCTGACGAAATTATTCTGCTGTTGAATCATTTGGTTAGTACGCTCACGCCACGTCTTAAAGGTCTCATCCTTTCTTACGAACGGTATTTCTGTTGTTCCTACGCTTGCCATCAGTCTTATTTCCCAGATTCAACTAAATCGTAGACGATTTGCTTTAAACCTTTTATTTCATTCTTCATACTATTTATAACTCTTCGTGAATCCTTCACGACTGCCTTATCAATTTTCTGCTTTTCAATTAGTTTTTTGCGTTTGGCATACTCATTTGCATCGTGAAAAACCACTGCACCAGTATAGATATCTTTCGTATAATTTGGTTCTTTGGCCATTGTATATCTCCTATGTTAGTGCCATCACTCTCATCTCTCGGACTGCTGGCAGCCAGCACGGATGAGTTGTATGTAATTCAATTTTAATTCTAAAGTGGTCAAATTCATTAGGTATTTTCTTCAATGGAGTAAAGGTATGCTCAATAAATTCCATATTAGTCACAATTGCCGTATTAGTGATAGTCACACCAGAGTCTTTCATCTCTCTCCAAGTAACTGGGTCCTCTTCAATAACAGCAAGACCAATTGGATAATCTGGATGTTCTGCTGACACGATTGAGTCAATTTCTAGTACAGGCACTTCAACTTTGGATGGCGTTCCATCACCAAGTAAGATTTTCTTATAGAATTTTCTATCTAAATCGTCATCCCAAGTACCGAACCAGATATCATCAACTTCATAAAGACTGAGGTCAGTAACGCCTGGAAATGGATAACTTTGTCCTGTAGCATCTGCTCCAACTCCTGTTAAATCTTCTGTTGAGATGAAACAGGTTCTAATAATTGATTTCATATGAGAAATATCAACTAAGTGGGCTTGAGTAAAGTTTCCTGGATTATCATCACCATCAACATAAGCAGTAGATACTGCCGCACTTGAACCAGTATCTTGTATAATACCAGACCAGTTCGCAATCCCTGATTGCTGAACCGTGATAACATTCTCTGGACTATTAGTTCCAGATGGATAAATCCAAGCATACTCACTTTCAAAATCGTTTACAGTATAATCACCGTGAGTAATAGTATTGATATATGCTTTAACATTGATATATCGTGGAATAACTGTACCAGTATCATAGTATACTTTAATATACGTATTAGGAACTTCTTGAACTGAAAGCCACATCGTCAAGTCTTCCGCAAAATGAGAAAGTTTAACATCTTTCGATTGATAAATTCCCATTTGATTCTTAACAAGGGCCGCAGTATCAAACACAGGATTGTTTACAATGACTGTGCTAAGTCTCTCTTTATTAAGAACTGGAGAAACATTTGTATTTTCTGTAGCAAAATTGGCAATATATGAAAGTGCAGTATGAGTATAGCCAGATGCGATAGTATGAGAACCATCAAGCGATATCACATTATCAAGAACGACATCTTCATTATCTAGAATCCCGCCCTTAATATTAGCAGTATCACCATTCTCAATAGCAGAGAAGTCCATACTACTTCCTGAAATAACTAATGGTTGAAAATTAGGCATATATTGAACGCAATCTTTGATTCCAGCAAACTCTTTAAAGTCAAGTTGTATTTGCCCTGCTGGTACGAATTGACATCTATTTATCTGGAACTTAACGTCTTTTAATTGTTCTGCTGTCCACGTCATATTGTTCTGAGAAGTAAACATCGAACCCAGATAAGGCTGTTCGTGTATATATTCTCCAGTCGCTACATCAACTTGACCTAGTTCAGAAATAAATACATTGTATTCTAATGAACTGGTCTCTGTAACGAAACAATACTCAGTATGATTCATTAGATAAATTGGGTCCTCGAATTGAAATCTCGTGCTTACTGTACCGTCTGTAGAAGTAGTAATGTTTTCTGGATAGATTAATACGTCTGCTAGTGGAACAAGCGTTGTTGATGGATAACCATTTATCATTGTTCGTATTTGCATATGAACGGGCTGTTGTTCTGAATCTTTTGACCAGAAATACAAGTCAATTGAATCAATAAATGCTCCGCCCTCTTCATCTATATAAAATGATTGTGCTACTGGGTCTCCCCTATTAACTTGCCATCTCTGAATAACTGTCATCGATGTCCTATTATTTGATAGGACTCTGCTTCTATTTACATTTCGATTATCAGTTATAATATCTTGTGTATCTTCAACTGCCAAATCTACTTGAAAGTTTGAAAGTGTTGATAGAATATCTCTCTGGCGTCTTTCGAGAGTACCAGCAGAGGTGAATATACCAACTGCTTGAGTTGTCATCTCTAGAGGATTATCAAAACTATCTTTCAAGTGAAGTAGTTTTGTACCAGTTCTAATTCTAACACCATCAGGTCCTTCTGAAGGAATCTGCAATACACAATTTCTTATTTGACCTTTTTCGTCAGATGAAACTGGGTCGCCCATAGCGCCACCATCAGGTATCATATAAGCATCAACATTAGTTTCATCAAACTCAAAGTGCATAACTGTGTTCGGTCGTAGTTTGTCAACTTCAACTGTTACAGGTACAGACCTCATCCAAGGAATAGCAGATTGGTCAATAAATCTATCACCGATTTGTGTACGTAAGTCATTTATTTCCATCCAAGAACGTACACCAGTTCTAAGTTGTTCTTCAACCATCTGTTGATTCTGTTGCCAAACTTCTAATTGAGCAATGTTTCTCCAAACAGTTCGTTGTGCGGCAGTATTACCACCACCAAATGTTCTTTGTCCAAGTTGAAATGCTCTAACAGAAGTTCCTGCTCCGCCCCAACCACCAAAGGTAGTTTCTGAACCAGAGCCAACTGCGAATCTTGCCCCGAAATCTCTCCAACCAGTCCAAGTTGTCTGCCAAGCATTCCAGCGAGTCTGTACGCCAAAATCTTCTACTTGCTGTAGAACGGCATTATTGTTTTCGTTTTGAATGATAACATCTGGTAAATAGAGTTGTTCAAACCAAGTATCAGATTGTGGTATTAGTCTAACGAATCCTACCCAAGACTTTCTCATAAATGGATTCAAGTTAAGAACTTGAGACCCGTGAGGCTGTCCAAGCCAGGCTTCTTCAACATTATAATCAAGCGTGTATGTCACACGATTTGATTTAATATCAGTATTGGCCCCGCCTTCCATATCAAGCCCTTCCATCTCGAATGGTACAGTACATATACCTGCTTCAGGATAGATAGAACAATAATATGCTTCGTCTACTACATCTCCGATGCCGTGGTCAACAAATGGGTCAACTAAGATGCCATTTTTATATCTTTGTAAGCCCGCTGTGTCAAAGACTTGCATATCAGCGGTGTCTTTTTCTAGTAAATTAAGTGCAGTATAGTATTCTAATTTTTCAAGTCTATTTTCTATACCACGAATGTCCTGCATCGTAAATCGTTTATTCTTTACGTGAGCGACATTAATATTCTTGTGGTCATACGTATACGGTGGTACCATCATCGTATACAAGGTCATTTCGTTCTCTTCTTCAGATGGAAGTATTGGGTCATCTGAAGGGAATCCTTGTTTTATTTGAAATTTACCGTCATCATTAACAGTCAATCTATCTTTACGTCCTTGATAATAATCATAAGAAGCAGAGATGTTTGAATCTGGTAATGGTAAATATGTGCCGACTGCGTAATCGTTATCGGATGCCCTAAAGTCTATATTGTCTGCTTGACTATAGATTTCATTATTAGTGAATGCTCGATATGAAGGAACATCATCGTAAAGAATACCAGCATCAGTAAATGAGTTAACAGCAAAATAGTTTGCAGTTGTAATATTACCGAATGTGTAATGTTTGTATGTTACTGAATAAGTGCCAGGTTGTGATGCGGTTGCGTGTGTCCACTCAAGAGTAGAATCAGCAAAAGTCGTATCAGTTGTGCCACTTGTGTAAGTAAACATCGGTTTAACTTCTTGAGTATCAGGCGCAATAATAGAAATGATTTCCGTCGTGGCATGAGGTATGGTTAGTTTTTCGTCAACAAGAACATAATCGTTTGTGCTTGTACCGTGAGATAATGCCCTCCAGTTTGCATTACTCATATACATATTTGCCATAATCTTGATTCCGTGCCCACTTAGATTTGTAGAGGCACTACCAGAGACTTGGTCTATAATAGTAATGAGTGCAGTCGTATTTCCTGATAAGTCAGCAGTCCAAGTATCGCCAGCGCCAACTGTTCCGTTCTGAGGTATAATTGATTGGGTGAAGTCATCCCAAATATATAGAACTTTTTCCCAGTGCATATCGTTGAAAACAGCAGGCACTGAAGCAACAGCACCAGTTAAGGTTGCTGTAGAATTCTTTTGTGTTGAGAAATTTATTTGACCAAGAGTAAGTGATGCTGTGATTGGAGTAACATTATACATCCAAGGATAATGAACGCCTTTCTTGACAGTAACACCAGTTGGACGATAAAGTTTTGCGTATGTTGCCATATCCCCTTCTGCAACAATGTATAGTGCAGGGGCAATTGCATCAAGTCCAATATCATTCTCGACATATATTCTGTATATGTCGCCCATTTGAGTAACGTGGGTAATACGTTTTCTTACGCCAATAGTATTTGGAGTTGTGTTGCCAGAGTTATGACCAGCATCTGTCACGAATATAACGTATTCTTTGTTTACTACATTAAAAACGCCATTAATATCGTTGATATTTTGTACTTCAAAGTATGGTCCAAAGTCAGGAACGAGATGGTCATTCGCAATGTGATGCGTTGTTCTTGCTCGGTCCGCTTCTACTGTAACAGGAACTAGAAGTTCGTGTTCAAATCCTTTGATATATGCTTTGCCAGGTTCTACTTTAATTGAATATTTCTCTGAAGTAGAGCCTTCTTTAAACTCAATTGGGAATGGATTTAGTGTATAGTTGCCAGATTCATCATATGTTCTTTGTGCCATCTCGTTAGATAGCATTGAATAATCTGTTGACTCGTATTTTGTGGTGATATATCCATCTTCAATATCCATCAGCCACATAAACTTATTGGCTTCAGCAGAATCAGTGTCTTTAATTAGATGTAATTTTCGTGAAAATCTATCCCCGCCGGGTGCGTTCTGATTATAGAAACCAGAGGCTGGGTCAAGAAGTCGTGGGTCAGTCGTTGACTGAATAATTACTTCTTCAATATCGAATCCAACTCTACAAGTTGGTGTAGCACTGAGTGGGTCTAAGAAAATAGTTTGTTCGAGAACTGGAGTAAAGAAAGCATCTAGCCAGTAAACTCCGTGAAGAACTCTTGCCTCTAATGCGTCTCCCTTCCCAACAACAACGCCTTCTTTATAAATTTGAGTGGGGTCATACCAAGAGTTGTCAATACAATTTCCATTAGTGTCAAACCCACCTTCGCAGACTGTATCGTATGTTTTTAATACTTCATTTGCTTGAAATGTTCCAGAAAGAATTCTGTAGTAATAGACAGGCTGAGTTTCATCATCGTGGAGTTGTGTAATTTCAGCAACAGCAAGTGACGATTCCCCAAAAACAATACGATTCAACCACGTTGAATCAGTAGCCGCGAGTTGTACCCATTGTCTTTTGTTGATATTAAGATGACCACCTACAACAGGCGAACCATTCTTCCAGATATGGTCTCCAGAAGCAGCCATCTGATTCTGAAGAATCGATTGTATCTGCGTTAATTCTCTAGCCTGTACTGCTCGACCAGGATTGAAAAGTATTCTTAAAAATCTATCATCTGGGTCGTAATCATCATAATACGGAGATGTGTTGAAATTATATGCCATTCGCTATTTATCCTAAAAAGTCCTAATTAACATCCTTTATACCCTTCAAAATCGAAAGGAATATTCATTAACTCTAAAACCGTCTTAGAATTCAACTACGAGTTTCAAATCTTCTATCTGGTCAGAAGCACGAGTAATCGCTCGGCGATTCTCAAGATAAATTAACTGTCCAGAATCCGCTTCTAAACTTATATTTGCATCGGCATATACAGCCGCTTGGGCTTTAGTTCCACCTCCAGCAAGTTCTGGATTACGTAACAATCCAATCTGACGAAAGTCATCGTTCTCTGGGAAACCATCTGAGGTTTCTAATCTAACGTGAATTAGTCCGTGATGAGTCTTTGCTGTAAAGATAGCGTCTGAATCACCGAAGTCGGCTTGTTCTGAACCCGCTAAAACGGCAGCGCCTTGTATAACAGGCATCCAGTCATTGGTTGTTGAGTTAATAATGTCGTTCAATTCCAATTTATATAGGAATGTCCATACATAGTTGTCAGACGTTGATATTGGTTGAGCGGTGAGTCCCGAAACATCTCCTGTATAGCCAGTAGGCTCTTCAGAAGCACCAGTTGGTAGCCATAAACCACCGATAGTACCTTCACAAGTTGCTCGTGAAACAGCAGTTCCACCGTCATAGATACCACCGACATAGCATTTGCCAGTTGATGGTTCGCCTGTACAAGAATATACACGATATTCGGAATTCATTACTGTAGAATGTTCTCCGATTTTTGATACGAATGAACGTCCAGGCTCTGCAATTCCAACAATACCGCTAGCGGCATCGCCATCAAATGCGATAGTATCACCTTCATCCCAGTTAATACGTGGAAGAACTGGTGAAATATCATCGTTCTGAATTCTTTTGGTACCAACGATGTCGGCCCAATACTGACTTTCATCCTCATCGAGAGGGTCAGGCAAAGTAAAGTTACCTGAAGATTCGTCATTTCCCTGTGCATCATCTGGCCAAGCATCAGAACGTCCAAAGCCAAGATACAGGAAGTTATCGTCAACAGAACCAGTAGTTTTGAACTGGTCGATGAAAACCATCAAGTTCTGTGTTCTGAATTTACTGGTTACAATTGCACCCATTTTGAATACTCCTTAAAATTATTTAGTTTGATTAATTAATCACAACTATTTATACGTCTTATTGATTAAAAATTAACATTGTTCTTATGATGGCGGAACTGGCCACACATTACTTTCATCAATGATAGTAGTATGTTCGTGGTCCCCTAATCCGCCGCCTGCAGTGCTTTGACTCCATTCACCGCCTTGTTGTACGCTACCAGTATAAGATATCAAATTGTGATTATCATAGTCACTGGTCTGTGATACTATACCGTATCCGCTTCCGTCCCACTCAAGAACTAATTCGTGCGTATATTGTGCCGCGTGAGTAGTATCTCTCTGTGGAGTAGTTATATATGCCCCACCCAATAGACTGACATAATCTGCAACACTTAACCAATAATCGTGGTCGTGATAACCACCAGATAGTAAGAATGTATGAACAATTGTTCCAGTACCTGGTATGATATCGAATTGGCTGATTCCATCTACAACAAACGCCCCATCATTACCAGTATTCGGATTGAATTTAATCGTATATCCGTGATAATGACTCTCTCCACCATTCGGTGAATCAAAGAATATGAAGCCATAATTAGCATCTTGGGCGTTGATTAACTCATTTGCCTGTGCTAGAGTGACTGGCTCACACATTCTGCCCGCATATTGGCCTGCTGTATCAAGAGTACATCCTGTAAATAATAGATGGTCGTGACTGCCTTCGCCCTCAATGAACGATGGCTGAATCCAAACAATCGGTGGATTATTCGCTTGAAGAATTGTATTAATCCACGTCTTTCTTTCTGCCAAATCTTCGACTGTCTCTGTCGTTACTACATCAGAAACATCATAAGTAATTACTGGGTCTCCGACAACAACATTATTTGTACCATTAGAATAGAAGGTCGTTGTCGTTGTAGTCGTAGTGACCTGAATAGTCGTTGTTTCAGTCGTTGTGACCAAATCACTATACGTTGTTATTATAGTCGTATCACCTGGGTCTGGCGTATCAGGATACGTGGTCGTAACTGGCGATAATTCTGTTGATGTCTGTGAAGTAGTAATATTCGGTGCAGAATTAAGAACCTCATCACTTGTTTCTATCTTCGTTACATATATGCTACCACCTGTTTGTTGTGGTGTAACCTCGAAATTTGGATTCCATTCAATTGTTAAGTTATGCCAGTGAAGCCCTTCTGAAAGATTCTCGACTACAGATATATAATATTTTGATGGGTCTTGAAGAACATCTTCAATACCGCCTCTAATCCAAGTTATAGAAGATTCACAATAGAATATATCGAGCGTATCATTCCATTTGATTGTATATTCGTGAAAATGGGCGCCCTCAATAGAATCGTAAATAATAACTGAGTCTACAACTCCATCAATCAATTGCATACCTTGTTCAATTGTTAATCCATCACAATAACGAATTTGATTGATAAGCGGGCCTTCAGCAAATGGCCCAACAAGTGTACCATTATGAAAGTGAGGATGTGAACCACCAGGATATGGATAACCAGGTGAACCAAAATCAGGCACTGTCTCTAATAACTCGTTAAATCCAGGTCGTGAAGAAAGATTTGAAACATTTGTTGGATGTGCGTGAGAACGTGGGTCAGTTTCATAGAACTGAGCACCATCATTTGATTCCCATTTCTCTACATCTAAAGCAACAAACGACAATAAATTATCGTCATATGTAATTTGTATACCGTGATAATGGTCTCCGTTAGCGATAGATGAATACATTATTACTTCATCAACATCACCATTAATTAAGTCGGTCGCCTGATTATCATCTAATGCTAATGATTGTCTGCCAGTATTTACACCAATTGTATCTAAGTAAGTGCCATTGAATGAGTGTAAATGGTCTGGTTGAGACCCTGCTAGATTATCCCAATCGTGTGCATTTGATAGAGTAATATCAGGTGCAGTGTATAGTGGTGTACCATTCCAACCCAGATGTGTTAACACACCATCCATTGTGAGAGTATGTTCGTGAGTACGTAGAACTGTATCTACTGGACTATATTCGCCTACGCCATTTACATCCCATAATTCTTCTACTTCATCAGCAACAAATTGTTGAGTAGAAAGATTCCACATAATTTTGTACTTGTGATAATGTAGATTTTGTCCACTATCAGTAATGGAAGAGAAAACAATAACTTCGTTAACAACACCATTTGCTAACTCTTCTGCTTGAATTCTTGTAATTGGCATTGCAAGTCTATCTGTGTTTGCACCAAATGTATCTAGTGTTGAACTATCAAAGTAATGAACGTGAGTATTTTCACCATATTCATTCGCACCTAAAATCTGTAAAATAGGAGCAGTTTCAATATAGAATGTCGTTGGTCCATCTTCTTCTTCGGGTGACCAAGGGGTATCTGCGCCAGTATCATATGGTTCCCACTCTCCGGTTTCTGAGTTATAGTGCCAGCCAGCAGATGAACCAATTTGAATTTGTTCGTCTAAAACGGCTGACCACGAAATAATTACTGGATGAATATGTGACTGAGGGTCATTCCATTCCCATATTGGGAAGAACGCATCCCATTCAGTCATCTCAATATCTGATATTTCAAGTGCATCAAATTGTTCTAGGGCTGGGTCGTATGTTACTTGATATCCGTGAACGTGTGCCGTTTCAGATGCTGGTATTTGAGATTGTGCAGGAGTTTCAGTAGACGAATCAAATGTCTCTGTCAATTTGTATATGGCAGTATTGTTTGGTCCAGTGCCTTGATACGTGTTAATACCAACACGAGTAGAGATATAAATCTCTCCCGCAGTATCTTCACCAATCGTTAGTAATGACCTATCGTGAGTTGTTAATGTTACTATCTGTGCAACTGGGTCCCAGAATGAAAGTGCTTTTCTTTTCCAACCAATCGCACTGCTCCAAGTTGGTTCAGAGAATGTATCGTGACCTTCTGGATTCGTTTGACCAATTAAATTAAATTGATTATATGTGGCATTCCACATAATAGTAAATGTATGTGTATAAAGATTTGCGTGAACACTATCAGACTGAACGACAACTACAGTGGAACCAGGGTTCGCTTGTAGAGTTTCTACTTGTGCAGGTGTTAATTCGCAAGTGTGACTATGGTCAGCAATTGGAGTTCCGCTTGAGTTTGGTGTTATATCAAAAGTCGCTGTAAGTCCCTCTGGGTCCTCTTCAAGTGCATATAGATGTCCAGAAGTGCCTGCCCAGCCTGTACTCCAATCACCAAATATATACTTGTCTGTCATACCATCTAATAGAGTACCACGATATACGTAGCCACCAGAGATACTAATGCCAGTTCCGTGACTATATTCGTGTATCGGATGTTTTAAATCATTTAAATATGCTGTAGTATTAGCATATTGTTGGTCAAGTGCGATTTGGTCGATGATTGCTTGGTCTTCCTCGTAGAAGTGATATGCCTCCATCACTCTCCAACCATAGTTGCCACCGGCTTCTATAATATTAATTTCTTCAAACTTATTTTGTCCAACGTCTGCACACCATAATCTATCTTCGCTATCGAAAGAGAAGCGCCAAGGATTACGTAATCCATATGCGAATATCTCTGGTCTGAAATATACTAGACCAGTATCGCCATATAGTTTCGCATTAGCGCCTGCAAATGGATTATCTGCAGGGATTGTATACGGTATTCCCTGCACGACATCTTCAGTCGGGTCTATTCTAAGAATAGTGCCGAGAAGATTAGATGGGTTCTGAGCATTACCATAAACACCGTGACCACCGTGACCGCCTGATGACGATGTATCACCCGCTGAACCGCCATCTCCAAGTCCAATGTATAACATTCCGTCTGGTCCAAATCTAACTTCACCACCATTATGATTCATATCTGGCTGTGGAATTTCGAGAAGAATCCTTTCAGTCGCAACGTCTACACTCGCACCTGCCACATTAGCAGTAAATTCTGAGATAACAGTAGTCGAAAGTGGATAACCGTAGGCACCAGTTGCTGGTCCTTGTTCTGTCATATAAAAGACGTATAACTTACCGTTTGTTGCGTAGTCTGGATGAAATGCTAGTCCTAAAGTACCACGTTCATCATAAGCACCAAATGGGCCTAATCCAATAACGTGTTGTATAGTCGTTAAGTCAAAGAATCCTTCTGTAACACCCGTTGTTGTGTGTAAGAGATATACAAGTCCTGACTGGTCAACAATAGCAATTTTATCTGGGTCCATCGGATATGCTACCATTGTTGCAATATCTGTAACTTGGTCTGTTACTAGAACATCACCAAGTAAGTCGCCTGTGTCGCCAGAACCTGGAACAGATGCAATAAAGTTGCTTGAATATATTCTAACCCAGTCTACATCTGGAATTAATGTGTCGCTCCACGTCTGAGTATGTTGGAATGTAAATGTCGCTTCACCAGTATGAGTGACAAGAGTTGCATCATCTATAGAATTAAAGACGTTTTGTGGCCAAGTGTTACCTGCGTAGTCACTTCCATCCATTATTGATGGGTCAACAATTAATTCTGGTCTGAAGTTATAACATATCCAAGTCGTAACTGGTGTATAAGTAAATCCGTGAGTTAAGTCATTGCCTTGAAAATCTGTGTGATTTTCCCAGTCAGAGTCATACGTAACTGTATATTCGTGATAGTGTGCAGTCAAACCACCGGCACTATCTATTGTGCCCCCTTGAAATACTCCGTCAACTGTATTTGGAACGCCATCAGCAAGTTTACCAATATTATCGTATAGAGTAACTGAGGCAACTACGCCATCAATTAAGTCTCTCGCCTGTTGTCTTGTAAGACAATCAGAAGTACGTCCTCTTTGTCTGTCTACTACTTGTCCATCTTCAAACCAGTGTATGTGATTCGTAGCCTCTGGAAGAAATGCTGTTGTGTGTACACTTGCGTGAAACTCTGGAATCTCAAAGGCATTGTGACTTATTAATGCTCTTGCTTGGTCATAAGAAAGACCAGAAGCAGTTTGTTCTGTTCCGTGTACAATTAAATTTGGAATTGCTTCCCCATTAAAAGCGTGGTCGTGGAATGCCGCAGTGCCGACTGTTATATCTGGCAATTCAAGTCCTTTAGTTACCATCGTATGAACTAGAGGGGCAAATCCATTCTTTCGTCCGTGAGAGTGAATCTCATCAGGTGCATTTTCAAATGCTTGAATTTCGACTGAATCAATAACATCATTAGTAATACCGTATACTTTCTGAACGATAGTATCTTCTCTGTTTTTCTCGAAAAATCCATAAGACTTTTCTGGAGCATATTCGGCTTCGGGTAGAAACGCTTCGACCCATTCGACCATTCTCTGAAGATGTTTGAATACTCCCATTTCCCAAATACTGCAGGAAATCATACGACCGTCTGTCGCACTCTCTATGTCATCTCTAATAACTAATTCAGTTACCGATGGTGGAAACTCATCAATTGGAAGAACTTTAAGAAGATTATAGAATTCAAACAATACTTTTTCTGGATAAGCATCAAGTCCCAACTTAGCAGTATCATTCAACCAAGAAATTGTATATAATTTTTCTTTAACAGAACTACCAATTCTCTGTGAATCGAGTTCTAAGCGTACAGATAAATGGTCGCCAGGGGCTAACCAATCACTCGCTGAAATTAGAGATGCCCTATTCTCAAGGGTACTCATCATTTCTATGACATATTCTTCAAATCCCTTCTCAAGATATACACCAAAACCAGTGTGAGCGTGTCCAAGTCTGCCGTGTTGTTCTGACTCTTGGTCCCAGATATCGATAGCAACATCAAGATAGGAGAAGATATAGATAAGTGCTTTAACATAATCTTCAGGCATCTCAACAGTCATATCAACTGTAGACTGGAATGAGAACTCAGCAAATAGTTTAAGACCAACTGGGTGAACCAGTTTCTTTAAGACTTCTCGATATGATTGAATAGGAACTTCAGATTTAACCACATAAGAGAAATCTTGATAGTAATCGTTGTCTTGTAGTTTTCTATCAGAAGATAAGAATGCGGCAGAATCTAACCAATAGCCATTTGTTTTCCAAACAGCCGTATTAACAAGTGGTTGTGTATCTGGATTAACAAGAGCCTCGCAAGTCTCTCTACTATCAGGCGGTACTGAAACTCCAGTTAGAATATCATTTTCTACAGTCTGTATAACAGTATCAACATCAAGAAGTGGGTACCACGCCAAGAATGCTGATTCACCATAATAAGGCGAATCAACTATGTGACCTTCTGGGTGAAGTGCGCCCAAACAGTCAATCATATTGTTGAAAGTGTATAGAGTGGGCCAATCAACTGACGTTGTACAGAAAGATATAGTTGGATTAGGTTCCCAATATTGACCGCCCGTATTGTAAATCTTTTCTCCAAGTAAGAAATCGCCCGCAACATTCAGCAAATTCATCTTGAATGGATTAACGTCTATACCAGTTATTTCAGCAGTCGCTCCAGAAGTTAGACCTGTAATCGAAACTCTTTCAGGTACAAAGTGTACTTCATTCGGATGACCAGAAACATACATCCATTTGTCTAACCATTGATGACCATTAACAATACATTCACCTTCAGTTCTTATGCCCTCTGAAATAACGATTGCGACATATGGAGTTACAAATTGTTGTGTTCCTATATCTTCCCAAATCGGTTCGTTTTTAACAAAGGTTCCGTTAACTTCTGTGAGTAGTAGTCTTTCGTAATCTGTAGTAGAAATGGACTCATCCATATCTACGAATGCAGTAGCACCCGAGATTTGACCGACTATCTTTTTATTGTATATTGCTCTGACAGTTTCAGCAACGTGTACATTTTCAGTCTCGCCATAATATTCGGAGTTTGCATCTTCACTTGCGTGGTCAGTTAGAATTGTAATCCATTGAGGTTCATACCATATAGACCCAGATGCTTTCATCATCCATTGTTTTGGATACATCGTTTCAACAGTCGTATCAAAATCTCGTCTGAAGAGAAAGTCTAGTGCAGAAGTAGTACCTTTCTGCCTATATACTGGCTGAATGTTCTTTGCTAAGAAAGATTTTGAAGTTGTTGGAACTTGGGGGTCAATAGAAGTATGAGGAGTACCGTGAAGATACTGCTTCTCAAATTCTGGGATAAATTGGTCTAGAGCGTGGTCAACATCTACGTTCTGAATTAACTCAGTTATCTGATTATATTCACCGAGTTCGCCATTAACACCCGTTTCTCGCTCTAAGTATTCAAAATACTTTCGGAGAAAGGTGATGAACATCGGATGGTCTTCCCGAACATAATCGGGGACCATACGCTCCACAAAGATTGATAGAAACTTCGCTGGAGATTTAGTAAATTTATCGTTTGCCATTTGTACCTATACCCATCAAGATATCGCCTGCATTGTAACACTACTTTGATTTAGTACCAGCAGGTTACTTCTTATTGCAGTAATGTCGTTTGACTGTGGTATAGCGTACAAACTAATTACTGAGTTTGTGTCCAGAACTGGTCTAAATCCGAGTAACTCAATAATTCCATTTTCATAGTCAATGGTTCCTTGTTCAGTATTCAAAAATTGTTCGTTGACAATATCATACAGAAGAATATTCCCTTGACCATTGTCAAGTAATGCGTACTGTGTGCTAGTTTCTGTATTGCCAAATACTGAGGAAACAGCAGAACCCGGAGTAATTGCATTATCATATTTGAAAATGTAGTTACCAACGGTGTTCGATGCTTGTATGAAAAATTTCTTATAAAATTTAACAGAAGTCAAGTTATTACTAATAGAAGGGTCAGCAGAATCAATAGTATTTCCAAGTTGAGAATATCTCAAGATGGATTTAAATGCACTAACTTCTGCTTCAAAGAAGGCCGCAATATCTTCAATAATTTTCGTTTGAACTTCACTAGATGACATTGCTGTTAATACTGGATTATATTTAACTGTAGTCTCGACATCAATATACGTATATTCTGGTGCAGTAATAATAGGATTGATTGCCAGCATATTATATTTTGATAGAATATCCTCTGTTAATTTTTGCTTTGTTAGAGGTGATAATTCAAGACCGTGTCTTGGTTTAATACAGATAAAGACAGCACCATATTGTGGTGGGTCATTATCTTCTCCGCCCCAAACTGCAATAGACTCAATGTTTGGATATTTTTCTATCAAAATACTTTTATAATCTTCAGCCGTTACTGCCCTATCTTGTCTTTCATAGGCTCGCGGCGCTGTTGATTTAATGTTTTCTGTACTCTCTGGAAAAGAACCAAGAGAAGAAACATCAACAGTGTTTACTGTTACTAGACTCGCTGTATAGACACTATCAATAGTTGATTCTAATGCGAATGTTTGCTCATTAATTGTTGAAGTATAATTTCCTGTTTCTCCTAGAGTAGACAAATATGTTATTTTAATGACTTGACCATCAAGAGGTCTTTTCCCGAAAATACCATTACCAAAATAAATTTCTGTAACTCCATCGAGTCCTTCTTGTAAGAAGTATATAAGTGATTCATTATTCAATTCAGATAAAATTTCATTTTCGGCCCAAGGTTTATCATTAACAGTCATTTTGATAGTTGACCTATCACACGTTGGGTCGTTAACTAAAAATGCTTGTGTTTCAGAAATAGCATCATAAGTCCATTCTAAGCCCTTCAATGAACCTTGACGTAATGTAATTTCTCCTGCAAAGTCTCCGCCTTCATCTTCAAAAATATTGATTGTGTCTAGATTAGTAAAAGGTAATGGTGTGCCGTTAATATTCGATACAAAATGTGTGCCCTCTTCTATAACAATATAAGATGGGTCATAACCAGTCGTATCGAATTGTAATTTGACAATTGCTTCAGAGGCCGTCGCTGATTTTGGAACATATCCAATCGCTTTTGCGTGAGATACTACAGAATTTCTCAGGGTAGCCGTATCAAGAAATGATTCGTTGATAGCCATATTTGTATGAAAGCCCATATAATGAGTTGTGTATGCCATAACATCTAACATAACACTCATACCAGAGCCTTCAAAGTCGTAGTCTATAAATTCATTTTGGCCTTTTAGATACTCTTTGATGTTACTCTTAATACCATCAAACTCTAGGTTTGATAAATCTAATGCTTTTGGGTTATTTGTTGCCATATTCCTGCTACCTCAATCTATTTAAGAAGAAATCTAATTCTACTGGAGAGCCTTCGTTGATTGGAAAGTATACGATTGAAACTTCATATCCATTTCTATCTGGGTCTGCCGTTACCTGAACTCCTTGTAATTCAATTCTGGGCTCGAAGGAATTAATTGCTTGTTCAATAGCCCCTTCCAATATAACACGAGTCTCAGTAACCATAGGCTCAAACAATGAATGATATATTGTTGAACCAAAATCACTTTGAAATACTCGTTCTCCTCGCTGTGTTTTGATGATATTAATGACGGAACCGTTAATAGCATCGACATCTGAACGACCTACAATATCATTGGTCAATGGATGTACAAGAAAATCGAGGTCTAAATCTCTATACTTTCTAAGTCTTTTTGTATGAATCGGTGCCGGCATCGAATTCTTCCTCTATTGTCTACTATATTTATACTAACCGTTCGTAATCTCGCATTTAACCATTTGCAAATACGTTACCAGAACCAGTCTGATTTGAAGAACCACAATCAACTGCATCTCCAATTCTCGACCAAGGCTTACTATTCACAAACACATTCGGAGACCCACTCGCTTGAGAAGCCCCGTGAGGCACACAAACGGGACATCCGTGTGGCTGCCAAGCATCTCCTACTCTATGCGCCGCAAGACTATTAGCAAACACATCAGGAGAAGCACTAGCATTTTCTCTAGGAGGGTAACACCCGTGTCCTGTACAAATATCTGTTAATCTATGAACTGCTGGCATATTAAGCGTTCTTCCCTAGTAATGCACTGAAAGTCAATGATGGTAATTTTTTAGCATCAAATGCCTTCGCTGATGGTACTTTCGATTTTGTGTTTACATTCTTTTTATTCGTGTATAATCCCCAAGATTCGAGTGCTTTGTTGGCAGATGTACTTCTTTCTGTTCCTTTTGCACAAACCCAAGCCCCATTTGCGTTTTCACACACCGTTTTCGACCTGGCAGTGTCAATATCATAAGAACGACTTCCACCAGAAGCACCAGTAGAACTCTCTTGTTGTTCAATCCATTTGCCACTATATTGTTCGCAAACTGATTTTCCTGGTAGATATGGGTCGACTTTTGTTGCTCCATACTTTGCCATCACTACTACTTCAGCAGATTGATAGATATTCCCGTCATCACCCATCACATACTCACCAGAACCTGATGCCTGTGCCGCATCAACTTTTGCTTGTAAAGTCGCTGTATAGAAACTTGGTTCAATCAATTTATATCCGTCTGGAAATGCCAAAGCAGTAAAATCACAAGACCCGACTTCTTTTGAAGAAGCAACTGCAGGTTTTGGCTTACATCGACAAGTTTCTACATTTGACCAATCACCAGTTTTCATTGCGTGTTCTATTGCTTCCATTGATTGATGATAATCAGATACGTCACCACCAAGATTAGATTTATATTCTGCGGCCGCTGTTAAAGAAGATGCTTGAGCAATCGCCGCACCGACCATAGACTTTACTGTGCCCGGCATTGCCTCTGCAACTGCAAAACTGGCTGACGCAAGAGGTAAAAATGGTGCAGGGTCATTCGCATCAGGAGATGATTTTGCAGGTGGCGATTTCTTTAATGGTTTAGATGCTACTGCAGGTGCACCAAAGAGTTTAGTGGGGTCAGCAATAGCATCTCGAATTTTAGTCGCAATTACTGGTAGACCGCTGTCCGCAATAGCAGAAGAGGGACTCATTGGAGGTGCATCGCCTACAATATTACCGAAAACAGCAGATAAAGTTGGTGCAATACTGCCCATCGCGGCTTCAATTGAACCTGCGATTTGTACTTCATTCTCTGTCATTTCTCTCTCGTTCCAAGTACCGCCAGTTTCACCGCATTCTGCTTGACTTCTATTTGTAGAACTGCCTCTTTCTAAATTTCTATTATCAACGCCACCAGAACACCATCCAACTTTATGTACTTTCGCAACGGCTTCTTTGTCTCGGGCGACTGCTTCATATTTTTTATCGGCCGCATTAGCAATAAAAGTTTCTTTTGTATCAGCGAAACGATTTACTCCTGCTTTAATTTCTTTTGTCAGAGTTTTAACGGCATCTTCTTTTGGTACCCAACCGACTCCGTGAATATATGTTAACGCATCTGCGGTATATTCTTCGCCTACCTCTGCTATCTCAGTGCCAGAAGGAATACTATCAGCAACAGTTGACAAACTCTTTAATCCTTCTTGAGCGGCCTGTGTGAACTTCGGTACAGTGGGTACACCACTTGCTAGTCCACCTAAAATTCCACCTAAATCGATAATAGGGTCTGTAGGAGTTACTGATTGTCCAGTTGCTTGTTCGTATAATTTAACGATATCTGCCATCACTGGTTCAGCAATATGAGATAACATTTGATTATTATTTACAAGGGCACAAGGGTCAGACGTTGCCAATTTAGCAAATGCGGCCCATTGTGCTAATTTAGTGAGAGCGGCCTGCATTGCATCAACATCTTTTTGTATCAGACCATTAAGGGCACCCATCATATCGCCACACATATTATTCATTCCTGATATAAGACCTTGTATGACACTGGTATTAACCAGAATATCAGCCAATTTATTTGGGTCAGTTAAATCACGTATGATGTTATCGAGTCGAGATGATATTTGTGGTATATCGCCTAAGTTTAGTGCATCATCCATTATGCCGGCAGATTCAAATAATGTAGCAAATCCTGCCACACAATCTATCATTGCATCTGCTGAACCTAGTGCATCAGATAATTCTCTTCCTGCTTGTTGAATGCCTGAATTTTTAATGTAATCTGTTGACGCGGCTCTTAAGGCATCTTCAGCAAAGTCTCCACAGTGTGTGAACGCATCAGATACGTCTTGAACTTCTTGCAATACTCCCAATATTTCAGAGGCATCATTAGGGAATGCCGTTTGAATAGCAACTTGGTCAATCTTATCCATAACGTGGAGTGACACTGCGGTTGACTGCATTCTGGCAACTTGGTCAAACGCAGGCGACCGTAACTCGCCGCCAACTCTTGTTAGAGCATCGTTTACGTCAGAGAAAAATGATGTTCCTCGCTCTGCTATAAGGGCAGCACTTGCTGTTGTCGATGTTGATATTCCTGGTTCTGGCATTTTAATTATTCCTAATTACATAAAAAGTGGTTGATTTATTCTATTATAATTGTGAAACATACCAAGGTCTACATTTTGACTATGAAGAACATCTGCTTGATATAATACCATTCTATTATATACCATTTTGGCCTCAAATTCACAAGTATATGGGTTGTTTCCATCTACTTTAGATTTAACGTACTTAACTTTTTCGATATCTTGTTCTATATGGTTTAGATGTTGAGCCCATTCTGGCTCTAAATCATATGGAATACTCATCTCGCCATTATGACTATACAAATTTGTTCCGCCTGCACACTCTTGTGGAGTGTTTAAATAAATCACACTTCCAAATTGAAAAGATGAGGCTTCTGGGTCACTCATCCACCAATCTTGATGAGGTATTATGCCTATCGGATTCGCCTTTAAAGTCTCTTCATTTAAAACATTCACTAAAAAGCCTGCTTTGCCCCAATTATTCTCAAACTCTTTTTCATCAAAGGTTGGAAAGTATTTGGTACATAGATGAAAATATACATCATATAATTTTTCTTTTACTTCGGATGTCTCATAAAAGCCTCTTACTCCAGGGAATCCATTCACCAAATCAGACGAATCATCATCTTCTAAAGACAGTGCAAGTTCCCGCACTTCATCTGGATTCTTGTAAAAATTATCAATGATGATTGCAGTTCTACCTTTAATATCTTCGGTTATCTGCGGTGTCATATTTTCGTTTGGTTCAAACATTATGGATTTAAGTGTATAACACTTCCTTTAATTGTGTGTACTGAACCTGATTGGTCAAGTTTAGTTCCGGCAGTAGAAATTTGTGTATTTCCTAATACATCTACTGTCCAATCTTTACCTACTTGTACTATCCAATTTCCTGTAACTTCCATCTTATAATCACCGCCTACTTTGAGATGAGCATTGCCATCAACTGTTATGTACATATTACCACCGTCACCAACACCCTCAAGTCCATTTACATTCGGCTTAACGTGTACAAAATCATCTCCTAATGTGATTTTATAGTTGTCTCGTTGTATCTTTGTAACTTTTGTTCCAGTCTCTCGAATCTCTTCAAACGTACCAGTTTTGTGCCATTTCATAAGTCTTTCGTGGTCTACTGTGTCGTCCCATTCTTCTACGTGACCACTTTCGCTTACTCTAGTGTGATTGAATGGATATG
>Ga0310345_10000520_pt1 | contig 55451 bp, 60 predicted proteins | sample HC15DNA20500_MG_FD_204667 | JGI IMG/M metagenome (GOLD analysis project Ga0310345, IMG submission 204667) | Marine microbial communities from station ALOHA, North Pacific Subtropical Gyre - HC15-DNA-20-500_MG | ecosystem: Environmental > Aquatic > Marine > Oceanic | place: Pacific Ocean: North...
TCAGGTCCGTGATCTCGGTAGCGGCGAGGCATTCATCGCCAAGCTTCGCGAGATGTGCGACACCACGCTGACAAACGACTACTGGGAAATCACACTGCCTAGTCAGCTCGCAACCTCGGCCTCGCGAAGCCCGACGCTCTTCGCCTACCAGGCGTCGCTCATCATGCTGGACGCGCCCGCGCTTTTCAGCCCCTTGAAGTTGGCCGCAATGATTGACCCTGCGATCAAGGGATCGAAGGCGTCGCTAGAACAACACCATCTGTTCCCCCGCGCCTATCTCGAAGGGCAGGGGGTTACCGATCTCAAGCAAATAAACCAGATTGCCAACTTTGCTCCGGTTGAATGGCCGGAGAACATCAAGATCGGGAAACAACCCCCGGCAGAATATGTCCCTGCGCTCGACGCGCAGATGACCGCGTCGGAGCGCGAACGGGTCTATGGCCTTCACGCTCTTCCGCACCTCTGGTGGGAATTGCCCTACGATCAGTTCCTGGTCGAGCGGCGGCTCCGCATGGCACAAGTCGTTAGGCGGGCATGGGAGCAATTACGCGGTGATGCTGCCATTGAAGCGGTTGCGCCGCCTTCGGTGGCTGAATTGATCGCTGGTGGCGAAACGGGAGCGGTGGAGTTCAAGTCAACGCTTCGCATCAACCTCCACACCGGTCAGCCGGATGAGAAGATGCACCTGTCCGCGCTCAAGACGATTGCCGGATTCCTGAATGCCAAGGGCGGCACACTGCTTATTGGCGTGGCCGATGATGGCGAAGTCCTCGGCATCGGTGCCGATGGCTTCCCCAACGAAGACAAGATGGGGCTGCACTTGGTCAACCTCATCAAAGGCAGGATTGGCGAAGTTTTCTTGCCTTACGTCCACCCGCATTTCGAAGATCAGGAAGACGAGCGGGTTCTTATGGTCCGTTGCGAGCCGGGGCCAAAGGCCGCATTTCTGAAGGACGGGAAGGAGCAGCGATTCTTCGTTCGTGGCGGTAATGCTACTGCTGAATTAGACGGCGCAGGCGTAACTGATTACATCAATCACCGTTTCGGCTAGCATTGTGTTTTGCAGGGCGACCTTTGATAGATTCGCACTAAATTGAGAAGGTTTTGGCATTGGTCGAAAATTCGCTTGAAGGGATAATCGAGTTCGCGACTGTTCGTGCCCAGCAAGAATGGGATGAGCACAAGCAGCCCTATTTGCTAGCGCGACTAAGTCCTGATTTGTCTGCAGAGGGGGTCGATTATCGCACCGTTCTCGGGGAACAAAAGCTCAAGGACTTTGTCGCTGGCCATGCTGACAAGCTGAAAGTTGTTGTGCATCCGCAGCAGCGAGCAAAGATAGGCCTCCTGCCGGCCGATGTGGACTTTGAGTTTGAAACAGCTGCGGAAAACGAAACTCAATCAGGCCGTAGGAGGCCGACTAGCGACGCGGGTATTCACGGATCGAAGCGGCGCTATATCGTTGGAAATTTCCTTCAAATGGTTTCGGAACTCGACGAAGCCGATGCCAAGCAGGTTGAAATCCCGGCTCATATTCTTGCGAAGCTTTTGCGTGACAAATGAGGGTTGTTATCGCCGTCGCCACGGCGAATGCGGCGCTTCGGAATTTCTTGGCATCCAATCGGCCAAACGTCATCCCGCAGGGCACGATTGAAAAGGGCTATTTTGCTGAGAGGCAAGCTCGCTTCTCGGTACAAATCCAGGCTCTCGACGAGAACTCTAGCGCTGATGCGATCGGTGCATGGCTAAAGCGTATTTCGAAGACTGCTGATGCAGTGATTTTGCTGATCGATCAAAATTGCCGCCAGCTTGTAACTCCTTACGAAGACGCATATTTCATTGTCGATATACCGCCCTATCCCGGCGCAGTTCTTCAAAATCAGGTATTCGCTACGCTAGCTCCGATCCTGCGGCATTTCGCAAATTTTTGCCGCATCTTCGACTCCCAGAAGAATCAAAAGGTCCTCCTCTTGCCGCTTGATATTTTTCTAGCGGACGAGCTGAACGAGCTGAGAGCACGTCTGACGGTTAATAAGATGGACGTTGGATTTGCGGATGACGTCGAACAGAAGATCTCACGGCTCAACGAGAGAGCGCGACCAAAGGGGCAAAGGCGGTTTAAGCGTGTCTATTTCGTCGACGATAGGCCGCTCTGGTTTCACTTTGGATTGGAGCAACATGCGATGGCGGAAACCGGAGTTCCGCCGCATGCCGAGCACTGTTGGCATACTAGCTGCTTTAGGTTTGGGAGGCGATTTGACTGCAAAAGACATTTCAATGTCGATGATGATTCGACACCTACCAAGGTATTTGGAAGCTTCATCACCTGCCATGGTGAGACGTTTAATGCTTCAGGACAAAGCCATCTGAATGTTTTTCCAAATTGCTTTATTTGAGTGAAAAGGGGCAGCTCGAAAGCCGCCCCTTTTGCAAATACCGGTGTCTAGCGCTTATATTTCCTTCACTGCCGCGGCAGATCAGATCACGACCCAAAATGTCGATCTTTCCGATCTTTCGTCTGGTCACTCCGGCGAACCGATGCCTATCGAGTAGGTGTCATCAATCCGCATGAAGGGAAAACGTAGACTGCACATATATGAAGGTGCCCCGGTTAAGAGTCAATGAATCCCGTGGTCAAAGGGACATGGTCGTGAAACGAGGTGATCCTCGTTTGCCGCTCACTAGGTCTCCGATCTTTGCCAATTATGACGCAGAATTCGGCAGCGCTCGCGCGAGAATCCGTCGCTGCCGTCGCAAATTTGCGCTTGTCAGACGCAAAATCGCGTCGAGCGAGAAAATTCTCAGCATTAAAGGCAGCGGGGTGGTTTGTCCGTAAAGGTCTCTGACCGTCCATAGACGGTTCAAATCGCACAAATCGTTGAAGAATTGCCCGAATTTCAACTCGGACTAACCCTTGCGTCGAGATAAAAAGTTCTCATTATGTTCCGTAGAGGGGCTGCCAATGTCAAAGTGAGAACGCCCAATGTCTAATACCGAACGCATCATCCGACTGAAGACCGTGCTTGACCGCACGGGCCTCTCTCGCTCGACCATTTATCGCAAAATCGCCGAAGGCACTTTCCCGTCACAGGTAAAGATCAGCGTCCACGGCGCGGGCTGGCACGAGTCAGAAATCAATCGGTGGATCGCCGATCCCGCTCACTATCGTGAAGTGGAACCGGCGGAATGAGCGACCAACAATCCGTCGAGCCGATCTGCGTCAGAGTCAATGACGCCGCCCGCATGATCGGCGTTGGCCGAACAAAACTCTACGAGTTGATTGCCAACGGCGAACTTGAGACAGTCAAGCTTGGCAAGGCAACGCGGGTTACGACGGCCAGTCTGCATAAGCTGGTGGAGCGGCATCGGGCATTGAACTGACCAGGCCGCGAACTCGCAATTGGACAGTGTCAGAGCGTGCCATTATGTTGCTATCAGGCGCGCTGCGAACCACCCATTTATTCAGCTTTTTGACCAGAACGCTGAACCGAACCACCGTTAAATGAACGAAAGTGTGGGGGAGAGTGTGGGGGAGGGTCTGTCTTTGTTCCAAGAACAAGATTGATATCAAAGCGTTATTTTAGCGGTTCGAATCAAGCCCTGCCACCACCTTCCTTTCTCTCGGTCATGGCGATTCACCATCACCCAGTGTCGAGGGCGACCGCATGACAACGGGCAAGTTCCCGTCTCCGCCGACTTCGAAGGTCCCGGAACGGTTGTCTGGATAGCAAGGGATCGACTCCTCTTATCGAGGCGCTTGGTCTTTCGCCGCGTCCCGTTCCGCAGCTTCTTCGACCGCACGCATCACGCGAAGTATGTTGCCGTCCCATATTTTGGCGATGTCTTCGCGTGAGTAACCGGCTTCCAGCAGCGCCGCAGTGATTTTCGGCAGGTCGCTGGCGTCTTCCAAGCCAACGCCCCCGCCTCCACCATCCCAATCCATGCCGATTCCGACGTGGTCCGGTCCGACGACCTGGAGTGCATGCAGCAAGTGCTTCATGAAGTCGTCAAATGTAGGACGATCTTTATCGGGAAACCGGAGATCGATCTCGCGACGCCTTGCCAGCATGAGTTCATACGCTGCCGCCGTCATTTCGCTGTCGGATTCGATGCTATCGAATAGCTGCATGTACGCTGCTGACCGCTCCGGATTGGGCGCACCGGCCCGCAAGTAAGAACCGAAGCTGTTGATCTGGATGACTCCGCCTTTGTCCGCGAGGGCGCGAAGCCGATCATCGTCGACGTTGCGGGGGTGATCGTAAACCGCTTTGCAGCCGGAGTGCGACAGCACCACGGGGGTTTCCGACAGAGCGATAAGCTGGTCGAGCGTTTCATCGCTCGAATGAGATGCATCGACGATCACTCCCAGTTTATTGGCCTGTGCCAGCAGCTCTTTTCCCAGTGGGCTGAGGCCGTGCCATCTGGGGCCGTCGGGATCGGTTGAGCTGTCGGCGAACTGGTTGTTCAGGAAATGGGAAAAGCCAGTCATGCGCACGCCGATCTTGTAGAATAGCGTGAGCAATGAGGGATCGTTGCCAATGGGATAGGCATTTTCGATGCTTATAAAGACAATGCGTTTGTCGGCCTCTTCGATGCGCTGAGCGTCTGCGGCCGTAAGCGCGATTTCAAACGCGTCCGGTCGTGCGGCGACCATGGTACGTATCGACACGCCGCGCATAACGGCGAAGTCGCGCGCTCTTGCAAAGCCGACATCGTCCAGCGGAATCGAATGCATCTGGTTATTGGTCAGGCGGATGATGCGCCCGGGATCGTCGGCAAGATCGTCTATGGAAAGGCTGCCGCCTTCCTTCGCGGCAACGGTGCGCGTTTCAATGTTCATCGCTGATTTCTCCCATCGGTGCCGGTTATGCGGCCTGATTTGATGGGAGTATCGAGAAACTTCGCGCAGTCTTACATCACGGTTGTGATTTAGTGTTCAAGGCGGTGTCCGGGTCCGCAACGTAGGCAGGCCCGGTCTGGCAGCGAAAAAGCAAGGGGAGCGTCGGAAGCTGTTAGAAAAACTATGAAATTCAATCTAGTAATGCATCTGCCCGATACAGGCCTCGCCACTAGCGCCCTTGACCGGTTTTATGTGCGAGGACGCGGAAGCGTTCGTTTGCGAACACCTCCTGCCAGTCAGGAGCGACGAGGCTGCCAGGTATCCGTACGACTGCGTAATCGATACCGTATTCGCCGCGTAGTTTCGTTAGCCTTTCCGCGTCCAGCGTCTGATATCCTTTGTGTACGGTATTGGCATTTGTGGGGTTCGATGTGTTCGACACCTCACCGAGGCGCCGATACCATTCGATCAGGCCGACACCGTTGAGGGGCAAGGCCTTCATGTCGACTATGACAGCTCGCCTTGCTCTCAGCCGGAACAGCTCTAGGTCTGGCGGAATGGCGAATTGGGCATCGCGCGGCGTATTGTCGCGGACAAATGCAAAGAGTTGCTGCTCATCCCGCTCCAGCGATGTTGAGGCGATGAGATTGTAGCGAGTGCGCCCCCAATCGCCGGGTTGCGTGAGAAAGGCCCAAGTCAGCGCACCTGCCGCTAGCGCGGTCATCACGGGTTGCGAAACCGGCTTCGTCTCGGCTGCGAACCGGCGCACCCCCGATAATACGAGAAGCAGAAGTAGTGGATAGACAACCGGGGAGAATGGCCGTGTAGAAACGAACTGGGCCTCCAGCCCGCCGGCCGGCTGAGCGAGTAGCAAAATACTCGACAAGCTTATGCCGAATGACAGCATGGAGCGTTGCTTGAAACCGGGTTCTTGCGCCGTCGTGAATTCTCGCAAAACTCCGACCACGAAGATTATGGCCGACAGCAAGACTGCGAACGGAGCTAGCCGCCAAACGAAGAGCCGCGATACCTGCGGTACGAAAATTAGCGTGGTAAGAGCAGTCGCGGTCCATAGGATCAAGAAAAGCGCAGCCTGAATCGATAAGATCTTGTGACGGGTTTCTCGATCCGGAACGGCGGAAGCGGTCCACACTAACCCCAAGATTTGCCATCCTGCCAGCGTAACGAATGGCGCTGGGTTGGCCGCCGGCACGTAATGAAACGGAACCGCGAAATTGAAGAAAATCCAGCTCGCCTGCTCGGCTTCCGCTGGCGTAAGGCTCTCCCTCGTCAGCGCAAGGATGAGCGGTGTAGACATCGCCAGAATTACCAGACTGGGACCAAGCAGCCGCAAAAAATCTTTCAGCGAGGACCGAGCGAGAAGGTTGCGCGGTTGCTTCAGGTCTATAGTCGCAAGAAGCTGGAGCAATCCGAAGAACGGCAGATTTACGATGAGGAAATTGGCATGAAAAATGCCGCCGAGGGCAAGCAGCAGGCCGCATGCAACTAAACGCTGCTCGAGAAATGCGACCATAGCGCAGATCGTCGCCATCGCGGCGATCGAACTGGGCTGGAGCGAGCTCGAGAAAAGGTAGCTATCCCCAGCCGAATAAAAGGACCTGGTGCACAGCATCAGGGCAATCAGAATTGCCAGCACGGGAATGCTGTGCTGCGAACCAAATTTTTTGATGATGCGGTGGCAGGCGAACAGTGCTGTCGTGACGACGATGATGTTGAGCACCGCCAGCCCCCATTCGAGAACGCCGAGACTGCCGAGCCCGACCGCAAGTGCGAAGTAGGCTAGATGGTAATGAAAAGCCGAGGACAGCCACCAGTCTGCGGACAGGTAATTGGGATCGAGATACTGCAGGGCCGGGGGTAGGTAGGTGGGATGGTTGCTGTGGCTATCGAAGCCCGACAACCCATTGAGTAGAGCGCCCAGAAGGCAGATTCCGATCACCGTCGGCACAACCGGACGGGCAACGCTCACGCGGGCTTTTGCCAGATCGTGACTGTGGCAAAGGAGAAAATTCGACCGACAAAGGAGTTCATGAATATCCGATCCAGCGCGAATACGCGATCGACCATGCCGGTGCCCCCGCGATTGAAAAAGGGAAAGGCATAGGTGTTGTAATAGAGCACATAGGCGAGGAGGCCGGGATAGGACACATGCACTGGCTCCAGCCCGGCGTTCCTGAAGAAACCGAGATACTCCTCGACCGGGAAAGCACGTTCGGTCGCTTCGTCAAAGATTTCGTTTTTTGAGTAAATACGGTCGCGCACCGCCTTAAAAACGGGATTGCCATGGGTCGGTTCGAAGCTGACAAACATGCCGCCGGGAGCCAGCCCATCGGCAAGATTTCTTACCACACCTGCCGCATTGTCGGGAACGTGATGCAGCCCCCCGATCAGGAACATGAGATCAAACTCGCCAGATGTCGGTTTGTAGGTGGTTGCGTCGGCTTGCCAGATGTCCGCGTCGGGCATGCGCTGTTTGAGATCGCTGACGATGACTTCGCTATAGTCGAACCCATGATAATCGCATTCGAGGCCCGCGATGTTCTCAGCCAGGTCGAGCCCTTCGGCATAACCGCACATGGCTTCCAGCATCCTGACGGGACGCCCCTTCAGCCCACCGAGCCTGCCGAGCGCAGAGCTCCAGATAAGGTGTTTGATGCGCTTGTGATTCGCATCCTCGCGCCCCTCTTCGTAGCGATGGGCGATTGAGTTGAAATGCTCGCGCTGACGTTCGATCTTGTTTTCCATATTGCTCGAGATCCTAGCTGTTGGCGGACTCCGGCATACCCACGAGGACGACCCCGATGAGGATGAGGGCGACGCCACCCAGGTGAATTGGTGACAGCTTTTCGCCGAGCGCGAGCCACCCAGCGAACTGGGTTCCTAGCAACAGCATTCCTGCAGCGAGGGGGAACGCCTGCGAAAGCGGCATAAGTCGCAGGATTACTCCGATCCATAGCAGGAATCCGCCAGCATACAGCGCAAAGCCGATGGCGCTTTTTACGCTGAAAGTCGCGTCGGCGGCCTTGATCAGCACCATGCCCAGGACACTGATGATCGTGTAGGTCAGCAGCAGGCCTGCACGCAGCCATTCGTGCGAGCTCATTCGCTGTCCTCCCCTTTGTAACGAGTTTTCCGCGCCATATGGCTTTCGGTTTCTTCGATGATAAAAGGTGGGCGACGACGCGTTTCGCGCAGGATCTGGCCGATATATTCGCCGATCACTCCCAATACGAGCAGTTGCATCATGCCGATGATCAAGACCACAGCTACGGTCGATGCCCAGCCGGGCACGGCTTGGTCGGCCACAAGCGCGACATAGAGAGTGTAGGCAAGAAAACCTGTCGCGGCGAGCGCCGTGAGGAAGGCGAAATAGGTCGCCAGCCTTAAGGGGCGTGTGCTGGTGGAGATTACCCCATTCAGCGCCAGCCGTACCATCTTGCGCAGCGTGTATTTGCTCGTGCCGTGGCGGCGTGAATCCGGATCATAGGGGATGGCTGCGGTCTCGAAGCCGAGCGAGGGTAGGATGCCGCGGAAAAACAGATCGGATTCGGGCAGGGCGTTCAGTACATCCACGACCTTGCGGTCGAGCAGGCGGAAATCCGAGCTGCCCGGCTCAAGCGCGAGGCCAGATATCCAGTTCAGCGAACGGTAGAACCAATGCGAGGTCAGGCGCTTGAAGAAAGAGATGTCGCGTGCGTCGTGACGGATGCAGGTCACGATATCGGCCCCCTCAATCCAGTGGGTGACCATGTTTTCCAGCAGGGCTGGGGGATGCTGCAGGTCGGCATCCATGCATGCTATGCAGTCGCCGGTGGCGGCGGCCAGACCGGCGCGTAGGGCTGCCTGATGGCCGAAGTTCCGGGACAGGGCAACATAGCGCAGACAAGGGGTTGTTCGGGCTAGTTCACGCAAAACGTCACGCGATCCGTCCGTGCTGCCATCATCGACGATCACGATTTCGAGGTTTGGCGCGCAACGTGCCTTCGCATTCAGAGCTTCGATCAGCACCGGCAGGTTTTCGGCCTCGTTCAGCGCCGGAATGACGACCGACAGCGTGAAGTCCGCAGGCCGAAAGCGCGCGTCGTGGCTGGATGCAGGCAGGGCCGGAGACATCGTTGACGCGGCGTCTTTCATACATTCGATCGACATGCAGCGGCTTTGGCGAAACTTGGTTAATTTCGCGTTGACGCCGTTATTTTTCATACTGCCTCCCGCCTACCCGGCTCTGTCCCTCAGATCACCCACGGAGCGCAGGACGATCTCCCGCCGCGATGGCAGCGCAATCACGCCTTCTTTGCGCAGGCCGGTCAATTGGCGGCTGACCGTCTCGATGGTGAGGCCAAGTACGTCGGCGATCTGTTGCCGCGACAGGGGCAGGGTCACGATTTTCTTCCCGTCTGCCTGGCTCGATCCGATCCGATCCGCCATTTCGAGCAGGAAGCTGGCGACTTTCTGTTCCGCATTCATGCGCCCCAGCAGCAGCATCCACCGCCGTGTGCGGTCGAGCTCGCCGAGCGTGCGTTCGAGCAGCTTGTGTTCGAGGCGCGGATGTTCGCGGGCGAAGCGGTCGAAATCCTTGCGCTCGAATACGCAGATATGGGCGTCTGTCAGGGCCTCGACACCATATGGCGTCGTCTCGCCGAATGGTCGGCCAAGGAAATCGGACGGGTAGACAAGTCCGAGAATCTGCTCCTTGCCATCTGCCGAATGCGAGGACAGCTTGAGCACCCCCTCGATCACATTCGCGACCAGAACCGCCTCGTCACCTTCCCACATCAGCTGTTCGCCTGCGGCCAGTCTGCGCCGACGCCCGATACCGTTGAGAAGGCCGATCTCACGATTGTCGAGATCGCCGCAGATTGCCCGGTTACGGATGGCACAGGCGTCACAAAAGGTCTTTGAGCGAGATGGTTGCGCGTCGTGCATGCAAATGGCCTATCCGCTGCGGAAGGGGATGCCAAGTGGTCCTGCAAAGGTCGCAGAGCGGAGCTTGCCGGAAATGCGGAGCGGGCCTAGTCAGCCGGAATGAATCAGAGCCAAAAGCTGACAGGGCGCCCCGTCATCTCTGCAACCGGGCTGTTTACGCCTGCCGAGACCATCACCAACGAAGAGCTGGTCGAGAGCTTCAATAGCTATGTCGAGCGCCACAATGCCGAGCATGCCGAGGCGATCGATGCCGGGGAAATCGAGCCGCTCCAGCCCAGTTCGGTCGAGTTCATCGAGAAAGCCAGCGGTATCAAGGCGCGCCATGTGATGGCGAAGGAGCCGATCCTCGATCCCGAGATCATGGCGCCGCGCTGGTCGGAACGCTCCAACGACGAACTCTCGATCCTTGCGGAAATCGGCGTGAAGGCGGCCCGCCAGGCGCTCGAACGGGCAGGGCGCGATGTGGCAGACGTCGACGCAGTCCTTTGCGCCGCCTCCAACATGGAGCGTCCGTATCCGGCGATGGCGATCGAGATACAGCAGGAGCTGGGGATCGACGGGTTCGGCTTCGATATGAACGTTGCCTGCTCTTCCGCGACGTTCGGAATCCAGACGGCAGCGGATTACATCCGGTCCGGCAATGCGAGGAGCGTGCTGGTCGTCAGCCCCGAGATCACCAGCGGCCATCTCAACTGGCGCGACCGCGACAGCCATTTCATCTTCGGCGACGTCGCGACGGCAGTGCTGGTGGAGGACGCCGCGATTGCTCCCGCCGAACACTGGGACATTCTGGGAACCAGGCTCAAGACGGTTTTTTCGAACAACATCCGTAACAATTTCGGCTTCCTCAACCGGGCCTCGCCGGGTGGCGAAGGCAAGGCGGACAAGCTGTTCGTCCAGGAAGGGCGCAAGGTGTTCAAGGAAGTCGTCCCGATGGTCGCCGAGATGATCGTGACCGAGGCGGAGAAGCTCGGGCTCGACCCGCAAGGGCTGCGCCGGTTGTGGCTGCACCAGGCCAATGCCGGAATGAACCGGCTGATCGCGCATCGTGTGCTGGGGCACGAGGCAAGCGCCGATGAAAGCCCTACGGTGCTGGATACCTATGCCAACACCTCCAGCGCGGGGTCCATCATCGCCTTCCACAAGCATAACGAGGATCTTGCGGCGGGCGATACCGGGCTGATCTGCAGCTTCGGTGCCGGGTATTCTGCAGGCGCGGTGTTTGTGCGCAAGGCGGCATAACACCTTGTGACTATTCGCCTCAGGGCCTAGGTGGCGGGAATGCCAGGTGATCTTCTAGACAATCGTGGCCGCGGCGACGTTCGCTGGTCATGGCCTCCGATCCATCCCGAGGGACGCAAGTTCGGCGTCATCGCCGTGGTGGTCAGCCTCGTGTTTCTGCTCGGGCTCGACTGGGAGATCGTCGGCTGGCCCCTGCTGCTGCTTTCGCTTGGCGTGTTCGCCTTTTTCCGGGATCCCGAACGTGTCGTTCCGCAGGATGACAGGCTGATCGTGGCGCCCGCAGACGGGCTCGTCTCGCTCATCGCCGAGGTCGATCCGCCAGCCGAAATGATCGTCGACGATGGCAGCGAACATGCCGGGCTCGAGCCGGGCAAGGTAACGCGCATCTCGATCTTCATGTCGGTCTTCGATGTCCATATCAACCGCGCGCCGATTGCGGGGACGGTGCGCCGCGTCGTCTATATTCCGGGTAGCTTCGTCGATGCCGGTCTCGACAAGGCGAGCGAGGAGAACGAACGCCAGCATATCCTGATCGAACGGACCGACGGACTGAAGCTGGGCTTTACGCAGATTGCCGGCCTCGTCGCGCGCAGGATCGTTCCCTTCGTGAAGCCCGGCGACACGGTGGGTGTCGGGCAGCGGGTCGGCCTTATCCGGTTCGGCAGCCGGGTCGATGTGTATCTGCCAGCAGGCACGGATTCGAAAGTTCTGCTCGGTCAGAAGGTGATTGCCGGTGAGACCGTATTGGCGGAAATCGGATCGCAGAATCTGATCGAGGGCGTGTCCCAGTGAGCCTATTGCCTCCCGATCCGGCGCCCGAACCAGAAGAGCGCGCGAGACTGGGGCCGAAGGCTGCGGAGGACGAACGTCCGGTAATGGGACGCTCGCGGGCGTTGACCCTGCGGGCAATGGTGCCCAACGCGATTACCGCGGCCGCCCTTTGTTCGGGGCTCACGGGCATCCGCTTCGCCATCGGCGAGAACTGGGGTGCTGCGGTTGTCGCCGTCATTCTGGCGGGGCTGCTCGATGGGATCGATGGCCGGATAGCGCGCGCTCTCAAAGCCCAATCGCGGTTTGGCGCGGAACTCGACAGCCTGGCCGATTCACTCAGCTTCGGCACGGCGCCGGCCATTATCGTCTATCTCTGGTCGCTGTCGGCAGAGCCGCGCCTCGGCTGGTTCGCCGCGCTGGCCTTCGCGATCTGCTGCGCGCTTCGGCTTGCCCGTTTCAATGCGCAGATCGACATGAAGGAGCAGCCGCACAAATCGCTCGGGTTCCTGACAGGCGTTCCGGCCCCGCTTGGTGCAGGCCTCGCCTTTGCGCCTTTCTACTTGTGGATGGCCACGGGGCTGGAGGAATTTCGCCATCCGCTCCTGGTCGGCGTCTGGCTGGCGGCGATTGCCTTGCTGATGATTTCCAACATGGCCACGCCGAGCTGGACGTCACTGCGACCGCGGCGCGGGATCAGGCTCGAAGTGCTGGCCTTTGTCGGATTGCTGTTCGCAGCTTTGCTGGTCGAGCCATGGTGGACGCTCAGCGCGATCTGCGTCGGATATCTCGTACTGCTGCCCTATACGCTGCTGCGCTATTCGCGGGTCAAGCGGCGCAGTTGATCGCGCTTTTCGCGGCACGAGTCGCACAGGAACGGTCGAAAGCCGTATTGCCGCCGACAGCCACAGTGGGTCGCAAGGCCGGCAGGGCCGGAACCTTTCCATCTTTCAGTTCACGCCGGAGCGCGCCGAAAGCGGACCACCAGCGCAGTCCGCTATCGGCGAGCGCGCCCGCAGCCGCCACGGCTGTAGCGGTGAGGAGGGCGATAAGGAACAGTGCGAACATCTCGAAATCTCCGTTCCCGGCTGCCGACAACCCTGTTGACAGACCGGGGAAATCTGGTGGAAAACCCGTATTGCCCGCCGGCGGTTCCGGCGATGAGAACAATGTTCTCTATTTGTTCTCATCCGTCAAGCGCTTTTTGCGCCCGGATTCCCTTTTTTAGCGGTGAATCGAGTCTGGATTTCCCTTTCGAACGGGGCTAAGGGCGCGCGGTCCGCACCGGATTCGGTCGATTCTCGGCTGCAACCAAGCGGGCAAATCCACATGGAAGGCGCACATACCGGTGCCCGCCGCGGGACATGACCGCATTCGGGTTCCAGCTTTCCAGAGGCATAACCGGAAAGGAATTTACCTATGGCGGCTCCTACCGTCACGATGCAGCAATTGATCGAAGCCGGATCGCATTTCGGCCACCAGACCCACCGTTGGAACCCGCGCATGAAGCCGTACATCTTCGGCGCGCGCAACGGCATCCACATCATCGACCTGTCGCAGACCGTGCCGCTGTTCGCGCGCGCGCTCGACTTCATTCAGCAGACCGCGCGTTCGGGCGGCAAGGTGCTGTTCGTCGGCACCAAGCGCCAGGCGCAGGACGCGATCCGCGAAGCTGCGCTCGCTTCGGGCCAGCACTTCGTCAACCATCGCTGGCTGGGCGGCATGCTCACCAACTGGAAGACGATCAGCGAACGCATCAAATTCCTCAAGACCCTCGACGAGCGTCTTGCCGGTGACACTGCGGGCCTGACCAAGAAGGAAGTTCTCGACCTGACCCGCAAGCGGGACAAGCTCGAAATGTCGCTCGGCGGCATCCGCAACATGGGCGGCATTCCCGACGTGATGTTCGTCATCGACGCCAACATGGAAGATCTGGCGATCAAGGAAGCCAACGTGCTCGGCATCCCCGTCGTCGCCGTGCTCGACACGAATGTCGATCCTGAAGGCATCGCTTTCCCGATCCCGGGCAATGACGACGCTGCGCGCGCCATCCGCCTGTACTGCGATGCGGTCGCCAACGCTGCCAAGAGCGGCAAGGGCGAAGGCATCCAGGATTCGGGTGCCGATGTCGGCGCGATGGAAAATCCGCCGGAAGAAACCGTCGAGGCCTGAGCCCGACCCGGAACCCCATTGACCGGGTGCCATCACGCGCCCGTCACAAAGCGGAGTTACGCGCCGGGCCGCCCACAAGCTGGCCCGGTGCCCGCACACAATACCAAGAAGGATACTACCATGGCTGCATTCACTGCCGCTGACGTAAAGGCCCTGCGCGAGAAGACCGGCGCGGGCATGATGGACGCCAAGAAGGCTCTCGAAGCCGCGAACGGCGATGTCGAAGCCGCGGTCGACGCACTGCGCGCCAAGGGCCTCGCCACCGCCCAGAAGAAGTCGAGCCGCACCGCGGCCGAAGGTCTCGTCGGCGTGGCCGTCGAAGGCACCAAGGGCGTGGCCGTCGAAGTCAACTCGGAAACCGACTTCGTCGCCAAGAACGACAAGTTCCAGGATTTCGTCCGCAAGACCACGCAGGCCGCGCTGGGCGTGTCCGGTGACGACGTCGAGGCGCTGAAGGGCGCTGCCTATGCCGATGGCGGCTCCGTTGCCGACAAGCTGACCGAAAACGTCGCGACCATCGGTGAAAACCAGCAGGTCCGCCGGATGAAGACCGTTTCTGTCACCAGTGGCCTGATCGTGCCCTACATGCACAACGCCGTAGCGCCCGACCTCGGCAAGATCGGCGTGCTCGTCGCGCTTGAGAGCGAAGGCGATGCCGCCAAGCTCGAAGAACTCGGCAAGAAGCTGGCCATGCACATCGCCGCGGCTTTCCCGCAGGCGCTGACCGCCGAGGGCCTCGACGCCGAAGTGATCGAGCGCGAGCGCGCGATCGCCAAGGAAAAGGCTGCCGAAAGCGGCAAGCCCGAAAACGTCCAGGACAAGATGGTCGAAGGCGCGATTGCGAAATACGCCAAGGAAAACGCCCTGCTCAGCCAGGTCTTCGTGATGGACAACAAGACCCCCATCGCGCAGGTCGTCGAGCAGGCCGCCAAGGATGTCGGCGCCAAGGTCGAGCTGGTGGACTATGTCCGCTTCCAGCTGGGCGAGGGCATCGAGAAGGAAGAGAGCGACTTCGCCGCAGAAGTCGCCGCAGCAGTTGCAGGCTAAATCTGTGCACTGCGTGTAATTACGGGCTGGAAAATCGGCCTGAAATACGCGTAACTGCCTGACCCGGTAAAGAATATCGCCGGGTTTCGCTTGAATTCGGGAATGGCCGTCGAACCTGTGTTCGGCGGCCGTTTTCGTTTTGCCGCACTTGGCAGCGGGCCCCATGCGCTCTAAGGCCTCGCAAACTTCTGCCGAGCGAGAATCCATGCCCCTAAAGACGATGAAACGTGTCCTCCTGAAACTTTCGGGCGAAGTCCTGATGGGCGACCAGCAGTTCGGGATCGATCCGGCATTCGTCATGGAACTGGCGAAGGAAGTGAAGACGGCGCGGGAAACCGGCCTGGAAATCTGCCTCGTCATCGGTGGCGGCAACATCTTCCGCGGCATGGCCGGGGCGGCGCAGGGCATGGATCGCGCGCAGGCCGACTATATGGGCATGCTCGCCACGGTGATGAATGCGCTGGCGATGCAGAGCGCGCTCGAACAACTGGGCGTCCAGACGCGGGTGCAAAGCGCGGTGCAGATGGATCAGGTGTGCGAGCCGGTCATCCGTCGCCGCGCCGAACGGCATCTCGAAAAGGGCCGCATCGTGATCTTCGCGGCCGGCGTGGGCGCACCCTATTTCACCACCGATAGCGGCGCGGCATTGCGTGCGGCGGAAATGAACTGCGATGCCCTGCTGAAAGGCACCAGCGTCGACGGGGTCTATGACAGCGATCCCAAGAAGAACGCGGACGCAAAGCGTTTTGACACGGTGACATACGGCAAGGTTCTGGCCGACGACCTCAAGGTCATGGATGCCAGCGCGGTTGCCCTGTGCCGCGATAACGATATTCCGATCGTCGTCTTCTCGATCCGCGAGAAGGGCAATCTCGCCCGCGTGCTGAGCGGCGAGGGTGTGCAGACGATTGTCACCAACGAGAACAGGTAAGAGGGAAGCCGCCATGGCCAAGTACGACAAAGCCGATATCGAGCGCCGCATGAAGGGTGCCGTAGAAAGCCTCAAGGGCGATCTTGCGGGCCTGCGCACCGGCCGCGCCAATACCAGCCTGCTCGATCCGGTGGTGGTCGAGGTCTATGGTTCGATGATGCCGTTGAACCAGGTGGCCACGGTCAGCGCGCCGGAGCCGCGCATGCTGAGCGTACAGGTGTGGGACAAGGCCAATGTGACGGCGGTCGAAAAGGGTATCGCCAAGGCCAATCTCGGCCTCAACCCGATGATCGACGGGCAGAACGTCCGCCTGCCGATGCCCGACCTGACCGAGGAACGGCGCAAGGAGCTGGCCAAGCTGGCGGGCAATTATTCCGAACAGGCCAAGATCGCCATCCGCAATGTCCGTCGCGACGGCATGGAAGCGCTGAAGGATGACGAGAAGAAGAAGGAAATCTCCGAGGACGAGCAGAAGCGCGGCGAGGACGAGGTCCAGAAACTGACCGACAAATACGTCGCCGAATGCGATGCGGCCGCCGCGCAGAAGGAAAAGGAGATCCTGACCCAGTGAGGCCGGCGGAGCGCGGAGTATCGGGATGAGCGGAGAAGGGCAGCACGCCCGGCACGTTGCCATCATCATGGATGGCAATGGCCGCTGGGCGAAGCGCAGGCACCTGCCGCGCGTGATGGGGCATCGCAAGGGCGTGGAAGCGGTGCGCGAGCTGGTGCGCAGCCTCAAGGACACCTCGATCGAGTGCCTCACGCTCTACGCCTTCAGCAGCGAGAACTGGAAGCGGCCCGACGAAGAAGTCGACGATCTGATGAACCTGATGCGCAAGTTCATCAAGTCGGACCTGCCCGAATTCCTTGCCAACGATGTGAAGCTGCACATTCTCGGCGACTGGCAAGGGCTTGCGCCCGATATCGTCGAAATGCTCGAGGATGCGCTGGAGCAGACCAGCAAGGGTTCGCGTACGCTGGCGGTGGCCCTGAATTACGGTTCGCAGGCCGAAATCGTACAGGCTGCCCGTGCCGCCGCGGCAGATGGCGAGATCACCGAAGAGGGCATTGCGCGGCATCTCTACAGCGCTTCCCTTCCGCCGCTCGACCTGTTGATCCGCACCAGTGGCGAAGTGCGGCTGTCCAATTTCCTCTTGTGGCAGGCCGCTTACGCGGAGATGCTGTTCCTCGACGTGCTGTGGCCGGACTTTACTCCGGATCACCTCAAAAGCGCGCTGGCGGAGTTCGGGGAACGGGAGAGACGCTTTGGCGGCAGATAAACAGCAAACTAAAATCGTCATGCTGAACTTGTTTCAGCATCCATCGTGGGGGCAGTGAAGGTCTTGCAAGCGGAGAGATGGACCCTGAAACAAGTTCAGGGTGACGGAAATGAGTAAGCTGGGCTCCGCACAGACGGAGGTGGTGAATGCTGCCGACTCGGTCGATGTCCCGCTGGCGGTGAAGACCTCGGACCTGCCGAAGCGCGCCGCGTCGGCTCTGGTGATGATCGCGGTCGCGGGTGCGGCGCTGTGGCTGGGCGGGTGGTGGTTCGACGGTTTCGTCATCGCCGTGTCTGCGGTGTGCCTCGCCGAATTCCTGCGACTGGTGTGGCGCGGCGCGCAATCGAGCGCCTGGCGCGCAGCGGGGACGGCATTCGCGATCCTTTACGTGGGACTCGCGGCCCTTACCCTGATGGAACTGCCGATCGCGGTCGTCCTCGGCATCGTGGCGGTGGTGATTGCGACCGACACGGGCGCCTATTTCAGCGGTCGATCGATCGGTGGACCCAAGATCGCTCCGTCGATCAGCCCGTCGAAGACCTGGGCTGGTCTGTGTGGCGGTATGCTCGCGGCCGGCCTGGTGTCGTTCGGCTTTTTCTATTCGAATGTCGGCGAGCGCGCTTTCTCCGTAATGGGCGGGGTCGCGCTCGCTATTGGTGCCGGCCTTGCGGTGCTGGCTCAGGCCGGGGACTTCTTCGAAAGCTGGCTCAAGCGGCGCGCCCATATGAAAGACAGTTCGAACCTCATTCCGGGCCATGGCGGAATTTTCGACCGTGCGGACGGCATGCTGCCCGTGGCGATCGCCGCCGGATTCTTGTGGACGCAGGTGCATCCGTGACGCGGCGCGCGATCTCCATCCTCGGCGCGACGGGTTCGGTGGGAGAGCAGACGCTCGACCTCATCCGCCGCAATGCCGCAGAATGGCAGGTGGTCGCTCTGACCGCCCATTCGAATGTCGCAGGGCTGGCCAGGGCTGCGCGTGAATTCGGTGCGAAAGTCGCGGTGGTGGCCGACGAGAGCCGTCTTGGCGATCTGCGCGACGCGCTCGATGGCAGCGGTATCGAAGCGGCAGCCGGTTGCGCGGCGCTGTGCGAGGCAGCCTCCCGCCCCGTCGATATCACCGTCGCCGCCATCGTCGGCTGTGCAGGGCTCGGCCCGGTCATGGCGGCGATCGAGCAGGGCGGTACGATCGCGCTGGCGAACAAGGAAGCACTGGTTTCGGCGGGCGAGGTGATGACCGCAGCGGTCGCCGCAAATGGAGCGACGCTGCTGCCGGTTGACAGCGAGCACAATGCCATTTCCCAGTGCCTTCAGGGTGGCAGGATCTCGGACGTCCGCTCGATCACGCTGACCGCCAGCGGCGGGCCGCTCCGCACGGTACAGGATCTTGCCACGGTCACGCCCGAACAGGCCATCGCCCACCCCAACTGGGACATGGGTGCAAAGATCAGCGTCGACAGCGCCACCATGTTCAACAAAGGCCTCGAACTGATCGAGGCGCATCACCTTTTCCCCGTGGGGCTCGACCGCATCCGCATCGTGGTCCACCCGCAGAGCGTGATCCATTCGATGGTCGAATATCGCGACGGTTCCACGCTGGCGCAGCTTGGCCCGTCCGACATGCGCGTACCGATCGCCTCCTGTCTCGCCTGGCCTGCGCGGATGGATACGCCGATGGCACCGCTCGACCTGGCGGCGATCGGTGAACTATCTTTCTTCGCACCGGACGAGGATCGCTTCCCTGCCACCCGGCTGGCGCGCGAAGCGGCAGAGGCGGGCGGGGCGGCCCCGGCGGTGCTCAACGCCGCGAACGAGATTGCCGTGGCAGCCTTTCTGGACCGTAAGATTGCGTTCAGCAGGATCGCGGTATTGGTGGAAAGCGTCCTCCAGCAAGGTGACTTGCCCGATGCGCCGCGGACCCTCGAAGAGGTGCTGCGCGTTGACGAGGAGGCGCGAATTCGTGCCACCCAAATGCTGGAGCTTGCCTGACCCGTGGAATTGAACCTGCCTCTCTGGCTCTATTACGTCATCGGCTTTCCGCTGTTGCTGGGTCCGCTGGTGACCATTCACGAGCTTGGACATTATCTGGTCGGCCGATGGTTCGGGGTTCGTGCCGAAGCCTTCTCTGTCGGTTTCGGTAAGGAAATCTGGGGCTTCACGGACAAACGTGGCACGCGCTGGAAGCTCAGCGCGCTGCCGCTGGGCGGCTATGTCCAGTTCAAGGGTGACATGAACCCGGCCAGTATTCCCGATCCGCAGGCGGCTGCCGACGCCAGCGCGGAAGAACGGGAAGGGAGTTTCCATCACGCCGCACTGTGGAAGCGTGCGCTGATCGTGTTTGCGGGCCCTGCGACCAACATTCTCCTGACGCTGGCCATCTTCGCCAGCTTTTTCGCCTTTTACGGCAAGCCCGTGCCCGCCGATGCGGAACAGCAACTGGCCGTAGCCGAATTCGCGGAGATTTCTCCTGCGCGCGCCGCGGGGATCGAAATCGGCGACCGCATCGTCGCGGTCGAGGGCGAGCGGATGGCCGATTTCCGCGATGTGCAGGACGCGATCATGCTCTATCCGGGGCGCACGCTCGACATCACGGTCGAGCGGGACGGCGCAGAGCAGGTTTTCGCCGTCCCCGTGCGCAGCGTCGAGATGGAGGATCGTTTCGGCAACATATCCAACGTGGGCATGATCGGTATCGCGTCGGGTGCGTCGGCCTTCGAGTTCGAGCCGCAAGGCGTAATCTCTTCGCTTGGTCTCGCGGTCGATCATTCGATCGGCATCGTCGACATGATGGTCACCGGAATCGGCCAGATCTTCACCGGCGAACGCTCGGTCAAGGAGCTTGGCGGCCCGGTCAAGATCGCCAAGTTCTCTGGCGAGCAGCTCAGTCTGGGAGGGATGGCTTTCATCAACTTCGTCGCGCTGATTTCGCTTAACTTGGCATTCATCAACCTCCTGCCAATCCCGGCGCTCGACGGCGGGCACCTGGCTTTCTACGCGGCAGAAGCGGTCCGCCGGAAGCCGGTCGGTCCACGTGGAACCGAAGTGGCGTACCGCGCCGGCGTGGCACTCGTGCTCATGCTGATGGTGTTCGTCACGATCAACGACCTGGTGCACCTCCCGGTATTCGGGAATTAGCCGGGGAAAGGGAACGGGATACCGGCAATTAACCGCAGCAAAGCTTGATTGGCGAAGGCGCTTGGGGCAGGGGACGGCAAGGTCGCCCCGCACAACGCGGCCCGACGCCGGATCGGGGGGCTGCTCCAGCCGGGTCTGCTGTAAGTGTAACGAGGACGGGAATCTCCTTGTCGATGACTGAATCTGTTTCTGCCGCCACGCGACGCAATAACCCTGCCGCGCGGCTGGCGATCGGCCTGCTGGCCGGAACCATGCTTGCCGGGATGCCCGTCGCGGCCTTCGCCCAGGACGAGGAAGCTGCGGAATCGGCACCCGCGCCGGTGGTGCAGCAGGACACGGTGAAAACCATTGCGGTGAGCGGTGCGCAGCGCCTAGAGCCGAATACGATCCTGTCGTACATCAAGTTGCGCCCGAGCGACGTGTGGACGCAGGCTGCCGGTGACCAGGTGCTGAAGGATATCTACGCCACCGAACTGTTTTCGAACGCCAGTGTGGTGAACAATGACGGCAATGTGGTGATCACCGTCGTCGAGAACCCGGTCATCAACCGGATCATTCTCGAAGGCAACAAGCGCATCAAGAACGACAAGATCCTGCCCGAAATCAAGCTGTCGGCGCGTCAGATCTTCACCCGTTCCAAGGTCCGCGCCGACGTTGCCCGCATCATCGAACTCTACAAGCGCCAGGGTCGCTTCGCCGCGACGGTCGAGCCGAAGATGGTCGAACTGTCGCAGAACCGCGTCGATATCGTCTTCGAGATCAGCGAAGGGCCCAAGTCGAAGGTTCGCCAGATCAACATCATCGGCAACGATGCCTTCTCCGATGGCGAGCTGCGCGGCGAAATGCTGACCAAGCAGGCTCGCCTGACTAGCTTCCTCAGCTCGAACACCAGCTACGATCCCGATCGTCTGGCCTTCGACCAGCAGAAGTTGCGCCAGTTCTACCTGACCGAAGGGTATGCCGATTTCCGCGTGGTTTCGGCGGTTGCGGAACTGACGCCCGACAAGCGCGACTTCATCATCACCTATGTCGTCGAAGAGGGTGAACGATACAAATTCGGCGACGTTGGCGTTGAATCGCGCATCCGCGATTTCGACAATGATGCGATGACGGCACGGCTCCCGATGCACACCGGGGACTGGTACGATGCCAAACTGGTGGAAGATACCGTCGAGCAACTGAGCGAGCTGGCGGGTACGTTCGGCTATGCCTTCGCAGACGTTTCGCCCGAATTCCGTCGCAATGCCGAAACCTTGACCATGAATGTCAGTTTCGTGCTGCGCGAGGCCCCGCGCGTCTATGTCGAGCGGATCGATGTCAACGGCAACACTCTGACGCAGGACAAGGTGGTTCGCCGCGAATTCCGGCTGGCGGAAGGCGACGCCTTCAACTCGCTATCGGTCGCGCGTTCGACCGCGCGCATCAACTCGCTCGGCTATTTCCAGGAAAACTTCGAGATCAACCAGGTCGAAGGCAGTGAGCCCGACCGGATCGTTCTCGAAGCGAATGTCGAAGAGCAGGCGACTGGCGAGTTGCAGCTGTCGGCCGGTTTCTCGAGCATCGAGAATTTCATTCTCGCCGGCTCCATCCGCCAGCGTAACTTCCGCGGACGCGGGCAGACGGTCGGTCTCAGCCTGAATTACTCGCGCTATTCGAAATCGGCGCAGGTAAGCTTTTCCGAGCCCTATGTGTTCGACCGCAACATTTCGGCCGGCGTGGACATCTATCGCCGCGATTACAACAGCTTCAACTTCCGCAACAACGAACGCAACACCACATTCAAGCAGTCGACGACCGGCATTTCGCTGCGTGCAGGCGTGCCATTGACCGAATATATGTCGGCGGTTGGCAGCTACACCTTCAATTACGACGACGTATCGCTCGACCAGTCGCTGTATTTTTCGGACCGGGACGGCGACGGTGTGGCAACCTGCGATCCGCTGCTCGCCAGCCGCTATCTGTGTGAGGCGATCGGCGAACGGACCAGCTCGATCCTTGGCCTGACCTTCAATTACAATACGCTCGATAGCCGTCTTCGCCCCACGCGCGGCGAAACGTTCAGCTGGACGACAGAGTTCGCAGGCCTCGGCGGCGATGCGAAATATGTCCGGTCGCGGCTCAAGGCCGGCAAGTACTGGCCCGTCGGCGGCGGCTTCATATTCTCGGTAACGGGCGAGGGCGGCTGGATCCGGAGTCTCGAAGACAACAATATTGCCGGACGGGATGATGTCCGTCTGACCGATCGCTTCTTCCTCGGCGAGCCGCAAATGCGCGGTTTCGATATTCGCGGGGTTGGGCCGCGCGTCGTGCGCCTGCAATATCTCGATGATGACGGAGACGATACGACGCCGCCCGTGCCGCAGACGATCGAGGAGGCTCTCGCCGGCAATCAGCGTGTCGATGACGCGCTCGGCGGCAAAGCCTACTATCTCGGCCGCGCGGAACTCGAGATTCCGCTCGGCAGCGGCGCGCGCGAAATGGGCTTGCGGCCATCGCTCTTCGTCGACGTCGGCTCGCTGTTCAGTGTTACGCGTCCGCTGCTGCAGGACTATCCAGATGGCCTTCAGGCCTCGGATGCCAACGGCAATCTGCTCTATGTCCAGTCGGGCGTGGACGCAGACGGCAATGCTACCTCCACCCTTGTTACCAACCCTGTCGCTCCCGACGGTACGGTCAACCCGGCAAGCATCATTCCAGGGACCTTCTTCAAGGAGGTCTTTGTCGGCGACAGCCCGTCTCCGCGCATTTCAGTGGGCTTGGGTGTCAACTGGAACTCACCATTCGGTCCGTTCAGGATCGATGTATCTCACGTGCTCAAGAAGCAGGTTGGAGACGACACCAAGCTCTTCTCCTTCAACGTAGGAACGCAATTCTGATGAAATTCTTCACCAAGACCATCGCCGCTGCCGCCCTTGCGGGTACCGCAGCCATCGCGACCCCCGCGGCCGCGCAGGTTTCGGGTATCGCCACCAGCAGTCCCGAAGCCGTGATCGTTCGCAGCCAGGCACGGATCAACGCCTATCAGCAGATCGACCAGCAGTATTCGGCCCAGATCACGCAGCTGCGTACGCTGCGTCAGGAAATGCAGACGCTCCAGCAGAGCCTCGATACGGACAAGAACGGCCAGGTCACCCAGGCCGAAGCGCAGGCCAATCAGTCGGTCGTGCAGCAGCTCCAGCAGAAAGAGCAGCAGCTCCAGCAGACTTCGCAGCCGATCGTGCTGGCGCAGACCTATGCCATCGAGCAGCTGATCAACGATTATCAGAACGTCCAGCAGCAGGTCGTGCAGCAGAAGAAGATCCAGCTCCTGCTCACTCCGGATGCAATCCAGTGGGCACCGGACGCCGTCAACGTGACCGACGATCTCGTCGCGGCGCTGAACCAGCGCGTTCCGAGCGTCCAGATCACGCCGCCGGAAGGATGGCGTCCGCGTCAGGAATCGCTGAGCACGCAGCAGACCGTTTCGCAAATCCTGGTCGGCGTTGCCCAGCAGCAGGCTGCCCAGCAGGCCGCGCAGCAACAGCAGCAGCCGGCCGCACAGCCGACCGGTCGCTAGGTTCGACGGGGCAGGGTGATGAGCGATACCGGTTTCGACGTCGTCGAGGTGCTGAAGCGCCTGCCGCATCGCTATCCCCTGCTCCTCGTCGACCGGGTGCGGGAACTTGTCGTCGACGAGCGCATCCACGCGATCAAGGCGGTCAGCTTCAACGAGGACTTCTTCCAGGGCCACTTCCCCGGCGCGCCGATCATGCCCGGCGTGCTCCAGATCGAAGCGCTGGCGCAGGCCGCCGGTGTGCTGGCCGTGGAAAGCCTCGGTCTCGCCGATTCTGGCAAGCTGGTCTATTTCATGGCGATCGAGAACGCCAAGTTCCGCAGCCCCGTGACGCCGGGCGTGCTGCTCGATCTCAAGGCCGAATTCGTCCAGAAGCGTGCCCGCGTGTGCAAATTCGCAGGCGAGGCTTCGGTCGACGGCAAGGTGACCTGCGAAGTGCAGTTCACCGCCATGATCGCCGACGCACCGGAATAAGGTTGCCAAATCGGGCGCTCGTCGCTATGCGCGCGCCTTCTCCACACAACAGCTGGACCGGTCGGAACCGTTCCGAGGCTAGAAGGACGTTTACAATGAAGGCCGAAGGTCACCCCGATTACCACATGATCACGGTCAAGATGACCGATGGTACCGAATTCCAGACGCGCTCCACCTGGGGTAGCGAAGGCGATACGCTGTCGCTCGACATCGACCCGACCAGCCACCCGGCCTGGACTGGCGGCACCAAGCAGATTCAGGAAGGCGGCCGCGTTGCAGCCTTCAACAAGCGCTTCGGCGGCCTGTCGCTCAAGAAGAACTGAGCACGGCGAGCCTTGAGGTTTCACGAAAGGGCGGTCCTGTGGGGCCGCCCTTTTTCGTTGTGCTTCAGGCGGCGCAGTCGATGCAGCGCGTGGCGATGGGGCGCGCTTCGATCCGTCCCCTGGAAATCGCCTTGCCGCACTGGCTGCAGATTCCGTAGGTGCCGTTCTCGATGCGCAGCAGGGCCATGCGCACCTGCCCGATCTCCGAGCGCAGAACGTCGTCGATCCCTTCGAGCGCCTCGTCGTCCGACAGGTCGATCGCCTGCTCGCTGAAATCCGCGTCGAGCGGTTGACGCAAATCGTCCTCGAGCACCTCGGCTCGCTCAAGCAGGTCGGCAAGGCGACTCTCGAGTTGCACGCGAATGTCGCTGTAATCGGTCATTTCGGGCTTCCTCCGTGGCGTCCGTTGTCCCGAAGCTACCACAAGAGGTGGCGGCGAAGATTGATCCTGGTCAATCCCGGTAGCGTTCGAAGCGCATCACGCCGACATAGCCGTACTCGCCGCCGTCGGCCGGATGGCTCTGCCCGTCGAAGACCTGCACTTCGGGCAAATCGTAGATCGTCATCCCATCGATGCAGGCGAGGTTGAGGCCGTAATGGTCGGGTTCGGAACGCAACTGATGGAACGGATGGATGCCGCATTTGGAGCAGAACCGATGCTTCGCCTGCCCGCTGCCGAAGGTGTAGAGCGTCAGCGAGTCTTCGCCCGAGGTAATATCGCAATCGGCTATGGGCACATCGAGCATGACCACGCCTTTCATGGCGCAGATCGTGCAATTGCAGCGCCGGATCACCGGTTCGGCGGGCATGGTGAAGCGGAACCGCACGGTCCCGCAATGGCATCCGCCGGCATAGACTTTGCCGCCTTCGATCATCTCACCATCCCCACGGCTTTTCGCGATACCACTTGGTTATCACGTATTTGAGCCCCTTCCTGACCTTCATCCCGTGGTGGATCGTGTTGGGATTCTCGCGCAGGTCGGGGCGGCGGTTGTTCCAGCACACCAGCTTGCCGGCTTCGGGCTGAAAGGTCTTGTTCACCGCCTTGAACCGCGTCGCCCCGCCGGCGTCGACATCGTTCAGATAGATCATGAAGGTCCAGGTGCGCTGGCCCGCGACGGAGCAGTACTTCGCCCAGTCCTGACCACCGGGATTGAAGTAGTCGCAATGCGGTTTGAATTCCTGCCCGACGTCGTAACGCTGGCCCTGCAACGGCTCGCCATGGGCCGGATCGATTCCGTTGAGCGCATAGAGCAGGTCTTCCAGTTCCTTCACCGCCGCTTCCTCCCCATCGAGGTCGCAGGTTTCGCTGGTACGGAAATAGTGGTCGTCGCCCGCATCGGCGAGGGTAGAAGGGCGGCGGTCCTGCTCGATCAGGCGGATGAGCTCGGCGCGCAGCTCCGCACCCACGAAATCGCGTAGCTGGAAGAGCTCGAGCTTGTCGCTCGGCACGCGCTGCATGCCATCACGCGCAAGCAGCTTTTCAGCTGAAGATTCGCCCGGTCCCGTCATGACGCCAAGGATAACGCGGACTTGGCCTTCGGCAACTGCGAAAGATAATTGCGCGCATGAAGCTCCCGTGCGATTTTCACTTCCCAATCCACGCTCATTGTGCAACAGGCACGCGCCGTTGCGCAGGGCGGGTTGACGCTGTCACCGCCAGGCGTATCAGGCCCCCTTTCCCGGGCGGTTCCGGGGGCATGTGGCGATCGTAGCTCAGTTGGTTAGAGCGCCGGTTTGTGGTACCGGAGGTCGCGGGTTCGAACCCCGTCGATCGCCCCATTTTCCCTCCTTCATCTGGCCGTCCATCACAGCTCTTTGGGGGCACGCAAGGCATGACGGCTTTTTGGACCGAAGCGGATTTCGACGATCACGAACTGGTTGAGGTCGTGCGCGACGCGAAGAGCGGCCTGACTGCCATTATCGCGCTGCATTCCACCCATCTCGGCCCGGGCGCTGGCGGTACGCGCTTCTGGCATTATGCCGAAGCTTCCGACGCGATGCGCGATGCGCTGCGGCTGTCGCGGGGCATGAGTTACAAGAACGCCATGGCAGGCCTGCCCATGGGCGGCGGCAAGGCGGTAATCCTTGCCGACAAGGCCAAGACCAAAACGCCCGAAATGCTCGCGGCATTCGCCGATGCCGTCGATGCGCTGGGCGGGAAATACGTTACAGCGGAAGACGTAGGCATCTCCGAAGCCGACATGGCCGCGGTCGCCGAGCGGACGCAATATGTCTCCGGTCTCCCGGTCGAGGGCGAGGATGCCGCTGGTGGCGATCCGGGCCCGTTCACCGCGCTCGGCATCTTCCTCGGCATCAAGGCCGCGGTGCAGCACAAATTGGGCAAGGACAGCGTCGCGGGCGTGCATGTCGCCGTTCAGGGCACCGGCAGTGTCGGTGGCGGCGTTGCCCGCCTGCTCGCCAAGGACGGTGCTAAACTGACGCTGTCGGACATCCACATGGACCGCGCCGAAGCGCTGGCCGCCGAACTCGGCGCCGAAACCGCCGCGCCCGATGCGATCATGTCGGTTGCCTGCGATGTTTTCAGCCCCAATGCGCTCGGCGCCATCCTCGACGACGAGGGTATCGCCCGCCTCGACTGCAAGATCGTGGCTGGCGGTGCGAACAACCAGCTTCGCCGCCCCGAACACGGGCCGCTGCTGGCCAAGCGCGGTATCCTCTACGCGCCTGATTACGTCATCAATGCTGGCGGAATCATCTCGGTGACGCTCGAATATCTGTGCCGCAACGACAAGGCTCCATGCGACATCAACGAGGTCCGCAAGCGCATCGCGCTGATCCCCGGGCGCCTCGAGCAGATCTGGCAGGAAAGCGACAACACCGGCGCCTCGCCCGACCAGGTTGCCGATCGCATGGCGCAGGAACTCATCGGGCGCTGAACTGCCCCCTTGCGAGGCCGGTTGAGCGCTGTCAAAGCAACGCCGGACGGTAAAACTCGATGCACGGCTTCGCCAATCCCAAGCGCTTCCTGTCGCTCGCAAACTGGCTGACCCCGCTGCTGCTGGTCAGCGGGATGCTTGTCAGCGCGGCTGCGCTGTGGTGGGGGCTGACGCAGGTTCCGCCCGACCGGCTGATGGGCGAAACGGTGCGTATCCTTTTCCTCCATGTGCCTGCCGCGTGGCTTGGCATGGGCGGCTGGTCAGCGATAGCCATCTCCAGTCTCGTATTCCTTGTCTGGCGCCACCCGCTCGCCGCGCTCGCCGCGCGCGCCGCCGCGCTGCCGGGCCTCGTCTTCACCGTGATATGCCTCGTCACCGGATCGATCTGGGGGCGCCCGACCTGGGGGACCTGGTGGGTGTGGGATGGACGGCTGACCAGCATGCTGGTGCTCGCCTTCCTTTACCTTGCCTATATCGCGCTGGCGCAGGCTGCCGAACGCGAGGGTGTGTCCCCGCGCATCCCGGCTATTTTCGGCCTGCTTGGGGCCATCAATATCCCGATCATCAACCGCAGCGTCGTGTGGTGGAACTCGCTGCACCAGCCGCCCAGCATCACCATGGGCAAAAGCGCGATCGACGCGGAATTCCTCGTGCCGCTGCTGGTCGGGGTCGTGGGATTCTCGTTGCTGTTCGGCGGCGTGGTGCTGGCGCGGATGCGCGCATTGCTGGCCGATATCCAGGCCGAGGCGCGCCTGCGCCGCAAGGCGATGGAGGCGATCTGATGCGGGAAGCGCTGGATCAGTGGGACTACGTCCTTGCGGCCTATGCGGTGGGCATTGTCGGCACGCTGGTCATGGTGGCCTGGGCGTGGATGGACATGAAGCGCGCCGAAAAGCGCCGCGAGGAGAGCAGGCGTAAATGAGCGCATTGAAGCCCAAGCACCAGCGGCTCGTACTGGTCGTGCTGGCACTCGTCGCGCTGGTCGGCGCCGGACTGCTCGCCGCCTATGCGCTGCGCAACCAGGCGAGCTATTTCTACCTGCCTGAGCAGATGCTGGCCGATCCCCCGGAAGTGGGCCAGGCTGTCCGCCTTGGCGGTATGGTCGAGCAGGGATCGCTACAGACCGCCGCCGACGGGGTAACGCTGACTTTCGCCGTGACCGGCAATGACGGATCGCGGGTGCCGGTGCGGTTCAGCGGGATTGCGCCCGATCTCTTCGTCGAAGGCTCCGGCGTTGTGGCCGAGGGACGGCTCGGCCCCGATGGCACTTTCGTCGCGGACAATTTGCTTGCCAAACATGACGAGAATTACGTGCCGCGCGAACTGCAGGAGATGGAGCAGCATCAAGCCGCGAAAATGGCCGAGGAAACCACGGTAGGCCTCGAATGATCGCCGAACTCGGCCTTGCCGCCCTATGGCTCGCTGCCGCGCTGGCCGCGCTGCAGATGGTTGCGGGCTTCATGGCGGTACGTGACGATGGATCGAGCGCGCTTGCCGGGCTGATCCGCCCGGCGGCGATTGTGCAGGGCGTGCTGGTCACCTTTGCCTTCGCCATGCTCGTCTGGCTGTTCGCGATCACCGACCTGTCGGTGAAACTGGTGGTGGCGAACTCGCATTCGATGAAGCCGCTGATCTTCAAGCTGTCGGGCACATGGGGCAATCATGAAGGCTCGATGTTGCTATGGGTCATGGTCATGGGCCTTGCCGGTGCGCTCATCGCCCTGGTCGAGCGGCGGCTGCCCGAGCGCACGATGAATGCGACGCTCGCTGCGCAGGGAGTTGTCTCGCTCGGTTTTTATGCCTTCCTCCTGTTCAGTTCGAACCCCTTCGAGCGCCTGCCGACACCGGTTGCGGAGGGCATGGGCCTCAACCCGCTGTTGCAGGACGTGGGAATGGCGTTCCATCCGCCCACGCTTTATGTCGGCTATGTCGGCGTATCGGTGGCCTTCAGTTTCGCGGTTGGGGCACTGCTCACGCGGCACGTGACGCCCGATTTCGCGCGCGCGATGCGGCCTTGGGTACTCGCGGCATGGATATTCCTGACGCTCGGCATCACCGCAGGCAGCTACTGGGCCTATTACGAGCTGGGCTGGGGCGGTTGGTGGTTCTGGGACCCGGTAGAGAACGCCGCATTGATGCCCTGGCTCGCCGCGACCGCCCTGCTGCATTCGGCCAGCGTTCTCGCCAGTCGCGATGCCCTGCGCACCTGGACCATCATGCTGGGCGTGGTCGCCTTCTCGATGAGCATGGTCGGAACCTTCCTCGTGCGCTCGGGCATTCTCACCAGCGTCCACGCCTTCGCCGTCGATCCGGAACGCGGGACTTTCATCCTCGCTCTGCTCGCTATTTTCATCGGCGGGGCGCTGTTGCTCTTCGCCCTGCGCGCCAACACGATCAGCGAAGGCGAAAGGTTCGCGCTGGCGAGCCGCGAGGGAGCGCTGGTGTTCAACAATGTCATGCTGAGCGCGATCCTCGCGATCGTGCTGCTTGGCACGCTCTATCCCCTGCTGACCGAGGCTTTCGATGTGCGCGTTTCGGTGGGGCCGCCTTATTTCAACCCGGTCGGGGCCATTTTCGTAGTCCCGATGTTGGTGGTCATGGCCGTCGGGCCGCTGCTGCGCTGGCGGCAGGACCGGGTGGACCGGATCGGCAAGGAAGTGGCGCTGTTCGGCGCGCTGGTGCTGGCGGCGCTGATCCTCTTCAGCCTGCTTGCCGAAATTGCGATCCTGCCGCTGCTGGGTCTGGCATTGGGTATCGGCCTTGCCGTTGCCAGCCTGCTGCCGCTGCGCGGACGCAAGCTTTCGCGCACGCCGCTTTCCACATGGGGCATGGTCGTGGCCCATTTCGGCATCGCGGTTGCGCTGCTCGGCATGGCGAGCGAGAGCGCCTTCACCAAGGAGCGCCTCGCCGCGCTGGAGGAAGGCGGCAGCGCGAGCGTAGGGCCCTGGACCGTCGTGTTGCAGGGCGTCGAACCCGTCGCAGGACCCAACTGGACCGCGATCCAGGCGCGGCTCGCGGCAAGCTATGACGGTGGCGAGGCCAGGGTGCTGACCCCGCAGGCGCGTAATTTCTGGGCGCCGCCGCAGCAAACCACCGAAAGCGCGCTCGCCACGCGCTGGAACGGCCAGCTTTATGCGGTCGTCGGTGATCGCGCGCCGGATGGCCGCTGGCAGCTTCGTCTCTGGTGGAAGCCGCTGGTGCCGTTGATCTGGTATGGCGGGCTGCTGGTCGCATTGGGCGGCGTTCTCGCGCTGATCGGTCGCGTGATCACCGACATCAGGAATCGCCGCCTCGCTAAGCGTATCGCGGAGCGCAGGGCCGATCGGGACGCTCTCGCATGAGCTGGCGCCTGTGGGTCCCCTTGTTCGTCTTTGCGCTGTTCCTCGGCCTTGCCGCCTACCAGCTGACGCAGCCCAAGGACGAGTTCATCGAAAGCCGCATGGTGGGCGAGGAGCTGCCCTATTTCGACCTGCCGCCGGCGACCGACGGTGTGGAAGGCGTGTCGAACGCCACTTTCGCGGACGGCAAGCCGCGCCTGCTGAATATCTGGGCGAGCTGGTGCCTGCCCTGCATCGCCGAAGCGCCGCATCTCGAAAGCCTCAAACAGCAGGGCGTCGAGATCGTCGGTGTCGCAATCCGCGACCGGCCCGAGGATGTGGCGCGTTTCCTGGCACAGCACGGCAATCCCTATTCGCGCATCGGGCGCGACGATCTGTCCGAAGTGCAGTTGGCGATCGGCTCTTCCGGCGTGCCCGAAACCTTCGTGATCGATGGCAAGGGCGCGATCCGCTACCAGCATATCGGTGACATTCGCGCCGAAGATGTGCCGGTGCTGCTGGAAAAACTGGCGGAGGCAGGTGAATGACCCAATCGCGTCATCCCAGCGAAAGCTGGGTTCTCTCCCGGGTAGGCGCTTTGTTGAAAGCGATCCCAGCTTTCGCTGGAATGACGCTACTTGCGCTCACTCTCGCAATGCCTCTCGCAGCACAGGATTCGATGCCGCCCGCGCCCTATGCCTATCGCCAGCTCGACGATCCGGCGCAGGAGGCCGCGGCGCAGGAGCTGATGGAAACGCTGCGCTGCCTGAAATGCCAGTCGCAGTCGATTGCCGATAGCGATGCGCCGATGGCGGGCGACATGCGCCATCAGGTCCGCATCCGAATAGCAGCCGGTGAAGACCCGGAAGCGGTCCGCGGCTGGCTGATGCAGCGCTATGGCGACTATGTCAGCTACAAGCCCGAGGTGAGCGCAACGACCTGGCCGCTGTTCGCCATCCCGGTGCTGCTGGTGCTGCTGGCGGGTGGGATCCTTCTGAGTCGCTTCAGGAGGCGCGGATGAGCTGGCTACCCATCCTTGCGCTGGCCGTGCTTATCTTCGTTCTGGCGGTCTACCTGCTCAAGCTCCCGCGCAGCCTGTGGATGCTGTTTGGTTCGGCGCTGCTGTTCGGCCTGTCGGGCTATGCCATGCAGGGCAGCCCCGGGCAGGCCTCGGCCCCGGCGGCGCCTGTCGCAAGCGATGCGTCGCAAACCGGCGAGTTGATGATCGAAGCCCGCCGCGAATTCTATCCCGAAGGCATGCTTCCCTCGCGCTTTGTCGTGACGGCCGATGCCTTCACCCGGCGTGGACAGCACGAACAGGCGGCGAATTTCCTGCGCAACGCGGTTGCGGAAAATCCGAAGGATGGCGAAGCGTGGCTGGCGCTCGGCAATGCGCTGGTCGAACATGCCGGCGGTCGGCTGACCGGTGCTGCCCTTTACGCCTATTCGCAGGCGGAGAAAGTAAGCCCGCGCAATCCCGCACCGACCTATTTCCTCGGACTGGCCTATCTGCGGGCGGGGGATCCGGCCAAGACGCTGGCCCTGTGGCACGAACTGCTGGAAAACGCGCCCGAAGATGCCGACTGGCGGGCCCCGCTTGCCATGCGACTCGAACGGCTGGAGACCATGCTCGGTATCGCAGAGCCATCGGACCCGGCTAAAACCGAACAATAATCAGAAAGATACGTCACTTGTTGCGAGTGCGAAGCCATGCTGCTAATCGCGGCGACTTCGCCATAAAGGCCGAGTGACACGAAGTTGTCGGAACCCAATCCAACATGAATGATCCCGCTCCCGCGCCACCCCCGCTGAACGAAGGCGTGCCGCCAGCCGATTCGCATGGCGGCCATGGCCATGGCGGTTCGCGCACCGCGCTCGCCGTCGGGGCGATCGGCATCGTCTTCGGCGATATCGGAACGAGCCCGCTTTACGCCTTCCGCGAAACCTTCGCGGGCGCGGCCAGCATCGCCATCGACCGCATGCATGTGCTGGGCGTCGTCAGCCTGATCTTCTGGTCGATGCTGATCGTCGTGGCGCTGCAATACGTCACCATCCTGATGCGCGCCGATAACAAGGGGCAGGGCGGCAGCCTCGCGCTGGTCGCGCTGCTCAGCCGCCATATGGGGCGGTCGAGCTATGGCTGGCTGGTGGTGTTGTTGGGCGTCTTCGCGACCTCGCTGTTCTACGGCGACAGCATGATAACGCCCGCGATTTCCGTGCTTTCGGCGGTCGAGGGTCTGACCGTGGTCAATCCCGGGCTCGATCCGCTGGTTATCCCGATCGCGCTGGTACTGCTGATCTTCCTGTTCATCCTGCAAAGTCGCGGCACGGCGAAGGTCGGCGCGATGTTCGCGCCGGTGATGATCGTCTATTTCACGACTATCGCCGGGCTCGGCCTCAACCAGATCATCCAGAACCCGGATATCCTCTGGGCGCTGAACCCCTGGTACGCGGTGCAGTTCTTCATCACCGACGGGGCGATCGCCTTCTTCGCGCTGGGTGCGGTGGTGCTGGCGGTGACGGGGTCGGAAGCGCTCTATTCGGATATGGGCCATTTCGGGCGCGGGCCGATGCGGCTGTCGTGGTTCGGCTTCGTCATGCCGTGCCTGCTGCTCAACTATTTCGGGCAGGGCGCGATGATCGCAAGCCTGCCAGCCGAACAGGCTGCGGAAGTTGTGCGCAATCCCTTCTTCCTGCTGGCGGGCGAGGAATACCGCCTGCCGCTGGTGATCCTGGCCACATTGGCGACCTTCATTGCCAGCCAGGCGGTGATTTCGGGCGCCTTCAGCATCACGCATCAGGCCATGCAGCTCGGCTTCATGCCGCGCCTGTCGATCCGTCACACCAGCGAGACCGAGGCGGGGCAGATCTATATTCCCGTGGTCAACTGGGCGCTGATGGTCGCGGTGATCATCCTCGTGCTGACCTTCCAGAACTCGTCCAGCCTTGCCAGCGCCTACGGCATCGCAGTGACCGGCGCGGTCACGATCGACACGCTGCTGATGGGTGTGCTGTTCGTCGGCGTGTGGAAGTGGAAGTGGTTTATCGCCCTGCCGGTGGTGGCTTTCTTCCTGATCGTCGATGGTGCCTATTTCGCCGCGAACCTCGCCAAAGTGCCCGATGGCGGCTGGTTCCCGCTGGTGGTCGGCCTGGTCGCCTTCACGCTGCTCACCACCTGGTCGCGCGGGCGCAAGCTGATGCGCGACCGGATGAGCGAGACCGCGCTGCCCATCGAAATTTTCGCCAAGAGCGCCAAGAACTCCGCCACGCGCGTACCGGGCACGGCGATCTTCATGGCCAGCCAGACCGCGGGTGTCCCCAGTGCGCTGCTGCACAACATCAAGCACAACAAGGTGCTGCATGAACGCGTCGTGATCCTCACAGTGCTGATCACCGACGCGCCCTATGTCGAAAGCGACCAGCGCTGCGAAATCCACGATCTCGGCGACGGCTTCTACCGCGCCGTGCTGCGGTACGGCTTCATGCAGGAAACCAACGTGCCGCAAGGGCTGAAGGAAATGTCGCGCTGCGGCGGCGAGTTCGACATGATGCACACCAGCTTCTTCCTCAGCCGCCAGACCCTGCTCGCCAGCGAAAAGCCCGGCATGCCGATCTGGCGCGAGAAGATTTTCGCCTGGATGCTGCGCAACGCGGCAACGGCGATGGACTTCTTCCGATTGCCGACGAACCGGGTTGTGGAGTTGGGGAGCCAGGTGGAGATTTAGGGCTGGACGGTCGAGACCGGTATGTCCGCTAACGACCGATTGCGGTCATTGCACATTGATCGTGTCAGCCTTCAAGGCGGACTTTCGGTGCGACCAGCTTGGTCAGCAAAGCGCCCCAATTTCGCACGTTCGAACAATTTTCTGGAGCATCCGAAAGCCGACAGGCCGCCCTCGGCTCCATTCCAGATGTGCCTCCAACTGCATGGCGAACGAAGCTTGCTGAACTAGTTTGCTTCCTTTCGATATGCAGCCGGGGCTTTATCATATTGCTTCTTGAAGGCCCGGCTGAACCCTTCTTCGCTTTCATAGCCCGCGGCGAACCCAATCTCTGAAACGCGTCTTTCGCTCTCCCGTAGCTGTTTCGCGGCAAGCGCCAGCCGCAGACGGTTCCGGTAGGTGGTAGGCCCGCATCCGAGAGCCTTGGAGAAACGCTGCATTAAAACGCTCCTTGAAGTCCCGACCAGCGCCGCGAGTTCTGTGACTGGAATTTCACGAGACGGATCGTCTTGAATCTCGGCCAACGCTTTCCGCACTACCGGGTCGGTGAGAGCGGCAACGATCTCGCTTTCCTCGTGGTGCTCTTCGAGAAAGCGCCTCACTGCTTCAACGAAAATGCCTGCGGCCATTTGCGCCACGAGCGCCGGGGCCGCACGCCGCAGATCCTCGACAATCAGTTTTAAGCTACGCTCCACCCACTCGGAATGATCCTGTGTGCGCACCACCATCATTGGCGGGAGGGAATCAATTAGCGGATGATCCGGTCCGCCCAGATAACCGCAATATAGTGATTGTCGTGAATCGCCTGGCAAGCTCACCCGGTGGATACCGTCGGCATCGGGGGACCCCATGGCGGCTCGCGCGTCAATTGGCTCAACGGATTCTCCGCCGGCCAGCACATGAGGATCATTGCGGGTCAGGACCACCAAATCGCCCGACTGCAATTCCACTTCGCCGCCGCCACTTGCAAGTCGGCAGCGAACCGGCCCCTGGCGAATGAAATGATAGCTGATCATGCGACCATCAGGATCGATGGCACCGGGGAAGTCTGACGGGGTCATCCGGCTGCACACGGCCCAATCACCGGCCAATTCGCCGTCAAGAAACACGGCTCCTGACAACGACAGGTTTCGGAGGATTGGTTCCAGTTCGGCCATGCAACAAGTGTCACTCGTTCGGACGATCGGTCAAGTCTTGCGGAGGTCACGTCATTCAGATTGCGCCTTCCGTGCATCATTCCCCTTGCAGCGACGGACAAGACTTCGTCGGCACTCAAAGGAGAATGGAAATGAACGAACTGACTTCCATCGATGCGCCCGTAATCAACGGCATCGACCTCGGCGTTGTCGGTGCAATTGCCGAAGCCGTTACAGCGGACCCGGCAGCTGCTCAGGCTCGCTTCGCGATTACGACCGAATGGCAGGGCCAGTGCCGCTCGCTCAGCCGGACCCGCTCAATGAGCATCGGCGGTCTGGAGATTGATCGCCCACATACGATCGCTGCAGATGAGCCGCACGAAATGCTGGGAAAGAACGAGGCTCCAAATCCGCAGGAACTACTGATTGCGGCGCTCAACGCTTGTATCCTCGTAGGCTTCGTCACGGCTTCCGCGGCAGAAGGGATTACCCTGAGCCGACTTGAAGTCGATACCGAAGGCGCTCTCGATCTCCGTGGGTTTCTCGACCCCGAAAGTGGCATCGCGCCTGGTGTCGACAAGCTGGTGACCAAGGTCGTTATCGACGGCGATGGCAGCGACGAGCAGTTCGCAGCGATCCTTGAACATGTCCGGCAGGTTTCACCGAACCACTTCCACCTGACTCGTCCCATCCCGGTGGAAGCGAGCGTCGTACGCGGCTGAAGCCAGCGCGCTCACGACGCGGGCCGGACGCCCTCGTCTGGCCCGCACACCACTTCTAAACTGGAGAAGAACGATGCCCCACAAGGCACCCCTTTTTGCCATCACCGCGAGCCTGCTCTTCGCTTCGCCCGTGGTCGCTGCAAAATCCGACGACACACCTGATCCGGAACTGACCGTAGTGTATGTGTCTGCTGCAGACCTAGATCTATCCCTTTCAACCGACCGCGAAAAGCTGATCAAACGGTCGCTTGAGCAAGCTCGGCGAGATTGCTCAGCGCGCATTGATCGTTCGTCGCCCTGCCATGTTGATTTTGTAGTCGTCGACGGCGGCAAGCCCAAATGGCTCAAGTGGACCTTCAGAGAGTATCTCGCGCGCCACAGATGAGTGCCAACCCGGATTAGGAGATTTGATCCCTGCAGAAAACTCATCGGTTCCAAGCAGACACCTGCCTTAAGCCGTTGGCGGTTCGTCCTTCACCACCTCGTCCCTGTCCTCCAGCGCCAGCCCATGCTTCAGCAGCATCGGTATCTGCGTGAAGGTGAAGAGGAAGCTCAGCGGCATGAACACCCACAGCTTCGCCCAGAGCCAGCTTTCGAAGCTCAGTTGCAGGCGCAGGATTTCGTTCAGGCCCGCCATGAAGATGAAGAAGAACCCCCAGTTGCGTGAGAGCTTGAGCCAGCCTTGTTTGTCGACGCCTTCGAAGGCGGCCTCGAGCAGGGTTTGCAGCAGCGCCTTGCCGCGCAGCCAGCCGCCGATCAGCAGCGCGCCGAACAGCAGGTAGATCGCCGTCGGCTTTATCTGGATGAAGCTCTCGTCCTGTAGCCAGATGGTCAACCCGCCGAACCCCACGATCAGCGCGGTGGAGAGGATCAGCATCGGGCTGACATGGCCGAACTTGAACTTGCTGAAGACCAGCGCCGCGACCGCCGCCACCATGAAGGCGATGGTGCCGTAGATCACCGCCGCGATCTCGCCGAAGGTAGTGGTTTCGGGCGGCTGGTAGAACTTGTAAACGCCGAGGAAGACCAGCAGCGGGCCGTAATCGACGAGGATGTTGAGCCAGCCGGATTTGGGCTTGGTTTTCGCTTCTTCGCTCATCAGGCCACTCCCGCGATCACGCGCGCGACAAGGTCCGGGTCGAACGGGCGGAGGTCGTCGATTTTCTCGCCCACGCCGATAGCATGGATCGGCAGGCCGTACTGCTCCGCCGCCTGCACCAGCACACCGCCGCGCGCGGTGCCGTCGAGTTTGGTCATGACGAGGCCGGTGACCCCGGCGACTTCCTTGAAGACGTCGATCTGCGCCAGCGCGTTCTGGCCGTTCGTCGCATCGAGCACGAGCACCACATCATGTGGTGCCTCGGAGTTGAGGCGACCGAGCACCTTCCGGATCTTGGCCAGCTCATCCATCAGCTCTCGCTTGTTCTGGAGGCGACCGGCGGTGTCGACGATCAGCACATCGGTGCCGATCTCGGTCGCCTTCTTGACTGCGTCGAAGACGATACTGGCCGGATCGCCCCCTTCCGGACCGCGGACGATGGGCACGCCCACCCGGTCCGCCCATGTCTGGAGCTGGCCGATGGCTGCGGCGCGGAAGGTGTCGCCTGCCGCCAGCATGACCGCGTAGTCGTCTTCCTGAAAGAGATGCGCCAGCTTGGCGATGGTGGTGGTCTTGCCGCTGCCGTTGACGCCGATCACCAGCAGCACCTGCGGGCGCGGGAAGGCGGTAATTTCGAGCGGCTTTGCGACCGGGCGCAGGATCGCGGCGATTTCTTCGGCCACCGCTTCCTTCAACTCGCGCTCGGTAATCTCGAGACCGAAGCGTTTGTCGCGCAGCTTCTCCCGGATGCGCGCGGCGGCCGCGGGGCCGAGGTCCGACAGGATCAGCGCGTCCTCGACATCGTCGAGCGTCGCATCGTCGAGCCTGGCCGTGCCGACCACCTCGGTGAGATTGCTCGTCAGTTTCTCGGAGGTCTTGCGGAAACCCCCGAACAGCCGGTCGGTCCAGCTTTGCTTGTCACTCATTGCAGAAGGCCATTCTCGAAGCGTGTCGGCGTCAGGGCGACGATGGTGCCTGCGCTCGTCCCTTCGGGCACGGCAACGCGAGCGAAATGCGGGGTATAGCCCGTCCCGTCGCGCTCGGCGAGGACGGCATGCGGTTTATCGACCAACGATGCCAGCCACCCGTCGCGCGTTTCGGCGGCTGCGGCGCGCAATTCGGCAGCGCGGCGCTTGATTGCCCTGCGCTCGATTTGAGGCATGCGTGCGGCGGGCGTGCCGGGGCGGGGCGAGTAGGGAAATATGTGGGCGTGGACGATGTTGAGCTCGCGAATAATAGAAAGGTTCGCGGCGTGGTGATCTTCGGTTTCGGTCGGGAAACCGGCGATGATGTCGGCCCCGACTGCGCAATCCGGGCGGAGGTCTATCAGTTTCGTTACGAGGTCTATCGCATCGCGGCGCAGGTGCCGCCGCTTCATGCGCTTGAGAATGAGGTCGTGCCCGTGCTGCAACGAAAGATGCAGATGCGGCATAAGTCGTTGCTCATACGCGAAAAGTTCGAACAGCAGCGGATCGATCTCGACCCCGTCGAGCGAGGACATGCGAAGCCGCTGGAGCTGCGGGAACGTGTCGAGCACGGCACGCACCAGTTCGCCCAGCGGCGGCGAATTTTGCAGATCGTGGCCCCATGACGTCACGTCGACGCCGGTCAGCACCACTTCGGGCGCGCCATGATCCAGATGGCGTTCGACCTCGGCAAGCACCTGCGCGATGGTCAACGACCTGCTCGGGCCGCGCCCCTGCGGGATGACGCAGAAGGTGCAGGCATGGTCGCAGCCATTCTGAACCGCGATGAAGGCGCGGGTGCGATCCTGCGGGGCAGGGGGGGCTTCGGCGGGCACGTTCCATGCGCGAGCATCGAGCTTGGCGGTATTCGCGACCAGACCGTCTACCTCGGGCATGGCGGCGAGCTGTTCGCGTTCGATATCGGCGGCACAGCCGGTCACCAGCAGGCGCGCTTGCGGATTGGCGCGCCGGGCGCGGCGGATGGCCTGCCGCGTCTGACGCACCGCTTCGCTGGTTACTGCGCAGCTGTTGACGACCACCAGATCGCGTTCCTGCGCCAGCATGGCACGAATCCGCTCGCTCTCGGAGATGTTCAGTCGACAGCCGAGAGAAATGACCTGCGTTTCGCTCACGCGAAATCGTCCCATTCGAAGCTGCCGCGATAGGCTTCGGTGGCCGGGCCGGTCATGCGGATGCGATTGTGCTGATCCCACGCGATCGTGAGGTCCCCGCCGGGAAGAGTAACGGTAACCTCGCGTTCGACGAGTCCGCGACGCATGGCATGGACCGCCGTGGCGCAGGCACCGGTTCCGCAGGCGCGGGTAAGGCCGGCACCGCGTTCCCACACCCGCAGGCGTATGTGAGTGCGGTTCTCGACCGTGGCGACATTCACGTTTACGCGCTCGGGGAACAGCGGATCGTTCTCGATTTCCGGACCGAGCAGATCGAGCGGCACCGCATCGGCGTCCTCGACGAAGAAAATAACATGCGGATTACCGACATTTACAGCACCCGGGCGATCGAGACCCTCCCAGCCGATCGGCATGGCGGCAGTGTCCATGCCATAGGCGAGGGGGATCGCTTCCCACTCAAAATGCGGTTCGCCCATGTCGACGCTTGCACCGTTTCCAGCGGGTTCTACGCGGATGACGCCGCCGGACGTTTCCACGCTCGCCGCCGATCCATGCAGCAGCGCGACCGCCCGGCTGGCATTGCCGCAGGCCTCGACCTCGCCGCCATCCTGGTTGAAGATCCGCATGCGAAAATCGGCGGTATCGCTCGCCTCGAGCAGGATCAGCTGGTCGCAGCCTATCCCTGTGTGCCGGTCGGCCAGCGCGCGAGCCACGGTATCACCGATCGCGGGCAGCGCGCGCGCGCGCGCGTCCAGCACGACGAAATCGTTGCCCAGCCCATGCATCTTGGTGAAATCGACGCGCATCCTGCGGCGCATCTATGCACTCGGCGCGTCAGCGTCCAGTGCGTGTGTCAGCCTGCGCGCGTGCCGCCTTCGCGATTGGGCTCCAGCTTGGTGAAATCGACCTCGGTCACGTTGTCGTGCTTTTCCTTGGCCAGCAGATCCTGCTGACCCAGTCGTTGCAGCACTTCGGCAGCAGGTTCGGGGCGACCGTAGTGATAGCCTTGGCCCTTCATCTTGCCCATGCGTTGCAGAGCCTCGAGAACGATCTCGTTCTCGATTCCTTCGGCGGTGACTGGCAGTTTGAGTCCCTCGCTCATGGAGAGAATAGCGTCGACCAGCTTGGCACCGTGCTCCTTTTCCTTGAGTTCGGCGATAAACGCACGGTCGATCTTGAGGCGGTCGAAGGGCAGGCTGCGGAGCTGTGACAGGCTTGAATAGCCGGTGCCGAAATCGTCGAGGCTGATGTGAACGCCCTGATTGCGCAGGGAGGTGATCATCGAACGGACCATGCCGACATTTTCATGCAGGCAGGATTCGGTGATCTCGATCTCGAAGCGGTTGGGCGGGAAATTATGCCGGACGAGCAGCTTGAGCAGCTTTTGCGCAAACCACGGGTCGCGCATCTGGACCGGCGAAATATTCACCGACAGGGTAAGCTCGGAATCCCACGCCTTTGCATCCTCGAAAGCCTGCGCGATCAACCGCTCGCTCATCTCGCCGATGACGCCGATTTCCTCGGCTATCGGGATGAAGATGTCGGGGCCCACCACACCCATTTCGGGCGATTCCCAACGCGCCAGCATCTCGAAGCCGACAAGTTTGCCGGTATCGAGATCGACCTGCTGTTCGTAATAGGGCCGGAATTCGCCGCGCGAAATGCCGCGGCGGATACCTGCCTCGAGCTCGTTACGGAAGCGAAGCTCGTTCTCCATCGATGCTTCGAACCAGTAGAAGCGGTTCTTGCCCTGCTTCTTGGCGTGGTACATCGCGATGTCCGCCTTGTGCATCAGCTTCTGGGCAGAGGCGGTGCCGTTGCGCATGTCGTCCATCTGCCTGCTGGATGCAATCCCGACTGAGATGGTCACGTCGATGGTGGCGTCTTCGCACTGAACGGGTCGGGCAACCTGCTCGATCATGCGCGCGGTCAGCTGATCGACACGGTCAGGGGCCTGCGGATGATAGGGTACGACGCAGACGAACTCGTCGCCGCCAAGGCGAGCGAGAACGGCACCGTCCGGCAGCAGTCGCCCGATACGCTCTGCAGTGCAGCGCAACACCTCGTCGCCCGCCTGATGACCGTGGAGGTCGTTGACCTGTTTGAAATTATCGAGATCGACGGCGATCGCAGCCAGTGCCTGTTCGCGCCGTTCGAGATCGGACAGCAATTCGCCGAGCAGGGCGGTGAAGCTGCGACGGTTGTGGCATCCGGTGAGATGATCGAGATCGGCGAGGCGGCGCGCTTCTTCTTCAGAGGCCTTGCGGCATTTGAGTTCTGCGGCGAGCGCCTTGTAGCGATGCCAGCCCAGCAGGATCAGCGCAATGTTGAGGAGCAGGGCATTGGTCAGCGCCATTTCGGGCGCTGCCGCTATTCCTTTCCAGGCGGAGAGGAGGTTGGGCAGCACAACGCCTGCAGTCCCGATAAACAGGATAATGGCTGCAAAAGCGATGCCGAGAGTGACGAAATCGCGATCGCGTATTGCGATTTTTCGCCCGGCTTGTGCCGGTCGATGATCGATTGTCGATGAAGTCTTAGCGACCAATCCCGCCCCCTTGGAGTCCTTCGGTCCGTAGGCACTACGCGGGTTACACCTAAAAACCGGTTAATCGCGTCTGCGGTCGGGGTGGTCAATATGCGTAAGGCTCGCTACCCGCGCCGAGGTCGAAGAAGAAAAGGCGGAGCAGGTCCCCATGCGTTACTGGCTGATGAAATCGGAACCCTTCAAATACAGCTGGGACGATCTCGTCGCGGAAGGCGAAGGCACATGGGACGGGGTGCGCAATCACCGGGCGAAAAACAACCTTGCGGCAATGGAAGTCGGTGACCAAGCTTTCTTCTATCACTCGCGCGAGGGGCTGGAGATCGTCGGTATCTGCGAAGTTAGCGTAGCGGGCATAACCGATCCCACCGACCCGGAAGGCAAGTGGGCGGCGGTCAAGGTCAAACCCAAGACCAAGGTGCCGCATCCGGTTACTCTCAAACAGGTTAAGGCCGAGCCTAAGCTGGCGGATTGCGAGCTGGTCAAATATTCGCGGCTCTCGGTGGCAGAGATCACGCCGGATGAGTGGTCGATCATCTGTTCGATGGCGGGGATCTGAGATTCGTCGCAATCGGGTGTCGTCTGGTCGCTCCCGTCGGAACGTGACAAGCTGCGGCTCCGTTATCTCTTTGTAACAGCGCGATAATCCGCGTGATCACAAGCAAGGAGACGTCCCATGGGCGAACTGACAGAGAAGATCAAAGGCAACGCCAACGAAGCAACCGGCAACACCAAGCAGGCGGTCGGGGAAATGACCGACAACGAACGGCTCCGCCGTGAAGGCGAGCGCCAGGAGCGCAAGGGCGAGGCCCAACAGCTCAAGGGTGAAATCGAAGGCGCGCTTGGAAACGATATCTGAAGCAGACCTTGAGGCTTCCGTAGAGCCTGAAAGGGCCGTCTCTCCGATGGGAGAGACGGCCCTTTTGCCGACCTAGCGGCTGCGCAGGCCGCTCACGCTCGCGCCGCTGGCGGCAAGTTGTTCGATATCGATCGTGCAGTGTATGAGCCGCAGTCCCGCGCGTTCCTTTGCGGCGAGGAGAGCGGTCTTGAATTCGTCCGTAGTTTCGGCTCGGACGGACCACCCCCCGTAGGCTTCGGCCAGGGCGACGAAATCGGGGTTTGTCAGCCGGGTTGCGCTGATCCGTTCTTCGCCTGGGAATTCGCGTTCCTGATGCATCCGGATCGTGCCATAGGCCGAATTGTCTACCACGATGACGATCAGGTTTGCGCCGTGCTGGACCGCAGTGGCGAGTTCCTGCCCGTTCATCAGGAAATCCCCGTCCCCCGCCACGGCCACAGCGGTGCGCTGTGGGAAGCGCAGCGCAGCGGACACTGCCGCGGGAACTCCATAACCCATCGCGCCGCAGGTCGGCGCGAGTTGGGTAGGGAAGCCGTCGTAGCGCCAGTAGCGATGCCACCAGCCGGAGAAATTGCCTGCGCCGTTACAGATGATGGTGTCGGCTGGCAGCGTATCCCGCATGAATTGGACGGCCTGGCCCATGTCCAGCGTGTGACCATTGGGGTGTGCGGTGGCCCATTCCTGCCATTCGGCATGCGCCTGCGATCCCGCATCGAAATCGATCGCATCGCCTTCGTCCCACAGCGCGGCGCTTTCTGCGAATTCGTCCACGCACGCGCATATCGCAAGATCGGCAGGATAGACGCTGTTGAGCTCGTCCGCGTCGGGATGGACATGAACCAGTTTGCGATCCGGCGCGGTCAATGGCGGGACTGTGTAGCCATCCGTCGTCGCCTCGCCCAGCCGCGCTCCGATAGCGAGGATGAGGTCGGCCTGCTTGACCCGTTCGACCAGCTTGGGGTTGGGGCCATAGCCAAGATTGCCGGCGTAGACGCTACTTGTCGGCGAGATGGCATCCTGACGCCGGAAAGCGGTCGCTACAGGTATCCCGAGCCGTTCGGCGAAGAGCTGGAAATGCGCACGTGCCTTGGCGTTCCAGCCTGCGCCGCCGATGATTGCGATGGGCGATGCGGCATCGGCTATCAGAGCCATCATTGCCTGCATTGCATCCGGGCATATCGCCTGCGCGGGACGTTCGACGCGCGGGCGTGGTTTGACCGATGTTTCGCGGCTCAGCATGTCTTCGGGCAAGGCGAGTACGACCGGGCCGGGGCGCCCAGAAATCGCGGTGGCATAGGCGCGCGCGACATATTCGGGGATGCGGTCAGCGGAATCGATGCGCGCGGCCCATTTGGCGATCGGGCCGAAGAAGGCTGCGAAGTCGACTTCCTGGAAACCTTCGCGGTCGCGCATCTCGCTGTCGACATCGCCGACGAAGAGGATCATCGGCTGCGAATCCTGCATCGCCACATGAACACCGATGCTGGCATTGGTCGCGCCGGGGCCACGGGTGACGAAAGCGATACCGGGCCGCCCGGTCATCGTGCCGTCGGCGCAGGCCATGAAGGCGACCCCGCCTTCCTGGCGGCAGGTGACGACGTCGATCGTGTCCTGCTGGCCAAGCCCGTCGAGAACCTGGAGGAAACTTTCACCGGGGACGGTGAAGATGCGGTCGCAGCCCTGTTCGATCAGGCAGTCGATCAGAAGCTGGGCGGCTTGTGGAGTGTCGGGTGCATTCATGGCGGCTGCGGTTACCGCGCTGGCGAGGCGCGCGCAATCACGGCGAACATGGTTAATTTCCGGCAAACCGTTTCAACTGGGGACAGCGCCGACTCGGCGGGATACCAATTGGTTAAAAAAGCGTTAACCTCGCATCATGAGACGCGCACTTGTCCTTACGAGCGAAGCCTCCCGTCACTGGTTTCGGGCCAGCCTTCCGCAACGCCGCACCGCGTTTGCCGACATCCCGGCGAGCGGTCCGATCGACTGGCGCCTGACCGCGGACGACGTGCGCGGTGTCGCATCGACTTATTTCGCGACTGTTGCCGCGGTACTCGCTTTCATCGTCTAGGCACCGGAGGCTGCGGCCAGTTCCGCGGCTTCGTTCTCGGCTGTAATCAGCCGCTTCGCGAGCCAGGCGGAAAACAGGCACATTACCGCGCACAGCAGAATCTGCTCGGTGATCGGTATCCCGACGGCACTCAGCGCCATGGCGAGAAGCGAGCCGCCGACCATTGCGCCGGAATTCACGATGTTGTTTGCTGCGATGGTGCGCGATGCCTTGTCGGGCGACACCCTTGTGGTGAGGAAGGCGTAAAGCGGCACCACGAACATGCCGCCGGCCACCGAGATACCGAGCAGGCACAGCAGCAGCACCGTCGCCATCGGCCAGGCGATAAATTCACCAACTCCCAGCAGGCTTGTCGGTTGATCGGCCTCCCACAGCTTGGCCACCACGTAGAAGGCTACCACGAACAGCCCCATCACGATAACCGACACGGGTGAATACCGTGCCGATACCTTGCCTTTGAGCAATGCGTTCACCGCCACCGACCCGATCGCCACACCGACAGAGAACACGACGAGAAAAAGGCTGGCGACCTCCGGGCTTGCCATGATCGTGTTCTTGGCGAGCGGCGGGAACTGGATGAACAGCACTGCGCCGATGGTCCAGAAGAAGCTGATGGCGAGAATAGCGTAATAGACTTCCGCATTGTGCATCGTGTCGCGCACCAGCTTCACCGAGGCGCGCAGGATGTGCCAGTCTAGCTTCTCGATCTCGCCCAATGGTGGCGCGGAGGGGATCTGGCGGCTGACCATGTAGCCGATGCAGGAAACAACGATGATCCCTATGGCCGCCCAGCCGGTGTGATCGACCGCGATCGGACCGGCCAGGATCGTGCCGATGAGGATGGCGATATAGGTGCCTGCCTCGACCAGACCCGTGCCTGCCAGCACTTCGTCCTTTTTCAGATGCTGCGGCAGGATCGCGTATTTGATCGGGCCAAGGAAGGTCGACTGCACGCCGGTGAGGAACAGTGCCAGAAGCAGCAGCGGGATCGCTACCGCGTGAACTATGATCCCCCGCCAGGCCATATAAAGTCCGATGGCGCCGATGATCATCAGGCCGATCTCGCACAGCTTCACCGTGCGGATGATCTTCGCCTTGTCGCGCATGTCGGCCAGTTGCCCGGCGAGCGCGGACAGGATGAAGAAGGGCAGGATGAACAGCGCGGAAGCCAGACCGCTGAAGCCGGCTTCGGTAGTTTCGTCGTTATAGACCGCGTAGACGACGAACAGGACCATCGTGGTCTTGTACAAATTGTCGTTGAACGCGTTGAACAGCTGCGTGGCGAATAGCGGAAGGAACCGCCGACGGCGCAGCAAATGCGTGGATGTGAACATGAACCCCCGGGTAGAAACCCATTCTTGCATTCCTGTGTAGTCTCATCGTGGCGGCGGACAAGGCCATTCGGCGGCTTTTGCGATGCACCGAATGGCGCTAGAGCGGGGCGGCAATGCTCAACCTGCCCAACATCCTCACTCTGTCCCGGATCGTGGCCATCCCGCTGCTCGCGTGGTTTCTGTGGTGGCCGGGATGGGAGACGGGCTACCTGCTGGCATTCGGTCTCTACTGCCTGATGGGGATTACCGACTATTTCGACGGCTACCTCGCGCGGACGAGCGGAACGGTGTCCAAGCTCGGTATCTTCCTCGACCCGATTGCCGACAAGATCATGGTCGCCGCCGTTATACTGGTGCTGGCCGCGCAAGGCGTGCTGCGCGGGCCTTATGTGGGCGACATGCATGTAGTGGCGGGCCTCATCATCCTGATGCGCGAGATCGCCGTGTCGGGCCTGCGCGAATTCCTCGGGCCGCTGCAGGTGTCGGTTCCGGTTTCCAAGCTCGCCAAGTGGAAGACCACTTTTCAGATGGTTTCACTCGGTTCGTTGATCCTCGGTCAGGGACTGCCGGGCTGGACCACGCTGATCGGATCGATCGAGGCAAATATCCCGCATACGGTCGGCCTGGCCACGCTGTGGGCGGCAGCAGCGCTGACCGTCATCACTGGTTGGGACTATCTGCGCGTAGGCCTCAAGCATATGGACTGAAAACCGGCAGCGCCCGGGAACCTCGAAGAGGTCCGCGCCCTTTACATGCAAATGCCAGAATAAAACGGGTTTGCCATGTTTGCCGAAATTGCTGCGGAGAAACCCTCCGAGCAATCCTCAACGTCTTCTAAACCATTGCACGTTAGCAAGGCGGTATGAGCGCTACCTTGCACATGTTGCTTGCCGCATTCCTCAAGATCGGGGCGGTCGCGCTCGTCTTCAACGAGATCCGCGGATTGGTCCTCGCCGCGCCGGTAATCTATGGTCTCTACCTGTCCGGCGGCACCCCGATGGCGATCTGGATCGCCATTTGCTCACTCGGCGGGATTGCGCTCAGCGTCATCGTGCCACTTTTCGCGGCGAAGAAGCTGCAAGGCTTCGCCAAGGCCCGTCTGCAGGCCTAACCGGCCCGCAATTCCTCTGCCAGCAGTTCGAAATCCGCGCGCCGCGGAGAGTTCTTGCGCCAGATCAGGGCGATTTCGCGCGTTGCGTTCTTGGATTTGAGGGGGCGGGCGACGACGTCGGTGCCGGTGAGGATTCCCGCGTCGACCGCCATCTTGGGCAGCATTGTCAGGCCGAGATCATTGTCGACCATCTGCACCAGCGTATGCAGGCTAGTGCCAATCATGGTTGCCGAAGCGCGCAGTTCCGGGCGGTTGCAGGCGGCCAGCGCGTGGTCCTTGAGGCAGTGCCCGTCTTCGAGCAGCAGCAGACGGCCTTCGTCGATCATGCTGGGCGGGATGATGTCCGGTGGGTCCCGCGGATCGTCCTTGGGAAAGGCGACATAGAGATCGTCATCTGAAATATGCGCCTTCTCTACCTCACCCGTGGCGAAGGGCAGGGCGAGCAGGACGCAATCGACGCGGCCATGCTGGAGCGATTCGACCGCGTCGTGGCTGGTTTCTTCGCGCAGCAGCAATTCCAGATCGGGGCGCTCGCGGCGCAGGCGCGGCAGGAAGCGCGGCAGCAGGAAGGGCGCGATCGTCGGGATCACACTCATGCGGAGCTGCCCGGCGAGCGGCTTGCCGGCCGCCTGGACCAGGTCCGCCAGTTCTTCCGCTTCGCGCAAGATGCGGTGAGCCTTTTCCACCACCTGGTTGCCGAGCGAGGTGAAACGAACCACACGGCGACTACGCTCAACCAGCGTCACGCCGAGCAGCGATTCAAGCTCGCGAATGCCGGCCGAGAGCGTCGATTGCGACACGAAGCTGGCCTCTGCCGCCCGGCCGAAATGGCCATGCTCGTGCAGCGCGACGAGATATTGCAGCTGCTTAAGGGTAGGGAGGTAGGTACTCATCCTTGGGTGCCTGCCCGAGTGGTTTCACGCGGAGACGCGGAGACATGGAGGTTTTCGGGGCGCTCACAGAGGCACAGGGGCGCAGAGGTGTTGTGCCCGCGGCAAAGCCGCGCTTCATTGAGAATTCCGCGCGGCACGACGAACTTATCGGAGAAGAAACCGCTGCGCGGTTTGGGGCATCTGTGTCCCTGTGCCTCTGTGAGCGAAAAATCCCACTCAGCGACTCCGCGACTGCGCGTGACCTGCATAGTCACTCCGCCGCCTGCGCGTCGACCATGCCCGCGTGCAAATCGTCGACATGGGTCATCAGCAACCGTCCGTCCTTGACCGCGAAAGCGAGCCTTCCCTCAACCAGTTCGAGCGCATCCTTGCCGAAGACGTCGTAGCGCCAGCCTTCGAGGATTTTGAGGTCGCGCATACCGGCGGCAAGCGCTTCCATCTCGTCGGCCTTGGTCAGCAGCCGGGCGGCGACATCGATTTCGCGGGCCCGGATTTTGAGCAGCAGTTTCAGCAGGTCTGCAACCAGCGCACCTTCCTTACCCAGTGGCGCACCCCGTTTCGGCTTTTCGGGCAGCTCGTCCTTCGACAGCGGTTCGGCCTTTTCCAGCACCTTCATCAGACGCTTGCCTATGTCGTTGTCTTTCCACGCATTCGACAGGCCGCGAACCTTGGTGAGATCGGGCTGCTTCTTGGGCGGGTGGCTGGCGATATCGGCCAGCGTTTCGTCGCGCATGATGCGCCCACGCGGGATGTTCTTGTGCTGGGCCTCGCTCTCGCGCCAGGCTGCCAGAGCCTTGAGGCGGCCAAGCACCGCCGGGTTGCGACCGGGCGAGCGGATGCGCTGCCATGCCTTGCCCGCATCGTTGGCGTAGTTTTCCGGATCGGCCAGCTTGTCCATCTCCGCATCCAGCCAGGCACCGCGTCCGGTCTTGATCAGCTTTTTCAGGATGCGCGGGAAGATACTCGCGAGATGGGTGACGTCGCCGATAGCGTATTCAATCTGCCGGTCGGTCAGCGGGCGGCGGCTCCAGTCGGTGAAGCGCGCGCCCTTGTCGATCGTCAGCCCCAGCCAGCTTTCGACGAGATTGGCATAGCCGATCTGTTCCGACTGGCTGATCGCCATCATGGCGATCTGCGTATCGAAAATGGGGTGAGGGGTCTTGCCGGTGAAATTATAGACGATTTCGACATCCTGCCCACCGGCGTGGAATATCTTGAGCACGTCTTCATTGTCGCACAGCAGGTTCCACAGCGGGCTGAGGTCGATACCGTCGGCCAGCGGATCGATGGCCGCGGCTTCTTCCTCATTGCCGATCTGCACCAGGCACAGTTCCGGCCAATAGGTGTTCTCGCGCATGAATTCGGTATCGACGCAGACGAATTCGCTTTTCGCCAGTCGCTCGCACAATTCCGCAAGCGGTTCGGTCTTGGTAATCAGGTCGTGTATTTTCATCGTACTCGTTTCTGGTTCGGGCGGAGTGCCGCCCACGGGCCGGACAGGCCCATAACAACCGGACTTACGCGACCTTGACAAAAAGCCGTGCTTGCCCTGTTAGCGCGCGCGATTCCTGCTAGAGGAGCGCAGCCTTCGCGCCCCTAGCGCCATAGCTCCGAAAATGGAAAGATTTTAGATGCACGCCTATCGTACCCACAACTGTGCCGCGCTGAACAAGGATAATGTCGGCGAAACCGTCCGCCTGTCGGGCTGGGTGCACAACAAGCGCGATCATGGCGGTGTGCTGTTCGTCGACCTGCGCGATCATTACGGCATTACGCAGATCGTCGCCGACGAAGACAGTCCGGCGCTGCCGATCCTCGACAAGATCAAGATGGAATCGGTCGTCACCATCGACGGTACGGTGAAGGCGCGTGCGGATGTGGCGGTGAACCCGAACCTGCCGACAGGCGAGATCGAGGTCTTTGCGCGCGAAGTCAGCGTCCAGAGCCGTGCCGACGACCTGCCGCTGATCGTCAACTCGGTCGAAGACTATCCTGAGGAAACCCGCCTCAAATACCGCTTCGTCGATCTGCGCCGCGAGCGGGTGCACAACAACATCATGCTGCGCAACAAGGTCATAACCTCGCTGCGCCGCCGGATGATCGACCAGGGCTTCAGCGAATTCCAGACGCCGATCCTCGGCGCATCTTCGCCCGAGGGCGCGCGCGACTATCTCGTACCCAGCCGCTTGCATCCCGGCCATTTCTACGCGCTTCCGCAGGCGCCGCAGATGTTCAAGCAGCTGCTGATGGTCGCCGGTTTCGACCGCTACTTCCAGATTGCGCCGTGCTTCCGCGACGAAGACCTGCGCGCCGACCGCAGCCCCGAATTCTACCAGCTCGACTTCGAGATGAGCTTCGTGACGCAGGAAGACGTCTTCCAGGCAATCGAGCCGGTGCTGGCAGGTGTGTTCGAGGAATTCTCCGGCGGCAAGACCGTCACCCCGGCGGGCGAATTTCCGCGCATTCCTTACGCGGAATCGATGCTCAAATACGGCACCGACAAACCCGATTTGCGCAATCCGCTGATCATCAGCGACGTGACCGAACACTTCACGACCAGCGGCTTCGGCCTGTTCGAGAAGATTGTCGGCACCGGCGGCCGCGTGCGCGTGATCCCCGCGCCGGGTACGCATGAGAAGAGCCGCAAGTTCTTCGATGAGATGAACGACTGGGCACGCCGCGAAGGCTTTGCCGGGCTTGGCTACGTCACCCGCAAGGGCGGCGAGTTCGGTGGACCGATCGCCAAGAACCACGGCACCGAAGGCATGGAAAAGCTCTATGCCGAGCTGGGTCTTGGCGAGAACGACGGCCTGTTCTTCGCTGCGGGCAAGGAAAAGGACGCCGCCAAGCTCGCTGGTGCCGCGCGCACCCGCGTTGCCGAGGAACTGGGCCTGATCGAAGAAGGCTGTTTCAAGTTCTGCTGGATCGTCGATTTTCCGATGTTCGAATATGACGAGGATCTCAAGAAGATCGATTTCAGCCACAACCCCTTCTCGATGCCGCAGGGCGAGATGGAAGCGCTGGAAACCAAGGACCCGCTCGATATCCTTGCCTGGCAGTACGACATCGTCTGCAACGGCTACGAACTGTCCAGCGGCGCTATCCGTAACCACCGCCCGGATATCATGTACAAGGCCTTCGAACTTGCCGGGTACAGCCAAGCCGATGTCGACGAGAATTTCTCGGGCATGATTGAGGCGTTCAAGCTCGGCGCACCGCCGCATGGCGGTTCTGCCCCGGGTATCGACCGCATCGTGATGCTGCTGGCCGACGAACCGAATATCCGCGAGGTGATCGCCTTCCCGCTCAACCAGAAGGCACAGGATCTGATGATGGGTGCCCCCAGCCTCGTCAGCCCGCGTCAACTGCGCGATGTGCATATCCGTACCGTGGAAGCGCCGAAAACCGAAGTCTGAGGCGAATCCACACTTGCCCTTACGGCATTCGCGCGGGCACTTGCGCTAACCCGCGCCGTTCATTAGGGCGACAGGCAATTCAATAACCCCCAAATCTGAGAGGGACGAAAATGAGCGATACTGCCGACCGCGTGCAGAAGATTGTCGTCGAGCACCTCGGCGTCGAGGCCGACAAGGTCACCCAGGAAGCCAGCTTCATCGATGATCTCGGTGCAGACAGCCTCGACATCGTCGAGCTGGTCATGGCCTTCGAGGAAGAATTCGGCGTGGAAATCCCCGACGATGCGGCCGAGAAGATCACCACCGTCGGCGATGCGACCAAGTATATCGAAGAGCACAAGGGCTAAGGCTCGCGCTTTTCGAATCCCGTACTATATGCGGGACCGGACAGGCCCGACCCGATAGCGGGCCGGGCCTGTTGTCTTATCTGCGGAGAATTACATGCGTCGTGTGGTCGTTACCGGACTTGGCCTTGTCACCCCTCTTGGTGGCGATGTCGAAACCTCGTGGGCTAACCTGATCGCGGGCAAGAGCGGGGCGGGGCCGATTACCCGGTTCGATACGACCGGGCAGAAATGCACCATCGCCTGCGAAGTTAAGCCCAAGGATCACGAATACGGTTTCGATGCTGACAAGCGTGTGGACCACAAGGTCCAGCGGCAGGTCGATCCCTTCATCGTCTATGGTATCGATGCCGCAGGTCAGGCGCTCGAGGATGCTGGTCTTGCCGAAATGGACGATGATCTCAAGCTGCGAACCGGCGTGTCGATTGGTTCGGGCATTGGCGGCCTGCCGGGTATCGAAAGCGAATCGATCGTGTTGCACGAACGCGGCCCCGGCCGGGTCAGCCCGCACTTTGTGCACGGGCGGCTGATCAACCTCATCTCGGGCCAGGTCTCGATCAAATACGGACTGATGGGGCCGAACCACGCTGTCGTTACTGCCTGCTCGACCGGCGCGCATTCGATCGGCGATGCCGCGCGTATGATCGCGCTCGACGATGCGGATGTAATGCTGGCTGGCGGTGCCGAAAGCACGATCAACCCGCTTGGCGTGGCGGGTTTCGCCCAGGCACGTGCGCTCAATATGAGCATGAACGACCGCCCGACCGAGGCCAGCCGTCCCTACGACAAGGATCGCGACGGCTTCGTGATGGGCGAAGGCGCGGGCGTCGTGGTGCTCGAGGAATACGAGCATGCCAAGGCGCGCGGCGCGACGATCTATGCCGAAGTCGTCGGCTACGGCCTCTCGGGCGATGCCTATCACGTCACCGCACCGCATCCCGAAGGCAAGGGTGCCGAACTCGCCATGCGCATGGCGCTGAGGAAGGCGGGCATGGAGCCGGGCGACATCGACTATGTGAATGCGCACGGCACCTCCACCATGGCCGACACGATCGAGCTGGGTGCGGTGAAGCGCGTGTTGGGTGACGACTTGAACGGTGCGTCGATGAGTTCGACCAAGTCGGCTATCGGCCATCTTCTCGGTGGTGCGGGCGCAGTCGAAGCGATCTTCTGCATCCTCGCGATCCGCGACCAGGTGGTTCCACCCACTCTCAATCTCCACAACCCCGATGACGGCACCGAAGGTGTCGATCTCGTTCCGCTCGAAGCCAAGCAGCGCGAGGTGAAGGCTGCCCTCAACAACAGCTTCGGCTTCGGCGGCACCAATGCATCGCTGATCGTCAAGAAGGTCGACTGAGGTGAAAAGGGCCGGGTGCCTCCTCGCAGGCGTCCTGTCGCTGGTCCTTGCGATCGGCGCTATCTGGTTCCTGTCAGGCTGGTGGGGCGGCGCCGAGGTCGATGAAGACACGAACTTCATCGTTCCCTCCGGCGCCAGCCTGACCTCGGTTGCAGACGAGCTGGCCGAAGAGGGGCTGATCTCCGACGCCGACGGCTTCCTTTTGCGCGCCAAGATCTTTGGTTCGTCCGACCCGATCATGGCGGGCGAGTTCCTGCTGCCTGCCGGTGCCAGCAACGCGACGATCCTCGACACTTTCCAGCATGGCGAGGTGATCCGCCGCTTCGTGACCATTCCGGAGGGGCTACCCTCGATCATGGTTCACGAACGTCTCATGGCGGAAGAACACCTCACCGGCGAGATACCCGTGGCGGTGGAAGGGTCGGTGCTTCCCGATACATATGATTACGAGCGCGGCGAAGCGCGCAGCGCCGTGCTGGCACGCATGCAGGCGGCGATGCGGAACTACCTAGCGGAAGCCTGGCCCAAGCGGGCCGAGGGAATAGCAGTCGATACGGTGGAGGATGCCGTAACGCTAGCCTCGATCGTGGAGAAGGAAACCGGCGTCGCGCGCGAGCGCAAGATGGTGGCGGGGCTTTATTCCAACCGCGTCAAGGACGGCATGCTGCTGCAGGCCGACCCCACGATCATCTACCCGATCACCAAGGGCAAGCCGCTTGGTCGCCGGATCAAGCAATCGGAAATCGCCGCGATCAACGATTACAACACCTACACCATGGTGGGCTTGCCCAAGGGACCGATCACCAATCCGGGGCGCGAATCCATCGCCGCCGTGCTGAATCCGGCAAAAACGAGCGCTCGCTACATGGTGGCGGACGGAACGGGTGGTCACGCCTTTGCCGAGACGCTCGAGGAGCATAACCGCAACGTCGCCAAATGGTTCGAAATCCGTCGCCAGCGCGGGGAAATGTGAGCGGCGGGGATGATGCCCCGCTGATCGTAACCGCGCAATTGCCGCGCGACCTGCATAGCCGATTCACGGCCTTGCGCAGCGAACATTTCCCGCCCGAGCGGAACTACCTCGAAGCGCATGTCACGCTGTTTCACGCGCTGCCCTCGATGTGCGAGGGGGAAGCGATCACCCTGTTCAAGCGTCTGGCTGCCGAGTTCGCGCCTATCGAAGCGCAGGTCGAAGGGGTCATGTCGCTGGGAGGGGGCACCGCTATCCGGCTATCGAGCCCCGCCATGCTCCACCTGCGCGACATCATCGCAGATCATTTTCGCGGCATGCTGACACAGCAGGACCAGCAGTCCCCGCGTCTCCATGTAACGGTCCAGAACAAGGTAACCGCGAAGGAGGCGAAGGCATTGCAGGCTGCGCTGTCGCCCGTGATCGAACCGAGTCCGTTCACGTTCCACGGCATCGAACTCTTCCGGTATCGGGGCGGCCCGTGGGAAAAGATACGCGATTTCGCCTTCCGCGGCCGACATGCACCATGAGAGTGCTGTAAGGGCGATCCGGGATGCCCGGTAAGCCTGACCCAGCGCTATCTTCGGGTCGGATTTGGACGCGGAAAAGCATGGCCGGTTCAGTAATGCGAGAAAACCCCGCCATGGCGCATTTGCGGAGTTGACCCCGCAGCCCGACCGCCCTAAATGCGCCGCCTGCCGAGCGGGTACTGGCCCCGGCATGCCTCTTCGGGGCGGAGTAGCTCAGGTGGTTAGAGCAGCGGAATCATAATCCGCGTGTCGGGGGTTCGAGTCCCTCCTCCGCTACCAATCTCGAATCCGCATGGGTTCGCTTGCTTCCGCATGCATCCG